>JAABUP010004220.1_pt1 | contig 23857 bp, 34 predicted proteins | sample 5559201 | NCBI WGS metagenome assembly JAABUP01 (sample SAMN10711887, study PRJNA513373) | rock metagenome | isolation source: Antarctica rocks | place: Antarctica
GGTCTGCAAAGCTTGCTGCTTTGCCGTCCTCTGTTGCTACTTACCACACATAGGTGCACGTCATGAAGGAATATATGAAGCAAATGGCTCGAAAGTCAGGATGCTGCTTGGCTAGCGGGTCGCGAGACGATGGCCAGCAAGGCGAGCGTGATGCATACTTCCAAGGTTTGTCTGAGATATTTGACTTCAGTGGGGAGGAACAAGCCCTGGAGGTAAGCTTCATGATCCAACGAGTCTTCGACCGCAGCTTTTGCAGCAACTAAGCGATGACTGGGTGCAGGCCGAAGGCTTGCAAGGCTGGACGTCACATATAGCAGACGCGCTGTTGAGAACACCACGCGGAGCCACACCATTGCATCGGGATAAATGGACAATGGTCGCTGACAGTACTGCTGACGGCTACGGCTTGTACGCGGCTAAAAAGCTGCCAGCAGGGTTCGTTCTCTACGCATACTCGGGAGTTGAACGCACTTCTGCAGAGGCTTCGCGGCGCCCAAACGCATACCAATTTGAGCTCAAGGCTGGGAAGGTCTGTGATGGTTCCAACCAGAAAGTGGCATCTGCAGCAAGATACGTCAACACCCAAGGAGCTTATGCCAATGACAACAACTGCTTGTTCAAAGAGCACCAAGGCACTGTCTACCTGGTCACGATAAAGGACATTCAGCCTTTTGAAGAGTTGTTTGCACCATATGGCATTGGGGATGAGATGTTTCCAATTTGGCCCCTGGCATTTCTGGGTGACCCACACCAGCAGCTTGATGAGTACAAGAGCTACCTCAACAAGCCTCCTACAGGTAACACAGTCTGCATTTCACACTGCAATGCTGCAGCCATCAATGTCATCATTGTCACCACATAATGTTCAGCATGGAATCAAACAAAGGATTCTCTCTGGTATTATACTGCATCTGAACCCTGACTGCAACGGAACGTCATAACTGCTGAATGCAATGTCGTGCACATGCTGCTTCCTTTCAGCATGTCTGCTGACTATATTACGCCATGCCTGCGCTGAAGGTGTCACAGCAGCTCAGAAGAAGGAGGCTAAGCAGCTGCTGACCTGGCTCAAACAAGATCTGGCCATTGATCAAGTCAGTCGGAGTCTGGACATCGCCACACCCCTATCGGCATTACTGGGCATGTTAGACATGCAACGATTGGAGGACATGCTAGATGCGGAGGTGGAAGAGCACGACGAAGCAATACAACATTGGGCAAGCCGCCGATTTGCTGGTGGTGGTGCAGGACTGGAAAGTGCAGAAAAATTCAAGCAGCTTGCACAGGACAAGGTTGACATGCTGCAGAGGTGCAAAGAGTTGCAAGAGCCATGCGGCAGTGCTGTGTCAGTCTTGCGCAATGCCCTAGCTCAGATGCAAGCTATGCAAGCAGAGGTGCCTTTGAATGGCAAAAAGCGCAAAAGAAGCTCTGATGACGCAAAGTAATTGGGCACAAGTCTTGTAAGTGCATACAGCTTGCTGTCAAGAGCGTAAGTGAACTGGGCCATTGTGCTTCAAGATTAATATTTGTGATTGGATGGTTGACAAAGACAGGAAACAACAATTACGTGTGCCTGTGGCGAGTGTCCACTTGCCTGCAGGCCTGTTTGATGGCCATCGACACTGTCGATTCAACAGCCATGATTGTGTAACCAGTGAGCATTTCAGCATGCCAATCGCTACGAATGCCTAGCCAATGCCTGTTTATCACACCTGCTCTGACCTTGTGGTATGTGGCCCTGGTATTTTTGATGGCCAAATGTGTTGGAGCCCTATCATAGCGTGATCGCCTGATGCACACCATTAGGGGGTTCATTGGCAGTGATCATCGTCCTTGACTGGCCCCGGCCAATGGTCATTAGCAATGGTCGAGACATGGCACATGCGGCACGACTGTAAGGACCTTCTAGTAGACAAGTGGCACTGCCTTGCCAATTCCGTTTGATCCGCCAACTAATGTTATGAAAGCCAATGCCAGACAGGCAGTGAGTCACATGTCAGACGATGCATACCCAGCTATAGCACATCTTGGAAAGAAGCTGACACTTTGAACGCTAGTACTAGTGTGCCTGAATAGTGCCCGCTTTAACTCTGCCTGTTAATATATGTTCAAAGAAGAAGAAGATATTACAAGCTTCTGCCAGCCAACAAGGCCGATCACTTATGCCAACCATGGCAGCCGCGTTCAATCCCATGCAATCCAGACAATCTGAAGGTGTTTTGATCATGTGCAAGAAGGAGAGAATGTGTCATTGTGCACATTCGTTTCTTTGGGAAAGTAAATTTGAGAGCTCTGCATAGAATCCGTGGAGAGTCAGCGAAAGTTTCCGTTGACGTGGGAGACGAGTGCTTTCTTAGCGCCGTGTCTTGTTGAGGGCAAACAACAAGCTAGAGCAGATCATGTCGTCCCTTGATCAGTGGAAGCCATGGGTGTGGGCAGTCTTTGCGTTCAACTGCCTGTTTGCTACAGTCTTCGCTTTGTTGTGTTGGGAGACATATCGGCAATTCAGAAATGTTACAAAGAGCGCGGCATTTGCACCTGCGCTTGTTGATGTGAAAGAATGGTGCGTATTGAAGGCTGCTGTCTGGCGCGCGTGGGCGCACCCAGTTGCCACAGACCTTCACGCCTTGCTGCAGGACTGCGCTATTTGACGGAGCGGCGGTCAGCGCCTTTTTCGCTGTCATCCTTGTCATCATTTTCACGGTAACTCACCTCTCGATAGCTGCTGTATTTAAGCCGGCCGCTCGTTGTGTGAAGGCCTGTATGTCTGTGGTGCTGATCAGTGCTCAGCAAGCATGCATGTGTGAATCTCCTGCAGGTCTGCGCCATCTATTACATGATCTTCACACGGAAGGGCTTGTCACACCCAGGTTCACGCTATGGCAAGGGTTTCATGGTCGCTCTGAGCTTCATGACCGCCCTGCACATATGCAACATAGCTACACATGTAAGTATAAGCCTGCTGCTACATGGGCCACTGATTAATTGAGAGATTTCCTCAAAAGCAAATCAAATGTTTGCTTGCAGTTTCTGAGCTTTTCCCCAGCCATCAAGTACTGGGTCACTACCTTCAATGTGGACTTCAGCCGCCTGCTCCTCACAGCGACGTGAGTTGTCAATACAGCACAACAAGCACTTCATCAAAGCTCAGACGCTGCATCAATGGTGTGCTCCATGTTTGTGCAGCAAGCATACGCCAAGCGCCACTTGAAATGCAAATTTGCCGTCTTGACGCTTGTTTTGGTGAGGCACAAGCATGTCTGTCTGTGCAGGTACTCATTCGGCTACATCAGCACGGTGTTCTTTTTGGTATTTGCTTTCATGCTGGTCATCTGGAAGAGGACAGACATTGAGATACTGTATGCTGAATCACCTAGCACCATGAGCCCTAGAGGGACCCATACTCCACATAATGGACATGACCCCTGATTGTAACCCAGGTGGGCCTCCTTTCGGCACTGCTGTTTTACATTGTCTGTAGACATTGCTGCTGCAAACATTGATGCATAATGTTGCTGTCTTGCATATGGCACTCTGCCAATATCTGCATAGTACAGTAAGTATCTGCTGTGGAATAGACACAGAGATAGCAATCAAGACCTGTATTGAGCAATCAGCTGTCTGACTTGAGCACATGTGAATACAAACTGCAATTGTTGCGTGCTCCACTAGTCTCCCCTGTAGAGGTCCTATACATGCTCAACTGTGAGCGTGAAAGCACTAGTACTAACATGTCAAAACTGCATTGGCTGTGCAGGGGGGACGGTAGTGTTGGCGGTGTCAGCTAATATGGGTGTGGTTCACTTGCTGTGATGCTAGCACTGGGAAAACAACGAGCAGCAGGCATGCATGCAACTCTAGCCTGCAGGCTGATGCAAATTTTGCAGCTCATGCTGCACATCGTACAAGCGTGTAGCAGGCTGCTGGCAAATGAAGCAGCAGTAGAGGCTGTCTACACACAGCTTTTGCTCGTCTGGACAACATATAAAGTTCTTTCTCAGTGCTGCTCTGACCTACTTAATTTATAGAATAGATAGGATTTCAGCATTGACGTCGTCCTGCTTTGTGTATTTCTGCTCAGTGGCTGCTTATGCTTTGATTTGTCAAGTTTATGTTCCAGTTCTGTCAGCAAAGCATTCACCATGCACAACATGCCTCGCACTACAAGCAAACAGTGTGATCTGTCATGTCTGTGATGTCATGATTCGCCTCGTCACGCGTACATTGTGCTGCATGTTGGCACTGTTTTCGTGCAGCAACACAGCACTGGTGGTGTAGCCGCTGGCAGCCAGATCATGTAATGAGATGGCATATACCACACGGCAAAGGCAAACACACAGGACGTAATCTGCAAGAATGTTGGAGTTCTAGCATGTTGAGTGTGCACAAGGTCCAGTATGCAATAGTATCTGAAATGTTGGTCCAGCTCATAGACGCAAAATGCAATACGGATGCACTAAAACCTCCGCGATGCATCTGTTGCGCCCAACACATGACATGGACATTGTGCTGTGTACAGTCTTACATGGTTGTGCAATTGATTGCATGCATATTGCCCCTGCCTCACTACAATTCAGCCATTCATCATGCATTCTATCAGGCTCTGAAGATAAATTGCATTCTTGGGGCGGTGTATAAATGTGGTACATCTGGATACAACCAATCAAGAGTTAAATACCAATGTCCACTGAGTGCAGGACTGGCCATAAGAGGAGGAAATTACTTTTATCACGGAAGATGCTTGGTAGGGACCAATGCTAGCGGGAGAGCAAACGCTCTGATGCAGGGCATGCATGTGACAGACAAATGCTGACATGCACCAAGTCTGCACAACTTTACTGAAGATAAGACCTGTAAGACTCTTTTGTGCACCAGTAGTTGATATCCCAGATCACGGCTCAGACTATTTGTCGGCTAGCCTGGTGGAGCGTCTGGGACCCTGAGCTTTCCTACACACACACGCACACCAGGTCTCAACAGAGAAATGGAGTGTCCAGATACTAGGCTCATGCTTTTGGCCCTTGTCATGACTGAGTGAGGATGTGAAGGCAGCCAGGTGTCAAAAGAGCTAGGGTTGCAACCAGACCCCAGCATGCATGTTTGACAGCTACACACCACAGCAGTGTCAACAGCAAGCACCTCCGACGCCTGTAGCAATGCAGGGTGCATGCGCTAGTAGGCAATTGCACATGGCATTCTGCCAATGTCTTGATACTGCAGTAAGCATCTGCTGCGGAACAGACTGCAATGAGCAATTGGCTGTCTGGCTTGAGCATCACATGGATGCAGGCAGCCAATCTCACATGTCTGTTGTGCACATGGGCGCCTTCTTGACCGCTCTAGCAGGGCACTGGGTCTGCCTCCTCTTCTTCACAGCAGGCTGATTTGCAGCAGCATTCTCCTTGTTCTGCTGAGCCTTGCCACCTGAAATGGTGCGCCTACTCCTCTTCTTGACTGGCCGACCTGCATTTCCTGCATACAGACATTATAGTCAGTTCTGCAGCAGGCAACCACCAAATGACAAATATGTGGCATGTCATGCAGCAGCAGCAACACTGCCTTGGTCAATCTTGGTCAATAGGAGAAACACGGGTAGCACAGCATAGAAGCACAGAGCTCAACATGCATCGCCCAACACATGGCGGCATGCCACATTTGTGTTGACAACAATGACGCTGATGAGCAGCATTGAGAGCATGCCTTTACGTCAGACAGCCTGTCCATTCTACACTACAGCTTACAAGTCCACAACACAGGCAAACTCACTCTCCAGCCAGCCTACTCAAGTAGGCAAGCAACAGCAAGGTTGTCAAGTGGCACAGCGCTGCAGAAGATGTTAACATGACTGCATGACATATCAAGGATTGCACCTTTTTCGCCACCAGCAGCATTAGCAGGGGCATCAGCAATAGGTGGCCCCCTCCTCTTGCCTGGTACCTTGCCTTCTGCCCCACTAGGCTCAGGCCCTGCAGCCACACACACTCACCTTGATAACAGTAGTAATAATCATGAAAACGTTTTCCAGCTCATGATGAGCTAGATACGTGCATGACATGCCTTGTCTCTCCAGAGCAGGCTCATCTTTGTGAAATGCTGCAAGCGTCACACTGCCTGCATCCTTGTGGAGATGTATGACACTGTAGCAGGGCTGAGGCAAAAGGTGCATTGCTAGCGTGTCAGGAGGCTAATGTCCTGCACTGTTACAGACACCATGACATCATCTGTCGGCTTTTAACGGCCATGAGCTTGGGAATGTCAAGAGCTCTTGGAGTTGCAGGAGCGTCACTGTTTTGTGACAAACATCTGTCTCATGGTGAAAATCCAACTCGGAATCGCCTGTGGACTAACATCAGGCGGCACTAGCATACATAGAGCGTTTAGCTAGAGATGCAGTCATGCTGCTTGCTGTGCTGCTCCTTCAGCAGGTGTTCTGACGTGGCCTCAGTGCATGGGCATATAAGCCCGAGTCAAGCCATGACAAAACACAATGATTTGATGCGAGTGACTAATTGAGTTGGTGAGAGTAGGAGACACAGGTGTTACGGGGGCAGGCTAGCTTGTTGTCCAGTGCAATAGGAGACGACTAGCAATTACCACAGGGTATGTTTAAGAACGGATTTGACTAATATTTTCAGAGACTTTTTCAAACAAGTTTTTTCCCCTCCTTTCTCCCCATTTTCCCCCATTTTTCTTTTGTGTGGCATGATGCAAGAGGCAGACATGCAAACATGCTTACCAATGACATCCTCAACACCAGAGCTCTGCTGCAAAGCTTGACCTTGGCCACACTGCTGTGCTTGCACGCTGTGTTCCTCTGCCTGTGTATAGACAAGATCACCATGAGTACAGCTGTCTATTGCCTTCCATATTCAGACATACAACATGCAGAATGCAGCACAGTCAACAGCAGACTTGCACCAAGGTCATGAGGGCTGTATGGCTTCTTGACCTTGACAGCTGACTTGCACCAAGGTCATGAGGGCTGTATGACTTCTTGAGCCTGACAGCAGTGTGCAACACCAGGGTCAGGCAAGACCAAGCTGTCAGGCGCAGATCAGGCAACGGCATCATATGCCTACCAAACTGACTTTGAAGTAGCTAAATGCTGCTGCTGCACATTTTCAACTGACATACTCTGTCAAGACAATTCGCATCAATGGTATGGATATGCTTTGCATGCTCATTTGCTGATGCTGGGAAACAGACAGTATGCCTACTGCAATGACAGTATGCTTACCATGATGATAGTGCAGGTTGGGCAGAACCAGTCTCCTTCTGGCACTGCTGCCATCCCCACACACCCCAGGTGGGCCGGCTTGTCACACTTGTCACACAGCAGCATGATCTCACCGTCTTCACCGGAATGGCAAACGCAGCAGGCATCACTGATGGTGTCCTGCCCATCGGCGCTGCTTGCCTGCCCATCTGATGCAGTGGCATGCCTGTCAGGTTTGGTGGACTGCCCTTCAGGTATGGTGTTCTGCCCATCAGAGACAGCAACTTGCCCTTCCACAATCGTGGGGAGCTCTTTAGGGAGGGTACTCTGGCCTGGAGGCTGTTGGTTTGCATGACTGGCAGCCTGCCCATCAGTGGACTGCACATGAGCAGTGATGCCTAGCCTTTCTGGGAGCACAGCTTGCCCTCTGGCTGTGGCCTCCTGCCCTTCACGCATGCTGGGCTGCCTGTCCAGGCTGCTGGTATGCTCTACACCATTGGTAGCGTGCCCTTCTGGTATGCTTGTCGACCCAAGCTGAGAGGTGATCACATGGCCACTATCATATGTTTCAGGACCACCGCCGGATGGAGCAGTCCTTGCATGCTGTATCACCAGCTTTGATCTGTCTTGTGGCAACTCACCAGAAGCAGTATGTGCAGGAATAGCCATGACCTGGCTCATCACTGCCAGCCCAGCACCACCAACTGCCTGGACAGCTTCACATGATGGCTTGGAATCAGAAGCCATGTTCTCGGCCTGATCACGTCGAGCCGCACTACTAGGCACAGTGTGCATCAGCCTTTCCTCTTGATCAGCTGGCACATGCTGTGCTCCCTCATCTTGGGAAACGCCTGGCAAGCTGTTGAGACCCTTGTCAGCGTCAACAGCAGCTGCCTGACCACCTGCTGCTGCCAGCCTGTCCACATCATGCAGCTGCAAAACATCCTCATTCGCCAAAGCAGGCTGGGCTGTGGGCTTTGATGCAGTGCGTTGCTTGTCTTGCTGGGAGTGTGCCGCAGAAACATGCAAACTGCCACTGCGCCTTGCAGTATCAAGAGCTGTGGTGATGGCAAAGCTGGGATCTGCCAGATAGGTTGCCATCCCCATCACCTTTGATGGGGATGGCAACACCAAGGTGGGCTCTACCAGCTCCTCTGTGTCTCCTGCTTGATCCATGACTGCCTGCATGTGCAGCACTCCATTTGTTGCGTCTGAATGCGAAGCTCATGCAGAGCTCATGAAGCCCTGTGCAAATTGCTGTCCTTCACCTTGCAAGGCAGCTTCCTTGCGCAGCTGATGTGCTTGCTGAGGTACAGACGCACAGGGCACAGCTCAAGCAATGGCTTCAGAGTGCTTGAACATCTTTGCTCATGCAACAGAAGCATCTGAGTCACTATGTGACCATACACAAAGCAGCAAGCAGTCAGTACTCTGTAGCTCAACCACAACAGCACATCTAGCTGACAGTATAATGCTCATGCATGCACACATCATGGTGGAAAGCACTGGATGCTGCTGCTCGTGCATGTGACCTACGTCTTGCATACTCTGGGCCATCTGTAAGCTACTCAGCTGCTGTTGCAGACTGCTGGCTTGTGCTCTCAGCCGATCATTCTGCTGTTGCAGCATGCGCATCTCAACTGCCTTCTCAGCCAGGTGTTGCTCGAGAGTTGCCTGGCACATCAGCAGCGCAAGATGAGGACTGAAGCACATGTGAGAAGCTGCAGTTTTACAGCTCAAGCAAAACATTGTTGTTCACATTTTGTGATTGATATACGTGCACATTGGTCGGGCCATGAGCAAGGTTGCAAGGCAAGAGTCAGACAAAGTTCTCCCGGGAACTCGCACAGCATGTCTGTCATGCCGACTCAGGACATTGTCTACCGTGTCATGCGAGCAATGTTGATGGAGGGACATCACAAGAACAGCTGCATGCAAACGCAAGTCGGGGTTGGAAGAGCGCATGTCGTCACGGCAAGCTGCGAGAGCACCTGTGAGGCAGGGGGCAAGTCAGCTTGAGTGGCAGCATCCTGTTGCAGCAGAAGCCCGCTCTCAGACTGCAGCTGTTGCTGCAGTAATGGCGAGTGCTGTTGCTGCAGTAACGGCGAGTGCTGTTGCTGTTGCTGGGACTGGTGCTGTGAGTGCCTCTTGAGGAGGGCTGCTGCTGCAGCTGCCTGAGCAACAAGCTTGTGCATGTCTGATACTGGCGCTACTGCTTGCCTGGCACTGGTATCAATAACGGCAGAGGCCACTGAATGTGGCTCCTGACTTGACTGTGAAGCTGGCGCATGCTGATGCGTCTGGATCGCATGCTGATGCTTGTGCAGCTGCTCCGTATGTCGCTGCTGCTGAAGCATCTGCTGCCGTACAGCTTGATCAGGCTGACTGCTTGATGCTTTCTCTTGCGCCCAAGGTAGAGGTGGCACAGGCGGAGGAAGTGGTGGCAAGGCAAATGGCTGAGCCTCACTTGACTGCTTTGTCTGCTTCTGTTGCTGCTTCAACTGTTGCTGAAGAGCAGCGTGTAGGTCAGGCTTTTGGGCTGCCTGGCTTGCACGAGCTTGGCCCCCAGGGCGGGTTGGTGGGGGTGGTGCAGGTGGGGGTGCAGCAAAGCGCTGCTTTGGCAACTGCTCCGCCACTTGCTGCTGCTTTGGCAGCTGTCCATTCTGCTTTCGCTCCTGCTGTGGCTGCTCCTGCTGTGGCTGCTGCTGTTGTGGCTGCTGCTGCTGTGGCTGCTGATTCTGTAACTGCTGCTGCAGTGGGCCTCCACCGGCATTGCATAGCACAGCTGCCCCAGCTGTTGGAGGCTGGACTTCAGATTGTTCAGGCCCACCCAGCTGCTGACAGTGCTGTTGGTGGAGCGATTTCCTTCTGGCTGCTGTTTGCTGTGCAGCAGATCTGGAGTAGTAGACAAATTGGCGTGGACCATCATGCTTGCGCAGCACCTGTGGTGGGAACAAGCAAAGTTTCTGTTGTCACGGGACAGAAACAGCGGTGCTCACAGATGAGTGGATAGCAGCATGTCAAGTAACAGTTTCTGCAGAATCAGCAAGGGTGGAGGTGAGAGACACCAGCAGCATACCTCAATCAAATCACCATCTTTCAATTGCACAGGGCCCTGCTCAAGCCGGCCATTGACAAGGACATTCTTATGACCCAGGGAATCAAATAAGGCCTGCAGAGGTGGCGACGAAGTCCTACTGAGTCCTCAGAAGCATATTTTCGCTTTTTGCACGTGAGTGTTACCTGTCCTTGACTGTCCACCTGAAGCTTTATGTGCTCTGACCGAATGCCCTTATCAGGAAGGATTATGCTGTTGTTGGGGCTCCTGCACTCAAACGCCTGATCAAACTATCGGTGGACTCGTAACACTTGAGGGACAGGCGTTTGAAATGCATACACTCACTTTCCCATCGACAGGCACTGATCAGCAACGAGGTCAACTTCCTGGCGGGGCTTGCCATCCTTTAAAATTAGGATCAAGCCCGCTGGTGCTGCGGTGGTCATAATCCAGAGTGATGTCGCTAAAAAGGCCGACAGGCACATAGCAGTGCAAAGGCCATTGTGTCTGGATGGCTTGGCGTCGCCCCAGTACGCACTAGTGACAGCCAGTGACAGTCCGATGATTTTCATGCTACCGACGTTTCATATTCCTGAGCAACTTCCAAAACCCAGTTCTTGGATGTTAGGATCATAACATCATACATGACTCATCGACTCGGACAGCCAATAGGTCGTTGGTTGTTCCCGCTCAAGCAATGGCAAGCAAAGGTCGTCGCTTTCATCGACTGAGTCAACAATTCGAAACGTTCCATCAGTCCTGGGCTGTGATGCACTCATCAGTAGGCAACGGCCTGTGGGTCAGAGCTCGATCAAATATCCTATTGTTTCTTGCTGTTGCTCAGACGTTAGGCGCGGAAGCAAGCTTGATTGCCTTCGGCAACTCTTATAGTGATGCAGGCCAGGGCGCGAACGCTGCTGTGCACGCTGCGCTTGGCATAACCCAGGTGACGCTTCGCCTCGCTCGGTTAATCAACGGCATACTGTTGTAACCCCTCGAAGGTTTTTGAGTCTGCTGTCGGCATCGTTAGCAAGGGTACAACGTGATGTCTGCAGCTCAATAGCGACTATTTCCCAGCTGCACCGTATTACCAAGGCCGTTTCTCAAATGGTCCCATCTATCTGCAAACCGCTGCTTCTGCTTTGGGTGACGTGCTCGACAGTTTTGCCGCCGGCGGTGCAACGGTGGGTGTTCCCGGAAGCTCCAGCGTGCTGCCCGTCTATCCACCGTATGCAGGCGAACAAAGTGTTGTCGAGGTTCCAATCCCGTCCGGTGTGCAACAGGTCTGCAAGCTTTTTGATGCTAACATACCATCGTCTTCGAGTAGCTGCAAGAAGCACTGTTATGTTTATACTTCATATGACAAGCTAGACCTTGCAGCCACTGGCAGTATAAACGGAATCACTCAACTTCGTGACCGCCGGGATATCCCCAAGCTATGCAGCATGCACTGCACTGCACTTCCTGGATGCTGGAACTGTTGGAGGTTCTGCATCAGCTTGCAGGCATTCACAGTGGCATGTAGGATGGTCAGCTATGATTGCACGGCTAGTGTAGCTCATGCCGGCAACAACAAATTCAATTGCTGGCGTATGCAGGCTGCAAATTTCCTAAGCCAGAATGGAGGAGTGGCCAGACCACAGAGCACTTACATTCTCGAACTTGGTGTGAACGACTACATTGAGGTTGTCAGTGGAATAGAGAATGTTACTGTCAGCGGTGTTATCCAAACCATCAACCAGATCCTGACCACCCTTTACAATGCAGGAGCCAGAAAGTAAGTTCACTGGCGCTGTTTATAATAGCGCTGCTGTTTATCTGACGGGTAATTTATGCCACAGGCTATCGCCTTGTTGTTAGTAAGAACAGTGTGCAGCTCAGCCATTTCAGCTTTGTCATGAACTGTTTTTGCAGGGACAACTTGTCTGCATGATAAAAATGCTTCGGCTGGTTTCGCATTGTTGTCTTTGTTTGTTGTTGATACACCTATGCTTGCTAGTAAGCTTGTTGGCTGCACTGCAGGTTTGTAGTTCTGAATGTGCCACCATTTGCTGGCACACCGCTTTTACTGCCTCCCTTCACACCAGCTAACGAGTCTGCTGCAGCACAGGTATGATACTCAAACATTCCTGTCAGGCCACAAGTTCATCTGCTGTCTTCTGTTCATCGACGACAAGCACTGACATACAGCTATTGCTCTGCGGAGAACGCTTGCATGTGCTTCAACACATCAAAGGTGCTATGCAGCAGATTGCCAATGGTTCTATGGTTTCATATGGGCCCTTGATGGTGTTGTGAAATCCCTGCTCAGCACACATTTGCAATGTTGAGCAGTCAAAGATGCTGTGGAATGCTTGCAGGCACTGGCTGCCAGCCTCACAGCAACTCACAACTCAGCTCTCACAGCCATGGTGACCTCATTCAACCAGTCTCATTCAGCTGCTAGTGTGCAAATATTTGACATATACTCATTCTTTGTCAATCTGCTAACAAACGCTGCAAAGGAAGGCTTTACGGTCAGCCCGATTACATCCCCATGCTACCAGGCTCCCAACTTCTTCGAAGGGTTTACTGCCGGAAGCGAATATTCTGTGTGCTCCAATCCCAACCAGCACATCTTTTGGGATGCTGTTCATCTGACTAACAAAGCAAACGACCTGTTGGCGCAAGATTTTGTCTCCACCTTTCCTCAGCTGAGCGAATCATGACCAAATTGATGGAGCTTCAGGGAAAGGTTTTTGTGGGCGACTATGCTATATGGTATGTTGGTATGTACACTCCTGAACCCATTGATGATTTTTCCCCCTGTGATGAATGCTGAGTGCTTGCTCAGCTGAGCTGCATCCCTTTGAATACAGAACCCCAGATGTTTAAATTGGTACACACCTCTGTGACTGGTCAGGAATTGTTTTGGCAAGGCATAACTACAATGACGCTATAGCATAGGCTCACTGGTGTGTGTTACTTTGTTTTATTGCTTGTTCTGAATAACGACGTAATTTTTTGCAGTGGTTGTATGAACATTTTTAAAAGCTTGTGACATAAAGATCTTTGTCAGCTTTTGAGATGTGGTACAATTGCGAGTTGCGCCTTTACCATAACATGCTTGATACCGCATTCAAATTAGTTTCCCTTGATTGCAACCGTCTCCCCTTAAAGAGTTACCCACTAGCTATAGCCTGAGGCTGAGTGCTTGCTGATTTGATCAATCATGAATGAGCTGCAACCCTGTTGATTTACAACCCGCAATCTTTAAAGTCGTGCACGTCTCTGTGACTGGTTAGGATTGGGTTTGGCAAGGCATATGATGATGCTATAGCATAGGCTTACTGGTGTGTGTTGTTTTGTTGTAGTTTTGCTTGTTCCAACAACAATGCTGAATCACAACGTAACTTTTTGCATCAGCGGTTACCATAAATGTTGCATCAGACTCTGAGATGCCCACAAAGTTTTTGTCAGCGATCACCAGCTCTTGACGCGTGATACCATTGCGAGTTGCACCTTTTGAAAAACATGCTTGATGCCATACGAACAGTATGCGTATGCATACTCAGATAAGTTTCCCGGAGATGTCTGAGTCATAGGTATTGTGGCAGTTACAGTATGCAGTCATGCAAGGCTTAATAGCATTGGATGCATTGAAAAGCATATGTTCACAGTCAAATAGACCCGCTGACTTCGAAGCTGCTGAAAAGCCATCGTAGGGTCTGCTGCTGACTGTTGGGTCAAGGCGGACAGTCCAGACACGAGTGCAAGTATAACGCATGTAGAGCTGAAACTATGGGTTGTGTTCGTGGGTGTACCTATATCAGCAGAGTTACATGCCCTCATCATGTCGAGGCTCTGTTGAATAGTGCACGCAGGCACAGGCAGGTACTTGTCTACGGTACCAGATTGCAACAGTTTCTCCCCTAACACCATACGCTATGAATTCAACTTCGAAGCCAACCTTGCTTGGAGTGTGTTTGACAGCAGCCGCATCAACGCTGTGTCAATACCAGTTCTGTCCAGAAGTCAAATCTCAGAGATCTCAGAGTGCTGGGCTTGTGCTCATAGGCATACTTCTGAGATGCATGGCCACAATGATTTGAAAGGGCTCAGGCTTCAAGGTTTGACCGGAATCGAAAGTCAGTCTTGCACGCACAGACAGCCACACAGGGCCCACTGCAGGGCCAGTGCCAACAGAGAGTGCTGTGGAAAGGTTGTGAAGAATTCGCCATACCCATTGATTCTGGCACTGTACTTGTGCCAGTGGCATGCTTTCTACTGCAATGCCGATTGCTGTTTTTGCAACAAGACATCTTGCTTGACATCCTCGACCAAGCCAAACAGGCGTGACCATTCGTCAAAGCGGCTGTCTAGTGCATGGAAGGTTCCTCAGGCTTGATGTTTGTCACGCGCTGCAAGAGAGTCATGGAGACACATTGGAAAAATATTCACCAGTGATCAACCTTGGGATAAAAGACTGGCCAGCGCAAGTCGAACTAACAGTCTGGTGGCCGTGCGGTAAATGTTCGCTTCAAATATGAGGCTCCAGACGATCTTTCCCAGAACTGGAGGATATCTGTCAGGTACCAGGTTGTCACTGACCAGAGCTAAGCCAATATTGGTTCGACACAACCTTCCTATCCTCAGCAAAACTGGTCATGGCACAATCCTTATACGTCATGCCCATCGTTCACGAGTCGATGGCACCAGCTTTGATCTCAAGTCCGAGACTGAGGCAGTACAGCAGAGTCTTGTCCAACTCAAACCAGGAGCTGTGAAGCAGAGTCAGATGCAAGTCAAGCGCAGGTGGCAGATCAGTCGACCAGTCAGCCAGGTGGAACAGGCGAGGCCCATGACCAAAAAGCCTTGTACAATAACAACATCTCAGCCCAGCACTCGCAGTCATTCACAGTCTAAGCAAGTGTCTGACCTCGGCCCCAGCTTAGTCCCGAACAGAGCCTTTCCCTTCATTAAGCAGACTGAGGAACAGGCGCTTCTGGGCCTGCACAAACCCATAGGGCTCATTCTTGCCTCTGCATATCTGCTTGGTGCTGTGTGCCAACTATCAGGTGCGGCTTGGCAGTTTACAACAAGTAATGTGTCTTACTTCACCGCAAGGTCAGGTTTGTAGTACACATGAGGCTGCTTGTTTTTGTCCCTTTCCCGCCGTTTCAGGTGCTGGATCATTTCCACACAGTGGCACTCAGCAAGAATCGCGTCAAGCTTCTCACGATCACATACCAACAGTGATGTTCACTGCTTGCAGGAATTGAATCCTCCCCATGCTGGATGCCAGCAACCATGGGTGCAACTGTTGGTGGCTTGTATGCTGCCTTGAACAGGGCAGGCATGCGCAAATTCTGGCGAGCCCCCAACACACAGCTGAATGTGGTCATCACAGGCGGTGGCAGAGGCATCGGCAAGGCCATTGCCCGGGAGTTCCTCAGGTCTTGCATTGCTGACTCTCTGAGCATTCATGTGGTTCAGGCCATGCAGTGATCCTGTGTTTCATATCAAATGGCTGATGCTGTAACCCAGGTCTGGCATTGCTGACTCTCTGAGCATTCATGTGGTTCACGCCACGCAGTGATTCTGTTTCTCATCAAATCGCTGATGCTGTGTCCTCAAAGCTTGCTTTCAGCTTGAGTACATGCGTGAGCAGATGCTCTGCTGCATTGTGCAAAACTAGGTGAAGCTGCTCATTGCCAAGAGCTTGCTCAAAAGATTCAATACTGCTGATGGGTGTGCTGTCCTGTTGGATCTGGGTGCTGCATCAGCCACAACAGAAACCTGATCTTGCATCAGACCAAGCATCTGGTTGTGTGACTGCAGATCTGGGGACAGGGTGTTCATCACTTCGCGTACAGCCTCTGGGGTGCACAAGGTAGCAGCTGACATGCGGGAAGAGGTGTGCACATCTCCATACAGCTCTTGTCTTTTTGCAGAGAAAATCATCAAACCTGTGCATCAGGCAATATTGACCTCTAAGATGCTTGCGCTGGCTACGTATCTAGCTTGCTGTCATGCGCTACCCGGCCCTGCAACAGCATTCATGAACAGCTCTGCTAAGCTTGTGAGTCGGCATCACTGCTACTTTAAACATCTCTACAATGTAGAAATGCGTTCAACTGTCCCCAGACGTTTCTGAGTTTAGAAGTCCAGTGTAGGGATGACGCTTTTGAATTTAGATAGACGTTTCAGGATTGAAAACAGCTGTCAACAAGGTGCTGTAGTGTGGACAAGACTTGAAGCTTAATCGTGATATGTGCAGGTCAGTCCTGGTGTCATTGTGAGTGGCACAGACTGTGACGTCAGCAGCTCTGCAAGCGTGGCTCGCCTTGCCTCATATGCCAAGTCAAAGCTAGGACGCATTGACGTGTGGATCAACAATGCAGGCTACAGCGGCAGCTTTCAGGTAAATGCTGCTGCTGCCTGTTGTTGCTGCTGTTGTCATGCACACCCCAGCTGCTGCACCCAGTAAAGCATGGGTGTTTTTGTTTCACCCAATGCCTTGATGATGTACATCAAAACCCAGCACTGCTCCTGCGCATGGTGTTGAACATCCCAAAGCACTGCCTGTAAGCATCAACCCACCCATGCAGGAGGATGACCGGCACTGCCCTTGTGTCACCTTGATCGCTAACCACAAACCTTGAGGCTGTTTGCCTTTAGACGTTGTTGTCGACCAGTTGCGCTGTCAGTTGTGACAGTGCATTACAGTGTAGGAGCCTTCGCTCTCAGCAGTCTAGCTGCTGCTGCAGGCCTTCATTGACTCCTCTCCACAGCAGTTGCAGCATGTGGTAAGCACTAACAGTCTAGCTGCTGCTGCAGGCCTTCATTGACTCTTCCCCAGAGCAGTTGCAGCAGGTGGTGAGCACCAACATGGTGGGCACACTGCTGTGCACAAGGGCAGCCATGCAAGTCATGCAGAAGCAGACTTCCGGCGGCCACATCTTCAACATGGATGGTGCTGGAGCTGATGGCATGCCTACACCGCAGTACGCTGCATACGGAGCCACCAAAGCAGGTAGCGCACCACCACTCCTCTGTGTGGTCTGTGATGCATGCAGATGACAATGCGCACTTCTGCTCAGATGCATGCCTACATAACAAGCATGAAGCCTGACCTCAGACTGGCCACAGCTATCTCTGCAAGATTGCTTAGACATGTCCTATGCAAGGGATTGTGCATCTGACGCTGGCTGACTGCTGCCTCTCCTGCAAGCCTGGTCAGACATGTCAGCATGCGTGGGACTGTGCGTCTGAAGCTGGTTGACGTGGCGCAGCAGCGTCAGTGCGTGCGGCTCATGCGCAGCTGCTGGCTTGAGCCTTTTGTTGAGAAAGACATCACCAGAACCGTCTCGATTGTCATTCTGTGAATCATGCAGTTGCAACCCTAGCATGCGCCTTGAACAGAGCACAAACATGCTGCTCCTAGCCAAAGCTCTATCAGGTGCTTGGTAATGAATGCCTGAAGTTGACATGGCCACATTTTGGCTGTCACCACAGTCGCATTTGATACCGTCGAATAGCGAACGGCGCTGTCAACAAATCCAAGACATGCAGTGTGATGCCTGCAGGCATCGCCCACCTGATGGGCAGCCTCAAAGGTGAGGCTAGCAGCAAGACAGTGGGAGTCCACACGCTGTCACCAGGCATGGTCCTCACCGACCTGCTGCTGGAAGGGGCAACCCAGGAAAACAAGCAGATCTTCAACATCCTGTGCGAGCAGGTCTGAGTCAGACACTCAACAAACCTGCTTGGATGGTGTGCGCTTGCACATGTATAGTGAGTGAGACCAGGCCTGCATGAATGCAGCAGCAGAAGCACTGGCCCAGAGGCTTGCATGTCTTGAACTGTATGTGATGGGGGAGATTAGCAGTCTTGCAAATTTGACACAGGATGTTTTGCCTGCAATGCAACTGCCTTGCAACTGGTAGTTTCTCAACATTACAAATATGCACTACAGAGCAACAAGCAGCATGGTCAGTGCAAGTAGCATTATGCTTCTGGTGCCAGCAGCTGAAAGGCTTCCTGAGAGAATTGCCTATAGTTGGTGTCAGCAGCTGAAAGGCTCAGGCATGGCATCACATCTGACTTGTGCTGCAGCCTGAGACTGTGGCTGCATACTTGGTGCCAAGAGTGCGCACTGTGGTTGCTCGCAAATCCGTGTCGACGTACATCAAGTACCTGACCATTCCCAGAGCCCTCGGCAAGTTCCTGACAGCTCCCACCAAAGCCAACAAGTACTTCAACAAGCAAGGTATGCACTGCACAACACAGCACTCATCAAGGTTCTGGGTTTATCTGCTAGGTGTGCACTGCACAACACAGCACTCGTCAAGGTTCTGGGTTTATCTGCTAGGTGTGCACTGCACAACACAGCACTCATCAAGGTTCTGGGTTTATCTGCTAGGTATGCGCTGCACAACTCAGCAGTCATCAAGGTTCTGGGTTATTATCTGCAGGGTGTTAGTCACTGTGCTCCATGCAGACCATGTTGCGTTATCGCATGTACTTGCTAGGAAGTAGACCTCTCTGGACACTCAGCACCCTGCGCAATTCAGGAGCACACTTCACAAACAGATTCCGAGCTGGCAATTCTTCACACAACACAGACCCTTCATGCACCACCACAAGACATCTGGAGAGACAAGACTTGTCCCGCACGTACCTAGCTCATCATGATTTGGAAAGCAATTTCATTATGATTATTGTGTATTATCTGAGACAGCCAGTTGTGTGTGCAGGGGAGTCAGTGTATTTACCAGAGAGGGAGCGTATAATGGGACAGAAGAGTAAGGTGACAGCTCGCCTGGCAGACAGAGCTGCCAGGCGCAGCCATGCTCTTGCCCTGGCCTACGCAACCTCCATGGCTGCTTCTTTCTTGATGATACTGGCTGACTCACTGGCTAGGAGCAAGCTGGCCTGAAGCAACACTGCGCTTCAGATGCCTGCTGATTTGTGTACATACCAGATGATCTCACAGGTGGTTAGGCCCGCACATGGTAGGTGTAGGTTTGTTTGTCAAGGCAGGCACACAATGGAAGGTGTATTATTTGTATAGGAAGTGATTGTGCTGTCAGCATACATCTAGCTGCATGAGACATGCACAATGTATCCTGAGTGCAGCTTGTACCACTAGCAAATCAGTGTTACACTCTCAAGTTTCAGTGTCTTCACACAGCTTCATGACTTTGGCCCTGGTTCCTCTTTCGTTCATTTTGCTTCTGTTGAGGTCTGCTGTGTCTGCATGCTCGTGTAATGCAAAATCTGACATCGTGCTATTTGCTTGCCTGGTATGTCCTTCATCTGATGAGTGGCATGGTAGACACTAGCGAGGACTGTGAAATCTGCTACAACCTCATATCCCACACGCATCATGCAAGTTTCTGAAATTTCAACAGCAATTAAAAAACGCTTGAAGCATACAGAGTGCTTCCTGTTTAGATGTACCTGTTTGAATACATAAAAGATTGACGCTGTAGATCCGACAACCTGATTGTCATGTGTCATAGACAGGTGAGTTTGGAACTTATCTGTTGACCTGAGTACAGGACGTCCATACATCATGTTTGTTTCTGGATGCTACCTACCATCATTTATTGACAATCACAAGCTTCAACTGTCCAGCGCCATGCGTTATTGCTTGCTGACGCGAGCAATCAGCAAATGCAGTCGGATGCAAGATCAAATGTATTGCCAGTACTCGAAAGCAGTAAGGCTCTGCTACTGCAAATCACTCACAATTGAGAAAGTTCATCGCTATAGCTTACTTCGCCGCTTAACAAGTGTCAGCCTTCATGTATAGCATTACATTCTGCAAAGCAATCACAGACTGATCAGCTTAAGGGGCGTGATTTATTCCCCATTGCTTCAATGTGCTTCATGAATCTGGGCAACCTTTCCTTGAAGTTTGCCCAATCCTTGTTGGCCTTAGAAGACCAGACCGCTTCTGATAGGGCAGCTAAGCGAGGAAACGTCATGTATTCCACAGTGTCCTCGTCACTGATGTACTCAGTCCATACATTCGCCTGCAAACCATTCAAGCAAGTCACAATTGAAGTGAAGCTCGGCCCTCACGCAGCAGAGCGTCAGCAAACAGGAACATGACAAACAACTCCTGGCACAGATTTGTCAGGCCCTTGCATGAAAGGTGCAACCCTTTGACATGCTGCAGGAATCAGACTGCAGGTTTTTCAGCAGAGACAGAGCCAAAAGATCTGATCTCCCTCACGGGGTAGGGCCTTAGCCTTGGCAGGAATGTGACTTTACGCCGCAGCAACCATCGGGGTATGCCTTGTGCACTGGGCCAATCATGACTCAAAGAGACAAACCCAACCAGCCTTTCTGCAGTTGTTCACTTGCCTGTCCTCCGATGATGTGATGCGCATCCTTGGTTGGCAAAGTCCAGTCCGCATAGGCAGGGGTCACAGACACCCCGCCCCCATCACCCATGCCATTGGAGGCACTCTCCACATCCATGCCAGAGCCATCTGAGTCCCCGTCCCCACTGCGTGACATGGGGGTAGCCGGCTCTTCATGCTGGGGTTCAGGTGGAACTGGGTCAAATGCATACACCACCTCCAGGGGAAGCATGGCATACCAAGCACCTGGCTCGTCAGACCTGCGCATCATGCATCCAACGCGGCAAAGTTGTGGCAAAGCTTGAACAGCTGTGATGATGGTGGACATGAGTGCTGTATGTTATCAAAGGCTTTGCAGGGCAGAGCAACACCTGGCGCTGCGCTGTTGATTGTGTACAGCTAAAACCAGCATATGGGACAGGCAACATTGAACATGAGCTGGTGAGACGTCCAAAGGAAAAGCAGCAGTGCATGGCACGGGCATTAGCATGATTACTGACTTTTGCATGCAGCGCATTCTGGCAAGGCCATTGCAGGCAAAAGGATGCTTGGTGAAATACAGCATGATGCTGACCTCATGGACTGCTTGTAGTCAAAATAGCAGTGGCTGGTGGGTGACATGATGACATCATGCCCTCCCCTAGCTGCTCTGACCCCCCCTATGATCCCCTGCAACAGCCCTTACTAATCATGCCAGCACAACGTTGCTCCCTGAAGTGCATGCCATACTTCATCTACTCCAACCCTCAGCATGCAGCTTGAGCAGCAAACACTGGAGTGATGCAAACACTGATACGAGGGACCTTTAGGTCTAGACAACAGCTTCAAAGCTGTTGCTGCAAAGCTGCCTAGAAGCACTCTGCATGCCATCTGTGGTAAGCTTACTGCGTGTCAGCAAGGCAGTGAGATCAAGTCACATGGTGGACTGTACACTGGGTGAAAGACAACATGCAAGAAGAGTGAGGGAATGTAAGTTGGGTGCCACAAAAACAGGCAAGAAGAGTATGGGAGTGAAGGGGCTGACCCGCCAGGACATGACACAGGCCCCCTCTGCCAGGCCCCCTTCCAGGATCTCATCCCACCCGATCAGCTGCTTGCCCTGGGCTGCCAGGAAGCGGTTGATGCGGCGGATGAACCAGCTCTGCAGCTCGTACTCATCTTCTAGCTCCTGCTCCTGGATGCGCTGATGACATGCTGGGCAGCTTCGCCACCGTGTCTTGGGGCACTGCACCCATGAAAGCATTCATTCATTCGTGCACTGAATTCTCAAAGGTCGTTGGGACACTGCACCCATGACAGCACTACTGCTCAACAGACACAGGTATTGCAATGACATGCTGGGCAGCTTTGCCACCGTGTCTTGGGGCACTGCACCCATAACAGCACGACTACTGCTGTGTCTTGGGACTCTTCAGGGTAGTCAACAGACAATGACCCAAAAATCAATTTAAACCATGCATCAAGCATCAGTCTAGTAAAACAGTCCATGCTGTACAGCATGCTAGCTTGAAAAGGCGTATTGTTTAATAAGTACCGCCAGCATGTTGTGGTTGAAAGCTATATTTTCAAATGATATGGGTGCGCTCACCTCATCACCGCCTATGTGTATGTACTGACTGGGAAACAGACTGATGACCTCTTTCAAGACGCCTTCCAGGAACTCAAAGGTGCTTTCTTTGCCAGCACAGTACACGTCCTCATGCACACCCCAATGAACCGGCACCTCTGTCACATCACCTGTCGCCAACGCAGACTCATGCCAGCTGTTAGACCATCTCAGGGTTCAGGTTCGGATGCAATCATTCATGATGTGAATGAGCTGAGGTGTCAAGAGCCCATTGTTCTCTCTGGCTTCATTTGAAACTAAGAAGGGAGCCACTTCAAGCTGACAGCATGCCGTTGCACCAGGGCTTGACAGGTTGACCTGCCCATGCTGCTTCTGGCACATCAAATGAGCTCCCCAGCAGGAGGAACACCAGCATGCTCAGGTTCAGTTGAGCTTGACAGGTACGCACGTGTTGACCTAATCTTGCATTTCTTTTACTGCCTGATGAGCAGCCAACGAGAGACAGCATCCAAGCAATGTGATGTACGTGCAAAGCTTCCAAGAGCACAGCAACCTGCATGCATGTTTGTGTTTGAATCCTAGCAACTGCACTGCTGTACGTCGCATATGTAGGCTGCATATTGCATCAGCTTATCTGCACTTGACAGAGGGGGAGAAGTGCGTGCACAGACAGAGTTTCACCTCTGCAGCCGAGGTAAGGGTACGACGCTAAAGCTGCTCCACAATGACCGGGTAGCTCAATCTCTGGCACAACCTCTATGAATCTCTGTGCAGCGTATGCAAGAATCTCTTTCACCTGCAGCTCAACAGATCAGTCATTTTCATTTCAAGTAAAACCTTACAGTCTGGGGTGTGGGGCCAGTTGAGACTCATCAGACATCCTGGCGTGAAAGCACAGGTGTATTTGGTGTGCGACAAAAGCTTCAGTCCAGCCATTCAGGATTTACGTATGGCCCAGCGTGACTCAGGGTTCGAGTGCCAGCTCATCCATATCACGGCAGATTGTGCCAATATATAGCGCAGGTCTGCATGGTCCTACACCAGCTTACAGTGGTGCCATGTGTGGTCAGCATGGAGAGGCTGGCATCTGCAGAGGTTGTGTGACTGTGGTTGGCGTGTGTCAATGCATGTCACAGTCACTGTCTGACCGTGAGCCACACTGTCTGGGTCATACTGGACGTGCAACCATGACGCTGCAATGACTGTGACGTGCGTACCTCTTCCTGGCTGTAGAAACCGCCATATGAAGATCCTTCTCTGCCTCGCCATGCGCCATGTTCTGTTAGCTTGGGGTAACCCTTAACTTCTAACCTCCAGCCCTGCAGACACTCAGCGCTGACAATACAGATTGCGTTGCTTGTCTTGTACATGCTCCCCAGGCAATGACTGCAGTTTCAGAGAAGGTCAAGCGGCACTGCAATGCATGTTGCGACAGCAGCTTGGTGTCAAGGTCTACCTGATCTTCAGTGAGGTGCCAGTGGAACTTGTTCATTTTGTGGAAGGCCATCGCATCAAGGAACTTTTTGTGGAATGGAACGGAGAAGTAGTGCCTGCCAACATCCAGTAACACCCCTCTCCAACCAAACCTTGGAGAATCTGTGACCTGCACAGAGAACATACAGATGCTTACCAAGCTGTGACTCAAATCATCATGAAGGGAG
>JAABUP010004221.1_pt1 | contig 23857 bp, 30 predicted proteins | sample 5559201 | NCBI WGS metagenome assembly JAABUP01 (sample SAMN10711887, study PRJNA513373) | rock metagenome | isolation source: Antarctica rocks | place: Antarctica
CTCCCGCTTGCTAGAGCCTGAGAGGCTGTCTTGGAAGGTGTTCCAGCTGTACCGCCTGAGCCAAGCCTCTCAGGTTCAGCCCTTGGGCTATGGGGCCAGCATCCAGTTCAGCACGCTCAGTACAGACCAATTGCAATTGCCAGCCCGGCTGTCAGCCTACGTGGCGGCCTTCAGAGCTCTTCGTCCTCACCGCCTTCAGGCAGTCCATGCCATGCTGCCACAGGACGTCTTAAACGAACCGCTCTTCTTTAACAAGCAGATTTCTCAGCCTGCCGCCGGCTCAGCTACCACCAACAGTGCCTGCCCTGCTGCACCCGCCGCATTTCTGACGCCTCAGCAAAAGCCCCTTATGCTTTCAGCGGGCATCACCAAGGTAGCTCACCTACAACTTTCACTACGGCTACAGCAACCGCAGCTGCTGGCACTGGAGTTGCGTTCAGTTTTGTTGGCACTTCCTTCAGCATGGCGCGCCGTTGTCAGCTCAGCCCCAGCAGCCACTTGGTTTCAAGCTCTCTCGGCCTCCGGCAGGCAGCTCATTCAAGATGCTCAGACAGGCCAGCTTCACACCGTGGACCCCCATCTGCAACTTCTACAGACCCCGTCAGAGCCTGTCTCCAACCCTAGCCCTGTCCAGGTCATCTCTTGGGACCCCTCTAGGCCTTGGAGGGGCCCGGCGCACCAACCGGCTCAGTTGGACGACCCCCTCTACCTGCAAGGTCGGCTGTGGGGCCCGCATCATCTGTCACTTGGGGTGTGGGGTTGGGGCAGTCAGCCAGCCCATCAGCTGGTGGTCAGGCAAGCGGGCCAACGCTTACGGCTCATTAGGTCTTTTGCCACCAAGCACCCATTAGCCGCAAGCGCTTTGACCTGCCGCCCACGCCTTTTGCCGCTGCCAGCATCAGAGCAGTCAGTAGCTGAGACCTTGCACGCCATGGAGGTCAAGTGGGTAGCTTCCATGCGAGCCAGCTCCAGAGGCACAGCTCGCCTCAGCTCAGAGATGTCTGACTCTTTGCCAGCGTGGATGACACCCTCGCAGACCTCTAGGGTGCACTGGTCAGACTGGCAGCAACAGCGTCAGGAACAACATCAGCAACAGACGCAAGCTAAACTTTAACTTTATCGTCGGTATGGTTGCTCTCCCACCCAATACGGGGGGGGGGATAGGAGCGAATACAGCTTGTGTAGAATAAAACGAATGATTGAATGAACGAACGAATGAACGAACGAATGAATGGATGCGTGAATGCATGAATGGATGAATAAATGGATGAATGGATGAATGGATGAATGGATGAATGGATGAATGGATGAATGGATGAATGGATGAATGGATGAATGGATGGATGGATGGATGGATGGATGGATGGATGGATGGATGGATGGATGAATGGATGAATGGATGAATGGATGAATGAATGAATGAGTGAGTGAGTGAGTGAGTGAGTGAATGAATGAATGAATGAATGAATGAATGAATGAATGAATGAATGAATGAATGAATGAATGAATGAGTGAATGAGTGAATGAATGAGTGAATGAGTGAATGAATGAATGAAAGAGTGAATGAATGAATGAATGGATGGATGAATGGATGGATGGATGGATGGATGGATGGATGGATGAATGGATGAATGGATGAATGAATGCTTGCGCCAAAATCTGCACGTAACACACGCACAAGCACTCACGGACAGACGTGTTTAGACTCATCATGAAGGCAGTCAGAAGAAAGCGCATCGAGGCTCAGCTGACTGGTTGACAATGGCACACGCTAGTGCAAATGCCAATGGCTGCAAATCTATTAGGCCAGCTTCAGTCCACCCACCGCAAGCATGGTGCTGCTCACCTCAATCAAGCCGTGATCACCGAACAGTGTATAGTGGTGGACCAAGCACACGGCACTGCAGCCTGTAGTTTTGCCCGCGCGACTTCTGGGCGAGCAGCAATGGCGCGCGATGCATTTAAGGGGGCGCAGGAGGCAGATGATAGCTCAGACGAGAGGGAGGATGTACCCCCGACCTCAACGGAGACCTCCAGAAGGTGTGTCAGCACGCAAAGCACTCCACTTGTGATGTGTGACACTTCCTTGCGATTGTGGTTGGCAGCTTGACCTGCAAAAGTCATTGCAAGTCCTGCTGCTGACTCTCTTGCCCTGTTCACATACACGAATTGCATAATTTGACTTACAGCCCACATCACACTAAAGCCTCGCACAGCAGCAATTCAGCAGCAAAATCATGCAGGTCAAACAACTTGCACAAGTGACCACTCAATGACTTGTGCAGTGCTTTGTCATGCAGCAATAGTTCCGAAGAATTTAACGACGTCACAAGCGACGAGTCTCATGAGCATACCTTATTCAAGCAATGCAAACTGCTTGCAAAGGGTGTGTATGGCCTGCCAGAGGCAATTGCCAGCATACATTCTCTCAAGACCAAACTGGCTGCTCTCACTGAGGATAGAGCAGGTCTGTACACTTTGAGGCTATGCTGGGAAAACATCCTGCACTCCTATAACATTTGAACAGCAAATGCATTGCCCATGCCCATAGAACAGGATGTTCATGCATTTGCAATAGGCACAATCAAATTTCTTATACCTGACTTGAGCCTCTTCCAGGCGCAGTGTGCCAAAACGCCAGGGATGCCTTCGACTGTTGAAGGCCAACATTGCCAATATTGCAATGCAATGTCTGCTACCTGCAATAGTGTGTTGTACAAACTACTTCACGGTGACATTCAGGACTGATGGAGCGCGTACGGACAATGACATGCGCAGTGGAAGATTTGTCAGATGAGAATCAGGTGCTGCGGCAGCAAGCTGGAGTGTCTGCAACAGACACTGTTGACTTGTCTGGTATAAAGCTCGCTAAGGTGAAGCCTGTTGACACTCATGATGCAGATCCTGCAAGTGGTATGTCTGTGTAGTCTCATGTAGAAATCGAGCAATACATTCAAACCTAAGACTAGTGCAGACGCATAGAAGCAACAAGCATAAACGCCACTAGTGTGCTGTTCAGACATAATACTAGCAAGCATTTTCACCTGATGTAAAAACGGCTTTTGCAGTCTGTCATGCACCCTTCTTCTGATGAAGTCTCTGCCATGACAGTAGCTAGCAGAAGTCATGTGCGAGATGGTCTCCGCATTGCAGCACCGCTTTAGCTCACTACAAGTTGTGTTCAACATTGCAGGCATCCACCCAATCTGCCTGTCAACCACGCGTTTGTATATGACACCAAACAGCCTAACGGCAGCCAACAATTAGTAGGTACTGTGCAGATTTTGTCTTCAGCGCAGCATGACCACAGGATATGATCCAGGACTGAACATGGCAGACCTGGAAAAGCATTGCCAAATGCAGTGATGCATTCAATTGCAGGACAGCATGATTTCGGAGCTGAGAGCCGTGAACAACTGCCTTGAGCGTGAGGTGGGTGAGCTGGAAGAAGAACGGAGGCGTCTTAAAGCCCACCTCAAATTCAATGCCAAGTATCAAGGGCAGATCGCTGTAGACCTTGGCCTGTCCCCAGATCAGCTGTCTGCCATTGACCAGTTTGTGAATCAGCTGAAAGGCAGCCAGCAAGTGAGTCAGCCCAGATGCATCAGCACATGGGTGCTTGTAGACATGTATGCACCGCCCGAGCATGTTAGTGAAATGCATGCATGATGGTTTCTGCAAGATCTGCCAGGGGAACTGCTTCTAACCCTGGATTTGTATTACACTTGCACAAGGCAGCAACACCTCAGGCATGAGATTTATACTTGCCTGCTTGCTGTTGCTTTCCCTGAACGTCGTTGGCAGTCACTGGACGTTGCAGTGATCGATCCACAGCCCACCAGGATCTACATGACTCATGCACATGCTTTGCAGGCTGCACAACATGATCAAGACAAGTCACCAGAACTTGCTGACAATGCCGCAGCAGCAAAATCTCATACCAATTCCACCAGCACTGAACCCACTGCGATGAATGACACTGGCCAATCAGACCCAGCAGCCCCTGTTGCAGATAGTAGTACACTCCCAGGTAAACGTGAGGCAGACGCTAACAGTCGGCAGTCATGTCAGCCTTCCGCAGGCACATTGCTCACAGTCAGTCAGGATGAACAGCAAGATGCACCTTTGCCAGTCCTCAACAGCTCACCAGCAACAGATAAACAGCTTAAAGATGACAGCAACAGCAAAACGGCCTCCTTGGACAGACAGCTGTCTGGCATATCAACAGCTTTGATCCAGCCTGGCGATGTTGCTGCTGCAACCACAAGTGTTGTGCGTCATGCCAGCTTACCATCTGCCAGCCAGCATACTGTGCTACACAGCCAAGCTGGGCATGCTGATGTGGAGTCTGGAAGCAAGGGAGGAGGCGCACCCCTGGCGGCGGCCACTGAGTTGCCAGATGAGCAAGGGAGCAGTGCAAGCAGGAGTTGCAAGCAAGAGTGTGCTCTGGCGCATCAGCGCTGTCAAGAGCTGGAGCAACAGTCCAGGTGTTTACTTGATACACAGCTAGTTGCTCTGGATTGTCTGAAATGGCATGCATCCCTGACTGCCTGGCAGCATGAGCCTTGTCCTGTTATCAGCCAAGCCACTCACAACACAACATGTAATGGTGCTGATCATGCGCGGATTGGTCTTCCAGCATGGCAAAAGAGCAGGCTTCCACACCAGGGATCTAACCTGGAATCTTCCGCTCCGTAGGCGGACGCCTTATCCATTGGGCCATGCGGAATGAAGCCCAGGAAGATCTTCATGTGTGGAGTGACAGCTGCTTCATATCTAGCAAGCACACCCTGATTGAACAGGTTACCGGGAGTTGGTTGATGACACCGCATCCTGTCATGCACGTGCAGCACCACAGCTTCTTTGCAAGAAAGGACATCACAAAGGAAATTACATTTATCGATGACAGATTGAGCCTGTCTTGTCATGCAGATCCCTCCAGCAGCAAACGGATGACCTGAGGGCGCAGCTCGCAGACAACAGCTTGGAGCTGCAAGGCTTGCAAGCAGACAAGGCTCAGCTGTCAGCATTGCTGCATGCTCAGAAGAACACGGACAGTGCTGAGGCCAAGCATGCAGGCACATCTGCACTCTCAGACATTCAGGATGAGCTGTTGTTGATGCATCAGCAGGGCGATGATATGACAAAAGAGCTGAATAGGCTGCAGCTGGAGGTGTGACACAACACATGGCAACACAAACTGATTTTGCTGCGGATTTGGTGGTTGGGACGGCAATGTGGAACTGTTTGACAAGCTATTTCAACCTAGTTCTGCGAGTCTGGTGTGCTCTGCACAGCTGCTGATTGACTGTGACACAGTGACGTCAGTTTGCCATCCGTATATATTGTTTGCCATCAACAAGCACCATCATGGTGATATGCCAGAATTGAGCAGGCTCTTGAATGGCCAATAGCTTGCCGAGCCCTTGGCTTGTGTACCTGACTCAAAATGGTCAGATACACAGAACAGCTAGGGCAGCACCTGACAGGCTCTGTATGATTGCAGCTGGGTAGGGCTGAAGGTGACAAGCAAGGCTACATCATCAGGTGTGAAGAGTTGGACAGAGGTCTTACTGCCCTCACAAAGGGCATGCCCCAGCAGGCTCTGGAGAGGAAGTATGCGGATGTTGTCAGCCGCATGGCAGGCATGCAGCTGCACAACAGTAGCTTAGCTCATCAGCTGGAAGCAACTACTGTATACGAGAAGTTGCTACAGGTAAATTTTCACATAGCTGGCTTGCCTATAGCTTCGTGTGTGCATTCAGTCTGGTAGGCATCAGACAGATCTAGTGCTACGCCAGGCTACTTCAAAATGTACGTTTGTTCAGCGCACCTGTGCATGTGGCCAGTATGGCAGTCCAGTGTGACTGTGCAACTCATCCCTGAAAGGGTGAGCTAAGCTAAGCAGTGGAGAAGCTGCAAGTGTACAAGCACCCAGACATTTGTCACAGTTTTGGCGCCCCCTGTGGTGCTGGCTGCATGACTACTCTTCGTCACCTTTCTGTACATAAGCATTACCCAGCATGAGTGCAAGGGCTGATACTGATGCTGTCTGGCTGCCAGGCTGAGAAGAGCAGCATGTCCAAGGCAGCAGCAGACATGAGCAGGCGTTCGGCTAGCCGTGTAAAAGCAGTCCAAGCACGTGCAGACAGTCTTCAAGCAGAGCTGCTGCAAATTCGTGAGGAGCTGCATAACACAATTCCCCTCAAAGTGAGCGAGCTTGTTTACGCATACACTAAGCCAGTGTTCAGCAGTCTTAGCCATGCTTGAGGCCATTCAGTGAGACAGAATGTTTTGTTTGCTAGGTCACATGGAGCAAGCAATAGGATGTGCAGACACATGCATTGCATAGTTGGTATTGCCCATGTGGTAGTCTGAAAGCAGCCTTTTCCCACAGAGCTGCATGTCATGTTATGCATGATGAAGCTTGGCTGGCCATGTCGTTGAAAAACTCTACATAGAATAGCATAACATTGTCTGGCTGATCACATACCAGAAATGACCCTGATGCATCAACATATGGGTGCCAGCTACTGAGTCAGCAGTCACTCTGCCTGCAGGTACATGAGAGTCTTACTCAGCAGCTGCGCAGCCTGTCAGACAGGCACCAGGCACTTGTTCAGCACCAGGCTGCCTCCTTGACTCATGACTCAGAGGTATCAAAGCTGAGGACTGAGCTGTCAAAAAGGCAGAGTGAGGTGGCCATAATGGCAGGCAAGCTGGCAGCTGCACAGCAGACCTGCAGGTCAGTCACAAGTCAACCACACAATGTGTGCAACAAGGGTCAGAGTGTATGCACCAGAGATGTCAGCCATCCTGCAGCACCTGTATTCCTACGTTCCTATATTCGTCACCTATATAAGCTGCGCCAGCACCAGACATTACCTTATTTTGTTTGATTGCTGGCACCCGATGCATAAACTCTTGTTCCTGCACTCTTTGAGGGTTCACCTCAACACCAGATGTGGGTATCAAGTCTCCATTTTGTGTTGCATGCCTACATGTGCCCGTTCCTGTGGTGAACAGCCATTAGTAGGACCACAGAATGGGACGTGCTTGTTCCAACATATGTATTACTTGTCAGGCTGCCTGAAGGTAGCTCGGTGTTCTGGCTCATGCAGAGTTCAAGAGAAGCAGCTGCAGGGCAGCAAGGGGCAGCCCTCCAGCAGTGCAGTGGACCCAGATCTGGTCAGAGACCTCGTTGAGGGACAAGTCAGTCTGGCTGCCGCTCTCAGGTCTGCTATCAACCCCTCCACTGCGCTCACATCACTACACTGCCGCAGCTGCATGCTGCTAGTCTGATCATTCTAGGCCTTGCAGGTTTCACTGGTACATGACTATTGTTGCCTTGCACAAGAGTGTCAGCCAATTATATTGCATCTGTGTATTCTGCCGAAGTCAGCCCAAAACGGGAAGCTGATTGGGGCCCCCCTGCATAATGAAGCTGTCAGATGCAAGTGCACCGCACAAGCAAACCTGCTGCAAAGATCAGCAATCAAAGTCATCTGCTGGAGCTCTGGTTGCGTGCAACCAGACTCAGTCATGATACAACGCCTTGTATGGGCAGAGCGCTCAAAGCCAGGGACTGTCAAGCTCTCTGATGTCAAAGTGGTGTCTCAACCCCAAACCTTCAAATCCTAAACCTAATACCTGAGTTCACCCTAAAGTAAAGGGGTGTGTCTTGTTGGTGCAGGCGTGCAGACATGGCCGAGCAGCGAGCAGGACAGGCTGAGCAGGCCCAGCATGACGCACATAACACGGTGGGACAGGTGGAAGCGCAGCTGGCACTGCTGGCAAGAGAGCTGCACCAGGCTAGAGAGGACCACCATGGCTTACAAGAGCACTTTGAGGTGAAAACCAATTTTGCCAGCAGCCCTCTGTGCATAGTGTGATTTTCACATGTTGGATTTGTCCAAGGACCTGTGTGAAGGCTTCTGTTAGGATGAAGTAAAGATGGGCTACAGATGTCATAGCTGGCCGGCATTGACAGGATTCATGCTCAGGCAGTCAAATGATGAGCTTGATTGCTGTTTTGCTGCATCCTTGCCATTTGTAAATTGGCACAACCAAGTTACCCAGCACTGGCAATCATGCATACTTTTGGCATTGATCTGTGCACAGCCATGAGCACGTCGTAATCCAATGTCACCACTGCAGTATTGCCACCGTAGCTGCTCAATCTGGTAAATGACCTGGTGGCAGGGAGGGGCATGTTACGAAGAGGTACACGAGTTATGGCAGCGTGTAACGAATGCGGAGCAGACAGCTTCTGAAGCCCTTGCTGAGCTGCACACCCACAAGGATGCTGCTGCGCATGCTACTCTTGAGCTCAAGGTTGGCGGCGTTTGAACTTCTGCATGTCAGCGTCAAGTCATCTTGTCTTAGTCAGATCTCAGATCTGGTGCTAACTGGCTCAAGATGACGGCCCCATTCCTCTTCCATCTGGCACCATGTGTCCTGGGCACAAGATCGTGTACCTGCAGTTTGAGGCAACAACAGCTGCTCTGCGCACACACACTGCTGTTTGGTCACTTCTGCTGTACCAGCTACGTGCCTTCAGAAAGTACCTGCACAGTCTATACAATCTATAAAATTCACAATATCTGCTGTTCATCTGTGATCAACCACATCAATGGCACATAGCAGCTGCGCAGCGGCATCATCCCTGTTGCTGGTATCTACACACCAGGTTGATGTTTTCACTGTTGGTGTCGTCAGTTTGTTGTCATTTTCTGATGAAACCAGTCGATCAATGCCGTAATCTGCAACAATCCAGAAGGCTTCTCATGCCATAGAGTACCAGTGCAGGAGGCGAAGAAGGAGAGTGCAGCCCGGCATGCAGAAACTGCTGCTGTGAGGACTGCCCTCAGGGAGGCCCAAGCAAACAACCCTTCCTCTCTGCCCTTGTCCAACATGCAAGCTGACATGGCTCAAGTCAGGTCTGCTGCCTCACACTACAACATGTCCAACTTTGATCAAAACCCTTTTCTCTGATGCTTAAAGCCCCCAGTTGCTTGCTGTTGCTGTTCCTCATCAGCAATCCAATGCTGGTTGTTTTTCAGAAGTTATTGGTGAGATGTGGACACACATTGGTTGCAACTGATCAAACCGTAGATCTGTTCAGAAGCTAAAACCTGTCTGTGCTTGCGTGTCCTGTCCACCTTGGCAGCTAAGTGCTGGTTGCGGTTCAGAAGTTGCTGGTACATGCACGTTGGTTGCGATCAGTCATCCAATAGCAATAGCCTGGTGCCTGGCGTCATGAGTGCTGATGCAAATGCGCACACCATCAGCAAAACCCTGGTTAGACCTCCGGTGCTGTGAGCGTGACATGCATCATTGCTTGGGGCACAAATGCAGTGAATGCGTCACCTGACACTGTGCTGCTGGTTTCTAGCTACACGTGAACATCCGCCATTTGCTGTAGCAGCTGCTTGTCCTTCAGGACTGGTTTGGCACTGATGTGGGTGAAGCAAAAGCCACCACTAGTAATGACAACGATAGTGACAATGTTGATACTGATATTACTCATGATCATAGTAGTTACGGTGATAACCTGATAATAGGTATGATGATGTTGATGTTGATGATAACGGTCACAATCATAATAATAATGATAATAATGACAACAACAACCATAATAAATCAAAAAACAAAAGTAAAAATAACAATAGTATTGAGTGATGATATTGAAAACAGTCCTTGCACACCGCAGGAGCAAGCTGTCTTTGGCGCAGAGTGCAGTACACCGATGTGAGGCGGAGTGCAGCGGTCTGCAGGACCACAACCACAGCCTGTCTCACCAGCTGGCACGCTCAGCCTCTCACCTCACCATTGCTCACACTAGACTCAGGTACTCCCACATGACTAAACTAGCACACACCTGCCAGAGGCTGACTTGCGCCAGCAGCAGTCAGAATGTACTGGATGCTGTTCATTGATGTACACATCATGTTGATGGTCTGCCTGCAGTTGCTGCCTTCTGACCCTGGGCTGGTGTCAACACCGCACCATCTTGGCAACAGCAGCAATCAAACAAAGTTCCAATCAAGAGGCCGCAAGATTTTGAGCACCACTACATGCTGCATAGCTCAGCATGCTGAGCTATGCAGCATGTAAAAGTTGCGTGGTCTTCCAACCTGCAAGCTTTGCACTGCAGGTGGCAGACGGCGCAGTGCTTGCAAGCAAGGGCTGCCTGTGAAGGGGCCCTGGTAGGTCAGATTCCTGCCTACAAAGTTGACGTGGTGCTACGCCAGCTGACTGATACGCGTCACCACAATGACACCTTGGCTCAGCAGCTGGAGGTCATGTCAGAGAGGCTGCTGGCAGCAGAGCAAGCCAAGGATGAGAGTGACATTAAGCTGCAGCATACAGAAATGAGTCAGGTAAGCCGAATACTCAGTAGGCACACACGCTTTTGCATGCACTGGCTGATTGTCTGCAGATGATGATGAGCTCACAAGCTGCTGGAGGAACAACAGCCAAGCAGCAAGAAACACAATGTCTTGATTGTGTGTCTTGAGCTGACTTTATGTCATCACGCTATGCCAACTCAATCGCCATGCTGACTTGACAGCCATTCCCCTCCACCAGCATGCCAGCTCAACAGTCATGCCCAACCCATAACCATGCAATGTCACATGAACACAACTTTCAGCTGCAGGGCACTTGCAAGGCCTTTGCTGTTGAGCTGTTCAGAGAATGCTCAGAGGCTCCTGAACAAACAAGCAAGCATGACATGTATTGCACATAATTGCACAGAATGGCAAGTACGATTCCACTTTGAAACCTGGATCTTGTCAAATTGCATGGCCAAGAAGGCAGCCGGACATGCGTAATCCAGGTGATCAGGTCAAAGAGTGTCTGCACCGCAGGAAGGAGCCACAGACACACAGACAGACGGTGTCCTGCAGCTGCGTCTGGACAATGCAAAGCTGCTGAGGTCTGAAGCAGCCCTCAGGGCTAAGGGCAGCAGCCTGGAAGAAGCTCTGAAAGCCCTTGAGGCCAGGCTGAGTGAGTATGAAGCCCAGGCCATGGCTCAACACGCTGCTCTGGAGCACGGCAAACACCAGGTGCGTGGTCATGAGGCATTTGGGCGCAGTGAAAGCTGCTTCACCACCTCTGCTTTGTTCCTAGATGCTGCACACATCGCTAAGTCTGACACCGTAATTGTGCGAGTGACAAGGGACTTGTGTTTATTTGGCACACACATTCCTCGACTCGTTTCTCTCAAGTCACCCAGTTGCAGGCTCTGCCTCAGTTCAGCACAGTGTTTGCGTATCATTGGCCTGCCCACTCATACTGATTTGGGCATCATCAATGTGCTGCATAGAACCCACGCGTGCTGCACAGAACTCAGACAACTCTCAGCAAGCCTTGCGCAGTGACAAGGTAACAGTGCCTTGTTCTCCTCACAGGCTGAGAAGAGGAACACTGATCTGGAGGACAAGCTGCAAACCCTGCAAGCCCAACTCAGCACTCAAGATCTTGAGCTGGCAGAGCTAAGGGTCAAAAGTCAAGCAGCAGCAGCCCATGCTGCCAACAAGGCTTCTGGACGACAGTCAAACAAGGACGAGGACCAGAAGGGGCTCAAGGCCATGCAGGCCACCACACGCAATGTGCTGCTGGCTCAGGTGTGCTGTGTTGACCAGAGATCATAAACTGCCAGCTGCACAGCACACGAACAGTCACAAAGCACTGCCTGCATCCATCATGTTGATGTTGCTGACAGGCAGAGCTGGATATGTCACTGCCAGCAGCTGTTGACACACCAAGCCATCCCTTGCACATCTTGAGCACACTGAGAGTCATACACATCCAGACACTGGGTCATACACCTCTAGAGATCCATGAACAAAGTTTGTATGTCTCGGAGTACAGGTGGAACAGCTGCGTGAGTCAAGGCTGGAGTGTGAAGCCTTCAAGGAGCAGCTGACTGAAAGCAAGCAACAGGTGGGGCGTCAAGACCATGCTCTGCAGCAGTTACGGCAGCAGCACCAGCAGCTGCTTGAGCAGGTGTGTGAGCAGCGGCAGAGGGCGGTGGCAGAACCTGCCAGCCAGATGCAGCAGCATGAGGGGGCAGCGTTGGAGCAGGTGAGCAGTATCACTGCGCTCAAGGTTTGATGATGTTTTGTGAGGTGCTCAGTACAGAAGAAGTGGTATATGGTGCTGTGCATTGCTTCAGTCATCCTTGCCGTCTAGGTTATAGGGGGTCTCCTGCAGTTCTGCTAGCATGTGATGTGTTGTGCACCCGTTCTGCTCTGTTGTGCTCTGCTGTTCTGTGTGCAAGTCCTGCTCTGCTTTGGCCTGCTATTGTGCAGAGAGGGAGCATTATGGTGCTCCTCCTGACTTATTCACGGTCTGGATGTGCACTGTAAAAAACTGCTTTTTGGTGCTCTTTGCTGCTGCCTGCATGAACTGCCATCTGTGGCTGTCCTGCTTCTTCCTCACAGTTTTGCCGCTGAGCCAGACAGAAAAGCTCAAATGAGTGCGCACCATGTGACTCCCAAGCAATGTTGCATTCGTGCTGTTGCATCTTCTTACAGTGCATGCAACAAGCCAAGCTGACCTGCCAAAGCTTGACAAACGAGCCTGACTCCAGGCTTAAATTACCGCCAAGCAATCACATCGTCAAAACACACCAAGTTGCAATGTTGCACTCCAGCAGTGATAATTCAACAGAGGATGCGCTGCACTCACAACACCAAAGCGGCTCAGCAACTGGGGTTTGCCAAGAGCCAATGTGATATTGTTTTGGTGCATGATGCAGGTGCAAGCCTTGGCTCAATCTACCATCCAGGACCTGCACAACAAGCTGGCTACCAAGTCAGGTGAAGTAGAGGAGTGCCACCGGCGCCTGCAGGCGACACGCAGCATGGCTGCTGGTGAGGTGGCCGGTCTGCAGGACCAGATAGAACAGCTGTCACACCAGCTACAGCTGCAGGACCAAAGGCATGTCAAGGTACGCCTGGCGCCACATTTGTAAACAACACAGCTGTGTGCCTTGCTGTGTAGACACATTGCAGGTCCTTATTACACACAAGACAGAGCTGAAAGCCTGCAGCACCTGGGACGCTTTTGATGTGGTTTGTAGCTTGTCACTGCACAGCAGGTGGCGAGCAGTGCAAGCTCTGGCGCTGCTTTGACCATGTCCAGCAATAGGTCCGTACCGGTTACGTGCTGTATGCATACCAGGTGCATGCCAGGTGTGTGCCAAGTGCATACCAGGTGCATACCAGGTGCATACCAGGTGCATGCCAGGTGTGTGCCAAGTGCATACCAGGTGCATACCAGGTGCCAAGGGTGCATACCATGTGCACACGATGTCAAGACCAGGTGCATACCAGGTGCATGCCAGCTGCAAATCAGATCCATACCAGGTGCACACCATGTTAAGACCAGGTGCATACCACCCCTGTACTAAACGCATACCAGGTTCATACCATGTCCAAACCAGGTTCATGCCAGTTGCATACCAGGTGCACACGAGGTCCATACTAGGGGCTGACTTGATGCAACTGTGCAGGCATTGGTGGCGGGCAGCTTGGCTCCTGCTCAGGTGACTCAGCTGGACAGCAGCCCAGGGCACGCCCACCTGCGCCACCTCCTCACCCAGCTCGCCCAGGAGAGGGATGACTGCCAAGCACGCTTGGACCAGCTGCAGGTCAGACTACACTCTCAATCTCCTCTCTCAGACTCCACTCTCATACTACACTCTCAGACTACACTCTCAGACTACCCTCTCACTACTGTACATGACACTATGTGCCAGTGTTGCTTTGTCAGCTGGAACATAGATCTGGGCCCCCACTCTTTGCAAGATGGCACCCATATGAGCAGTCTGCTCAGCATGTCAGAGTTTGTTGCACTTTTTGTGTTTGCATCATTGTCCCTGCACGCCCTCGGACGTGATGCTGCGAGTGCCATGTTACACATTTGTGCGTCGACGCAACTTTCAGGACAAGCCTGGTTGCAATATGTAGCATACAAATGTTTGCATAGCATGTTGTGCACATGCAGCATGTATGGCTTGCTGGCATACTGTGCCCAATACAAAAACCCCATCAAGCTGGTTGCCAATGCACAGCAATGCAGGCAGCCATTTGGAGGTGAGCACCTCCAGTTGTGTTGCCTCAGCTTGACCACATGCGCTGGATGTGCAGACTCACTGTGACTGGTTGTGCAGGCTCAGTATGACTGGAAGGTAGACCAGCTGCAGCAGCATGCCAGTGGGCAGCAACAGGAGTGCTCCCACCTCAAGGCTCAGCTTCAAGCAGCTCAGAAGGTAAGCCAAGCTGCGATACTGCCACTGCCTGCACATTTGTCACTCCTGTTGCCGCCCGTTTGCATGCTAAAGAACCCTTTTGCTGCCCATTTGCATGCCGTGTTCTCCTTTTGCTGCCCATTTGCATGCTAGGTCAAGCTTCTGTAATGAACAAATCAACAAATGCCAGTCAGGCTTTACCCATCATCACCACTGAACATATGCTGCTGTGGCGACAAAGCTCCCAAACAGTGTGCCACTACATGCCATTGATAGTCACCTGCTGCATAGGTCATAATTGCGGTGTTGCGGTACACCCAGGATTGTTTGAAACAATGTTGTACTGTCTGATTCTCATAAGTCAAAGTTGGAACTACTACATGTGTGATGCTCAGAACAAGGTATCTTGCATCAGCTTCCAAGGCTTTCTGCTGGGCCATGCTACTTTGCTGCGCATCTCTTCTTCAGCCATCATGACATCTTGCTGCTGCTGCTGCTGCTTGGACTTTGGTCCGTAGAAATCAGGAGTCTCCACCAAAGTAACTGCAAAAATCACAATGAATACAAATATGGAATAGCAGCAGAGTGGTACATACATAAGCCACATTCACTCAGCATATTATGGCGCGCGCACGCATACGCACGCACGCACGCACGCACGCACGCACGCACGCACGCACGCACGCACGCACGCACGCACGCACGCACACACACACACACACACACACACAGTCAAGACGTTCTATGCATGTCAAGATCACACAGGGCCTTCACGTGAAGGGTCAAGGCATGCAGCAGGGGACGGGCACCCGGGGGGGTGTGAGGGGGCCCCGGGGAACCCCAGGATGCACAGAGTATGATGATGCAGATTGTATGGCAATGTGTTGCATGGCAAAGAGTTAGGTCACACAGCTAATCAACCATCAACATCTGTCTGTCTCATTGATGTGACAGGAAGGCTCAAGAAGCACACCTGAAGCTTCCTTGGGCGAGGCCTCTACTTCAAACAGAATCAGCTCATTCTGCCCATCTTGTAGCATGGGCCCGGGGATGTACATGGTCATTTGGGGACCCGCTGAGGGCCAGTACCATCCCAGATTGAATCCATTCAGGAAGAGCACGCCCTTTGACCAGGCTGGCATGGCCAGGAAGGAATCTGGCAAGATGCCGTCTTTAGATTTCAGGCTGGCATCAGCATTGAAGGTCCCCCTGCAGTGCAGGCAAGTGAGTACAATACAAGCAATATGTAACATATCAGTAATAGTAATATATGTACAGGTATAGATATAAATACAAGTATGCATATAGATATAGATATAGATATAGATATAGATATAGATATAGATATAGATATACATACAAGTGTAAAACAAATACAAGCGATATTGCACAAATAAAGCAGGTGATTGTCTTCATATTCATTCCATGGTTCCATGATTCACACCCTGTTGTTCTGTCAAAACATCACTTGAACAAAATTGGGTGTTGCCATTTCAATGGCAGACATCTGCTGACCGCTGAGCATGAGGTAATTTTCCTGATGTTATGTAACAAACAACTTTGCAAGCAGCCGTGAGCATGTTGTTGCAACATGACACAGACTGGACTACTGTGTAGCACTACTGAGGGGCACAATACAAACAGCATTTGTATGGCCAGTTGTGCGGCCATGGTATGGATTATAATGGCAATCTGCAACCAATACATTCTGTTGAGAAATGCTGCCCAAAGTGACAACTCCCAGCAGTGGTTACTGGCGCTGCTACAATGTGCATTAGAGCAGACTGCAGAGCGAGCATTGGAAGATGCGTTAAGTCTGTGTGGTGGTATGTTAGTACATATGCTACTTTATGTAGGAGCTGCGTTACAGGTTTGACACATTGCGAGTGCACAAGTCTTGCATGCCTTCCAATTGCTGAGTGACTCGCCCACAATGCATGTTGTACGATGGTGCCTCCACTCATGTCTTCCTACTCGCCTTGCCAGTCAAGCTACTGCCTTTTCAGTCAAGCTACGCCTTTTCAGTCAAGCTAGTCGCCTTTCCAGTCAAGCTACTGCCCTATGGCAGGTCATCTGACTCATCATCAGAAATTCACTTGCCTGTAAAAGGTAGGGGTGGGAATGGACTCAGCATTGGGGGCAGAGCCCGCCTGGGTTGGGAAGGGAATGAGGGCGGTGTCTTTCAGCTCCAAGGGGAACACCCTCCAGTCCTCCAGCAAATCACCTGCAAAGTATGGGATCGCAGTTTGCCTGCCTGTCTAAACAGCTTAGCATTTCCTGTGCTGGACACTGTATTTGGCACCCTTTCATGTCAATGCTTACAGCTGACCAGCGTTTTGAGTCAACAGCAGATCTGACAAGCATACAAGAGACAGCGCAAGAATTGCACATTTGCTTTTCTGTGATGACTTGTATAAAAGCAGCAGAATCACAGAAACAGCGCGCCAAAAGAGACCAGTGCTCAAAGGCCTACCATTCAGGTAGACGTCTTGTGACATCAGTCCCTTGAGGTCAAATTTGGACCCTGAGTTGTCACGCCCAATTCCCTCTACCAGGATGTCTAGGGTTATCAGGTCCTGGTCAGTGCTGAGGGTGTCCAATTCAGGCAAGCTGACTTTAGCTTTCTTGTTGCGGTCAAGAGAAGCAACCACTTTGCCTTCCACCATGATCTGCATGCATGGCACTGACTTTTAGCTTGGAAGACGTAGGTTTTTGGTATGGCATAGATTTTCAGTTTGAAGTCGTAGGTCTTCAGTTTGAAGTCGTAGCTTTTCAGTTTGAAGACATGGATGTTCAGTTTGACGTAAGCTCTCTTGATCAGGGATCAGAGCAAGATCCAGTAGTGAAAGCACACCTGCTTGTACTGACTAAGCCTGTAATGACTAAGGTACCCTGGCGTATGTCTATGTATGCTGCACCGATTTCAAACGACTCAAACACTGCCAACCTGGGAACATCTGAGGAAATGAAGTTGCAAATTAGCCGCTTACCTAGGCAGAGTCATGCAAACTGTACACTTTTGTTGCATAGTCATGCAAAATAAACGCCTACTTTGGCATAGTCATACAAGTTAGACGCTTACCCTGACATAGTCATGCAAATTAGACACCTACCCTGGCATAGCCATGCAAATTAGACGCTTACCCTGGCATAGTCATGTAAGTTAGACGCCTACCCTAGCACAATCATGCAAATTAGACGCTTACCCTGGCATAGTCATTAAAATTAGACACTTACCTTGGCTTAGTCATGCAAATCAGGTGCTTACCCTGGTATAGTCAAGCAAATTAGACGCTTACCCTGGCATAGTCATGCACTGGGCTTGACACATCTAGCTCAGCACCATTCCGCACAGCCTCCGCTTTCACCTTCGCCCTATACAAGATCAAACCTCCCCTGCAGCAGACATGAAGCCTTCAACAATAATAATATTAACTGAAACGCTTTCTGGCTCATGATGAGCTAGGTACGTGCAGGACAAGTCTTGTCTCTCCAGAGCAGCCTGTCTTGTGCATCCGTTCAATCACTCATCAAAGCATTGTTACATTGATAGCAAGGGTTTAGTGCAGGTGTTGAATTGAGGTCTCGAAGGGTTCAAGTCTGGCAAGCGTAGGATCAAAGCCTTGCTTGCTTTTGCCGGGCAGGGTCAAGCGAGCTGTTTCAAGAGTGGGAAGTCGCCTTATCTTCCTTACTACCGTCCAAGGACGTGGCTTCTGAGACGACTGCATAGACCAGTTCACACTTGGGGTTGCTTGACAACAAGGGGGATCGAGGGGTGAAAGCGCACTGAGCCAACTGATGAGTGCTGCAAGGACGTTGCGTGAGTTGAGTACAAGCTTGATTCAAGTATGATTCTGAGTAACAGGAAGCACTCAAGTATGAGCTTGGGTAACATCAGCAGGTCAAGAGGGCGGCGTGTCATCAGCCTGAACAGAGCAAGCAATGCTCAGCAGCTGCTAGGCCTAGCACCCTCAGTCAGGTCCAAAAAGTTTACTATAGCAGGGATCTAAGAACCTGTGCTACAGTCAACTTCTTGGATCTGACAGGGGTTGCTAGACCTAGCAGCTGTTGACCATTGCTTGCTCTGGTCAGGTTGATGATATGCTATCTTCTTGGCCAGCACAAGTTGAACTGGAGCAGCTGTACAGGATCAAAATCTCTCCCCTGCAGCGCAGGAGAAGTTCTCAATGAACCACCCAATCCATGTTGTAAGACAGTGAATGTGTACAGGATTGCAATTCCCTGCAGCACATGATGAGTGCTCATTGAACCACCCAATCCTTGCTGTATGATAGTGACATTGTTCAGGATCAAAATCTCCCCAGCAGCACAGCAGCACATGAGAAGCTCTCAGTGAACCACCCAATACTTGTCGTATTGTAGTGAATGTGTACAGGATTGCAATTCCCCCTGCAGCACATGATGAGTGCTCAATGAACCACCCAATCCTTGCTGTATTATAGTGAAATTGTACAGGATCAAATTTACCCGGCAGCACATGATGAGCCCTTAATGAACCACCCGATCCTTATTGTATGATAGCAAATGTGTACAGGATTGCAATTCCCTGCAGCACATGATGAGCCCTCGATGAACCACCCAATCCTTGTTGTGTGACAGTGCATGTGTACAGGATGCAATTCCCCTGCAGCAAATGATAAGCCCTCAATGAACCGCCCAATCCTTGTTGTATGATAGTGGATGTGTACAGGATCAAACCTGCCCTGCAGCACCAATGAATGTTGCACGGCATTGACATTGAAGCAGCTGTACAGGATTGCAACTCCCCTGCAGCACATGAGACGCCCTCGTTGAGCCATGCAATTCCTTATTGCTCTGTTAGAAAAACTAGGTCTACAATTTAACTTCAGACTTTTTAGACATGATGCACACTTTGCGCTGATGATGCGATCAGGACTATTGACAACATATGTGCAATCTAGTTGGTTGGCTGAAGATGTACATCCTCCTCCTCCTGCATCTGCTTCCCCACATCTTCCTGGCAGCATATTTGATTTGACTGTTACGTACATTGTTTGCCCTGTGTACAAGTCCCAAACATATACACACAGCTGTGCGACATGAAGTAGCATAGCCTGGTCAAAAGCCATTCTGGCCATTCCACAGCTGCAGATACACCCATGCACGTGCACTTGCTGGCAAGATGCAGAGTGTATAGAAGATGTAGAATCCAATTTCATTTGTTGTCAGCAAAAGATACCATTCTACATCTACAAGGTGTGCATTGTCGTGATCACAATGGCATCTCATGAGGGCACGGTGCCAAAAACGCAACTTGTATATTGCTTGCCCAATTCACACAGATTATGCTCGAATTCATTTCTGGTCATGCAATACAGGGTGATTCATAGAGTAACAGTCATGTTGACCTGTCAAATTACTGTGTTCAAGTCCTGATAATACGACATAGATAATGCAACACTGCTTCAATGACTCACCCTTGACCATACTCCTCCATAGGCCGAGGTCTCCTAGAGATGATGCCATCGCCCGGCCACAGCTGTGGCAGGGCTTCCAGCAGTGGCACTGACTGTTTGAGGTCCACCTGGCCGTAAGCTTTGATGGTGGGCGGCGGTGGCGATGCAGGTGGCTCGGATCCCATGTGCTTCTTGACAGCATCTCGGATCATCTGTATGCATGAGTCAGGGTTGAGGGTGTAGGGTCTGAAATTTGTCAATGTCGAGTATTGTGGTTTGGCGTTCGATGTCAAGGGTTGAGGGGGAAAAAGTTGTGAATGTTTGTGAAACACCCAAATCTTGAGGCAGGTCAAGCCTGAATTTCTCCATGACAAACTGGCCATGTTCTCAGCTTGAATACCATGCATGGATCCCACTTCCAGAAGTCACCAAATCATCAACTCACGATATTATGCATCATGCTGCATGTTACCTCATACTTGCTAGGTCAGCATGCGTTTCAACACGTTTCTTGTCATGCCAAAACTTACCTCATACTTGTTACAAACTGAAACCTGACCTGACAAAAAATGGAAAGCATATTTTGTCGGTGTTTCAAATATTAAGCGAATGACAAAAACTTGGGACGCTGACAAAAAATGCTTTGCATCCAACAAGTACCACTCATTTCAACGTTTGTTTTGAGGCAGCATATTACCTCATACTTGTTGGGTCCCCCAATGCCCGGCTGGCCATACTGTCCTGCCTCACTCACCATACAGTCGTAGTCATAAGATGTGATGTGAGCCTGGTAGCTCTCCCCTGCGCCCTCCTCTGCATATAGCGCTATTCCTGCCCCTGCACCACAAGGAAGAGGTCATCATTCGATGCCTGCTTTTGTCGAGCAGAAAGAGTAGTGTGATGTGATTGATGCCCAGAACAGTTGCTGTCAATGTGCTCAGTGCGGCAAACTTAGGACTGTTGGAACAATGTTGTACTGTCTGAAATCCATAATCAAGATTGAGCCAATACATTTGTGATGCTGTGAACAAGCCTGTCTGGAGGGAGCTGACTTGTGTTGCATGCACCTGATGCCTGCTGGCTCACGCCTCGTTTCAGTTGTATTATGACTGTTATTAATGTGCTCAGAAAGCTACTTGAGCTTCTGCTCAGTCAGGAGGAATATGTTGTGATGACATACAGTTTCATTGTAATCTGTAGCACAGTCAACCACTCATAACCTGCAACCTAAGTTGATGCTGGCCAACACATGGGAAGCTTTCCATTGTGGCTACAGATAAAAGGATGAACTTGTGTCATCACAAAGGCTTCCAAATGACCCAGCTGAAGCTTTGCATTGGTGCTGTCAATGTCATAGTCCTGAGGATTGGATGGTGCCGTTCTTGTTGCCATATATTGTTGCCGTATGTTACTATCATACATTGTTGCCTTGCAGACACTTTTGGCTCACCAACACGTGACTATGCTTGGCCGTGCTCAGCTGAGTTCAATGTGAACCAATTTTGCACAGACGATGAAAGTCCACCATAACAAAACCAACATGAAACGTGTCACAGCTGAGCAGACTAGAGCTGCTTAGCATTGACAGGGAGTTTGTTGCCTATGTCCAAGGGTTGTGTCCTGAATGTGTATCTGCTCTTCCCACATCTGATGACTCAGCATGGCAGAACTCCACAAGAGTGCACGGTCAAGAAATGTGGGAAGTCAACAGTCACTCCTTTGCCAAAGCCTTGATGATATTCTCTGCAGCTAGCAGACCAGAGCTAGTAGACTTCAGATAGTAGACTGCAATCAGTACACAGCAGCTAGTAGACTGAAATCAGTGGACTGCAATCAGTAGACTACACAGGTAGTCGACTGCAGCTAGTAGACTGCAACTGGTGGACTGCAGCTGGTAGACTGCAGCTGATATGCTGCAGCTGGTAGACTAGAACTAGTAGTCTACAGCGCTAGAAGACCAGGCTAGTAGACTGCAGATAGTAGTCTGCAATCAGTAGACAGCAGCTAGTAGACTGAAATCAGTAGACTGCATCCAGTAGACTGCAACTAGTAGACTGCAGACTGCAACCAGTAGACTGCAACTAGTAGACTGCAGACTGCAAAGGTAGTAGACTGCAGCTGGTAGACAGCACAGGTAGTAGACTGCAGCTAGCAGACTGCAAACGTGTGATGCTGTTTTGTAACACTCACTGAGAGCATGCTGAGCCAGGTACACTTACAATGCAGGGTCAAGGGGTTGAATCCTGTCTTGCAGCACACACTTTAGTCATCTGGACGTACACTGAGCGCATGCTGAGCATCATACACTGTCTCTTCTGTCACCTGTTGGCTTGCCAAACAGGTAGTAAAGGAGTGCTGTATGGTGCTCAACAGCCACGGGCTGCCGCCTCAGGAGGCTCCCATAAGAACTGCCGGAAGGTGTACGGACTTTTCACTGCATTTCTTTCTTCACTGATCAAAAGCTTCTGCACTGTAGTGGCCATGCACATACATTGGTCATGATGCATGGTGGTGTAGCCAGTGAGTTATGTTCATGCATCACAACAGTCCATGTAGTATTGTGCATCATGCATGCAGGACATTGTGGGCTCAGTCCAGTCTTGTTGTCCTCGTGTATATTGTTTGCGTGATAAACATGTTTATGTCGCTTGTATCTTATTTTGGAATCCTACTTATGTGTTCTTGTATGGAGGGCCGAGTCAAACTGTGTCATAACAACTTGCAAGTCATGCCTCTTGTCAGATAGTGTGACAACTGCCGCCTTGCCTGACAGCTGGCCGTGAGCTTCCCTTGGTATCATGCCATTCAAGGCCAGACACAAATGCTTGGACGCTTTTGCTCACTGGGCAGAGCTCAGCATGAGAGCATGCAAGCAAAATGCAGACTCCCCTGATCTCTGCCTTGCATACTGCAAGGCAGAGATCAGGGGAGTCGTTGCAGTCGTTGCAGCATGACAGCTTTGCGACAACAAATGCAAAATGGTGCCCACCGCATGCTGGTCTACATCAGCTGCAAGTACAGTACATTTCATATCTGCTGAGCAATTACTTTATACAGATCACAGTCCAATCAGTATCTGATGAATAGCAATCAGCCTTGCAGCAGGCACGAAGACTCATTCAAATCTGCTCCACGGCTTTGAATGAGTTTTGGTGCCTGCTTCAAGGCTGGGTACAAACGCGTCTGACAGTGTGTGCTGAGCAGATTTTGCATGATGAGGCGACAGCCTCCTGGGGAGAGCAAAGCGACTTAGCAGTGTATGCTGCTGGTTGTTCATGCAGCTGACAGGCTTGCATTCATATTGACATTCATAATCAAGCTGGCCCCACCTCAAGCAACACTTGGAAGGAACAATCATATCACATCAAGACAATACAACAGTAAAATCCTGACAGTATACACTATGCAACGATATGATATACATTATACTGGGACATGTACAATTTTCAGGCTTTCAGTGATGTTTTATGTAGTAATGTCAGTTGTTGCATATGAACTGCAAATTTCAGTTGGTGCCGCAAGGGACACTTGCATGCTTGCTGTCATGCTTGTTGTCCAGAACCAGAAACACATTTTCTGTACTTTTTGATCCATAAAGATTCTTTGTTCTTCCTTTGTTTGGGCATTTTCAACTCAATCAGCTTTTTCTGTGCAGAGCATGAGGGTCTGCTTGCTTGCTTGCTGCTATTACTGTTTTGTACAAGCCTGCTTACTGTGATAAGCTGTTCACACAAGCTCTGACATGACTAGTCAAGCAAAATATTTGCGGATCATACAGGCAACTGCATTCTTGCAGGCTGATCTGAAGAGTCTCATCATCTCATGTGTTGATTGTCAATTTTCTTCTGCTCAGCCTGTCCTAGAAACGTCATTACAGCAAGCATTCCTGAGCTCGATGACAGATGATCATGTCGCCATCACAAACTGGAAGCTAGCAATGTTCACAACACTGTTTTGTGAACTCTGTAAAATATTCACAGAGTGTGTTTTCTGAGTTCACAAACTTCAGCTAGAGGTGCTATGTCAATGCAATGTCCCTTGGGCTACATTCAAGCCGTATGGCACGTTCCCGTTATCACGCCTGACAGCGTAGGTTTTTCTTTTCTTTTCTTTTCTTTTCTTTTCTTTTCTTTTCTTTTCTTTTCTTTTCTTGTCTTTT
>JAABUP010004222.1_pt1 | contig 23854 bp, 35 predicted proteins | sample 5559201 | NCBI WGS metagenome assembly JAABUP01 (sample SAMN10711887, study PRJNA513373) | rock metagenome | isolation source: Antarctica rocks | place: Antarctica
GCAAGATCTTGGACTGCAAAGAACAGTGGCTATAGGAGTACTAAAAAAACTGCATACGCACGCAATCTTATGCCTACACAACATCATCAAGGAGAGGAGATACCTAGAGAACAACGGCAGATATGCATTGCAAGCTAGAGGAAACAGGAGGAACAAGGGGCGGGCTAGAACAACCTCAACATCTTTCAATCCCTGGGCAGCCCGGTATAATACTTGGCTTCTCATTAAATTGACGCCGAAAGGTGTAGTCTTTTCTTTTCTTTTCTATCCCACATAGTCACTGCCAATAGTCTGAGCATTTGGTCATTACACCACATTTGGTCATTACACCACAGCAGCTGACTGAAACAGCTGAATGCCGTCCTCAGTGAACATTGCTGCTGAGTCTGCCACGTTCACAAACAAGCCATGTGTGATAACGCCTGCTTGCTTCTCTATTTCTTCAGCTATCGAGCTATAGCTTGCATCTTCTCCAAATAGCTTCATGGGCCCATCTGCAGAAGATAACACGTAAAGTATATGTGCAGCAGACACATGGATCTGCAAAGCAAGCCACATCAAATAATTTCTTTGGCAAGACATTGCTGTCACTGCTTGAATTTGCTCACCCCTGACGCATGCACCAAGTTCATTCCTTTTGATGCGCATGCCGCTGCTACTGCAAAGCATTGTTGTATCCAGTAAGCAGGAGTACAGAAGCTTACAAAATTTGACATCAAGCACGTTGTGTCCCTGTGCACTTAAGTAGGGACTGGAAATTGCTCTAGGGTCTGTAGGGTCATAACCAGCCACACTTCTTCGCCTGCAAGTGACAACCAAAACCCACATGATCTGTCAATGTTGTCACGTGGGTTGGCCCATCCAGATTGTTCTGATGACAGGAGGCATGTGGAGCTGCACTATCTGATCAGGTCACCAAACTGACAGGCCGTGTTGCATGCAGGGAAGATGTGAACAAATGGAGCATGCGGCCATCTCAAAGTACTGTCAGCCCAGCGCACTGGTTCCAAGCTGGACATCATTACGCAAGTCTGTACGAACCGGTGTCTGTGAGCAATGCCGCCGGTGTTGGCTTTCCACTGGCGGATTGTCTCGGGTGCAAGGTCTTCTTTAGGAAGCAATACAAAAGGGTGCAAGAAAATCGGGCGTGAGGCATGTTGAAATGCAGGTGTCGGTGAGGCAGCTATCAACCATTGTTTGGAGAAACTTTAGTTCTGCTGCTGAGGGGTGTGACACATGCACTGGCTCACCAAATCTCTGCTTCAGGAATGAAGATATCATCCAGCACCTCCCCAATGTCTTCCCAATAATCAGCGTCAACGACCACAGGCAAGACTCCTCTGAGCCTGGCTGATGTCTGCATGCAAGAAAACCCCATGCTGTCAGTGTCATCACAGCTGGTAGTCAACTTAACGCACTCTGCTGAATGCTGAGATGACATGCAGTACCTGTACACATGTACGCCATGTAAAAGCCATTTCGATGTTTGCAGCAAAGAAAGATGGTTCTGTGACATGCAGCAAAACTCATCGCACTAGCCTCTTGGAGGAGCCACAGAGGAGGTTGAGGTGCTAAATCTGCGATGCTCATGCACATGTAGCAGTGTCATGTTCTCGACTGCTTGTCAGTGCAGTTCCATGACCATGTTGTCAAGTTCATAGCAAACAGAAAGCTTGAGCATGAAGAGAAACAACAAAAAACAAAGGTATCAATATACTCGCGTTTTCTATGCCATCTACCAAGACAATGTTGTGCTTGCTAGCAGACAGCAGAGCCCTCATGCGCAGCAGGTTTGGCTGGACAGGCTCAGCTAGGCGGCCTGCTATGAATGGCAGGTCTGGCTCTTGAATCACAATCTCATCCACCTCTTCAAACATCACATCCACCTGCAATTGCAAGTCCAAGCAGAGTGTACAGGGTAATGCCTTCAGCATCTGCAGTGAGTAATTGATGACTCTAATGCCATACCAGGTGGGGTGGCTACATGGCAAAGTTGGCCATCTGCAGGCATTGGACAAGACATGCCATAGCAGCCTCTCCGGAGCACTTGATGTTGTTGTGCTGAATCTCTGGCACATTGACGGTCGTTCAGAAGCTCATGCACATTGACGGTTGTTCCATTACCAGCCGTTTGTAATCAACGTTGCTGAGTGTGTGGCAACACTGTGCTTACCATGGGATGGTCAGCTAGGCTGGTCACTGGCACGCCTTGGAAAGCTGCTTCACTGGCTGAAACATCTGATGCTGGTATGCATCTGACTCCCTACAGCAAACACATTCACAGCTACACAACAGCGTGCAATGAGTGGTAACAAGCAGCTTTTCTGCAGCAGTGAAATTGGTCAGAAACGATGCCAATTCAGTTCACCTGCCTGAAGCAGCCCTGAAGTTGTTTTCTGGGCCAGACACTCTATGACTGCATTTACCTGCAGGTGCAACGCAATGTGTAATCAAACTTCACAAGGGCGCCATTCTCTTTGCAGACACCATATGACTCACCAGCACTCCTGTGCCAAGACCAACAACATCGTTGCTGTGGACGTGCTGCTGAACAAGCTCTTCTGCACACCTGCGTGGTTCACAGATTCAAGTCGTGGGCCAGGAGGGGCAGGGACCCAACAGGTTGCCTTGTCGAAAGCTTACCGTTGTGCCACCTGCTGATCTTGAGTAGCTTGCGTCTGCACACGCCTGTGTCTACTATACCTTCAAGGTGCAATCATAAAGCCCTCAAGGGCCGGCCGGTATTCATGCCACTGTGTACAACTTCGTCAAGTTACCTGACAGGTACTTTTGCTTTCTTTCTTGGGGCATGCGCTGTGAATGCTTCACGACGACTTGATCTGCAAGTCGCTCGTTGCCTCCAGAAACTTGAAGAAAATCTTGTGCGATGCACGTCGCATCGGCTGCTGTTGTGCTGATTGACAGCGTACACTTGTCCAACAGGAGATGTCATGTTCGGAAGAAGCGCTTGAGCACGATTGGCCTCTCTTTGGCCTTCTTTGACAGCTGGTTTCGGAGCCCACTAGAAGATACTTTGGGTGTTACATTTACGGTTACGCTTATTGCTATTACGTCGCAACTCCTGTGGCATTTCCAAAGTCTCCACCAATTCCAGTGGCCTAAGTGGCTACAGCGTAGGTAAGCAGAGGAGCACGGTACTTGGCTCTTGTTCACCTCTCGCGGAACTGCCACACCCTTGATCGTCAAAGGCTCAAGTTGAAAAAGCTATTGTGCTCGTTGACTCCTCTCTGCCAGGGTATAGCTTCAGTGGACTGACGTACGAGACACTCCGGAGCCGTGCATAGGTTCCACTTCGGCTCAGCGGCGCCTCCGCCATGGGATGCGCTTCCAGTGTCCCTGCGGAAGGCCGTGTCAACCAGAATGCAGCAGATGCCAAGGAGGTGCCTGCAAAGCAAAAAGGTCAGCAAGGTGGCGTCAGACGATCGCTCGCTTTGTCGTGTGGTCGCAAAGATTGACGTGCTTGTTGATGAGAGCTCGCGTAGCTTGCCTGCTACTGGCCTTGGGCATCGTCTGACAGGTGGCAGGCTGCAGGTGTTGCTTTGCCTGATGATACCGACGCACCTGGCGAAATCAAAGCGGGTATTGAGACGGTGGAAGACACCAAAACCAAGGCCAGGAGCAAGAATTCAAGAGCTAGGCGTCTGAGTTATGTAGCCAACGCTGAAGGTGTTGGCCCACAGGTGCGTATTGAGAGGCTGTGCTGTTCCTCTTTTTCCCCTTTCCTGGCTTTGCCAATGCCCCGATCATTCCTTTCATGCTATAATTGAAAATGCTTGTTCTGCAGCCTGCTTTGGGAGGGGATTCGACAGCAGCTCCAGCTGCAGACAAGCCAAGAGCGGCAACAGTGAGTGTTGCTGCAAGCTCTGCAGCAGCACCAGCAGCCTCTGACAAGCCAAGGGCTCCAGCTCAGAGCTCCAACACACGTGCCAGAAGGCTGTCCTATGTCACAAATGATGTGAGAGCACAAGACATTGCAAATGTGTCATCTTGCTGTTCCATTCCACACCATTGACTGATGCATGAGACAGCTGAAAAACAGGTGTTCATAGTCAATTTGAACAGCACCTTTTTGACCCTTGCTCCTGGCATTTCCACACTCTGCATGTCTGATGACAGATGTCAACAAGAAGGCACCATGTACAAGATGACATACAGCATGGAACAGATTTTGATGTCATCACCTGTGGTGATGCTATGACTACAATGATAATGCTTGTTGCCTTTCATCATCACCAGTGACACTGTGCTGTTGCCCCACAGCCCAATGTGAAGCCCCAGCCAGAGGAAGACGGCGGCGAGAGTGTGTCTTCTCCACCTGTCACCGCTACAGGAGTCAGCAATGTTCAGGTACTGCCCCACCTGCCTGGGCGTCCAGGCATGTGCATGGAACAGCGCAGCAGGAGTGCTGTACGTGATGCATCCTTCTGACTAGCCTACCCTGTTGATTCTCACATGGTCCCTAAATGTATGCAATGGTACAGATGATCAGCCTTGGGTTAGGTTGTGTTCCTGCTGGGCATGCCAGCAGAACCTGCCTAGCTAGGAGTGCATCAAACAGAGTGATTGTGGCGCTTGTTGACTCCCGCACATGCTTTATGTCCTACTTCTGATTTGTTCTGTGCATCCTCGAGTTGGAGTTGATGCGACAATGGCGTATCGAAGCAACATACCCAACCCATTGTTAGGCCTGCGGTGATCTGTGTTGTGTTTCTGTGCAGAGTGCAACAGGGGTGACATGCACAATGGCCTGCATGTCCAGGGCGGGCCGGGAGCCTGGCTTCAAGAAGCAGAACCAGGACAACTGCTTTGCCTTTGAGAAGTACATCACCAATGAGCAGTCCCTCTTCGGTGCCTTTGATGGTCATGGGCCCAATGGTAGGCAATGCCCTTCTCTGCAGTGTTTGATGGCTGTACTTGTGGTGTATTGCCCTGTCTGGGGCTGACCTTGGTGTTGGTGAGTCCTGGTCCAGTGAGCTGGCATGACCAGAGGAACAGTACCAGCGTTGCACATTCTTTCCCTCTGGCATTTAGCACATGTTGGCAAGACAGGCGCATGCAGCACAGGTTGTGAGGCTAAGCACATCTGCAATGCTCATCAACAGTCTTGCAGCTGCATACAGGGTGCACCTGACATTGTCTGTCCCCTCACATCAAGCTGTTAACCACTCCAGGGAGTATATGCCTTGCAGCCTGCAGACATCTGTGCATGGAATAGCAAACATCATTCAGGTGCGCTCAGTAGATGCTGACTTCAGCTGGTTGTCTACACCAGATGCCCACATACCCATTTGTGTGTGCAATTTATACTTGGTCATCACAGTACGTGATGTCAGGGTCTGAGCCTGAGAACAAAAGTTCAAGCTGGTATGTGGCCTGGTGAAACTGTGATACCTTTGCTTCTGTGGTGTGTTTGTGTTAGGTCTGGTACGCTTCATCAGGCCATGTGTGATGACAAAGCAGCTGCTCTACTCCTATCCTTTGATGTGCAGCAGCAAAGCAATGCCAGTCTGCAGTCCACGGCGGCCATCACCATGCAAATACATCTGTCAGTCTTGCCTGACACCTGAATGAAGATCTTGTTTGCATAATGCTGCAGGCCATCAGATCTTGGGTTCCTTGAAGCATGCAGTCCCTGTGCTGACAGTTATAGAACACTTGGACATGCAAGCTATACGCATTCATATGTGACCAAACTGTGATGCCGGAATGGTGGATCTGTGCATATGCAAATTAGCATGTTGCCCAATTCTCTACTTGTGGAGAGCTTCACACATCTGATTGCGTTACGCGCTGTGGCGCAGGCTCGCAGATGTCCAGACATGTAATGCAATTCTGTGCTAGCTTTCATTATGCTAGTTGACATGCAGCAGCACCACAATGTAAGTGACACACAATCAACACTATGTGGTGTGGTGCAGGGCACCTGGTGTCAGGGCATGTGAAGCAGCACCTGCCCATCATGCTGGTCAACCACCTCAGCATGGAGAATGATGCTTCCAAGGCCCTCACCAAAGGTCAGTCATGCTTTCTGTTAAGGTTTACTCAGGGGTTAAACCCCATATCCTTTATTTTCTCAGCCAACCAAGAGTTCATACAAAGAGCTATGGAGGAGTACGTGTACTGGACCTTTTAGGACAGGACTTTGATGGATGATATGATGAATGAATCCTCTTGCCTTCATTCTTGACTCGTTGCATGCCATGCCTTTGCATTGAGGCTTTGTGAACTGATAGTCTGGAACCTGAATTGTGCAATGCGACCCTCTTTGATTGCCAACAGCCATATCCCCTTGAATGCCCTTTCTTTGCCCCCCGGCGCCTTCCCTTTCCCCACCCCATCCCGGTCAAACTCCCTCCTGATTCGCAGCCTTGCCAAAATTATTGTCCAGCCTCTACTCTTGTATCTGTCCCATGTTCTTTCCTGGACCTTCCTGCTGATGCTGTAAGTCATTGTGAGTTGTGAATCATGCTGCCAGAGGCTGCACACCAAAGCAGGACCATGCCGACTGCCACTTCACTACCAAGGGTTGTACCATTCATATACAGCTAATCCCAATCATGTCTGTGTCTGGCTCATTTCCTGTGTTGATGTTCTTCAGATTTCTTGAAGTTTTAGACAGGGCTCTAGCTAACAGCTGCATCACCTGCAGCTTCTGTGCCAAGCACTGTTGCAGCAAGCCTGACCTAACCCATCGACGCAACAAAAGAGCAATGTCTTTCACAGATATGCTAAAGTAAGCTGGTCTTGTGCAGGGTTTCTGGAGGTTGACAAGGCCCTGGGCAGCAGCCGCATTGACTGCGAGTTCAGTGGCAGCACCAGTGTGGTGTCCTTCCTGAAGGGTAAGACCCTGACCACTGCCTGGGTGGGTGACTCCAGGGGGGTCATGGGGCGCACCAAGAAGGGAGGCGGCTATGAGGCTGTGCCCTTGACTAAGGACCACAAGCCCACTACCCCTGAGGAGAAGGCCAGGATTGTTGCCACCAATGGGCGTGTTGAGAGGTGAGCAACTCCAACATCTTTGGATTCTACGGTTTGCCTTTAAGGAATTGCCTTTCAAAGTACCACTTGGATGAGATGGTGCCTTCAAGAGCATCTGTGAGGATATGCTTGGCAGGCATCATAAAGCGTTTGTCTTTGAGACCATCAGTGTGCTTGCTGTAGGTCACATGTTGTGGTAGCTTGCATGCATGGCAGCAGTAGCAGCATCTTGCTGTGCTGAGAGCCGTGAAGCACTAATCAAGGCAACATCTATGTTTGGATGTCTGTTCCAAGCTGTGACACCAGGAGCTTCAGAAACCTGCTTCAAAAGACCTAGGCATCCACCTCAATGTTGCACGAAGCCGAGGGTGGGTCTGTTGCTGACTGCAAGCATGGCTTGCTGACTGCAGGTTGGTGGATGAGATGGGCCAGCCCATCGGGCCCTTCAGAGTGTGGTTGCAGTATGCCTGGATCCCAGGTCTAGCCATGAGTCGTGCCTTGGGAGACGCAGTTGCCCATTCGTAAGTACTGCAGCCTATCCTGTTGTGCTTGGTACTTCGTTGAGTAAGGTCTGGAGTAGGCTTGGCTGGCTGTGATGCCTTCTGCTGCGGTGCTGTGCGTCGCTACTGTGAATGCTGCAGACACCTCTTCACACTGCACTCCTTATGTGTTGATGCTCATGTGGTGAGGCTCGAGCTTGCTTGTCTCATTGTTGACAGCTAGGCTGCAGGGCATGTGGCTACTCACCTACACATGATGTGCAACACTTTTGCACTTTATCAAACAACCATGTCAAACAGAGGGTGATGCTGCTGCACAGACTGTATTGGCAGTCTGCCGCACAATGTTCAAAGTGGCATCATCAGCCATGATAGCCTTGCTTAGCTATCAAGCGTTCTGCAGTACCATGTATGTGATGACATCATAAGCCAGGATGTTGAACTGAATGCATGTGATGCGTGCAGTGTGGGTGTGACATCTGAGCCAGAGTGTACAGTGAAGGAGCTGACCCCTGTTGACAAGTTCATGATTCTGGCCAGTGATGGTGTCTGGGAGTTCATCGAGAGCCAGGACGCTGTTGACATTGTTGGCAACTGTGAGACTGTGGAGGAAGGATGCAGACAGGTCAGTTGATCACGCCGACAGTCAGCGCTGAATGTATTGCTTAGTGTTACTGTCATCTGCTGGTGCTTATGGGCGGCTTGTCTAACTTGGCAAGGCATGCTGCATGTCTTGGTGGCTGTGCAACAGCATTCTTTGCCAGCCTCACAGTGGGTGGCATCAGGCAGATGCCTACTCTTGTAGGTTTGATTGCTTTGTGTTCCCTTGCTGGAGTAATTTCTCAGTGGTGTAGAAGCTAGTTGGAAAGACAGCGTAGTTGATCTGGTTGAAGTATGTTGTTGCTGCACACAGCACTATGTTGCTGCACTATGTTGCTAAGCATTTTCTTCTTTGATTGCAGTTGGTAGATGAGGCATACCAGAGGTGGCTGGTGGAGGAGGAAGGGGTAGTTGACGACATCACAGCAGTTGTTGTCAAGTTCATACATGCAGAGGCCTGAAGAACGCCTGCATCATAACGATCTTTTCTGTGTGTCAGAAATTCAGACTGGTTCAAACGAATTGTGAAGTTCCAGCCTAAATTGCTGCAGCTGTGTTCTTAAGACAGACCACACTGCTGAACGGTTGGCATGTCAACTGATTACCGTGAAACAAGTATTATCTCCCTTTTGGCATGAGTGGTTTTGTTCTGTTGACTTGCCGTTCTGTTCCGGAGAGATATCCTTGCCACGCTGACTGGAACAGACTGTTGTTGCAGCAGTCTCTCCTTTGTAAAATTTTTTTGATTTGGCATCTACTGACTACAAATCATTGCGACTGTTAGCCAATGCTGCCACAAGCAGCCAGTGCCTGTCAAAGCACATCACAACATTGCACAGGCAGTACATGCAAATGCAGGAGTCATGATGTCAATTCATCAATTTATGCTACATTGCCTGCTGGTTGGCGGCGTTTCTCAAGAGGAATCATGCTATCAATGCTGTGCATCACTTCTGTAAGCTGCTGGACTTCATGCATGATGGCACTCTTTGCCGCTTGCACTGTAGCAACCTGACTGTTGAGCATCAGAGGAACAGCCACAATGATGCCATCTTGCTGCATGACCAGTAAGCGATGCTGAGGATCAACTATGCTAGCATCTCTGGGAGGTCTACCATCTGTACTTGTACTGACACCTGCTCAATGCATACAGGCTCACAATCAGCTTCATCAGCAAGAAAAATGGCAGACAGACTGCACGTATGCATGCATGCTATAATGCCTGCAGCTTGAGTAACATGAGGGTCTAGAGCATATGTTATGCACAATGCAGTTGTGGGCAACAAGAACAAACAACAGACGCAAGCATCTGTTGCTCGCGTTTGTTAATGACAGTGTGCCATTTGTCCAAGCATTTGGATGTCTTCAATGCCATCAACATGCATTGCAGGTGCCATATGCACTCATGAGACGCACCAAGACCAACTCCAATGTCAAGCTGTACCATTCTAGGTGTGTGCTCTGTGAAGGGAGGGATGGCAGTGAGCTCCTGCACTGGCCTGTAAGCGTCCTCTATATGCAAGTGTAGAGGCACATTTGTGCTACGCAAGCCTGGCCGCACATGGTAGACTATATTGCTGATTGCTTGGCTCGTTGTTGTCAAGTGCCTTGCAGCCTGTGTCACCATCTGCAGCATATCAAGTGCCTAAAGTGCTTCTGAGCTAGCTCATGATGCAATGCGTTCAAGCTGATGTGCTTGCGCCAGAGTGCTGCAACATACCCAAACCATGACCCTGTATGTCACGGCAAGGCATACACGTCAGTTCTGCATAGCAGGTGTTGGTGATGATTTCAACATCCTGACTTCTGCCGATAGTAGCGCTTTCTCTGAGTGATTTGCAGGCAATTGACACATTAAATTACTTGCTTGTGGTTGGCGGAAGCGCAGGCAATGTCTAGAACATCAGCACAATCAACAACTGTAGGGCATCAGGGAAAAGGTGAGGTGCCAAAGTCGATTTAGGACCTGTATGACCTCGTTTGCAGTGCTGCAAGTGCCTGGCAGTGTCTTGCATGGGTCATGGGCCAGCAGCCCTTCTGAACAGTGCTTGGGGTCTGTCCAGAGGAACTGATAGCTGGATGTGTCAGGAGAGGGTGAAATGGCTGTGCTCCGCTTGAGCTGGTGCCACCAGCGACGTCTTGGAGGTGCAGATTCTGCCCTGCAACACATGAGGCCCAAAGCTTTGCAAAGTAGCTAGGCTAAAGAAGGCGGTGATGATGACTCTCATGTGTAAAAATGTACAATTGCTTGCTTGCGCCTGATTCAACATCATGGTGTTGACAACAATATGATGTCGCACCTGACGCAACATCATGTTGTCGTCGAGACCATGATGTACATGTGATTGACTATCTCAAGATCAGCAGAGTACAGCTGCAGCTGAAACTTTGGACATTGAAAGACGACAGCAGCACATACAGCATTGCAGCGCTCAAACATCACAGCATCACTTCAAAGGCTGCAGGGCCAGCATAACAAGCAAACAACAGTAGTGAATTTGCAGTACAATTCACCTCAGTAGAGCATCAACTTGTGCAACCATAATCCACAACGACTGCATTGGAGCCAATTTGCTAGCTATGGCTTGTGCAATTTGCTGTGGCAGTCGCTGGTACAAGCTGTGCAGGCTCGCTGTGAAACCTTTTGCTCGGCTTGCAGGATTGCTTGCTGACAGCAAGCTGTCAAATCTTGTCACAAAGAGCTGCAGGGCTTCCTACACAACAGTGCTTGATCTGCTGACTTGCTGCCAGGAATGCACACAGGACACATGTGCTTGGGGCCAAGAGCAGCCAGAGAAAAGTTTGGAGTTTGCCTTGCATACAAACTCTGCGATTGCTCCCTTGAGGGACTTTGACATGCTCACGCACACCATGACACCATGGCTGTCTGCAGCAGCAAATTGCAGCAAACTGGTGTCTGTCAGCAGTGATCTTAATACTGCCTGGCTGTGCAGGTCTTGTGAAGTTCTGGCATTACTTGAGGCAGCGCAAGCCTGTAGTAAAACAAAAAGAGCCTGTTTCATCTGTATGTATCAAGTTTCTTTAGCACAATGTACGGCTGTACCTGAAGGTTTAAAGCATACAGCATGCTTGAAATGCTCATGCTTTCAAGGAGCCCCAGGCTAGAGTGTGATGCAAAATTGCATGAGTGCGCCTGCAAGCAACACGTAGTGTCAATGCAAACATGGGAAGACCATGCTTGTAGTGGCTTACCTGTGCTGGTCTAACCGCAAGACCTTCACTTTTTGTGGCAAATCCGAAACCAGCACAGTGAGCCTGAACAGACAAAGAACCTGTCACACGGCTCTATACTTGGAAAGATTACGCAGAGTACTTTGCGGGTACTACCTTGCTGTAAAGGCAAGCACCAGTTCTTGTTGAGATGATCAAGATCCCGTTCATTGCACCTGCCTGACATATACTCTTCCTACTATTTGTAGCCCAGATGCCTGCTACACGGCACGGCAAATGTCTTTGCTCTTGGCGCACTACGTGTGTGTGTGTGACAGATCAGCTCGCAATTGCACAAGACAAGCACGATAGGTCAACGCTGATACACAAAGTCAAAAGTCTGGTGGCGTTGACTTGCGCTCCTGGTGCTCCTGACAGCAGCTGTCAAGCTCTCGAAACGACGTCCGAAGATACGACGTAGGCAAGACTTTTCAACGTCAAGTCAACCAGTGTACGCCAAGCTGGCGGCAGCCTTACATGTCTAGAGTTGGATCACTACAGTCGCAAGCGTCAACGCACTGCAGCGCCAGCTGTAGGCTGCAAGCTACACGTATCAGTCATTTCCCGTCTTACTTGTGCCGCATTTGGCAGCGACAGCGATTAGCACGTCGGAATGCTTTCAAAGTTGGGGACTTACATGGCTACCAAGCTTGCAGGTGGGCTTGCTTGCTCCTACTGCTTTTGTCAGTGATCACAGATGGTGACAAGTTGGCTGACACATGTGCTGCACACAGACGGGGCAGCGCATGCTGCGTAGCCAAGCGCCAAGACCCAGCAGGTAAACACCACCGCACTACCTGTTGGCCTGATTTTGGGCTCAACGATCTGAATGGCAATTATGGTCTGCAGACGCTACTCAGAAGCATGCTGGCAGCAGTCATGAAGACAGCAAGATGAATACTGCAAGGTAGGCCTGATTGAAGCAGCTTCATCAGCCAAAACTAATTGTGTACACGACTGTGTGCAATATGGCACGCGTGTCACCACATGCTTAGCATGATTGGACATGAGATGCAACATGTTATCTTTATTGATGCAGCAGCAGTAATGCACAGCCAGCATGGAAATGGGAGAACTCACAGGATGCAGTCAAAGCATACACAGCCTTATTGGGATTCCTGGCTCTAGGTCAGATACCAGCCCTCAGACATGTGCGTTTTGTTGATCTGCCATACTTCATTGGCTTAGCGTCTATGACCATTTACATTGGAGCACACCGGGGCTTATGCACCAAAGTCCGCCAGCAGATCTCAATCAAAGAGGTACAGTGTGTTCAGCTCCCCACTTTTTTGTCTCAAAACCCAGACTAATTAAGTGACAGACTAGCATAATCGCATGCCAGATGCCCTGATAGCATGCCTATAGGCTTGCATATCCATTTGCCCTTTGGCATGAACTTCAATCACAGCTCAGCGTATGCATGTAACAAGTCCTGCTGCACATGTATGTTCGCCAATGATGTAGCGCTGCACCTGTGAGCGTGCAGCAATATGGGCTGCTGCCTTGCTTGCACGTCAGGTTTCAAGCTCGCTTTCTTGACCTATCCAATGGACTGTACCAGCAGAATGGGAACAACATTTGTCATGCCATAGGCAATGGCTGTCCACTTTCATGATGGCAGTGCAAATATGTATAAAACTCATCGTGGTGTATGCCTATCAGGCTTGTGTTATTGCTGACACAAGACTTCTGTCTTGCAGGGAGCATTGGCACCATTTGCTGCCTCTGCAGCTCTGTTTGCTGGCTATTTGGTGGTCAAGTTCTTCCCCAACCTGAATCTACAAGCCTTCCTAAATCTGTACTTTTGGCTCATTGGGTCCATTGCTATCTTTGGAGCCCTTCAGAGCCCACTCAGGCAATCGGTAGGCCTCTTGGGTTACCCCTCTTCTTCATCTGATGTGTCTTGTATCTTTGTGCATACATGTGGTGTCATCAATCCAATGTTGATTGTATGTTGTGAATGCATGTGGTGTCATTCATCTGATGTGGTGTCAACCGGCTGATGTTTCTTGTATCTTTGTGCATACATGTGGTCTCACTTGAGTTTCCACAACCTGATCTTTGATCCCTTTGTCATGTCGCTCATGCCACGATACCTCTGGGCATGTCAACGTGTACTGCATGGTTGGCAGTGCAGTCTGGAACTCATTTTGGCCTTACAATGGACCACTTTGTGATGGTTTCGAAATCATGTCTCGAATGGGGATTGGTCTCATAGCTGTAGCGCAAACCCAGCGGCAGGTGACGTAACTATGGCTGTGACTTGACACAACATTCTGCACCCAGATGACCATTTCACAAAGAACCAAAGCCGGAAAAACCCAACTTACCCATGAGACATTGCGCCAAGTGCAGCTTGCAAAGCAGACAGAATCCAAAGTGATAGTTGAGGAAGCTGCTGGCATGCAGGCAGGCCCACTAGGTCAGACCAGCTTGCAGTTCACCGTGCCAGAAGGGCTGTTGCTGGATGACTCCGGTGACTCCATCACAGATGCACAGCTGGCGCCCAGTGACATTGCCACCGTCCTGATCGCGATCACAGCTGCCACCATTGACCTGAGAGCTGGCCACCAAAACTTCACACTGAACAACATGATAGCGTGCTTGGTTGCAACAGACATTCTCCAGGCAAGCTTCAGGTCAAGCAGACCTTGCAGATCTGACTTCCTGCGTCGTTTCTCTTGCACTGCTGTTCATGGCATTGGCTTGCAGTCTTCTTTGGCATTGATGCCAGGTAAGCATACCCAGGTGTCAGAACAGGGCTTCATACAGGGAGGTTCTCAGAAGTGTACGTACCTGACCCAAGAGAAAGACATATAGTTAATGAATAAACGAATGAATGCATCCCAGCTTTGACATAGTCCGCACAGTTTTCAGATCTTTTGTCAGGCATTCACCATTTCACTGACAATCAAAAAGTAGCTTTGGTGGGCAGCACGCAACACGTCAACCACTTGCCACTGGTGCATGTGGTGGACTGGCTGAAGACTGTGAGCAGCCTGTTGCAGAAAGCCCATACGGCTGCTGAACTCAGCAGGGATTTGACATACTGTCTTCTGAAAGCCTCCCCTGCTGCTGGGACAAATCAAAAGCTTCTGAGGCAGCCAATTATCAGTCATGTGTCCCAAATGTCCTGGCCAGCTGACCCTTCTCAGCCTCAGATTCGTGGGAGCACATGCTGACATTGTGGAAGCCTGCGCTGCAGCTCCTGGGATTGAAAAGCTTCCGCACAGGAGCAGTCATGCTAGCAGGCTTGCTGCTGTATGATGTGTTCTGGGTGTTTGGCAGCCCTTCTGTGATTGGCGACAATGTGATGCTGACGGTGGCCACCTCTGACATCGTGTCAGGCCCCACACGCCTTCTGTTCCCCAGGATTGCTGGTGGCACCGGCGAGGCGAGTAACTTCCCATTCTCCTTGTTAGGTGAGCAGTCACCACCATTTGCTCACTCAGGCATCTAGAAAAAAAGAAAAAACGAAAAGGAGAAAAAAGAAAAGACGACGCCGTTAGGCTTTCAATGTAGAGAAGCTTGAGGATCCCTAGTTGGGCCCAAGCTTCCACTCAGGCACCTACATCAGACATGCAGTCAGCTATGTCTGCAACCCTTGGGCTCCTGTCTGCTGCGTTCAGATTGGATGCTGCCTATGTTTTGACAGTAGCACTACTTGCTGTTATGCAATGTGTGCCAGCATGTCTTTGCATTGGGGTGTATGGCAGAGCCGGCATGAAAACGTCAAGTTTGACCCGGTACTTGGGCTGAGCATGCCAAGCTGGCAGCAGCTTATCATTGGCTGTCAATGCATGCTGCAGGTCTGGGGGACATTGCAGTGCCAGGGCTGTTGGCCTGTTTAGCCCTGAGGTATGATGCATCTCGGGCAATCAACATGAGGGCAAGGGCAGACGCTGCAGCAGAAGCCCTCAAAGGCGCCTTCTCACAGATGGATGTGAGTCAAGAGTTTCTTGTCTGTGTGTCAGTCAATTACAATGCAACCTGCGCGCCTGTTTGTCTGCCTGCTAACCAACTGGCTGGCACTACACCTGACAGTTAATTGTTGATATACTGAGTGCATGACTGACAGAAACAAAAGCTGTCTGGAACCTTCCTGTCGTTGGCATTTGTGCTTAGACATAAACTTGTGCAATGTCTTCAGCAGGAGATCAAGTAAAAAAACAGGCTTGGTTCAATGCATCACTGCTAAACGTCCATGCGCATGCGGCATGCTGTTGCAACAGCAGCTGTAGGGAGTTCTTTTGCAGCGTGCTGGTCTGCATGTAGCACCATCAGACTCCACAGCTGCTAGCTGACACGTTGATGTCTTTGCAGCCAGCGTCTTCTGGCCGACAAATGGCAGACGCTGCAGCTGAAGCTGCAGGCACAGCTGTGGATAAAGTTGCAGACGCAGAGTCAGATCAGAGGGACCGCAGCGAGGGGGCCTCAACAAGTGGCAGCGCCCATGCTGTAGTGGAAATTTCTGATGCTGTTATGCAGCAGCGTACGTATTTTGTGCCCACCATGGTAGGTACTTCGTGCTGCCTTTGCCTCCAAATGACCATGTGCATTTGTCATGATCTGTCAGACCTACTCATAAAACCAGTCAGACAGACGTTCTTATGTCACAGTATGGCACAGTATGGCACAGCTGATAGAGTGGCAACTCCTGACGTTCTTGACAAGCAGATGCCAGACATGTTCTGTTCTCACTGCAGAGGTCGAGGTGCTGTTCAGCTTAGCAGGCATGATGCGTCAATGCTAGCTGCTGTTGCTTGCCCATGTTTCGAATATGCAGCCCATATGTGTGCAACATTGTTTTGTGGTGAGCGTTGACACACAGAACTCGACACAGAGAATTGCCTCGCTGTTCAGGCGGCCTACGTGATAGGATTGGGGATTGCCTTTGGCGCCAATGCAATCACCAAGCTTGGGCAGCCAGCCCTGTTGTATCTGGTTCCTGCCACATTTACAGCAATCATGCTGACAGCAGCATCCCGGGGTGAGATTGGTCGATTGTGGAATTACACAGACAATACTGCTATTTCGCCAATCAAAAAAGCAAAAGCGAAAATAGAAGAGTGACTTGAACTGGATTGCACGTGCTAGCCTGGCGAATCTGCCATCGTAATTGTATGTATGTTCCTCGACTGAAGCTGGATATGCCTGCAATGTGACCATGACGCTACAATTACTTCAGAAGGCGTTTTTAATGTTGACCAAATCATGTTGCCAAGCTTGTCGAATGAGATGCCGCATCTTGACTCACAACAATGGGACAGTAGTTGTACCTTGTGCGTGGTCAATCCTGAAGGTGGTTGGTACAGGTTTTGAAATCAACTTCAGCAACTCTACTGGATGCTCTTTGACGGGCACCTTTTTGTTCAGGCAAGTAGCATCAGGCAGTGCTCACTGGCAACAACTCAAGAACCACTGTTGTTCTACTCAAGTCCAATGTTGGGCATACAAACATTGAACAAATGACACAGCAGCAGTTATTAAAACAAGCAGAAGACGGCACCTGATAAAAGCAGCGGACTTATTTCTCTACACCAGACTGTCTATATTCCTGCTAATATTTTCTTGTTAATGCCAAGCACCCTCAAAATCAGGAATGCTGCTACATACAACACTATGACTGCAACAGCCATCATACCAAAGTTTCGCCACAACAGCTTGCTGACCTTGGCAGAAGGGATGACCACAGACTTCAGGTCGTTTGTCACAATGAACAACCGGTGTGAGACAAACACATACACTGCACAGCAGCCAAAATGTGTCAGATGTATGGTAGTAATGCCTTGATCCCGGTATGCATCTCCATGCTATGCAGCATTGGGCCAAAAACGTGACTCGGCTCAGCAACCGTAAGCCGCAATGCAGCATATACTGTGTACACATGTAGAATCCACACAATATCCCATAACAGGCATGCGTACAAACAGTGCCCATTGAGCATGATTGCATTGGAAACTAGAAAGTACAGACTGAGTCACAGATCATCATACAGTGCTGTGGTATGCAAGCCCACCTGCTGTAGAAGCTGCAAAGTTGAGAAGAGGGTAGTTTGCTGGAAAGAATGTCAGCAGCATCTTGGGCTGACCATTGGGGACCCCAGTAGCAAGCCAGGTGTGAAACTGAGAGATGTAGGTTTCCAGTGTGATGCAGCCAAGCCACCCATACAAGCTGAGGGAGAAATGCCGCATGGCTGGAGTCACATTACGCAGCACAATCCATAGTGTAATTGGAATCCAAGAGGTGTAGGGATGCACCCGATTGTATTCCCGCTTGGGCAGTAAGTAAATGTAATGGTACCAGACCGCAAAGAGGGCAAGGGTGACTGCATTCAACAGACACCTCATGAATGCCGTTCACAGACATGTCAGATTGCGGTGCTCATCAGACGGGCTGGCACTGTGCCACAGCAATTTGCCCAGGGTGGGCTGTATGTGAACACTCAGCAGAATGCATCATATGAATATAGCAATTGAACCACACTCGTGCAAGGCGACAAACAAGGACAGACTGTGAGGTGTCACCCAGACTCAATGCAGGCAGATGCTGTGCAAAGCATGCGATTGAGGATCCAAGCAGGTCCCATATTGCATCCAGCCCACAAAGCACAAGTCAAGATCCTTATCAGCATCTGGACTGTTCCCAGCATGAGCAACATGCCAACTGGACTGACCTGCGGTGATGACTGTTCTGACGAACAGGCGTGCTTTGGTGGACATCTTGTCGATGCTCTGCAGAGCTGCCTCAAAGCTGGGATGAAGGTAGGCAAACAGCATGCCGTGAATCCACACATATCGATCCAGAGAGGATCTGAAATACCATTCTACAGCACGAACAAATGGAGTCAGTACAAACAAATTGAGTCAGTACAAAGAAATGGAGTCAGTACAAACAAATAGGGTCAGTACAGAGTCCAACAAATGAAGTCAGCCTCCCCATTGGCAACTGCTGACATTGACAGAACAGCTTTGCAGCATACCAATGCAGCAACAAAGCTTCCCACTGGCATTGCATGAATGTGAGGCATGCCTAGACCATATCCTACACCAGTTCTGTACGAGCATGACTCTTCACTCTTAAGAGCACCTGCAGACAAGTCAGAAACCATGCCAACATCACTAGAGCTTGATGAATGCAGTCAAGGGTTGCCACTTTTGCAGGTCCTGGCCGAGGAAGCCGCTGTTGCAGCACTGCTTGTTGTGCCAGCATAGTGCCAAGCCTTGTGCGCAAGTAAGACCTCCATATCTCCCCATCGTAGAAATGCTGTTTACTAGCCCCCAAATAGTGTTGCCTTAGAACACTGTGAAAGGAACCTTTTTTTTATAAAGAATGGCGTTTCTGTATCTTGAAGAGCCTACCGTGAAGCAGATCACTGGTGAGGTTGCGAGGATCTGAGTATCCCATCAGCCACTGGAAGGGGCTCCAGATAGCGTAGAATACAGGCTTTACGTCCCAGCACAGGAACACCACCGCCACACATATCAGCAGTCTGCAAGCGCATCATCGCAACAACGTCAAGTTGCTGCACAGGCATAAAAACACTGCAACCATTAGTCAGCACAGGGTGGACAACAGCACATGTGAGGCAGTGTCAGAATCATTTGAAAGCAGCTGCATATAGCAGCAATTAGCACCGCCTGTACAAAAGCGTGGGCGAATCAGTAAGATGCATTGTCTCAGCTGGAAAATGCAGCCACCCAGATGTTACCCATGGCACAGCTCTCAACTGACCGAAAACATCAGCAATAATTGTTGATTCGTGACTCAAAACATACATCGAGAGTGTTTGAGCCCTGCTTCGCTTGCCCATGCAATGATTGAACACAGTCATGCCACATGACCAGTAACAATCACATAACCAGTGAGAATTACATGATCAGTGAGAGTTACATGGTAGTACCCACTTGCAGGTGATGCCAGCATTGCTTTTGTTGTATCTATGGCCCAGACCCAGGGCAGCGTACACCATGATGGTGAAGAGGGTATGCATGGGACAGATGTAGTACAGCATGTAGTTGTTCTGCAGCGCAATGCACACCAGCACCACCAGGAAGTTCAGCCGCCACATCATCTGGCAGAACCTGCATGCAACACAAGACTCTGCACTCTAGGCTGCGGCCTATGGAGGCTCCCATCATGATTGCCACAGGACCTAGACTTTTCTTTTGTTGTTTACCCTTTGCGTCAATGGTGTCTTACTGCAGAGAGCAAAACATGTTTGGTCAAGGCAAAGTCTTGGAACACAGAAGCATGCAAGACAGAGGGGCCGTGACAGTAAAAGGTCACTTGAAATGTGGGACATCAATCGCAAAAGGTGTGTCGCTGAAGGCAGAGGCCTGCATGATGGGAGAAATGAAAGGGCACAAAGGCAGAGCGGTGCTGTCCTGTCTACCTAGGAAAGGCAAAGTCCCCGGTCTTGTAGTAGTAGGAGAAGTTGCCGAAGCCAGTCATCCAGACGTACCCTGCAATGAAGACTCTGATTGCATTGTACACCTCTTTTGCCTCAAAGTAGTGATACAGCAGGAAGAGAACCTGCAGACACAGACAGACATGGCTCAGCCATGTGGAGCAGGGGTACAGAGGGGGGGGGGGGGGGTAGAGGTTCCAAAGGACCAGGGGGTTATAATGCTTTAGCCAGCTGACCAGTCTGATCAGAACCTTGATGAGTGCATGCACACAATATCTGAATGCCTGAAGCAATGTCATGCCCTGGTTTGTTGTGTGGGTAGTCATTTGTTTTGGCAGCATGGCAACATTGACTATATTCAGTCAAAGGCCCAAGTCAAGCTGGACATGCAGGTGCACTGTCTGCTGGGATGGCAGACATGAACAGCAACGCTGCTCAACCAACCAAACGCTGATGCCAGTTGCCTTTATGCTGCAGTGGATAAGGAAGAGGCAATCAAGCTCAAAGCAGTATGGGCTTGTGTTTTTGATGTCTGCACATGCGCAAAAGGCAGTGTTCAAGGGACACGACCTGCATCCAGCCTTTCCATTCCTCTGTTTGCTGCCTATTGAGGAGCACAGGCACTCTGCACTGCTTCAAGGAAGTGAACAATGCCACCAAGGTCAGTCCAAGGAATATGAACCCTAGCACATCCCTGCTATAGCTCTTGGTCCCATACTCAAAGACGCTTGTTCTGTCAGCAACATAGAACCACAACAGGATGGTGCAGCATTCCACCCTGCAAGACACAAGTAATGTGCAATCTCAGCAATGAGATGACATGCTGAGGCCTTATGTTTAGGCAGGCTTCAAGTATACCATTGTTCAGATGCAAGCTGTATGGCTGTATCATGTCCATGATCTCATGCATGGCACTACCAGCGTACTGTGGGGCTGCTGTGGGATGAGAGACCCGAGTCTTCATGCCTGTGGCTGCGCATATTTACGGCAAGCAGCACAGCATTCAGGCTGCGAAGCAAGGCTGTGGCATTGGGCTGGCAAACTGCTGCTGCACTTTGCAGCATGGAATGCTGTTTGGCATGAAACCCTTGCCTGTGCTCATGTAGGCTACTCAACTTGAGCAAACAGGCAATGTAATGTGGTGGATCTTAAATTGACTTGCTAGTGCATTGTTGTATATCAAAGGTTTGAGACATTGCATGGGTACGATGGCAACAGCCGCACAGTAGTGCCAAGCTTAGAGCATCACTAGCATTGAACTTACACTGCTTTTAAAGCACCTTTGCATTCCACGAGGGCTTGATGGTCGAGTGCAAGACACCTGCACGCTCAACGACCAGGATGGGGCTGCTGTTTAGTATAAAATCTATCTGTGGGCATAAGGATTGACGAATGGAGCTGCATGCCCCTTTTCCAAAGTAGCGCACCTAACCAAACCGCTTTTGGCTACCCCACCTTCGGCAACTGCATCCTTGTTGCTATCAGGCAACTGCAGATCTATCTGATTGGCACCCAAGGGTTGCATGACCGGAGGCGATTCCTTGTTTGGCCCATTTTCTTCATCTTGCAGGCTAGACTTTCTGCCACGCCTGCTGATTTGATCAAGCATAGACGCTGAGCACTTATGAGCGCAGCAATGTGTCGCTTAAGGAGTGACTGCAAACTTACTCGCACCTGGTGAAATCTACCAACTCTGCATAGGTCCAGAGGGCAAAGAAGCCGGCATAGGTCAAGAGACAAGCGATCTGCCCTGAAGAGACCGTTCCTCGCAGCTCCGGCTTCGCCACCACTGCACTGCTGGCGACGGCGGCCTCCAGCGTGTATGCGGCCAAATCGGCCAACGACGCCTAGGCAGTGGAATGCAGTCGACGCGTAAAGGCCCGCGACTGGTTGGACAGTATGCGCCCTTGCACCTTTTTGCGCTCTCGATATGCTTCAGGCAAAAGCTTGCGCTTGCAAATCCCGCTTGCGTCAACTTCGAGAGGGCGTATTGCTAATAAAAGTGCCTCCGCCGGTATCGATGCCGGTTCTTGGAAAAGGGGTTTGACCTTCAGTCGGAACTTTGTATATGCCTCGTTCGTCTTTTTGCTGGCCAGTTTCCCCCACCTTTTTCAGTCAGATGTGACCTTTGGATTAGGCGTGTTGCATTTGCTCTAGCCTTTGCCTAGGCTTGTGGTGCCGACGGAGCATGTTTGTCTGTAAGTCACTTACATTTAGATTGACATAAATAAATGACACTACGCAAGGTTGACGACTCTCAAATGAGGCCCCGACAACCGCCAGAGCAGCCGAATTGTGGCATCACCAAGCTCTTGCAGATGATTAGTCACGGTTTGTCTGACACGGCTCCGAGACCAAAAGGCATTCTTTCGTTGCCTCAAACAGGTGCGGGTTGCCAGGTGCAAACAGGTGCGGCGAGTTGGCGCATCGACAAAGGGAATGCTTCCCGGACAAGAAGAGCCCGTCGGACCAGTCAAGGGCGCATTTGGCCAGCAATTCCTGAACGGACCTAGCATCAGAAACAACTTCACAATAATAAGTTTCAAGTAAACAGCACGTCGATGTTTCGCTTGTCTTGCTTACAATCAACAGCATACTCACGGTGTTGTCCTTGTAGCCGTGTCTTTGCTTCCTTGGTCGCGGGATTAGCCACTGGCGTCTTGGGCGTGACAGGCTGGGGTGGTTTTGCATACTATTTTCTGGTGCACGCGCTGGTACGGACTGGCATCTCTTGAGCTTAGTACATCTCAAATGATATCGTCTTAAACGTCAACGCATAAGGTACAATATCGAATGACGATGTTATGCAGCTGGGGTTGCCCTTGTACTTGAAGACAAAGTGCCAACCTACTGCGTATCTTCAATCTGGGTAAGCAGTCAATCTACAAACTGTTTGATCTGAAATGATCCGGTCCCATTCTTATCTTCCCTTATTTTGGCTAGCTTCTGCAGGCGCTCACTATGGGTCGATGAGGTTTTGACAAGTACCTCGCTGCTTACCTTCATTCTGTTCTGGACCCTGACACACAATTTTGTTCACTTGTTCTAGGTGAGATTGCTATTGCAAGTCATGAGTAATTCTGCAATGTTGCTGGTCCCAGTCGTGCTGCCCTTGTGCTAATGTCTGACCAAGGTCCATGATGTGCCAGTGCCAGTTGGTGCCTTATGATAAAATTATGTGACAGTTTGCTCTGTTCTTGCAGGTCAAGGGCTGAGCGTGGAGATGCCCATGTTACCTATCAAGCAAAATACATACAGCCAGGCGGCACATGCTTTTCAACTGCTGCTTAGTACCATGGCAGCTTTGATGATCTAAAGCAAATGCACCTAGTGAGGTGGACATCACTGCCATGCACATAGGGCAAGTCCTACCAAGGATAAGGTCAGCATATACAGTCAGGGAAGCTGACACCGTGTGGAGAAATGCAAACCTCTCTGGCATGCCCATGAGTGCACTTGCAGGCCCCTGCCTGGCTCCTGGCTGGTCACAAATTGTCTGTCCGCAGTAGATCCAGTTATCACATGTGTCTCAATCAGAGTGTGAACCCAGACCTGACCTCAGATCTGCCTGAGAGCTGGTTAAACGGTGCATGATCAACGAAACTGCTGTACATGCACCTCAAACTGCTCACGATCTTAAGGCAAAGCGTGTGGAGGTATGTTGATTAAATTGCCTTGCAACTGTGCAACTGCTTCAGATTGCAAATTTCAGCTGCCAAGTCCTTGTGGTCAGGGCTATTTTTTGCCAAAGTGGCTTTGTAAATGAGACGTACCCCCGTGGCATGTCCTGCAACTTGCAAGCCCTCGGCACAGCAACAGTGTCTGGCTTGCAACTGTAGGCCCCTTTCATTACAGACTCTAGAGGGTTGGAAGCCTTGTGGGCTTGACAGTGGCCTCAAATCAAACAGTTCAAGTACCACATGCCAAAAGCTTATCCGGCAATGACAAGTTTTGCAGGGTTGCTGGGTGGCGATATAATGCTGCATGGTGATTTGAGCGACAATATATCCACCGTCATTGTCACAACCTTCTTGTGTCATCCTCCTGGTCTTACACTTGCCAAGGCTTGTGCAACAGATACCAGGACAGACGTCAGTCAGACAAATAGTAATTG
>JAABUP010004224.1_pt1 | contig 23849 bp, 28 predicted proteins | sample 5559201 | NCBI WGS metagenome assembly JAABUP01 (sample SAMN10711887, study PRJNA513373) | rock metagenome | isolation source: Antarctica rocks | place: Antarctica
TTGTTGGGAGGGAGGATGTGCGAGGGGCGTTTGAGGAGTTTTTGTGCGTGAAGAGGGCGGAGGTGACGAGGGGATTGGGGGAGAAGGTGGCTAGGAGGTTGAGGGAGGAGGTTAGGGGGATGGAGAGGGTGTTGGCGGGGGAGGAGAGTAGGATGTTTTCGGCCAGTATTTTGTTTGTTTATGAGGGGGATGGGGAGGTGCTGGCGAGGGGTCTTGAGGAGGAGGAGAGCGAGGGAAGGAGGTGCGATGGGGACAAGGGGGATGAGGAGGTTGATGAGGAGGACGAGGAGGGTGATGATGATGATGATGATGATGATGATGATGTGGAGGGACCACATATAGCTGTGGCTAAGCTGATCGATTTCGCGCACGCATCGTGGACACCTGGTCAAGGGCCGGACGAGAATGCATTACAAGGCGTCCGGAACGTGCTTAGTATCTTGACAGATTTATCAGCCAGTTAGGTCTCTGGCATCGGGGCGTTTCATGTGTTGTCGACGATACCCCTGGGAGACATTGTCTCCCCGTATTATCATGAAACATACCGTAATCTGATGGCCTTCGTTACGGTTCGGTGCACTCGCATTTTCGTGCGCTTGGGAAATTGATGATGATCGCAACTTCGTCGAGTTATACTACTACCCGACCAGATCTCCAACCCCTTCCGGCCAACTACCCCACACAACAGCCCGATTCGGCATCCTCCCACTGACAGGCGCCAACACCCTCATCTTCTTTCTCTTCTCATCCACCTCAGCCACATACACAAACCCCATCACACTCGCATCTCTGATGTTCTCCTGCGTGTCGTTCTGGTCCGTATGCATGATTGCGAGTATGCAGTTCTGCATGAGCGGGGAGGGCTGCACTTTATCGAAGATTGTCGGGGCGGAGAGGTCTTCGCTTTCGCCGCCTGGGAGGAGGGAGGTGAGGAGATCGGATGCTGGAAAGTGTTAGCTGCATGCATGAACCCAGTAGTGGATGAGGGGAGTGATCTGATACACGTACATTCAGCGACCCTGTAGATGGTCACTTGACTAAAGTCGACCTGCTGCGTATGAGGACTCAAGGTGCTTTTCGCATCACCGAAGAAGTACTCCCGTATCTGCGCTTGTCGTGCTTGCTTCATGTATGCGTCATCTCGATCGACGCAGCCGCCGGACTTGTCGAGTTTGACGACGGATATGGATTCGTCTGTGCTTGTCCTATGACCGCTGAATCGGCGAACCATGTCGCTGTACAGTCGCTCGGAGCCAAGGACTATGAGTACGTTGACTATCAGATGTAACATGTTAGCGCAGTTCACTATGTAGGAGCGGCGTATATGCATACTGGAGAATTCAGCTACAATATGTTGTATAATATCGTATCCGCCTTTCCCTTGACTGATAACCCCCGGCGTATCAATCAAGCACCCAGCCTCCCTCGCCTCCCTCGCCTCCCCATCCTCCTGTAATCTACTCATAACCGCCAGCGCCAACCTCGTCACAATCGGCTTGAACATCTTACTGTTCTCCTCCGGACTCGGCAGCCCATAGTAATACACCAACGGCAGCTTCACAGGCACCGGACTCGGCCCACTGGTCGGACTGCTCCCCCACCCCTCCTCAACGTCCACTATCGAGCTGAAAGCCGTAGCGCTCAAAGTGCCCGGTATACTCAACATGCCCTCCCTCGAGTCCAAATTCACCACCACAGGCTGCCGTCCAATCCTCGTCGCGTACCCCGTCAAGACTTTCACCAGGCTCGTCTTCCCCGCATTCTCCGGGCCCACAATCAAGACCCGGGGTCCTTCCTTGCCGTTGCCGACAGCTTGGTGTCGTAGCTTCTCGAGCGCGAAATGCGTGTTGGCGTAGCTCACCATGGGCGTTTCTTCGGCGGTGTACTCGACCTGGCAGTCGCCGCTGACCTCGAGGCGGCAGCCATGCCAGGTGTAGATAGCAGCTTTCGTGCCGGTGAAGGTGTAGGTTTGCTTGGGTGCTAGTTCGGTCCCGAAAATCTCGGCGGTGCCTGAGAGGAGCTGAAATGAAGAAACATGGGGTTAGTGATGATTGATGGGTGGTGGCTGAAGGGCGGGTGGACAGACTTTGACCTCGACATTGCTGCCAAAAGCGACCTCGAATCGAAATTCCGAGCCTTTTTGAAGCTCGTGGACAGTCGGTGCAGCTACCTCTACGGGTGCAGTTAGTTGTAGGCCTGGCAACGACATCATCTGTCGTTGCGTGAGTTCGCCAAATCTCTTACGCAGATGGTTAGCTCAGCCCTATGTGCGTCCAGGATCAAGAGTAAGGTGGTTGGTGTCGAGCGATCCTTGGCAATTCAGCTTCGAACTTCTCAGCCATGGTGTTACGACGCCCGAGCCTTTCAGCTATGATATTATAGTTCTCCAGCATCAGAGTTGAAAGCTTTCCTACACAAATGGCTCAATACATCGTGTAGTCAGTCTGCCGTGCAGTCACTATTCGCACTGCTAAAAGTCTTCTGGGACCGAACTTCTAAACCATTTGATTACAATATTTACAAGGCTGCCCTGTTTAGGGTGCAGAACAACACTGCGCAGGAGTGACGAGGCACGGGTTCCTATCCAGACTCGAAAAGCATCAGTCTTTGATTGGTTGGATAGCCCTCCTTAACGCGCTATCCCCAAGAACGCCGTGAAAAGGGTAACAGGGCCACGAAATACAACTCGAAGGGTATTACTTTGTAGGAGAGGTAGCAGTAAAGAGCACCTATAAAGAAAGACAACTCTAGCTCTGGGCTGATCACCCATGGTCTTCAAGTCTTTACACCAGGTTGGGGATAATGTAACTTTGCATAGTCAGCAGTGATCATTCGGTGGATGAAAGTGACTAATTACTTACCCGATAACCAAAGTAGCAACTATCCCAGTCAACGCCCTTTTCTGAACCCTTTCCTTCTTCAATTTCCTCGCCAACATCCTAGCCCCTTTCGCCGGTACGAGTTCCTCATCCGCCTCCGTGTCCTCGGAGTCATCGAGTACGTCAATCTTTCGCTTTGCCCCTCTTGTTTTACTCGGCTCCCCTCCTTCTAACTTTCGTGCTTCTTCGACCATCTCTTTGGCCTTGGCGATCATCTCCTCAGTACTCTCTGGCAGAGGCATCTCGGGCGATCCGGCTGGCATCTCCACCTTGACGCTCGTAGTCGTGACCTCAATGTCGCCATTGACATCGACAGCAGAGTCTACTTCAACTCTGACCCTGTCGCCGTCCACAGACTCCGAGTCCCCAATGGATGCAGCAGAGTCCAGCGCAGCTTGAAGAGACGCGCTAGCTTCCCTTGCCGTGGCAGCATTGGCGGCTTTCATCGATCTTGACTTGCGAGAAGCCGTCAATTTCTTACTCGGCGTAGTCACCTTGCTAGGGGAGCGAGATCGTGGTCTACCACGGCCACGGGGAGTGGGAGGTGGCAGAATGGAATTATGATCGTTCACGGTAAAGGTGAACTTTGGAGGCGGGGAAATCGACTTCGTCAGGTCAGAGGCGCCCTTGTCTATTGGTTCAGGGTCTAGCAAGGCCTGAATCCATGGCTTGATCTGATAATCTTCGGCAAGCTCCAGAGCTGTGATGGATGTCAGTGAGTCGCATACTGATAAGCCATTGCATTTCCGTACCGAAGGTTGGGGGAATCCAAACGTTTCCTGCAACTTCGTCCTGACTGGTGGTTGGGAGGCTCTTGAGGTATTTCCGTTCAGCTTCCTCCTCTGAATGTTTGGCCCACGGGAATGAGGCCTTAAACATTCCAGTTGCGCTGAGAAATCCATCATGACTTCTCCTCTGTTTTTGCACCGAATTGTTAGTCGGGCGGATCGCTTGGGGACATCAGGTGCTCCTGCTCACCATTAAGAAGTACGACTCTGGATGAGGTTGACCTTGCTGTGGCGCAAATATTTCGGAGCCCTTGAGGTCCTTCGGAAGTGGCGCCCTCAAGTGCGCGTAGTCAAACATGCCCAGATTCTCTGGCTTTGTCGCATTCGACGTTCCGACCTGTCCAGGTTTGACCGCAAGATTTGTTTGCCCAAGACGTCGGCGCTCGACCAGTATTTCCTCTACTGATAGCGTCAGTATGACCTCAGAGTAGTACCCTTACTTGGATCGGCAATTGCTTACGCTGTGTCAGATCAGGCAGCAGTAGAGGATTATGCCTCTTTGGCAGCGGTCGTTTCGCAGTCATTTCGATGTATGGCTAGGGTTCAGGTGAAGAGGCGCGGTAAGTATCTGACGCTCCTCTGCAGAATGCGCCAGCTGTAGCTTGACGCGTTCGCGGTGACTAATTGCCGTATGAATGCGACCGGTGAGATTTTTGCCGATACACCGTCAAGTTTTAAAGTATGCGACTTAGTAAGACTGTTGATATGATGGTGATCGAAAGGTTTCGCGATGATGAGAAGGTCACGGCGGAGTGGTGCAGAAATGAGGCCTGGGTTTTGGCTTTGGCTTTGGATTTGTCGGGGGTCCGCCCGGACAGGAATTCGATGGCTGGTCGGTGTCGGTACTACCCGCCTCCATGAGATGGCTGGCACCAAAAGATTTACCTATGAGGTATGTACGCATTCGGAACCGTTACTCAAGGATGACAGAGGTAAAGTTTGATCTGATATCACTGGACATTTATCTCAGTCTCATGTTGCGTACAGGATCTTGCTGCTACAGAATCTAAAACGCGCGCTGTCTGTTCCTCTGCACAGCAATAATGCTCGATGGGTCGTCGTTACATTGCATCATATAACATAGCTTATGCAATAGAGCGCTGTTTTTATGGACTCAACTGCGAATATCTCGGTGCACTTTCGTCATTCGTTTTCACACTCGAATATAATGTAATATTGCATTCAAAATATTGGAGCGGTGAATGGACTTTCGGGGTGGCCAATCATGAAGCGAGCGCCTGTTGACCTGCCCCACCACAGCAGCTCACTCTCACTTCTTCACCTGTAACAGTTGTACTTTATTCCACAACGGGCACTGAACACAAGGCGATCTAGACAAGATGGCGAGCCAAGCTCAAGATGAATTAGCCCCTTCCACGACCGAAGGTTTCAAGGTCGGAGAAAAGAAGACCGTTGAAGAATACACCCAACTTGGTGAGCGAAGCTCAAGCATTGTCGTCAATCCGATCTCACTTCAAGCAATTGCACTCTGAACAAACATCAGAGAGATTGCAGCATACCTTTGCACATTATCGCTGAGATTACGAGCTTTCGTTTGCTCAACATCCCTCACTTCTGTTTCTCTTCATCTTTACGCAAGCTTTCCTTCCAAATGTGAAAGTACTGCTCAGGGCTTGCCTCCAATACCGCCGTCTGTCAATACCAACATCTTGGGCCTTTCCATAGCATGCCAGGCCATCGGGCGTCTGACCTTCTGGTCTTTCTACCATAACTCGATTGCACTGAAGTCTTCCTTCTCGCGAGGCGCGCCACAGCTCTTGCTTCAATCTACAGCAACCCCGAAAAGATACTCCCGCACTAACCACCTCTCCTCATCTAGACGCAGAAGACGAATCCCTCGCGAAATGGAAAGCATCTCTCGGCATCTCCACCGGCCCCACAGCCTCCGACCCCTCCGACCCACGCCGCTGCATCATCCAATCCCTCACCCTCGAAGTCAAGGGCCGCCCTAACATCGTCATCGATCTAACCGTCCCCGGCTCCCTCGAAAACCTCAATACCAAGCCTTTCACTATCAAGGAAGGCGCGGAATTCAACATGAAGGCGGTGTTCAAGGTGCAGCATGATGTGTTGAGCGGGTTGAGGTACATGCAGGTGGTGAAGAGAAAGGGGATTAGCGTCGCCAAGGAGGATGAAATGCTTGTAAGTTTTATACGCTTGAGGGCGGACGATTGGGATGGTGAGTGCTGATTGTGGGAAGGGATCGTATCCGCCGAATACCTTGGACAAACCAACGTATGAGAAGAAATGTAGGTTTGATGTTTCTTTCCTGGTTGGCGACTTGCAGTGTGGCTGATAATTCGGGCAGTCTACGAGAACGAGGCTCCAACTGGTATGATGGCTCGCGGTCGTTACAACGCAAAAACGAAGTTCACCGATGACGACAATGTCACGCACCTGATGTTCGACTGGTCCTTTGATATTACAAAGGAGTGGTAGTGACGTGGAAAGGCTAGGGATTCAGGTGTGGAGGAATGTTGATGGCGTTGCCTCAGAGGCAAGCATAGTCGAAGCATGCAGACGCATGTCGAGCTTTGCAGTCGCACTACTCGCGATGAATTATGATACATGATCCTGAAACTTCGATGTGCGTGTTTCAATGCTCGTGAACCGAACACCGGCCATGCTGATCCACAAATGTCCCCCAACGCCACGCTTGCTGGTATCTCATAGGAAATATTCGACCACGACACCTTGCCCCTCTTTCCCTTGCTGCTGCTGTTGCTGCTCGCCTCTATGCAGATCGTTTTCAGGCGCGGCATCAAAGACGTTGAAGTATCTCTCCCCGGTATCGCTAACCTCGAGCACACTGGCCATATTGCCGCACCGGTAGCAGTAATTCGGTGCACTCCACACCGTGCTTAGACGATCATCATACAAAATCTGATACCCCTCTTGGCAAAGCTGATGTGCTCGTAGTATATGCGACATGCTATTTACCTCCAGGAACTTCTTCACGACCTGTGCGCCAAAGGTATACCCAGCACCTCGCGGGGATAACGAGAACTCGTCTCTATCAGGATCGGGATCTGACCACACTAGATCCGCCATCGGTCCCTCATGCGGAATCTCTCGAAAGCGGTCGATGATCTTGATTTGGTCTATCGAATGTATCGATGGTGAAAGCCCTCCATGAACGCAGAAGATCTGGTCGTTGATGACTACACTCAAGGTGAGGAAGTCAAACATGTCGGTGAAGTAATGCCAGACGTTTGCATTGCCGTATTTGCGCGAGCATTCAGTGTAGAAGCCATATGATTGAGTGACGCCGCGAGATTCGTGGTTGCCGCGGATGAGGTGGACGCGGTGGGGGTAGCGGAGTTTGAGGCAGACGAGCAGGGAGATTGTTTCGACGCTGAAGAGACCACGATCGACGTAGTCGCCTGCTGATGATGTCAGGCTATGTTCCGAATGGGTATTCGCGACACTTCGGAAAGGGGGAGTGTACCAAGGAACAGATAGTTGGTATCGGGACAGAAGCCTCCAATCTTGAAGATCTCAATCATGTCAAAGAATTGGCCGTGGATGTCTCCAACAACGGTGACCGGTGCTGCAATATGTACAACATTGCTCTCCCTCATGAGCAGCTCCTTTGTCTTCGCGCATATTGCTTCAATTACTGAGTCTGCCAGTAACTCTTTCTTGTAAAGACGTTCGATGCACTCATCCAGGTCAACAGTCGCTGCGACAACAAGCATTAGAACGTGTGGCAGACAATCTATCGCAGACAGGTTGTTACATTCAACGTACCTGGTAGACCAGGCATTCTACGTCTTTTCAATGCCTTGGCAGCTCGGTATATTCGTTACCAGCAAGCTTGCAAGAGATGTAGGTAGACGCGGCGGAGGATGGTTGAGCCAAGGTCTTTTGTATCTTACGATCATCGTTGCTCGCAAACTCTCATGTCTTCTCAGGACATGAAGTTTTTATTGCACTGTTAACTTGTGCAGAAGCAGCACCATGTTAGTTTCGGCTAAATTACTGTTTTAGTATCACGTGCTCGATTGGACCCCGTAATGCTGCAGTGGACCTCTTCACTACTAATAATTCACACAACAGAACAACGAGGAAAACGGAATGTGCAAGGTCTCGTCCATAAGCCTTGACCACTGATCATGGTGTCTTGAATCATACATCAGAGGACAAGCAAGCTCGAAGTCCTATTGCACAGTGGAGAACCTAACTTCTTTTTCGTCCAACTTCGCTAGGGAGTTGCAGCGATCTTCTCGTTCAATCTGGTCCAATCTAACTTCTGACAACTTTACCAAAACTGCTCCTACCCCACACTCCTCTTTCTTCATTCTGTGTTGTCGTTATTTCTCTGCGATACGTACCTCTCTGAAGAGTCTAAAGGCATGCAATATTGGCAACGCTCTTGACTCATCTGAGTTTTGATCCAGCATCGAGCGCTTTCCTCTACACGTGTCTCACGCTCCGTGTCTATGTCCTAAGTGGGTTGCTCGAAATCCGGCCAACTTCTGCGATGGCTGGAGCAAATCCACAGTACCATCAGCAATCGCCATGGCAAGCACAGGGCCAACCAGCTTATAATCCGCACAATTCTGGCCACGGTCAACCTCAAAGATATCAGGGCGCTCATCAACAATCAGAATACCCGCACCAAGAGACACAGACGAACCAGCCAGGACCTCAGACATGCTATAACTGTGGATCACCAGATCACTGGGCACAGCATTGTCCGGAGCCACGGCGAGCAGTCCCCGCGTATGTATAGTATTAATATCGCCCTCTGAGCCTACTGACAGTGAGTAGAGGTTCTTTGAATCGGCCGAATAATCTCCGTCCGAACAAACGTCACAAAACTAATGGTCCCATTGTCACAAGATATCCGGTTCCACCACATATCACGTTGCAGCATGGATCACCTCAAGGTTTTGGAGTTCAACCCTACAACAAGCCTGGATTTCCCCAGCAGCAGGGTCCTTATGCTCCTCCAACACCTGTGTCGGCGTATCCCCAGCCCCATCACCAATGGCCGCACCCGCAGCAACAGCCTTACAAGGCAGCATACGCGCAAGGCCACCGTTACTCACAGTATGGACCGCAAGCTCCCCCAACACCTGTAACATCTTATGCGTCTCACTACCCTAGTCCGGTTTCTGCTCAAGGTCCTCCACAACACAATGGTTTCTTTCCGCAAAACGGTCTGTATCAACAGCAAGGATCACCACAAGGCAGCGATTCTGTTCGGCCCATGCACCCACCATCATCGCAGACGCCGTCATCCCAGATGCCGTCATCCTATCAACATTGGTCACAGCAGCCTCCTCAACACGGTGCAGAGTATGGTCGTCGTACGTCCCGTGACTTCAATGACGGGATCCAGCCCATGTCAGCGAAGTCTCGCCAGACAAGCGAGACTCCTTTTGACTTTGACTCTGAAGCAGATGACCTCGAAGGGCTGGACATTCCTGATGATCGGACCGGCCAAGGCGCGATAGGTAATTCTGGGCTTTCCTCCGCGTTAACTATCGAGCTGCTAACATGTTTGTAGAATGGCATCCGCCTAAACTCGTCGTCAGGCCACTAGCCAGCGATTACTTTGCAGAAGAAGTTATTGCAACACTTCCTCCTCCGCCACCGAAGGCAGATGGAAGCTCTCCATCGAAGTATTTCACTTGTGCTAATTTCCAGGAATCTATTCGGAGTGTCAGGGATACAAGTGATTGGGTTGCTATCAAGGATGATCCTGTGTTCCAATGCATAGCAGAGAATGGGGATTCTTTACCCATTGAGTATTTGACCGCTCATCGTGGCTTCCCTGATCATGACGAGGAGAATATGGACCTTGACACGGAAGAGGGCGAGCTCAGTCAAGAACGAAACACAGCCAGCATTCATCCGGATAAGAAGGACAGCCATGGATGGAGTGTGATGGATAATCTCGAGCAAGCACTGAACTCCGGTGATTTTTCGGCTGCAGCCAAGCAGCGCCACGCGACACCACTGGAGTCTCTCGATGCAGAAAGCTTCCAGCTTCGGCATCACGTTGAGGACAGTGCTGAGGGGGCTTCAGCTCGTGCTGCAGAAGAGAAGCTCGCTGCTCTGGGTGTTACTGGGCTGCCAAAACCAGTCCGCGCACCAGCTCGCCCTTATCCACCACCAAACGTGGCACCCGAGCTCAGTCATGATCTCGTGGGGCAGGCTTCAAGATCTCGGAGCAGAAGTCCTGAAACCCATGACAGGTACGTTTCAAATAACACTGTGTATCTATCCTGGTAGTCTAACGACGTCAGTATCTCTGCCGCGGGTCAGCGCGCATCGCATGGCTCTCCTACGTCTAGCACTAGGTTTCGGGAGCGAGAACCTCTTTCGCCTCGATACAGCTCTCACAACGGCAGACACCACGCTTCTCCAGACCGGAGAGATAGCTACGGTAGCCCCAGTGGAGATTATGAGCGACGTCACCCTACGGAACGATCACAAAGCCAGCAGATCGTAAATCCACCTCCATCTCAGAGAGGGAAGATTTCGAATTATGACGGTGCAAATGTCAGCCCGACCTCGTCGGATTCCAGTCATGGTAACACACATGCTCCACGAGCTGCTCAGTCCGGATACTTTAATGGGTATGTGAGGCATGGATCCAACGGATATGCTGCATCACCACCGACACTACGCTCCGAGAGATCCAATCCCCGGAAGAGAGACTTCGATCATCGCGAAAGTTCCGAAGAGCGCGAGCATGAGCGAAGACGGCAAGCAGATGATGTAACACCCAAGCTCAAGCGACGGCAACCTAAAGTAGCAGAAGCATACAGGTTGGTCGTTTCCATTGTTTGCTTTAGCAGCGTGACTGACAGATAGTGAAGTCGACGATGGTAAGCTCGACCCCGCCTTCAACCCAACCACCATCATGGGCGAAGAGTCAGTTTCTCAGTTCGTCAAAATCTTTCATGACCATTACATATGGCAACTTCGAGTCTCCGAGTGGTATGCAGCTCTTTGTTCCTGTGACTACAGTACGCGTTGGAAAGACTATCCTTCGTCCAAAGCGTGTTACTTTGGATCCATTTACATATTACGAGAAGCCTGGGCATGCTTTTTAGCGGTCCCACTGTTACCAGCTCTTTCTGTAAACGTACGTTTGCTGCGTTCCACAAGAGAAGCCTCTCGTAACTCTCACGGCTCAAGCCTCTTGTCGAGTATGCCACTTTCTCAAAATTATTTCCCTGCCGTCTGTCTGAGATGCCGTCATCGTACATTTTGTCTCGGCTTTACGTTCTGCGTGGATTGTAAACTGCCATCTGGCGTACGCAGCCAATGAAAGTGACTTACTTGCAAGGTAAAGTAGCCAAGGAGACACACATGGCACATCGAAACGACGATGCCACGAGATATGAATTCGTAAAATATTCCCTACATATCATCATGACACGACAAAGCGTGCGCTTTCTTTCCACATCATCTAGATCTGCCTGCATCCAGGTCGTGACGTCGAAGTATTCTGTATGATTCCATCTGGTACACTAGATGATTCTATCTGGTACTCGCACACGAGAGCTGCTGTTCGGCTGCTAAAAGCATTCGCTCTATCCACGCTAGTCATGCTCTGCGGCCTCATGTTGAGACGCCATCCCAATTTTTCGCAAAGAACATCGTTGCTTCAGGATCAACGTGCGATCTTTCAACCTCAATATCTCTCGTTCCAGTAGTGAAGAGTATACTGCGCTGTTCAATCTCCTTCAGAAAAAGCAACACAAGAGATACGTACAACATTCAATTTGCAACCCTTAGTCTTAAATCTTCTTTCTCACCCTTTTGACTTTATACCAAATCCGTACTTGTAAATCTCTTTAAGTTCAGCGCACACCGCAACCCCGACTCCGCAGATCCAGAGACTCTACACGATGCCTCTGCAGCAAACACCTTCAGCTGGCGTCCGTTACTACGGCGCACTGAGATCACTACCTTCTACCTTCTACCGCCGTCGCTGCTGCTGCTGCGGCTGGCTTTCGATTGCGAAGCCATACCTCGCAAGGGGAGGAAGTACGTGGTGCAAACTCCACCAAGATGTTCGCTATATGCGAGGCCTTGGAGGGGTGAGGACGTTCGTCAGAGGTGAAAGGGAGGATTAAGGAGTTGGGATGGTGGGGATTTTGGAGGTGGGTTTGAGTTAAGGAGAAGGGGAGTGGATTATTTAGGTGAGAAGAGTGGGGTTGGGGAGAGAGGGAGGGCGATGGATAGGTGGCGTTTACAGTGTAGAGGGCCAAGGGTTACTAGGGGTGAGGGAGCCAGGTCCTGGGTCTCGATGGGTGGTGGGATCTCGATAGTGGGTTGAGAGGAGGTGGATGTGTGGACTGGTGGGAGTATCAAGGGCCACGCAGTGGGGATGTTCGTTTCGGATAATTCCCGGGCTTGTTGATCACTTAAGAGGCCAATTCATGACCACTACATGACCCCCTCAATCTCTCTCCCCAGGGTTTTGACAATGCGATGTCATCTACATTCAGTCTTACAGCTCGTCTTAAAGCGTGCATCTACTCCATATACAGTATCTGACTATCGGATAGGAAGATCTTACGCTCCAGATCATATCTTCGATGGCTTTTTGTACATAGCTCCTCCAGCTCCGGCCTAGATGAGAGAAGACAGATCAGCACTTCACGAGTGTAATTATGATTTCTTGTGCATCACGGTCGCGGCAGCCTAGGGAAATCGTTAGCTACCGTCAACAAAGGGACTCGGTGAAGTGGAGACATACAAGGAGATGGTGTCACGCAGTGGTGATTTGTATCTCGACAGGGGAATGGGAGGCAATCTGCAGACTAGGGAAAGGAGGCTTACCTGATGGTTTGGGAAGATGAGAGTATCAGCGATCACCACGTTTTCCCTTCTCCCGGCTGTAAATACTACAACTTCGGCGATGTCATCGGGGGTGAGGGGCTCGCAGCCGCTAAATTGGGAGATCAGCTGGGTGAATGCCACTGAGGTTTCCGTGAAGAGCCAGATTTACGCATATACAGCATCAGCCTTCGCTTTGTCTCCGCCAAAACGTACAACAGAGAACTCCTAACACACACTTTGTTAGCCTGGCCCTCTTGACTCATCTAGTGCTCTTACCGTCTCCACCTGTCCCGGATCAATTTCAATAACCCTTATCCGCGTAGCAATGAGCTCCCTCCGTAGAGCATCGGTAAAGCTCCGTACGGCTGCTTTCGATGCGCAGTAGATGCTTCCACTTGGGTATGGTTCCCTGCCCGCTATGCTTCCGATATTGATTATATCCCCTTGACCACCGTCCGCTCGCTTTTTGAAGATTGGTAGAATTGCTTGGGTCATGTTGATGAGACCGGTAACGTTGGTCGAGAACATGACGTTGATGTCTTCTTCCAGGATTTCGGGCGCTTTGGCTGTGCCTTTAACAAGGCCACTAGTTGGAAAATGTCATCAGTAGACCTGGATCCGAAGAGCAAAAGCGGTTCTCTCAGCTCCACATACGCATTGTTTACTAGAACATCGATCTCCTTGAATTCTGCCGGCAAAGAGTGTACAAAACCCTTTACCTCTGTCGGATTGCTCACATCCAACTTAATGGGTAAGACTTTAACGCCCTCGCCCACCTCTTTCTTGATCTCCTCTGCGATCTGCTTCAGTATATCAATCCTCCGTGCCGTCAGAACCAATTTGAGGTTCTTCGGAGATGTCCGCGCGAATTCCATCGCTGTACTCCGTCCAATGCCGGAAGAAGCTCCAGTTACCACAATTGTCTTGCCCTCAAGGCGCTTCCCCATTGCTGTGGCCATAGTGCGCTTCGTATCGAACCGTGTCCGGGCGAGCTGCCAAATGCTGGGGCTAGATGTTAGGGGTTTGATACAATGGCGAGCGAAGTCGCTGCTGGTCTTAAATGTCCAATTACACGTGCGTAATGAGAGCATACGAAATATATTCCAGTTGAATCGCGATCAACGACTTTAATATGGTGTAGGAGACAAACGCAATCAGCACTTGCCAATTGCTGCCCCACAATCCACGAGCCGAGCTTTGGGATTGCGTGGGCGGCTGACTAATAGCGCTATCCGATGAAGTATGCTGAGACGACATGCCTTCAAGCATCATCAGAATGGCCGATTTGAGACATGTTATGCCGTTCATTTCCAATGCTTATAAACACGAAACTTATGTATCAGGTCCATGTACATCCAGGGGAACGGAGATGCTTGGTGCGCACTCAATCGCAGAGCTGCTGACCTGCCGAGCGGGCACTCAAACACGTACCACCCGGATAGACTTCCAAGACGTGGAAGGCCTGTCTTGTAGCTTCCGAATATAGCCTGTCATGGATCAAGATGGCAGCATGGTCTTTGGAGTACCCCCACACTTGGCCGAAGGGGAAAAGCATGGTCTTGAGAGAGGGCTTTGTGGCAAAGCTCCGGAAAGTGTATTGTATCTGGATGTTCGTAGCATTGCTGCTGCTAGTTGGGAGCGTGTCTGAGGAGAGATTCATAATCTTATTATCACAGTGCGTCAAGAGCAGGGCCTTACCACATGCGTTTGCCGGCTAATCTTATTTGCTGTATTCACATTTGATATGCCACATAATCTACTCAGTCATCTGCTTCCTTTTAATCAGCTCAGACTGTTCTAAGTCTACTATCATTCGTCTTATACATTTCTTCCATACTACGCTATGGGCCGTTGCCCAGGTCTTGGCGGCTCTCGAGTTCCTGGATAAGTCGACCATATTTCCTCACTACAATATATAATGTGTTATACGACCACTGCTCTAAAACTACAGTGCAAGACTCGGCTGTGGTGATGCAGTATTATCACCTGGAATAGCTTGATGGCGAGGAATAACACTGAGCCAGCTGGTGAAGCTACTATTCACTTGAATTCACTTCAATTCATCCAGCCGTATAAGTACTTCGACACTCAACACAAACTCACCTTCCTTTTTGCAACTTCACATCACTTTAGCGGAATCAACGACTGAGCCCAAACCATCTGGAATCTTCGAACCTTGGTTGCCAGAACACCTCTATCACAAGACTTACTTGGTTCGAAGTTCGTTCGATCATCCGCAAACTCTTAACTTACGTCTTCTCTTGAGGAGTACTTCCGATTTAGACCTTCGAAAAGATCCTCACTTTCTAGATCGTACACTACTATTACCGACTACCCATTTACAATGTCGTCATTCGGTATCCAGTTCCTTGAGCAGTTGATTGCCTCGAAGGTAAGCAATCTCCTGGTGAGCTTGACCCTACACCGCTTCTTCTGCTTACGCTTTCCCTCCTAGGCAATCTATTCCATCCTCGGAGCTTCGAACCACTACGACCATTTCAAAATCATCTCACTGGATAAGGTACGTTTCCATCGGTCGAACAACCAGAGAAGTCCGTTGCCGAGGTGCTAACACATCCAAAGGTTGCCTACGATCCAAGCAAACTTCTCCATAACGAAGTCCTATTCAGCTCTCCAGCGAACACGATAATCTACAACTGCGGGGCCTCCCAGTGTGATCGCTACGGTAAAGTCACTTTCTACGATTACACGTTCCTCATCCCTGCTACTGGGATTATGAACAACTACAATGCATACACCGTCGAATACGACTCTATTCTGGAAGTATATCGTGTTTTCATGGATAAAAACTCCGATCCCGTTGATGCGCTATGGGATGAGTGTAGAAATAGCGATTTTTGGCACGTGAAGGCAGTTGCATCGAGCTTTAACACTGGCAACCTCCCGTGTGTTATAGCGCCCCCAACCACAAAGGCAGTATCCTTGGAGACAGACGACAGCAGCTCCAGCAGCTCGTCTGGGGAAAATAGTGGCTATGAGCCCAATACGCCAATCACCCCTTTCTCGCCGGCCCAACAGTCCTTTCCCGAAGTGGATTACGACGAAGTCGAGCTCTCTCCTCTCATTCAGTCACTTGATCTTGCAACCTTGGAGGATACGTACCACCAATGGAACGGGTCGACGGTTGATCGTCTGAATCTGGAGATTTATGATGCGAGCCATGAGTTGTACAAAGAGAAGTCCATCTCTATAGCTCAGGTAGTTCATGGGAAGAAGATGGAGGCTTGTCCGGTTACAGCGCTTCGTACTGTTGATCTCGATGCCGTCTTTGGTGGGGATGCAGATGACCTCTACGAAGACATTGAGGCGTCGAACCAGACTGCCCGTTCCTTGGTTGCAAGCCAAGCTGGAGATCATTGTCCACGAAGTGATGAGGGTCGAGCAGATGACGTGGAAGAACCTCTTGCGAAGACTATGCGGAAGGATGAACTAGTACCCAACCAAGCCAAGGAAGTCTCGGCGGTGCGACAAGTAAAGCGAGTCATCGCTAATGTCATGGCACGAAGCGACGATCGATTTTTCAACGTTCCCAAGGCTACCGCTATTAAACATGGGCTTCCTGGATGCTCGCCATTGAGCCAGAGCTGGGGTGTCGATGAAGTCATAGGAGGACAAGAGCCGCGAGACTTGTCGAAGGGACGATTACCGGCAAAGATGGCTCCGAAGTCCACAGCCTGCCCGATAGACTATACGAAGGCACCAGTCGAAGGCAATGCAGAGTGCAAGTCATACCAGACTGCACCATCAAAGCCCGCCTATCTTCGACAGTTTGTCCCTGCTGGGTCCGATGACGAAGTTGACGACGTATGGCTCGCATCACCTTTGATATCGCTCGTACGTAGCTTCGCGGACATTGACAATCTGGCCGAAGCAGTGTGGATCTGGCAACACATGTGTCTGAAGACCCGGGCCATGAGGGCGACTGGTGAGTTCGTGCCGCGGCGTCTCATCGGCATCGACGGCGATATCGAAGAACGAAGCACGTATATCCACCCAACCAACCAGATGGATGTGGGATATCGCGAACATGACCTTCGAGAGATTCATCTCGATCGTGTTCCATTTACAAAGCCCGTTAAGAAGTGCAAGGGGAAGGAAGGTCCTATGCCCCATCACTACAATATCATGGGGCATCCTGTATATTGTCGAACTTACACACCCCCGGAAGTCTCACTGTGGGCTTCCCAACAGACCTGGAAGCCTCATTTCCGGACAGAGTCCACAGAGGGCGTGCTTGTATCGCAGGCTTGGAAGCTGGTTGATCCGTACTCGTACAACGGACCAGCTGAGCTTTTGGTGTTGGGAGGGAGCAAGCTTCGAGAAGCTGTGATTGGATTCGTTGACAAGGTGTACGAACCATTCGGCACCTGGGGGTATGATCGCTACGATTACGACGAGTCGGTACCAAAGACGACGTACGATGTACCCGATTTCGTCGCCCTCGCCAACTCGGCTCAGTTTGGTATGCCACAGCAGAGTCTGTCTCTCGATCCCCAGGATAGCGATACGGTTATGGGGGACAGCGACGATTTTTACCAGGCCGAGTCCGATGCGTCGCAGAACTGGCAACAAAAAGACGCGCTCGACTTCGCATCCGAGCCCCAAGGTGCACAGGGGTCCGACAATGTGGATTCAACCACACCACAAGTTTCCCCGAGTGCAGTGCAACTTGGGTATGATTCTTCTGACGGGCCTGTTGATGCTTTCGACAGGGTCCATGGATCAGAGAGTGAGGCGATCGAGGATCGGAGCTATAGTGATTTCCTTGATGAGAGCTTCGACGAAGAAGACCTCGTCCAGTCAACTCCGTCCCAGCAGAGCAGATCCATTGCATCTCTTTCTGCACCAATCGCTCACGAGGAATATGCTGCTCCAAGCCCTTCCAGCTCTGAAGATGGCATGGACGATGGTATTGACGACGAACAGTCCTCGCCAACTCCGGCTCGAAGATTTGGTTTACCATTGGAAGGTCTGGCTGCCGCACGGGCTCTGACTGATAGCCTTATGAACGGGGGTTCTGACAAAGAAATTCGTCGTCTCCAAGCCAAGGTCAACGAAAAGTCAAGGTCTGAGGTCCGCCCTCATATTAACAACAGCGACGATGAAGATTCGGTTGACAATACGGATACCTGGACTAACCCCAACCGTAAGCCTGTCGTCAACAACTCCTTGCTCGCAAAGTATGCGGAGGCGGAGCCTAGTGTTGAGAAGTTCGATAATGCCCCTGGTACAGACCAGCAAGAGTCGGAAGCACCCGCAGAACAAGCAGCACAAGCAGCACAAGCAGCACAAGCAGCACAAGCAGCACAAGCAGCACAAGCAGTACAAACAGTACAAGCAGAACAAGGTTTACTTCCATCCGAGACAGAGCTGAACAATTTTTCGATCGAGGAGTGCTCCAAAGGAAGCTCACAAGACTTGTCTTCCAGCACAACAGCCCCCTCCGACGAGGACAACGAGTCCCTGGACGACGTATTGCCTGAGGCGGAAGCTATCTTGCATCGTTTCACGAATAGGATTCGGACCCGCTCAGCGCCTGGGAAGTCTGGCGATATTCACACCGAAGACTCTTTTGACGATGTTTTTCCTCACACCTTGCGCCTGGTGACTGGTCTGGGTCACACTGTTCGAGCTATGTCACGAACTACGAAGTCTGAAGACGGGCGCGCTCAACAGTCTCAGGCGAACCCCAACCTTGTGCCAGGTCAAAATGTGGTTGGAGCAGACCATTCGCTGTCTGAGACTTTGGGCGAGCTCAGGCGGACTCCCTTGGCTGGTGATCTAGGATTGTCAGGGGACGATAGCAATGAGCCACCCTCGAAGCTTCACACGATCGCAGAGGGCAAGAAGCCAGACCGATCTGCTAGACGTACCAAATTCTCTTTCAACGAAGATCTCGAGCAGCAAGATCTGCCCAACGAGGAGTACTCACCTTTTCGTCCATTGCTCGATCACCATTATGGGAGCAGCTCCTCGCATGATGCCTTTCCATCGCAGGCGCTCCCCGAGGAAGAACGCGAGCGGATGCTGGAGTTGGATGCTCTGGAAACCGCGGAGCTCAAGAAGAACTGGGCTAACGATGGTGCTTTTGATGGCGACTTCTCCTTCCAAGGCGAGAGGGAACCTAGAGAGCCGGGGGAGTCATCAGAGTCTTCGTCTAGGTCCTTCAGCAGCTTGCCTGACTCAGAGCAGTACCACTCTGATGCATCGAATATCTCCTTGCCAGACATTTCTGGGAGAGCTAAGACGAAAGACTTGAAGATCACTAGCTCACCCAGCCACAAGCAAGAGTCTGCGGTCGATGTTCTGCTCAAGACTCTCGATGAGGATCCAAGTGACCTCTCGGATGCCGACCTCGAGAAGGGTATCCTGCTTGCGGAACGACTTAGGACGGAGGCCGAGCAGTCCAAGAGACTACATCAGCAACAAGACCTGAAACAGGATCGCTCGGGCGAAGAAGGTAGTAAAGACACTGGGAATCCTGAGGGAAGTGGAGAGGGGTCGGTCGACCAGTCCGTGGAGACTGGCATGGCGGACAATGTGGAGGCAGTGGTGGAGCACGAGATTGAAGGAGTCATGGACGCGGGCACTAAAAAGAGCAATGCCGAGAGTGAGAAGGACCTGCTGGATTGGCTGGAGGAGAGAGTAGACCTGGAGATTGGTCTGGATGATGAGCTGGTCGAACCACAGGATCTGGAGCTTGGAGGGATCACGGACGGCGCCACAGAATCAAATAAGGTGCAAAACGAGAGGGACTTGCTCGATTGGCTGGAGGAGAGAGCAGATCTGGAGACTGGTATGCAAGGCGATTCGAAAGCACCAGTGGAGCAGGAGGTCTCAAGGGCTGTGGACGGGGCGACCGGAGTGAGCGAGGCCTTGAGCGAGAAAACTTTGCTCGACTGGCTAGAGGAGAGAATAGCCACGGAAGCCGAAGAGCTGGGAGATATCCGGCGTGGGAGACAGCTCAGAGCAGCCACGACTGCTGCTCTCGCCGGATACTGCGACGTCTCGGAGATTCCAGCTACTCAACAGACCTTCTCGGAGTACTTCTTCGGCCCCTTGGCTCTCTCTGTTGGTGCGGTGGTAGCACGATTACCTTTCGTTATTCCTTGCTAAATGGCAAAGGTGTACGCAGATAAATGAGAGCATTCTGGTGGTCTTCCGATCTCGCTGGTTTTGGCATCGATAGAATTCTGGGCATTTGGAGGATTTCTAAGGCGTTTGGGACACGGCATGGATCGGCACCGCATATTACGAGCATACGAATTACCACATGCGGCATTGAGATACTCCAGTTGAAGGACTCGGTCGGATACTATTTCTTTACAGTTCCTGCGTTTTCTTATGGCTTTTGTACCTCCAAACGGGTCGAGCTTCTTAGAACTCCCATTATGGCAAGCTTACATCTGCTTTCTGCATTTTCGCCCTGGCGTTTTGTCCCTCTAAATGGGTCGAGCTCAAAGAAGAGTTCCCTGATGATTAGTGTACTACAGCCTTCTTCAAGAAATATATTACCAATAACGCATGTTACTTGTGCCTTGAGAAGTTGTGTTGTGTTTTGATTGTGATTATGATTGTTTTTATGGAAGCTGACTCGTAAGGTTGCCGTTGTGCACTCAGAGCAGTGTGCATTTGCTGTGGCACTCTACTCTCCGGCCTGCTTTGAGCTATTGACAAACTAACATATCATAGTTCTTGAGGTGATAGACATGTCTCGAGGCTTCCAAGACCTGGACTATTCTGCACTTATCACCCATTGTACCCGAGCTTGGTATCCCAGCTTGCATGGTCTCTTGACTCGACATCCTGAGCAAAAAGCCACTCACTCATATTGAGTATAGCGACGCGCCGTAGCAGAAAGCAAGCAAGCCAAAGAAGGGTCTAATGGCTTCATTTGACCAGCTTCTCATGCTCATCCTTTTCTTCGCTTTCTTCTTCTTCACTCTCTTCCTCACTGCTCTCCTCACTCTCGTCCTCATCGTCCTCGTTTTCCTCCTCATCCTCCGCCAGCCAGTCATCCAGCGTCTTCTCCTTTGCACTAACCCCCGTCCCATTGATCTTCCCATTCGCACCACCCTGCTGCTTCAACACACTATCCAATTTCTCGCCCGCCGGTACATTCCTCTTCTCACCATACTCGACCTTCACCCCGCCCTCGTCCCTAAGCGCAGGATCAGGCTCATCGCCGTCTTTCACCCAATCAGGTAGTGGCTCGTATCCGTTAAGCCCACTCACGCCTCCCTCTTCACCAACGACCAGACTTGCGGATCCGAGCATGAAACCCTTGCGGCTTTCTGATGGGCTGGGAGTGTGCGGGACTGGCTTAGGCGCTAAGAGGAGCAAGCTGGCTAGTTGGGTGGATGAGGGGTCGGCGAGGAGAGCTTTGTAGAGGCGAGCGCGGTCTCGGAGGTCGTAGGAGATGTCGTAGCGGACGAGGAGGAGGATGTATTTCCAGAGAATGACGATTGGGTGCTCTTTCTCGGCTGGAGCTGATTGCTCATGGTTATTACTGTCCGTGGTAGGAGTGAACGGTGATTCGCCGAAACCGTCTCCTTCATCGGCAGTCGACGGAACAGAATAGTCCTGTGATGATGGTGAAGGTGCTTTCGTGGTTTCTTGAGATGACTGCGTGCGATTCAGATGATGAACGTAGACTTTCGCAGCTAGGAGCACGATCTGCAGCTTTGCAGCCTCGGACTCGTCGGCAAAACCTTTTGCAAGTATTCGAAGGACGTCAGGAGCAATGTTGTTCTCACTGTCAATGCCTGCAAATTCGCCGACCAACCAGATGATATTCGCTCTTGCTTCGGGATCTGTAGTTGTGTCTAGATTCTTCGCTAATTGGATGACTGTCTTTGTGTGCGAAAGGGGGTCCTGCTGAATGAGATGCCTGATGACGGTCAAAGACTCCGCTACGAGATTGCCGTCAGGGCTCGAGATTTGCTTCAGTAATAGGCGTAAGCAGCGAGCTGAGGTACGGTTGTCGCTTTGCGCACAGCGACCAATGGCCCGCACGCTTTCCTGTACCAGCTCCTTGTCAGAGCCTCGAGAAAAGTGCTCAAGCTCACTGAGTATGACACCTTTGGTGTGCGTGCCGCAGTGAAGGAAAACGATGGTAAGTATCTCGAGCTTCAGCCGCCAGATATGCGGCGGGTCCAACGCATGAAACAGGAAATGTGTGGCGTACTTTACAAATGAACCAGGTCGAACGAGGCAGACAGAGATGATGTTGTACAAGGCGATATGCTGTATATCCTGTGGACTTCTTAGGAGAGCGATTAAAGGTCCGATGGCGGAGTCGATGTACTCTGGGGTTCCTAGGTAGAAAAAGCAACGAACGACTGCAACGAGGACTCCTGAATTTCGGCTATGTAATAAAGGTTTGCAGGCCTTGAGAAGCAGATCAAGGTCAGGATCCAGCACTTGGACTTCCTCTCCCATATCTTCTCCATCGCTGCCTTCGTCTCCGTAAAAGCCCTTGCTTCCGGTCTTCTTAGTTCTTCGGGTCCGCCGAGGGAAGCACTTCCGAGCGTATATCACCATCAACCTCAGTGTAGCCAGTTGACCCCATTCATCCATGTCGACAAGCTTTCGAATAATCGCTCGGTAGTGGTTGTGTATTAAATCTATCCTGTCAGGACAGAGTTCCAAGAATGCTGTGACCGCCGAGCCGACCACATAGTACTGCTTGTCCCCCAATAAGATAGAAAGATATTCGAGGAGTTGTGGCAACGTCTTTGGATCCAGCCTGTAGCATTTCGGTATGGCCAGGGCAGCTGCCTTTCGCACATAAGGGCTCATATCTCCACAACCTCGCTTGATCCCCAAGGATACTATTTGGCTGATGACTGGTACGCGTATGCCTGACATCACTCTTAAGGCCATCGCCCGGACTTGTGGGTTCTGGTCTGTTAGGGACTTCTGGATTGTATTGATTGACAGAAGGGCTAGGTCTGGCTCGGACTCTGCATAGTGAAGGATGTAGATATAGACAAGCTTCTTGATCTCGATGTTCGGACTCGCAACGTTCTTGACGACGGAGGAGAAGAAAGGTAGGCATGGTTGCGAGCGATATATCATCTACGATCCGAAGTCAGCGGTTATCCCAATCACCGATTGGGAGGAGACTTACAGAAATGACCTTCCTCAACCCTTCCAGGATCTCCCGATCATTTCGGCTGTCCAACAGCTTCTTCAACTGAATAGATGGCACATTTCGTGGTGCGGTCCTGCTACTGAAGCCTCTGGCTGCGCTTGCGGATTGTGCTGCTTCGATCGTGAGATCGCGAGCTATGTTGGCATCAGCTATACACTCTACATAATGACAATTACAACGACGTACCTGTCTCCAGCAGTGACGATATCCTCGAAATCGACTCCATCTTGTCTATGTTAGGAATCCCCACCCCAGCCTTCACTTCCACCCTCGTACGTCCCAACGCTTGTCGTGGGGTGAAGTGATCCTGTAGTTTGAAGTTCGCTTCGCCGGAGCGCTGTCAAAGACACTCTTCATCATACTCCACCTGCTCTACCAGACAGCATCTTTTTCACATAGCAGGATCTTCGTGATAGTCTTCCCTGAAGGTGTTTGCAAATTATTGGATATAAGATTTGACTCGTTCATCGACCGACTTCACAAACAATATGAAGAGTTTCGCTATAATACTCCCCTGATCAAGACCTACTGATCACACACAGCATCCTACCAACAAGCTTCACTAACATCTCCTTCCTACTACCTGCAATGGCAACAAACAAGCCAGCTCCGCAGAGACCTCTCGCTCTCTCCCTCGCCTCCCCCACAGCCTTCCTCGACTACATCCTCGCCCACCACACCATGCCCACAACCCTAATCATCTGCTCCACCCGCTCAGTCTTCCTCCAACACCTCCTAACCTCCATCCACCACACCCGCTCTCCACCGCCACCTTCGTCACCACCCTCGTCACCGGCTCCCACTAACCCTTCAGCACCCACGGCCCCACCACACCCACACCCACCACCTACCCACCCCATCCTCCCCCCAACCCTCCAAAACCTAACAACAACCTCAAAAATCAACCTCGCCTTCTGCCCCACCCTCGAACACCTCCGCGCCTACCTCTCCACATACGCCGGCCCCCAATCTCCATCACCACCCTCCCATCTCAAACCCCAACCACCCACACCCTCATCAAACCCAGGATCTCGGCACGCAATCCTCGCTTTACTGAACCCGCTAGAACTGCATCGTTCGACACCGCATTTCTCGGCGCAGGGACTGTCGAGGACGTTTGCGGTGGCGGTGGAGACGGCTGCGAGGGAGGGGATGCGGTTGGTCGTTGGTGAATGT
>JAABUP010004225.1_pt1 | contig 23848 bp, 24 predicted proteins | sample 5559201 | NCBI WGS metagenome assembly JAABUP01 (sample SAMN10711887, study PRJNA513373) | rock metagenome | isolation source: Antarctica rocks | place: Antarctica
GTGATGAATCGGGGATGGAACACTTCGTGGGTCAGCGGGTCGGCGGTGAAGGCCTGGATAGATTCGGCGAGCGTGCGGGGCAGGCTCTGGGTGTCGGCGAAGTAGCCGAGTTCGTCCCTGGCCGGTCCGGGATCGACCCCGTTCGCGATCCCTTCCAGGCCGGCGGCGAGCATGAATGCGGCCGCCAGGTACGTGTTGGCGGCGCTGTCGACGGCCCGGTTCTCGATCGCTGGGCGGTTGGCGGGCAGTCGCAGCATGCAGGACCTGTTGTTGTAGCCGTAGCTGACCCGGGTCGGGGCCCAGGAGAAGTTGCCGTCGGCCAGCCGGGGGACCAGGCGCCGGTAGGAGTTGGTGGTGGGAGCCGTGAGCGCGGCCAGCGATCGGGCGTGGCCCAGTACGCCGCCGACGAAGTGGTAGGTCAGCTCCGTCCAGTTGCCATCGTCGGCGCGGAACAGGATGGCGCCGGTGTCGGCGTCTTCGAGGCTCATGTTGAAATGCGCGCCGGATCCCCACAGGTGCGCGTACGGCTTCGGCATGAACGTCGCCAACAGTCCGGACTCCTTGGCGGTCTGCTTGGCCAGTAGCCGGAACAGCGTCATCCGGTCTGCGGCCTGGAGCACCGGTGCGTGGGCGAAATCGAATTCGTACTGGCCCTCACCGCCCTCGGCGTCGAAGCTGAACAGGCCAAAGTCCAACGCCTTCATGTAGTCGGCCATCCGGTCCAGGAACGGCATCGAGTCCAGGACCGATTCCACGTCGTAGGCCGGGGTCGGCTCGATCTCCTCGCTGCGGGCGATCGGGGGTCAGCGTGCCGCGACCAGGCTCGAGTGACTCCGGCCGGAACGCGTAGAACTCGGGTTCCACGCCCAGCTGGCAGACGAACCCGGCGGAGTGGGCCCGCTCGACCTGCCGCTTGAGGATCGACCGCGGGCACAGGGCGTAGGGCTCACGACCACCGAAGGACATGTCGGCGATCATCCAGGCGAACCGGGTGTCCCACGGGAGGATCTTGAGGGTGGAACGGTCTGGTACGGCGGCGATCTCGTCCTCGACGGGGTCCATCTGCCCGATACCACCCATGCCGCGCGGGGTGTAGCGTTCCGAGCCGGCGAGCATGTTGGGCAGATGGTCGATCGGGACAACTTTCGACTTGGGTCGGCCGAGAACATCGACCCAGCAGGCGATCGCATACTTAACCCCCTGGCCGGCAAGAGTGTCGGCCAGCCCGACGGCGTCGTCGGCGATCGGCTCCAGCGTGTCCATGGATGGTCCTCTCCTCGGGCGGCCTACAGCTGTTGTAGGTAAGTGCGCCGTTCCCATTCGCCGACGAACGTGTTGTACTCGTTCCACTCGGCCCGCTTGAGGCGCACGAAGCTGGCGTGCATCTCCTCGCCCATCACCGTGCGGGCGAACTCGCTGCACTCGAGCTCGGCGATGGCCGCGCCGAGAGTTCCCGGTAGCCGTTGGATGCCGGCGGCATGCAGTTCCGACTCCGGGACTGTGTAGGTGTCGATGTTGACCGCCTGGCCGGGGTCGAGCTCGCGGCGGATACCGTCGAGGCCCGCGGCCACGACCAAGGCCGCCCCCAGGTAAAAGTTGGCCGCGCTGTCCGCGACCCGCACCTCAAGGCAGCGCCGGTTCGCGGGAAGCCGCAGCATCAGGGTGCGGTTGTTGTGCCCGTAGGCCCGGAAGACCGCCCAGGAGATTTCGTTCATCAAGCCTCGCGGCATCAGACGCTTGTACGAGTTCACCGTCGGCGCTACCACCGCGGTGACCGCGCCAGCGTGCTCGAGAACGCCCGCGGTGAACTGCAGGGCTACCTCGGTGTATCCGTCGCTGACCGACGCAAGGGCGGCGCCTTTGCGTGGAGCGGAGCGTTCGAACACGTTCCGATCAGACTCTGTATCGGACAGGCTGAGGTTGAGGTGGGCGCCCGAGCCGAACGCGGTTTGCGACGGCTTGGGCATGAAGGTGGCGATGCAGCCGATGCTCCGTGCGACGTGCTTGGCCATCAACCGGAACACGACCATACGATCGGCCATGGTCAGCACATCGGTGTAGCCGAAATCGAACTCGTACTGGCCGTCGCCGCCCTCGTGGTCGAACGAATAGACGTCCCAACCTAGTTCGTTGATGTAGTCGACCATCGGCTCCAGGAACTGATCCGCCAGCATGGTCGTTTCCAGGTCGTAACCGCGGGTCGGGAGGTTTGTCGTGTCCTCGGCGACCCAGGGCACGAAGTCGTCACCGGCGGGGCGCAGCACGTACAGCTCCGGCTCGACCCCCATGTGAACTCGATATCCGAGGTCGGCCGCGGCCGCCACCTGGTCCTGCAGCAGCCGACGGAAGTCATGGCTGTAGGGCCGACCGGCGAGATACAGGTTGGCCGGGGTGATCGCATACCGGTGGTCCCAGGGCAGCACGGTCAGGGCGGCGAGATCCGGGATGGCGACACACTCGTCCTGATTAGGGCCGAGATCGCCCATTCCTTCAAGTGCGCCGACGGTGTACAACTCAGAACCGTCGGCCATGTCCGAAAGATGCTGAATTGGCACACACTTGGACTTGGGCACCCCGTGAGCGTCCACGTAGGCACCGAAGACATAGCGCACTCCCTGGTCGGCCAGCTGCCGCTGCAGGTCGTCGACATCGACGTCCATCGCATACCCCCTTCCCCGGCCCCCGACGTCGACCGCAGGGCAACTCCGTGACTGCTCCGGCCCGACGGTGCGTCGGATCCCCGCGGGCGGGTCGTAGGATGCTAACCGGGGGCCAGACACGCCTCTGAATATCGCGACCGTTCAATCGGATGTCAAGCCAAAGCCAGCAGTATGGCTCGAAATTCGAAGTCAGCATCCCCTATCATTGCGGCAATTCGAAGGTGGATGAGGTGCCGGGCAAGATCACCAAAGGAGCCGCCGGAGCTGCTGCTGCTGCTGCTGCGGCACCGGGTCGGACGGCGGATGAATTGGACCGCAAGATCATCAAGATGTTGCAGGTCAACGGGCGGCTGAGTAACACCGAGGTCGCCCGAGCACTGGACATCACGGAGACGACCGTCCGCAAACGGATCGCCAGTTTGCTCGACGACCGCCTGATGACGATTGTCGCAGTACCCACCCCGGAAGCGGCGGGGTTGAGCCTGTCGGCCATTCTCGGGGTCTCCGTCGACCTGAAGTCGATTCACGAGGTGGCCGACACGATCCGGACCTACCGCGAGGTCCGCTACGTCGGGATGTCCGCCGGGCGGTATGACCTGGTGGTGGAGGCGTTCTTCGCCGACCAGCAGGCCCTACTGGGGTTCATCACCGACAAGTTGGGCCTGCTGCCCGGCATCACCAATCTCGAGACCTCCGTCATCCTCAAGGTCGCGAAGTTCTCCTACGAGTGGGAGATCGGCTGACCCCGATCGCCTCGAGGCGGCGCGGCGCTCTGCCCCACCACGCGGCGACGCCACACGGGAAGAGCACCAAGAAACAACCGAGATTCGTCGCCTCGGGCCGGAAATTGATCGAATCACCTTCTCATGAGGCAGACTTGGTTGCGCTTTTCGAACCGTCGTCCTACGCTCCGTCCCATCCAAGGTCGGCTCGACGATGGGGGCTACTGCCATGACGGACACCTCTGAGCAGCGACCTGCGTCGAGCGTTGAGACCAGTGACAGCGATTACCTGCGGCAGTTCGGGGTGGAGCCCCGGCTCAAGCGGGCGCTGGGGTTCTTCACCGGCGCGCTGTTCGCGATCGCCTTCCAGGGACCGACCACCGGCGCGCTGTTGGTGTCCGGTGCGACCTTGGCCATCGGCGGGCCGGCGTTCATCTGGGCGATCCCGATCATCTTCCTGTTCCAGTTCGTGCTTTCGTTGCTGTGGGCCGAACTCAGCTCGCATTACCCGCTCACCGGCGGGATCTTCCAGTGGGCCGGGCAGCTGGGCGGCCGGTTCGCTGGTTGGATGACCGGATTGTTCTACACGGTGGCCATCATTCTGGTCATGCCGGCGGTGGGTCTGGTGATGAACGTGGTTTTGTCGGGGATATTTCCGGGGCTGCCGGTCACGCCGACCTCGATCGTGATCACGGCGATGATCTTTATCGTGATCGCGGGGCTCATCATGGCGACCAGCGTGACGTTCGTGGCCAGGATCAACAGCATCGGCGTGGTCCTGGAACTGGTCGTGCTGCTCGGGGCCGCGATCGCCCTGCTGTTCCACCGTCACCAACCGATCTCCGTCCTCGCGACCACCGGCGGGGTCGAGGGTTCCGGCAGTTATCTGGTCCCGTTCCTGGTGGTGGTCGCGCTGGTCGTCACCCAGCTGGTCGGCTTCGAGACCGCCGGTGCCTTCGCCGAGGAGACCAAGGACTCGCGGATCAAGCCGAGCCAGGCCATCATCGCGGGCCTGGCCGGCACTGCCCTGATCCTGTTCATCTTCGACTTCTGCATGATCCTGTCGCTTCCGGATGTCAAGACGGCGATGGGCGCCGGTGGCGAACTGATCCCACAGTTGCTCAACAGCCAGCTGGGCTCGGGTTTCGCCAAGGTGTTCCTGGTCGGTGCCTGCGTGTCGGTGGCCAGCACCGGGATTGCCACTTTGGCCACCATCGTGCGGTGCATCTACGGCATGGCCAGGAACAACCAGCTGCCCGGAGCGAGGGCGCTCACGAAACTGTCGCCCCGGACCGAAGAGCCGAACGTCGCCATCGTGGTTTCGGTGGTGCTCTCGATGATCCCGCTGCTGTTCATAAAGAAGATCGAGGTGATCGTTGCGGCGATCACCGCGCTGATCATCATCCCGTATCTGATCGTGTTGGTATCACTGCTGATGCGCCGACTGCGAGGGTGGCCGAACACGCCGTCCAAGTTCAACCTGGGCCGGTGGGGAATGGCGCTGACGATCATCGGCATCGTCTGGTCGACCTTCGTCATCCTGGACGCGGCCTGGTCCCGGGATGCCACGAACCCCCACCTCGGTCCCCTACCGATCATCTGGGAGCTCGCGGTCGGGATCATCGTGGTCGGGGTGCTCTGGTGGTTCGTCCGGCTTCGTAATGTCCGCAGCATCGTCCCCGATGCAGCCGGGTCCGATGCCCCGGCGACGCCGACGGCCTGAGCCTCGAACGCGGTGGGCATGGACTTCGACAGCGCTCTCGAGCTGATCGCGGGAATCGACGGTAGCGGCGCCGATCTCGGTGAGCGATCACCGGTGGCGCCGGATTTCCCGATCGCCGAATACCGCCGGCGCTACGCCCGGCTCGTCGCCCTCATGGACGAGGACGGCTTGGAGGCGCTGGTCATCACCCAGGAGGAGGGGATCCGCTATCTGAGCGGGTACAACTCCGTCGTCTGGGCCGTGGGACGTTGGCTGCCGACGGTACTCGTGGCCACCCGAGATCCACGTCAGGCGCTGCTGATCGGGTCGATCTTCGACGCCGGGTGCGCCGCCGGCACCGCCTGGGTCGGGAACCTGCGGCCCTACAACGACATGGACGAGATCTCGGGTGCGGTGTTCGACCATCTGTCCGAGGCTGGGATCGACGGTGCAGCCGTGGGTTTCGAACTTGGACGCGGGAGCTTCCAATCGCTGCCCTATTTCTTGGTCCAGCAGCTGTTCACCCGACTGGACGGGCCGCCGAGGGACGCGTCCCGGCTGTTGTCGACGGTGCGGATGCTCAAGAGCCCGGCGGAGATCGAGCGGCAGCGACGTTCGGTCGGCGCGGCCGTGGCCGGTTACCGGGCCGGCCTCGAAGCGGCCCGGCCGGGGATGTCCGAGAAGGAGATCGTGGCGATCATCGCTGCGCAGATGTTCCGGTCCGGCGCTACCGCCGGCACTCGTCCGGTGTTCGTCAACTCGGTGTCCGGCCGCGAGCGGTACCCGTTGGTCGATACCCCGGCGTCTGACCGCCGGTTGGCCGACGGCGACATCGTGTTCATCGACGGCGGCGCGGCCACCGACGGCTACGTCTCGGACATCCTGCGGCTGATCGGGGTCGGCCTGCTGCGGCCCGCAGACCGGCACTTCGCCGAGGTCGCCGCGGCCGCGACCGCGGCCATGACGATGGCCCTGCGCCCCGGCCTGCGGGTCTCTGAGCTGTTCGACGTCGGCGCCGGCACCGTGGCCCGGGAGCTGCCCGGCGAGGAGGTGGGGGTGATCGCCGGACACGGGATCGGGCTGGAACTCTGGGAGCGGCCGTTTTTGCGCCGGCATGCCGATCCGGCCGACGACGTCACCATTCGCGCGGGCATGGTGCTGTGCGTCGAGCCGATCATCGCCCCGGCCCATCCCGAGGGCGGCCTGGCCGGCGTTTTCGTGTTCGAACAGCAGGTCCTGGTGACCGACGCGGGTTGCGAGATACTCTCCGGTGACCTGCCCGCCCAGCTCTGGGAGGTCGGCTGAGCATGGCGGTTCTCTACGTCAGCCCAATGCCGTACGGGGCCAACCAGGCGGTCGACGCGCTCTCCCACGGACTGCAGAGCCGCCTTGCCGCCCATGACATCGACATGGTCGTCGGGTACGCCGATTTCGCCGACCGTGATTGGCGTCGACGGGCCGCCGAGTTGGTCGACGCCGGGGCCGCCGCCGGAATGGATGCCGTAGTCGTGTGGGTGATCGATCCGGACGTTCCCGCGGCAGCGGTGGCCCGGGCCCGGCACCGGGGTATCCCGGTGATCACCTTGGAAAGGCCCCGGTTTCACGTCGACGCCTGCGTGGTCTACCCGAACTTCAACCACGGCGTCTACATGGCCGAACATCTCGCGTCGCTGCTGCCGCCGTCCGCCCGGGTCGCGGTGGTGGGCGGCCCCGACGTGGTCGATGACATCGAATTGATGTTGGGTCTGCTCCACGGACTCCAGATCACCGGACTCACCCGGGTCAACGATCCGGAAGACCCGCGGTACAAGAACACCACCGACGTGGCCACCGGGGGTCGGGTGGCGACCGCGAACCTGCTCGCCGACTTCCCGGACCTCGACGGGCTGATTCCCTACAACGACGAAACCATGCTCGGGGCGGTCGAAGCGCTCACCGAAGCTGGCCGCCTGGGCGAGATGAAGATGGTGTCGCGCAACGGCACCCCCGCCGCGGTCGAGCTCATCCGCCGCGGTGTGCATCACGGGACCTGGGACATCGACGGCATCGGGATCGGCGCCATGGTCGCTGATCTGGTCGCCCGGGCGGTGGCCGGAGACGACCTGGACGGGCTCTGCGTGGCGAGCCCGATCGGCCGCATGATCACCCCCGAACGGGCTGCGACCTGGGTGCCCTGGGACCAGCGAATCTCATACGCTGCCCTCGCACCGTTCACCGATATGACCGGCCCGGGGTGACACCGGCGGAACCGGCCCGATGGTCGGATCGATCCTGGCCCGATCTGCGGGAACTGCTCTCCGATCGAGCCCGCGGCCACCAGGTCGGACTGGTCCCGGTCGGGGCCATCGAGCAGCACGGCCCGCACCTTCCCGTCGGCACCGACACCATCGTGGCCACCGCACTGTGTGACCGGGCGGCGGCCGTCGCCGGATGTTTAACGCTGCCAGCCATACCGTTAGGTGTCAGCTACGGGCACGGAACTGTGTTGCCCGGGACGCTGTCGTTGTCGCCCGAGTTGCTGGTCGCCACCGTGCACCAGTACGCCCGTTGGGCGGCGCTGTCCGGGCTCGATCGGTTGCTGTTCGTCAACGCCCACTTCGGCAACGCCGGCTCGCTCAGCGTGGCCACCGACCACATCCGGCTGTCCGCGCCGCAGCTGCGGGTCGGGCTGATCCACTGGTGGTCCGCAACCCCTGACGTGCTGGCCGCCGTGACCGAAGACGGCGCCGACATCCACGCCAACCGGGCCGAGACGTCGGTGATGCTGGCCCTCGCACCCGATCTCGTACACCTGGAACGGATGGCTCAGGGCGACGACCCGGATCGCACCGGCGAACTGGTGTTCCGGTACACCGCCCCCGCCCTGACCACCAACGGTGTGACGGGTCGCCCGTCGCTGGCGTCGGCCAATCACGGGTCCGAAATCGTCGCGTCGGTGGTGACGGCGATCGTCGATCGGGTCGACCGCGGCCGGACCGAGGAACCGCCCCTAGGTGAGCCACCAGCCCCGCGGTTTCCGTTCTAACCGCGCGGCTCAGTCCGGCGCGGCTCGAACCATCCATGGCGACCTGTCGGCCGCGGATCTATCGACCACCGGTTGTCCCAAGCGCGTCCGCGGACGAATCGGCCGGACGGCACAGACAAGACCCCGGGAGCCTCTGGATCCCACGCACTCATGTCGAAGAAGCTACCGCTGGCGCGGGTCCACCATGAGCCGAATCTGTGTCGGAGGAGGATCGCTCTGTGGGCATGGCTATGTCGCCCGTCACCGGTCTAGTTTCGCGGTGTTAATAGCGATGTCTGCGGCCGCGAGGTGGGCCTGCATCTGATCGAGAACGGCAGGTTCGAACAGCTCAGAGCTCCGAAGCCTGGGTATGTCCAACATGTGTTGCCGTTGCTCGGAAGGGATCGATGCGGCGACACGGGCCGGGTCGTCGAGAACGGCCGCGTACAGGTTCGGGCCGTCGGCATAGAAGGGATCGACTATGACCAGAACACCTTTCTTGTTTTGCATGACGTTGGCGGGGTTATTGTCCAACGGACCGCACCATGGGAGTTCGCGAGCAGCGTCTGCGTGGATCGTCGCGATGAGATCGGCCAGTTCCGCGACGTGGGCCGCGCGCGCTGCGATGGCCCGGTGATGTGTCGCCGCCCGGTCCGCCTCGACTTGGAATAGAAACTCCATCACCAGCAGGTTGGCGCCGCCGTTGAGCGCAACCTCCGCCTCGAGATGAGGGACCTGGCCGGTGTGACCAGCGCGTCGATAGAGCGCAGCACTGTACGGGGAGGCGGGGTCGAACGGGCTGATCCTGGCGGCGTAGGCGCCCGACGGTGACTGGAGGGCAATGGCCCAGTCGCCTTCGCCGGACCGATTCCATCCTTCGGCGCGCAGCGTTCCCTCAGCGTCACGATGGTCCATTGCCTGGCCGAACGTGGCCAGCACGGCTAGTTCGGCTCGCGGCTGAACGTCGAGCATATTTCTAGGGTAAGCACTGTCGCATCACCTGGTGCCCCCCCGTCGTGTCGCCGCCTTCCGCAGTGGATCCGGAGTGCCCGATAACCGGCCGACAACCGGCCAGTCCGATCCGACGCCCGGCTCACCTGGCCTGATGTCGTCGCGTCCCGTTTGACCCGCCCGAATTGATTTCTGGGAAAGGGGGGCTAAGCGGACTCTTCTCAACCGCTCGCTTTCGTTCTATGGGCCTGGGTACCTCGATCCCCAGCGTTGTTGGGCGCCTTGTTTGCTCAGCCCGGCGGCGCGGCCGATCTGCGCCCAGGACGCTCGGTAAACACGCGGCGCCGGTGCCGGACCCGTTCGCGGGACTCGTCCGCGAGCACCTGTCGCGACGCCCGAACCTGCGGACCGGCACCGCCAGCAGCCCGTGGCTGTTCCCCGGAACGCGCGCCGGACAGCATCTGCACCCGAATACGATGATGGTTCGGCTGCGGAGGCTGGGCGTGGACCTCCTCGGCGCAAGAAATCGGGCGCTCTCCGACCTCGTGACCGAGGTCCCTGCCCCACTGGTCGCCGATGCGCTCGGCTACAGCCACCAGGTCACCGTCAAGCACGCCGCCGCCGCCGCCGCATCGTGGAGTCGTTACGTCGGTCACCGGGCATGACAACGCTCGGTCGTGCTGAGTTGCGGACGTTCCGTTGCAGCGCCATCCGCCGCTTCAGGACAACGGTAGGAACGCCCGGCAAGCCTCGACGTTGTGGAGCCGAACGTTGTCTCTGCGGTGCTGTTTCCAGATGTGCCTGGTCAGTCGCCACCGGTTCAACGGGGTGGGCTCGCCTTGCCGTGTCGCCCAGTCGGACCCGTTGGGCTCGTAGCCGAGACCTCGCGAGATCGCGTGGGAGCCCTGGTTGTCCACGAAGGCGTCGCTGGTTGCTCCCTTCGCCCCGAGGCCGTCGAACGCGAGGTGCAGGACCGCCTCGCGCATCTCACGCCCGAGCCCACGCCCGCGGTGATCGGAAGACAGCCAGGAGAAGGTTGTGACCGTTCCGAAGGTGGAGAAGCTCATCCCGATGAGGTCCTGCATCCCGACCGGCTTACCATCGACCACGACCACGAAGTACAGCCGCCAGGCATCAGCCTCGACCTTGCCTCGGCCCCGCCAGATCGCCCGCCGCCACTTGGCCAGCCACCAGCACTGCTCGCGCAGTAACGAAGGCCGGCCGGATGGGCCCGGTCGTGGCCAACAAGATTCCGAGCCCGGTGATGTGATCCAGCGTCGCTGCTACCTGTCCCCTTATCGCTTTGATGACCCGTTCGTTGTGGGGATTGACGGTCGGGTGATGGTTCGCCTCACGATCTGCGGCGCCCGGCGACGAGTCCTGAACCACGCTCCGTTCATCCGGATAGGACGCCTCGAACGGAGCCGCCGGCCCACGACGGATCGGCGCCAAGCGCAACGCCCGCCGCGTGAACGAGATCGAACATGGCTGCGGCCTAGCTGCTCCCACTCCGGCCGCACCGAACGGATCAGCTCACGACGGCGCACCTCATCCGGTGAGAAGAACTTCCGCAGGTCTGTCTCTACTCGAGCGAACTCCTTCGGCGTCAGCCAGGCCCGTCATTGTCAGCGGTCACCGGCGACACGACTTCCCAGCGCCGATGCCTGTGCCGCCCCCGTTGACACGGACGTCTACCCGTCCGTGACGATCGATCCTGGCGCGCTGGGTCACGACTCTTCACGCCGCTCTTCTTCGCCGGCCAACACCCGCAACACCACCCCGAGATCTCGGTCGGTGATCAACCGACAGTGCTGCTTCACCCATTCCCAGAACATCTGCGAGGCGAAGACCTCACGGTTCCATGCGGCCCGATAGTCCTCGTCCTGGCCGGCCGGCGCGGTTCCGGGTTGTACCGGCCGGGAGGCGCCGACCCGGGATGTGTGAGCGTCCAGCTCGGCGCTGGCCGCCGCCGCCCTCGTAGCCAGCACCATGCCTCGCTGCAATTCGTCGTCGTATCTCGTCATGGCGCGGCTCCCCCACTATTCGTCGCCGGCGACGAACCGCGATTCGAAGAGGGTCGACCGCCGGTCGGTCGGCCCTCCGACAACACCAACCACTCCCAGGGCTACCTTTGCACTGCGGACTCAGCCGTGCCCGACGAACTGCAGCCAGGAAAAGAAGATTCACGCCACCGTGCACCGGGGCGGATCGCTTCCCGGTTGAGAGTGCGAGCGTGGGCCTCCGCCCAGGCCGCCACGTCCAGTAGTTCCCAGACGGCACCCATGGCCAGCCGCGCGCGGGGGGCAGGGAAGTCAGGTGATCCGACTAGTTGGGTGATGCGCTGCCGAGAGACGCCCAGCGCAGCGGCCAGCTCCGCGTTACCGAGCAAGGCCTGTTCCACATCGTAGGCATGTGCCGAGGATAGACCAATCGCTATACAATTGCCCGATTGAACCCGGTCACCGCGCACACCGCATCCAAGATCTCCGACTTCACCGCCCGCGACCGGGCCCGATACCGCACCGCCTGCGCCTTCGTAATCGCCTTCCGCGCCACCAACGTCAGCTCCATCCAGCCAGGCAGGGACCGGCAGACCACAGCTCACCAGCGCAGACACGCCGCCCAGCCGGACCTTTTCAGATGAGGCAACGAACCGACCTACGCGGACCTTTCCAATGAGTGAACGCGAAGGTTGGAAATCCAGCCATGGTGGCCTACAAAGCCAGCAAGGCGGCGATCATCTCCATCAACCGCAATCTCGGTACCGCCTATGCGAACAAGGGCATCCGGGTGAACGCCGTGGTTCCCGGAGTGATCGGCACCGAGATGTGGGCATTTCTCGATCGCGAGGTGCCCGATGCTCGGCTATGGGTCGGGAGCTTTTACCTCGACGCGCATCTCCCAGATCCCGATGGGCCGAGCCGGCCGACCGGATGAAGTTGCCGACGTCATTGCGATCCTGATTTCGGACGGCTCCCGCTACATGACCGGCCAAGCTGTCAATGTCACGGGCGGCTCGGTCACCTGGTGATGCTGACGACATCCCGATTCAAATCGGGCTATCGGACCACTTGGCTGGTCAATGGTGTCCGTGGGTGCGTTGGGTGACGTGCCAGGGGATCACCAGTCGTTCGATGAGCACGACGACGAAAAACAGCGCCAGTCCGAGCACGACTAGCACGATGATGGCGGCGAACATGAGTGCGGTGTCCAGTCGCCCGTTAGCGGTGACCAGAACGTACCCCAGACCCTTGCCGGCGCCGACGAACTCACCAACCACGGCGCCGATCACGGCGAAAGTCGCTCCGATCTTCAGTCCGGTGAAGGCGTACGGCAGGGCGTAGGGAAAGCGGATCTTGCGCAGGATCGTCAGTGAGGACGCCCGGGTCGAGCGGGCCAGGTCGATCAACTCGGTCGGCACCGACCGTAGCCCAACTGCGGTGTTGACCACGACCGGGAAGAAGGCGATCAGGAACGCGATGATCACCTTTGAGGTGATGCCGAATCCGAACCAGACCAGCAGTAGCGGCGCGAACGCGACCTGCGGGATTTCCTGCGACGCGACCAGCAGCGGGTAGGCCGCTTGCTCGAACGGTCGCCAGGTGGCGATCGCGATGGCGATCAGCAGTCCGACCACTGTAGCTAGGATGAATCCAAGGATGACCTCCTGCGTCGTGGTCACGGACTGGTCGGCCAGATATCCTGCTTCGTCGATCAAGGTCCGGAACACCGCGCCCGGGCCTGGCAGCAGGTAGTCGCGGATCTTGAAGATCCGCACGACCAGGTCCCAGATGATGACCAGCAGCACCAAGGCGAGCATCGGGTAGACCACGCTGGCGATCCGCTGCCAGGTCAGTCGTCGTCGCGGCCGGGGAGTGATGGCTTCCGGGCGGGTACCGGTCGTTGACAGGCTCACGCGGATTCCTCGCTGATCTGGGTTGCGTCGTGAATCACGCCGCGGCGCTCGAAGATGCGCCGAATCGCCTGGACGTACCCGTTGAAGATTGGCCCCGCGGTGCTGTCCATGGTCCGCGGGCGGGGCAGGTCGATGTCGATCAGATCGTCGATCCGCCCGGGCCGCGGACTCATCACGACGACCCGGTCAGAGAGGAAGACGGCCTCGGGAATGCTGTGCGTGACGAACAGGACGGTCTTGCGCCGCTCCAGCCAGATGGTCTGCAGATCCAGCATCATCTGGTCCCGGGTCAGTGCGTCCAGCGCGCCGAACGGTTCGTCCATCAATAGCACCGGCGGGTCGTGAACCAGTGCCCGGCAGAGGGCCACCCGCTGCCGCATGCCCCCTGAGAGTTCGTAGGGGCGTCGGTGTTCGAAGCCTGCCAGGCCCACCGACCGGAGCAGTTCCATCGCCCGGTCCCGGTACTCACGCTTGCGCAGGCCGCGCAGTTCGACCTGGAGCAGGACGTTCTCCAGCGACGTACGCCAGTCGAGCAACGTGTGGTTCTGAAAGACGATGCCGGTGGCGGCCTGCGGGCCGGCTACCGGCGATCCATCCACCAGAACCGTGCCGGCCGTGCAGGTGCGCAATCCAGCAGCGATCATCATCAGGGTGCTCTTGCCACACCCGCTGGGCCCGACCACGGACACGAAGTGCCCGCGGGGCACCGTGAGGGAGATGTCTGTCAGGGCATTCACGTAGTTGCGCGAGGTTGAATAGTTCATTCCGACGCCGTCGAACACGACGGCGTCCTGCTCGTGGTCCTCGATCTTCGCCACGGCCCGGGCCTCCTTCGCCATCCCGCGGTGCTAACCCAGCGCGGCTAGGCTCTGCACGCCTAGTTCGGAGGAATGCGCGGGCGGTCCGACGGGTGGGGTGAAGCGGCCATAGCCTGGTGAGACGGTAACCTTTCCGTGCGAGGCGACCAGCCGGCCGCGGACCAACGTGTACACCGGCACCCCGAGGAGCTGCTCGCCGACGTAGGGCGTGTAACCCGCCTTGCTGGCGACGTCGTCGTCGCTGATCACCACCCGGTGCCGCATGTCGACGATGGCCAGATCGGCGTCGGCGCCGGGGGCGATCAATCCCTTCTGTGGGTACAGCCCGAATCGCTTGGCCGGATTTGTCGCTGTGATCCGGACGACGTCCTCGACGCTCAGCGTTCCGTTGGCCGTCTCGGTCAGCAGCCGCGGCAGGTAGTGCTGGAGCTGCGGGGTGCCGCTGGGTGCCTCCCACATGTTCGTCCAGCCGACTTCTTTCTCGGCCTTCGTGTGTGGCGCATGATCCGAACCCAGGACGTCGATGGTGCCGCCGCGGATTGCGGCGTAGAGGGCCGCCACCCACGGCCGGGGGATGCACCGACCGAGGGCGAACGGTCCGAGGTGACTGATCGAGTCGAGGTCGCTGAGGAACAGAGCGAACGGGTTGATCTCGGAGGTGACGTCGGCGTTGCGGGACTTGGCCTGAGCGATCAGTTCGATCATGCCTGGATTCATCATGTGCAGCACGTGCAGCGGTACCGAGGTGGCGCGCTGAAGCTGGAGCAGCACGGCGACCGCCACGTTCCAGACGACTCCGTCATCGGCGGCCTCGGTGTAGGCATAGTTGCGGAAGCTGAAATCGCCGCCGGCCCACGCTCTCTCCTCGATCACGTGGAGCAGCGACTGGTCATTCGGATGAACCATGAGCACCCGGCCGGCCTCGGCCACCGACTCGCAGATCTTCAGCAGGTGGCCATGATCGTGGATGCCCAGCCCAGGCATGTGCGGGTAGGCGCGTTTGGAGTCGACGACCATGTAGACCTTGAAGCCGAGGGCTCCCATCGAGGCCAGTTCCTTGACGTGTTCGGTCAGCGCCGGCGCCGGGTTGTGGTTGAAATCGACGATGGCTAGTTGCTGCTGATCCGAGATGATCTGGGCGTAACGCTCCGGCGTCGTGGTCGGCGGGTCGACGTTGGGCATGCCGATGCTCATCGTCACCCCGCCCAGGGCCGCGGCGCTCGTCGCCGACGTGATGTCCTCTTTATGGGTGAAACCCGGATCCCGGTGATGAGAGTGGCTGTCGATGGCTCCCGGGAGCACGGTCAGTCCGGCTGCATCGATCGTGGTGGTCGCTGTCCAGGTGGGATGCTGGACCTTGTCCAACGACACGATCTTGCCGCCCGAAATGCAGATCCGGGCGTCCTCAACCGGCCCATTCGGGGTGTAGACGGTGCCACCGGTGATGACCAGATCGTAGTGCGACTGCATTGTGCCTCCTGCCCTTCAGGTGGTGGTGCCTGCTGCTGACATGTCCGGTAGGCCCGATCGCGGCGCGGTGACAAAATCAACCGTCGGAACGTCGTCCGGGTACCGCAGGCTGCGGCCGGGGCCAGCCAGTACATCCAGATGCCGGATCGCGACGTGCAGGTTCTCTTCGACGTGATCGGACATGATCGCCTCGGCCGTCCGCGCATTGCGAGCCCATAGGGCGTCGAAGATCTGCCGGTGACCCTCGGAGTATTCCGGTCGCGCGACCCCGCCCGCGATCAAGAATCGGATGCGGATGGTCTGGTTGCGGACCGGCTCGATCGTCGTCTCCAGCCAGCGGCTGTGCGCACTGCGGTAGACAGCGGTGTGGAACTCGCCGTTCGCCCCCGTCATCGAGACGACATCGTTGACCGCGAAGGCGGTTTCGGAGGCGTCCAGGAACGACTCCAGCTCCACCACCTCTTGATCCGAAGCACGCTCGATGCTGAGCCGGACGGCCACCACCTCGAGTTGCCCCCGCACGGCGAAGATGTCCCGGACGTGGCGTTCGCTGAGCCGCGGAACCTGCCAGCCGCCGGAGTCGGTGCGCTCCACCAGGTTTTCTGATTCCAGTTGCAGCAAAGCCTCTCGCAACGGAGTGCGGCTGACGCCTAGCACCTGAGAAAGCGAACGCTCCGAGATCCTCGCGCCGGGTGGTATTTCGCCGTGGATCATCCGGCCTTTCAGCTCCAGATACGCGAAAGTGCGAGCCGACGGCGGACCACCCGGCGACCCCCCGGACCAAGACATTGGCACCTCACCTTGCCCGGCGGAGTCGCATCGGCACGGCATGCCGAAATGCTCTGACGGTATGCCAAAATTAGCCAAGTCGAATCGAGTTGTCAACCCAGAGGAACCACCGAAGACGACGCTGACGCGGAGGATTCGAGCAGCGTAGCGGGACACCTCGAAGGGACAGTATGAACGAAAGTGCCTGCTAGTCAGGTGTTCCGCGAACGCCGCTGTTGGCCCTGATCCCACAGACAAGCTCTTGGCCGCACACCCATTGACACGTCGAAACCTCAGCGCTAACGTATGCCAATCGCTGCGAGTGGTATGCCACCCCGGACGCCACATGTCAGGTGTGAACGCCCCCCAGTTCTCTTGTTTATCGGTCCTTCTCTTTCTCCCTGGCTGAGCCGGGGACCGTGGAACGGATGGTCAGCATGTGGCAACGATCGATTGCTGGCCTCACCTCGACCCAGCGGCGCGGCAGCATCGGCGCCGTGCTCGCATTGACCTGCGTGACATTGGCTGCGTGCGGCAGCAGCAGCACCGGATCGAGCGGCTCCCGCGCCAGCGCCGCAGCGGTCATCTCCAGCAGCGCCGTGGAGTCCAGCAGCCAGGCTCCTTCCGGCAGCCCGGGCGGATCCGACGGCGGCGCGGGATCGAGCAGCGCGCCCATGTCGACAACCTCGGCTGACGCGAGCGGCGCCCCCAGCTCCTCCGTCGGGAGTTCGCCGGCCGGCGCGCCGGTGTCGGCCAGTCTCATTCTGGACTGGACCTGGCAGCCCTACCACCTGCCGTTCATGTATGGCACGAGCTTCTCCGGAGCAGGCATCCAGCTGTCCCTGGAGCAGGGCCAAGGGTCCGGAACCTCGGCCACGCTGGTCGGTGAGGACAAGTACCAGTTCGGGTTCGTGGACACCTCGACCGCCATCTTGGCCAAAGCGAAAGGCGTCCCGATCCAGAACGTGTTGGCGATTCAGCAGAGCGGGGCCTTTGCGATCCAGTGCTGGAAGTCGGCGAATGTCAAGGCGCCGGCCGACCTCAAGGGCAAGACGGTGCTGATGGTGCCTGCAGAATCGACCGCGCAGGTGTGGCCGGCGTACCTGGCCGCCAACAGCGTCGATGCCGGCAGCGTCTCGGTGGTGAGCGCCACCGTCTCCAACAAGGTGACCCTGATGGTCGCCCACCGCGCCGATTGCATGGCCGGCCTGCTCGGGCAGGACACCCTGCAAGCAGGGCTGGCCAGCAGTGACATCGGCACGCCCATGCCCTGGTCCGCCAACGGGATCAATCTGTTCGGCTACAGCCTCATTGCCTCCGACTCCGTCGTCAAGAACGATCCCGACCTGGTGAAACGGGTCGTCTCGGCCACCATCGCCGGTTGGAAGCAGACCTGCGCCGACCAACCGGCGGCGCTGGCCGACTTCGCCAAGCAGCATCCCGAGCTGGCCAAGAGCGCCTCCGACAAGGCCTACAACACCGGGAATCTGCAGGCAGCCTGCGACCAGACGAAGCCGCCGGCCGGTGTGAGCTCTACGCCGTTGGGCAAGTCCAGCGACCAGCAGTGGACCAGTGTGATTGCGACGCTCAAGAAGTACGGCGGCCTGACCACCAGCGACCCGGCGTCGGCGTTCTACACCAACGACTTCGTGCCGGCGTCGTGATCGGCGGGCAGACGGGTGCATCTGACCTTGGTTATTCGGTGCCCATCGACGGTTTCACCACCCACACCACCGCGACGGCGCCGGGCTCCTTGGTGTTCGTCTCCGGCCTCACTTCCCGGAGCGCGGATGGCAGCGTCCAGGCCGTCGGGGACGTCGCCGGTCAGACCCGTCAGATCATGTCGACCTTGCGGGGGGTCATCACGGACGCCGGTGGCACGTTGGCGGACGTGCGGCAGATCCGCACCTACGTCATCGACATCGACGCAGCATGGCCGGAGATCGAGCCGGTGTGGCGCGAGTTCTGGCCGGACCGGCTCCCGGCATCGACCCTGGTCCAGGTGGGCCGGCTGTTCGACGCCAGGCAGCTCATCGAAACGGACGCCATCGCGTTCGTGACGTCAACGATGGAGAATATATGACTCGCGCGAAATTCGGTGTCCGCATCCCGGTGGCCGGCGTCCTGTCGTCGCCGCAGGCGATCAAATCGTCGGCGTTGGAAGCCGATCGGCTGCAGTTCGACACCCTCTGGGTCCACGATTACCTGATCTGGAACCGGCTGCTCGACTCGGTGCACATCTCCTGTGGATCACGCGAGGCTTTCGAAGCAGCGGGAACGGACTACCCACCGATGTTCTACGAGTCGCTGAGCACCTTGGCCTTCTGCGCGGCGGTCACCGACAACATCCGGCTCGGTGTCGCGGTGTTGATCCTGCCCTACCGTGAGCCGCTGTTCACCGCCAAGCAGATCGCCACCATCGACGACCTGTCCGGCGGCCGAATCGATCTCGGGGTCGGCCAGGGCGCGGCCGCGTCGACGCACAACGTGGACTTCGAAGTTCTCGGGGTCAGCCGGGCGACCAAAGTGCGCCGCACCCGCGAGCACCTCGACGCGATGATTAAGATCTGGCAGGAGGACTCACCGTCGTTCGAGGGCAGGTTATACAACTTCAAGGATGCCACCATCTATCCGAAGCCGCGGCAGAAGCCGCACCCGCCGTTGTGGATCGGCGGGTCTGCCGACAAGTCTATGGAGATGGTCGCCGACTACGCCGACGCGTGGCTGTCGTGCTGGGTCACGCCGGATCAGTTCCCTGCCGCCATCGCCGATCTGAACACCCGGCTGGCAGCGCGGAACCGAGCTCCCGGATCGATGACCGTCGGCTCGGAGATCCAGATCATGCTGGCCGACAGCGAGGAGGAGGCCAAGCGTCAGGCGGCCAAGACCATGGGAGCATTCGAACAGGGCTACGCCGGCACCACCGGCACGTTCGCGGACGACAAGGACACGACCAGCACGCTCGGCGAGATCTGGGCTTCCTCGTTGATCGGAACTCCGGGGCAGGTGCGGGACCGGATCGAGGAGTACGTCGCGGCCGGCTGCACCTACTTCGAGTTGAAGTTCATCTACCACGACCTGGAGCACCTGTTCGCCCAGTGGCGGACCTTCGCCGATGTCGTGATGCCCTCCTTCCGCTGAACCGGTCGTCCAGCATCGTGAAGCCACCCCCGTTCCGGCTCGAGTCACCAGACACCCTCGATGAGGTCCTTTCGTCGTTGGCCGAGCACCGCGACGACGCCAAGATCATCGCCGGTGGCCAGAGCCTGATGCCATTGCTGGCGTTCCGGCTGACCCGCCCCGAGTTGCTCATCGACCTGACCGGTGTGGCCGAGCTAGATCACCTTTCGGCCGACGGGAACACGTTGACCATCGGCGCCCTCACCACGCACCGGGCCGTCGAAAAAGCTTCGGACACAGCGGTTCCGGCGACGGTCCGACGCGCGGTCGAGCACATCGGTCACGTCGGCATCCGCAACCGGGGCACAGTGGGCGGCAGCCTGGCCCATGGGGATCCCAGCGCCGAATGGGCAGCCGTTGCACTGGCCTACGACGGCGTGATCGTCGCGGTCAGCCGGGCGGGGCAGCGCCGGATTGCGGCCGCCGACTTCTTCTTGGACATGTGGACCACGGCGTTACGGCCGGACGAAGTCCTCCGGGAGCTGGTCCTCGGCACGCCCCCGGGTGTTTGCGGAAGCACCTACCTCGAGTTCGCTCGCCGGCACGGCGATTCGGCCGTGGCTGGAGTGTGCGTCGTGCTGTCCGCGGACCGGGCCGGCGCGATCGTTCGAGCCCGGCTGTCCGTGACCGGCGCCGGCCGGGTTGCTACCCGGTGCCGGCGCGCCGAGCAAGCACTCACGGGCCGGCCGCTGGATCCGGACGTCCTCACCGAGGTGTCCGAGTTGACGGTCGCCGACATCGAACCTCGGGGCCAGGACCAAGATGAACGTCGGCACCGGATCGAAGTGGTCAGGACACTGGCTCGCCGCGCGATCCAGGATGCTGCCGGTCAGATCAATCAGGAGGTGCAAAAGTGACTCAGCGGCGGAACGTCAGCCTGCGGGTCAACGGGATCACGGGCCGGGCGAATGTCGATGTCCGGACCACCCTCGCGGACGCTCTGCGCGACGAATTCTTCTGCACCAGCGTGCATCTGGGCTGTGAGCAGGGCGCCTGCGGCGCCTGCACCGTGCTGCTCGATGGCAGCAGCGTCCGCTCGTGCCTGATCCTGGCCGCGCAGGCCGACGGCTCTGACATTGCCACCGTGGAAGGTCTGGCCGCCGGCAATGGCCGCCTTCACCCCGTGCAGGAGGCGTTCCGGTCCACGCACGCACTGCAGTGCGGCTTCTGCACCCCCGGCATGATCATGACCGTCATCGAACTGCTGCGCGAAACGCCCGAACCGTCCGCCGACGAGATCCGTTCGGCCATCTCCGGAAACCTGTGCCGCTGCACCGGCTACCAGAACATCGTCGTAGCCGTGGCTCAGGCCGCCCACCAACTGGCGGACGAGTCCTGACGTGGCCGCCTACATCGGCAAGGACATCGCCCGGATCGAGGACCGCAGGTTCCTCACCGGCACCGCTACCTATGTGGCCGACCTGCGCCTGCCCGGCCTGCTCGACGTCGCCTTCGTCCGCAGCTCAGTGGCCCATGGGCGCATCACCTCGATCGGAACAGCAGACGCAGTCGCGCATCCTGGCGTCCTGCGGGTGCTCACCGCGGACGACCTCGCTCCCGTCACCCAGCCGTTCACCCGACAGTTCTACAGCGCCATCGATCCGATTCTGGTCAGCCGATACGGGCTGCGGATCTGCCCCTACCGTGGGCCCGTGCTCGCCGGCGACCGGGTGTTGCGAGTCGGCGAGGCGGTCGCCATGGTGATCGCCGAGTCGCGGTACATCGCCGAGGACGGCGTCGAGCTCGTCGAACTGAATATCGAGCCGTTGCCGCCGCTGGTGGACCCGTTCCAGGCAGTCAAACCCGGAGCGATGCAGCTGCATCCGGAGGTGCCGGGAAACGTGCACGCCGAATTCACCGTCGACGTCGGAGACGCGCAGGCCGCGCTCAACGCCGCCGATCGGCGAATGTCACGCCGATTCCGGGCGCGACGGTCCATCGGCAGTCCCATCGAGACCCGAGGCGTGGTGGCCAGTTTCGAGGAGCCAACCGGCGCCTTGACGGTGTGGTCCAATACCCAGACCCCGCACGTTCTCCGGGGATACTTGAGCGAGATGCTGGCCATCCGGGAGGGCGCGATCCGGGTCATCAAGCCGGACATGGGCGGGAGCTTCGGCGGCGGTGTCTACCCGGAGGAGGTCGCCGTCGCTTGCGCAGCGATCCTCACTGGCCGTCCGGTGCGCTGGATCGAGGACCGGCAGGAGAACCTCGTCAACGCCAGACACTCACGGGACCAGTGGCACGAAGTCGAGGTGGGGTACAACTTGGATGGCCGAATTGTCGCCTTGGTGGACGATGTCGTGGTCGACAGCGGCGCCTACAACCCGTTCAACGCCACCCTGTCGTTCAACGCGGCCAGCCACATCCGGAACCAGTTCGACATCCAGAACTTTCAGTTCCACGGCCGCCAGGTCCTCACCAACAAACAGCCGACGACTCCGGTCCGCGGCGCCGGTCGTACCGAGGCCACCTTCGTGATGGACCGCCTCGTCGACATGGTCGCCGAGGACCTGGAGATGGACCCGGCGGAGGTCCGGTTCCGCAACCTGATCCCCGCCGACAAGATGCCCCGCGACATGGGCATGTACTACCGCAACGGCAAGCAGCTCGTCTATGACAGCGGGAACTATCCGGCCCAACTGCGAAAGGCGTTGGAGGCGGCCGATTACCAGGGATTCCGCAAACTGCAGCGGCAGGCCCGCTCGGCAGGCCGGTATCTGGGGATCGGCATCTCCAGCCATGTCGAGGGCTCCGGATACGGGCCGTTCGAGGGCGCCACCGCGAGGGTGGACGGATCCGGTCACGTCGCGGTGTTGTGCGGTTCGAGCCCACACGGCCAGGGCCACGAAACCACTTTGGCCCAGGTGTGCGCCGAGGTACTCGACGTCCCACCTGAGCGCATCTCGGTCCTGACCGGCGACACCGCGCTGATCCAGTACGGCGGCGGAACCTACGGCAGTCGGAGCGCGGTGACCGCAGGCAACGCGGTTCACGCCGCCGCGGTCAAGCTGCGCGCCAAAATCTTCCAGGTCGCGAGCGAACTACTGAACGCCCCGCCAGACCGGCTGGTGATGCAACAAGGTCGCGTGGTGGACCCCGCCGCACCGGATTCCTCGGTGACCCTCAAAGAGGTCGCCAAGGGCGCCACCCCAGCATCCGGGCTGTCCGTCGAACCTGGCCTGGAGGAGACCGCCTACTACGTGCCGCCGACAGTGACCTTCTCCTCCGGCACCCACATCGCCACCGTCGAAGTCGATCCCGAACTCGGCTCCGTGCAGGTGATCGGTTACGTGGTGGTAGACGACGTCGGGGTAATGCTGAACCCGGTGATCGTCGACGGCCAACAGCACGGTGGAGTCGCCCACGGCATCAGCAACGCCCTGCTCGAGGAAGCCGTGTACACCGACGACGGCCAATTCTCCTCCGGCAACTTCGTCACCTACCTGCTAGCGACCGCGACGGACATTCCCGAAATCCAGGTAGTGCACGACAGCCACCCGTCACCATTGAACCCTCTGGGCGTCAAGGGGACTGGCGAAGGCGGAACCACCTCACCTCCAGCGGCCGTGATCAACGCGGTCGCCGACGCGCTCCACCCCCTACGATTGAATCTCTGCGAAATGCCATTGACCCCGATCCGGCTTCACACACTCCTGCGTACCGCAGCGGCGGCCCACACCTGACAATGCCGTTGTCCAGCATCGGCAGCCGCAATACGGACACGGCAAACCCACAAGGCTGATCACATTCACAGTGCGCGGACTTCAGGGGTGACTACCATCCGTGCGAAGAACGTCGTTCCAGCAAGTGTGAAGCTGCGCGGCAGAAATGGCTCCGGGATGGGGAACGCTCTTACCCCTGTGACGATGCGACATTCGGTCTGCCAGCTGGCGATGCGTCCACGCGGGAGCCGACGCAGCGATGTGAGGGACTGTCTCAAAAACGGTGTTTCCGGTCTGACGCGCTGAGCGGCTGCTCGGCGGGAAGGGTTGGCGTCTGATGACGGCGACACTGGATGGCGTGGAAGAAGACGGCCGAGGACGAGTCGGCGGAGCGGCAGGCTGCGGTCGAGCTGGTTCGGCTGGCCAAGGAACGCGGGGGCTGGCGTTGATGGGCCCGGATGGTCTGCTGAAGTAGCTGACGAAGACGGTGCTTGAGTCCGCTCTGGATGAGGAGATGACCGAGCACCCCTGGGCTATGGGAAGCGTGACCCGGCCGGCACCGGTAGTAGCAACGTCCGCAATGGCACGCGCGCGAAGACCGTGCTGACCGATGCGTCCGGGCCGGTCGACGTCGAGGTCCCCTGGGTGTCAACGTCGGCTGAATGTGGACCCTTTCGCGTCGGTTGAATGTGGACCCCCTGCTGGTTGTTGATCATTGGTCGGTGTGTTCGGCCGGTATGGTTCTGCCGAGGTCTCGGTCTTTGAGGCGGTAAGAGTCGCCTTTGAGGGCGACGACTTCGGCATGGTGGACGAGTCGGTCGATCATCGCGGCGGCGACGACGTCGTCGCCGAAGACTTCTCCCCAGCGAACTGGAACGGGCATAAGTTCGATTTGGTGGAACCTCCTGTGAGTAGGACTTCTGTACCTCCCGGCGCGCCTGCGTGTTCTCGTGGTCTGAGTGGTGTTCGCTAGGTGGCACCTTGATTCTTCTGGT
>JAABUP010004226.1_pt1 | contig 23839 bp, 21 predicted proteins | sample 5559201 | NCBI WGS metagenome assembly JAABUP01 (sample SAMN10711887, study PRJNA513373) | rock metagenome | isolation source: Antarctica rocks | place: Antarctica
CACGGATTATGTGATATGTCCAACATCATTGACACCTTTGTTGCGAAATGCGCCGGGCGAGGTTAGATACGGCTGTATGATGGTAGAATACACTGAGCTGAATTCGTATAGGTCCTTCCGATAAGCTTCATCAACGCAGACTTGAGCAACAATATGAGGCTTTTATGGCCCAGACTGCGCAAGGCTCCTCCTTCCGGCCAGTCGCGGAAGAGCCTTCCATGTCGAGGATGACGATCAACGACGTCTCGAGTATAGACACATCTGCAACGCCAATAACCGTACCACAACCTCAGAAATGGCAGTCAAGCACAGAAGCGCAGGCTCATCGTCCTCACGGCAACTTCTATATCAGCGAGCCAGCACGTCGGCCGCAGTATCACAGAGCGCAGAGGTCTTATGTCTCACTCGGAGAAGATATTCCTGAAGAGTGGAGCCACTCGGGCGCTCAGTGCGGTTTGCCGGCAATTCGCAACCATTGGGAGAGTGAGCCCACATCTCCTACATACGGTTCAGACAGCAGCCAATTGGCCAGATCATCAGCGTCGGTACTCTATTCGATGCCTCAGCTGCCAAAGATGGTCGGGTTTGGCCGGTATCGACACTCATCGACAGCTACGGAGGAGTGGGTGCGGGAGAAGTTCTGCTATCAGTTGGATGAGATCGCGCCGCTCGTTGGAGATGAACTTACGATTCCAGGCTGTCCGCCAAGAAATCTAGCAGGACGCAAAGGCAGTGACATCTCTACAAACTCATCATCAAGTAACTTGGTGGAAGAAGAAATCGATCCCGCAACCGGTAGCATCATTCACAGGGGCTTCTCGACAATCTCAAACCCAGTCACTCCCAATCTATCAGGTCACCGACGTACCCACGGGTGGAATATGAACCGCAGACAAGGTTCCGCGAGTATCCAGAATGGGTACGAGCTACTAGACACAGGAGAAGAACTTGCGAACTTGTTTCAGAACTTCGACCATCAATCAGAGGTGGAACCGGCCGCAACAACAAGCCATGTCGGACCGCTTTCCATTGCTTATCATCGCAGACGTAGACTCAACACCCACCGAGAGTATCGCCACAGGCGAACTGCTGGTCAAGGCAACAGAATCGGTGGTCAGCAGACCAATCACACTCGGCACCTAAAAGACTACCGCAAAATCACTGCTGAAACGGCAACAGATGATGACGGGGACGACGCGCTCAAAGACTTGCGAGAGGGCTCAAATGGAGCTGTCGACCAACGAAGGGTATGTCGACAGCCGGGTACAGAAGCGCAGAATGCGGCCCGAAACCATGACTTCGCACTGCGTAAGACATCAGGCCCTCCTGAGCGATCCTCTAGGCTCACATCAACGGAGAAGCATACATCGTCACGCTGCGCACAAACACAGCGAAAGCGGACAAGTCTCGTTGCTAGAAAACAAAACAAGGATGAAGGGAAGAGTAAGACAGGCGGATCAAGGAAGAAAGCAGAGACGGTTATTAGGATCTCAGAAGTCCTCAAGCAGAACGTGGAGCCTAACAAGGCTTCGAGTCTCGAGCAAAGGCCGTACTGGTGCCCTAAGTTGTCTATTGGACTACTGTGAGGAATCGCAGATCTCGAACGGAGGCATAACCTTGTGGCTTTGGGTATATGTGGACTGATGCTTGTATCTATGAAACGTCCCGGCGGGGAAGAACTGGTACGTCAGGCACTTAGGTCTGCAACGCCTCCTGGACGCTCATCGGCATGGGTTTTGGGTTTGCGTGCAAGACTGCTCCTTCTTCCGGGCTGATCAAGCGTACAAAGGGCCCAAGTGGCGATGGCGCTCAAAGTAATGAAAGCGAGTTGTAATGGTCATGTCTATCTCTTTCAATACCCAATGGCGCAGTTCTCGAAGCTTAATGATAGCCCCAACCACACTCAACCTATGCGCAGAGGAGAGGTAACTCGGTGATCTACTTGTGCCATGACCTTCCGGAATTTGTGTAGACGGGCCTGGAGCAAAGACTCATAGCATCCGACGCATTACGCAAACTCTAGAGCTTCGCTTGCCTCGGGTCTGCCAACCCCACATCATCATGAAGCCAAATACACCATGCAGAGAGTCAAGGTCGTGATAGCTGCGGCAGACAGTGTCCTCAATCCTGTATCGATTCTATCAAGGGCGCCACTACCGTCGATAGGCCATGGTGTCCGTACAGTTACTCGGAACAGTCCAGCTGGCACCACTCCGCTCCCAGCCCACCATCGCCCCTTCGTAAAGTTCAGGGCCTACACACAAGTAATCCGACATGCCTCCTCTGCCTCCAATGGCTCGAGTTTACAAAGGACCCCGTTGTACGAACTCCATGTTGCCCGCAACGGAAAGATGGTGCCTTTCGCCGGCTACTCCATGCCGGTGCAATACGACGACCTAGGTGTTGGCGAGAGCCACAAGTGGACAAGAGAGAAAGCTAGCTTGTTCGACGTCGGACACATGTGAGCGGTCTCCTACAATAAACGTGAACGCATCCATTTTTACTGAGCCTATACCAAGGGTCCAACACCGCCTCTCTGGTCCCGGCGCTGGGTCTCTGCTCGAGCGGATCACCCCCGCCTCGATCACTTCATTGGAACAGCATCGCTCGACCCTCTCGTGCCTGCTACATCCCGTCACTGGTGGTATAGTGGATGATACGGTAATAACGAGGCTGGGGCCGGAATTGTTCTACCTTGTCACGAACGCGGCATGCCGCGAGAAAGACACCGCATACCTCTCCGAGCAGATCGATGAGTTCACCTCGGCCGGAGGGGAGAAGGTCGACCGGGAGACTCTTGACGGATGGGGTCTCGTCGCGCTACAAGGGCCACTCAGCGCTGAGATCCTTGAGAGTATTCTCGTCGACCCGGCGGGAGTCAAGCTCAAGGAGCTCTACTTCGGGCAGTCGAAGTTCATGCGCCTCCGCCTCCTGTCCGGAGAAGCTTCGATCCCCGTTCTAGCTTCAAGAGGAGGCTACACCGGCGAGGATGGCTTCGAGATCTCCCTTCCTCCCGAGATCGTTGTGTCTGCCACGGAATCACTTCTTCAGTCTGCCGGCCCGGCGAAGCTAAGACTTGCTGGACTGGGCGCCAGAGACAGTCTGCGCCTGGAAGCCGGGATGTGTCTCTACGGTCACGATCTGGACGACTCGACGACACCGGTCGAAGCTGGTCTGAGCTGGACGGTGGGGAAAGATCGGAGGACAGGCGGTGGTTTCAACGGGGCCGAAGTGGTTCTACGACAGATCAAACCCGTCAAGGACGGTGGCAGTGGCGTAAGCCGCCGACGGGTCGGTTTCATCGTCGACGGTGCGCCGGCGCGAGAGGGGGCGGAGATTGTAGATGCTGAGGGGAAGGCGGTTGGGAAGATCACGTCCGGATGTCCTTCGCCGACTCTGGGCAAAAACATAGCAATGGGTTATATCAAGAGTGGACATCACAAGGCAGGCACAGAGGTGGAGGTTGTGGTCAGGGGTAAGAGGAGGAAGGCCAAGGTGACGAAGATGCCATTTGTCACGAGCAAGTATTGGAAGCAAGTTGCCGGTACCGCTCCTGCATGATGATCGGCGACGGCGTTGTTATTGCAGTGCCAGACTCGGTCCTCACGTTCAAACCAGGATGAAACCTTTCTCTGCATCTGTGCTCAGCTCTAGTGGCAAAGTCACATAACATCGCAGAGATGTCACTGGGTGTTTGACGTAGGCATAGTGTAACACATATTTGGGTGTGATTGATTACTGAGGTGATGACCACTATGTGTACTGAGTGCTCTACATTCTGACCCATCCACCCGATTGGTTCTTAACGACTAGGATTCGGATCGATAAATATTCACCCTCCCAGATGCCGCCCACACTTACAATCCGTTACCGGCGCACGTGAAGACACCCTTAACATTGCCGCTTTGGTAACTGAGCAAGATGCTGTCGACGGAAGCCTGAAAAGTGATCAGCAGACCGTCGGAGAAAGATGACGGAGAGGGAACTGACATAAGTTCCCACCCCTAGCATGAAAATCCCGATGATGATGATAATGATGTTCATGACGAAGCTAATGATGCCCCTGATCCCTCGTCTCTTGTAATACCCCGGACCATACTCCGCCTTTCTCATCCTCAGGTAGGCGACACCCCAGAAGATGAAGCCGAAGAACGAGTCGAAAAGCGAACTCATCAGTGAGAGCAGGTCCGAAAAGAACGGAATCACCTCGGCGATGATGAAAGCCACGGCCCAAGTTGCCGCAAGAATACCGGCCCAAAAAGCCCATCCGACGACCGTGTGGTTGCCATTGTGACGAGTGCCTTCGAAGATGCGGAAGAACACAAACCGGGCCGACACAGAGGCGTAAAGAACCCCCAGAAAGATCAAGGTCGGAATCATGAAGGAGAATGCGACTTTCTTGTACAGCTCATTGCCGAGAGAGCCAAATGCCGGAGCGGTGTTGTACTGTGTTCCCGTGTAAACGTAGACGATCGCTCCGACCAAGCTGAAGACGATCACTTCGGCGATCGTGACGGCCCACAAAGCTTTCGGAAAGTCTTTTGGATTTTTCATTTCCGCGATGAAGCTCGGAATCGTGATTTGTCCGATGAAGGTATAGCTGATGTTCAAGAATGCATTCATACCCGAAACAAATGTGGTTCCAGCTGCTGGAATGACCAGAACGATCGGAGCACCCCCGAGCTTAGTGCCCGTCGTGGGATCGATATGATTCGGGTCTGGGTTGTATCCAGCTGGATGGGCCTCTATGCCTGCGAATATTGCCGCCAGTAAAACCGAGACAAAGGTGAAGAATGCGGACATGGTCGCGATCTTAGAGAGAGTAGAGAACGTCCGAGGCAGCGAACAGAAGAAGGAGATGACTGCCATGATGACTGAAAAACCAACAGTGCACACGCTATGGTTGGTCATGGTGTTCAGATATTTCGCTCCGGTCAAGACGTGGAGACCCTGTCTCAAAATCAGACGGTGATGCTCCAAAGGGCCGCTCGTTCTTCATACCTGGATAAAGGTGTTGTTCAACAAGAACATGATAGCTGTCAGGTACCAGACCCATGACTTGCCCCAGAAAAGCATCTGACCGACATCACAGACATCACGGACCTCTGGGTGACGGAGACAGAATTCCCTGAAGATCGATGAGCTTTAAGCAGCCTTTGCAGATGAGGCTCGTTACTTACCACAGCACGAGAGACGTGTACAAAACAAGTGCTGCAACGACCACGGTCAGGATGAGGCCAGGAACCAGACCCAATACCGAGTAAGAGTATGGGAACGACATGATGGCCAAACTTATGTACTCCGAGAAGAGCAGCGCGGCAGTCTATTCATCCCATAAGAGTCAGAGCATGCTCGCTTCAGGGAAGCGGCTCTGAAGATGGGACAGGACAGGAAAAGGGAGTTGATGAAAATTCGGCAGCAGGTGTCAAGACATGTGGTCGTCCCGGAGGTATAGTGCAGGAGTAGTTAGGACGAGGCGAGGAGAAAAGTCAACGCACCTTTGGCCAACTGCAGGTCCTGTACTTGATCGAATTGGTCGCTTCAAGTTCAAGCTGCTTGCCCACGCTCAAGGCAGAGTCCGCGTCCGAGTCTCCCACGATACCCGGGATAGGACCCCCTACTCTGCTCATCTTGCGCTCGGGCGGGCCGTTCTTTTCAACGTCATAACCGTACACCCCGGTCTCCAGGGCCGGGTCGCGCATATTGTTGGGAGAGATGGTGTTGGTGGTGGATGTCTGGACGACCTCTGCTTTCCTGCCGAACGCCATGGCTCTCAGCCTACAGATGATGTTGATGTTGAATTGTGACAATCGACATTCAACGCCACTTGATCAGGCGTATAGCCCGTATCAACAAAGTCGAGGGGAAAGGTGTAAGGCCGTATGCAACTGGCTGCATGAACCACTAGGATTGCTATATCACCGGATTCGTTCCAGGGCACGAGTACGAGGAGATACCGCTCGTACAAGGGCTGGTAGAGGATGAGTCTGGGGCTTGGGTCACTATTGCAAACTGGTGCAATGGACAAAAGCGACCTGTTAGATGTGTGGAAATGGATGGAGAATATTGAAGAAAATGAATGGGGCACAGGTGGATATAAAGCCTAGAGAGTCGGTTAAGGATAAGGACAAGGCTCCGGACTCAGGGATCCGATAATGTTGGTTGGCGGTCCCGGAGTTGTTATCGATATGCAGGGATCGCAGTGTACCTTAGTACCTACGGGGGGCTTAGCGCAAAAGGAAGGCTGCTGGCTGAAGGTACCTTACCAGTACATGTATTCGTAGGGACTCTAAGGTACTTGTACTTGTACTTTATCGTACATTTCCATTAAACCTCTACATGATTTAAAATAAATGGCCACCGTTGATAATTGGTCATGTGCACTAGACCGTATCTCGTAAAAGATGGGACCGATGGTGGCGTCCAAGTACGGCTTGGCGCCAACGGCGGGATAAATAGTTGTACAGTAGTACCTAATGGAATACCTTAGTCGACTGAGATTTCGTCTTGATGATGACTGTACGGTAAGGTATCTTAGTCGGTTGAGTCTCTTCAAGTTCGAAGTGTAGCATGTGACCCAAACCGTTCGTACCTGGTCATCCCATTGCGATGACAGCTCTCATGCTCTCTGTCAAAAGTAGATTACAACTGTACTTTACCGTACGACCGCGCAGTACTCTGCAACGTCGAGTACATGGATGGAAGAATAGCAGAGGATATCCAAAACGCCACAACGTCAGAGTTAACCTCCTTGGCGGGACTTACCCAGCCGCATGTCCTTGTAAGTGCAGCAAGCCATGGGCCTAATGCTCACCTTTCCACGCTGAGTGGCTGACTCTGCCTTGCCCTGTGCCACTGACGTTGGTGGATCTGCGGCAAGGCCGAGAGGATCTGGAATATGCATGTGATTTAGAGACTGTAACCATACCTTAACCCATCTGACTATTCGGTCAAGGCTTTAGCCGTTGTACGAGTAACCTACAAGATTAACGGTTTCGGGTTTAGACCTAAGTGTCTATCATGATCGACTACCGCGTAGATGTAGGCGCAAGATCAGTCCGACGCAACTCCATCAGGGTCGGTTTACCCTGAACGAGTTGCTTTGATGAGTTGCTTATGAGACAGTCTGGCCATCATTGCGCTGCGTTTGCAAGCTCTATGACTTTGTCCGCTGCCTCCTCAAAGTCATCAAAGGCGAACAGCGGCAATCCACTCTCCGCGATCTGCCAACAACGTCAGTCTCCTCTCCATCTCTCACCATGCTTGGAACTGCGGCAGCCTACCATCTTCTGCCCTAGCTCTTCATTGCTACCCCTCAATCTGACCACCACAGGCACTTTGATCCCCAGATCCTTGTATGCCAGCATGACGCCGTTGGCAATCATGTCACACAGCGTGAGGCCACCGAAAATGTTCACGAAGATTGTCTTGACTCGGGGATCCTTCAGGATGATCCGGAATGAACTCTTAACAGTTTCACTGGTCGCTTTGCCGCCTGTGTCGAGGAAGTTGGCACATTTGCCTCCGTGATCGGCGAGCGCATCCACGGTATTCATCGCAAGACCCGCTCCGTTCACTAGATGAGCATTAGCATATCAACTCACCCGGTTTGGCAGATGTCATGTCTGACCAAGTGTGCCAATACTACCTTCGCCAGGAAGCCTGCGGCTGGTCAATCTAGATATCTCACCGGTGAAAGGCAGCGTTGAGGACAAACCTAATGTATACAATACCATCTTTCTCTGCCTCAACCTCTTCTGGGATCTCGTCTTGCACATCCCTAAGCTTTTGCACGTCTTGTTGCCGGTTGCTCTTGAAAGCGGCATCATCAAATCCAAATCTAGCCCCTCGCACTTGCACATCACCTTCATCGTTGAGAACGATTCGCGTTTCGAGGACGAATGCTTCTCTACGTGTAAAGATTTCCCACAGATTTCGGATTAAGTTCGAAAGCGCTGCGCTTGAGCCCGGTGGTAGCTGAAGATGCTCTGCTACAGAAGGAACAATGCTTTCATCGAAGCCATTGCGGTAGTCCAAAGGGAACCTGCGGGACTGGGAAAACACCTCATCGTGGTTTTCGGTGGTTGGAGAAGCGACAATACACGGAGAAAACTTGGAGCGATCGATAGAGACTGCCAGGAGGCATTCTTCAGCCGCAACGCGTGGCGTTTCCGACGTGGAAATTCCTCGCTCACGAAGCATATCGAATGCTTGCGACTGCTTGATATAAAGAGATCGTCTTTGAGAACTGGATGGGCTGTATTGAAGCTCTAAGGCACGTTGTCTGGATCGTCGCTGGGCTTTATGCATGGCCCTTCGCTGTACCTTGCTAACGCCTTCCTATAACCACCTCAGAATTTCGCAACTTCAATGCCTCTGTTGAAGGCTATGCTTACTGTGGTTATCGAGTTGGAGACGCTGCCCAGCAGCTTTCTCATACCATCGCCAAACTTCGCTGGATGATTTGTCATCACAACCCCTGCGTCTTCGAGGGCTCGGATTTTTGTACTCGCATCTGACTCTTCAGGAGCGACGAAAGCTCCAGCGTGCCCCATCACACGTCCCCGTGCTGCGTGTACACCACCAATTAGACCCATCATAGGTCTAGCACGCCTGTCAGCTTATCTCGCACTATGCTTCTACGAAGTACACTAACTTTGGGTTTGAGGTTCTCTTTCGGTATTCCTTGATCCATCCTGCAGCATCTTCCTCAGCGCTGCCACCGATTTCACCGACCAAGATGATTCCCTTGGTCGCGTCGTCTTGTTCGAATACCTGCAGAGCGTCGACGAAGTCCGTCCCGGCCAATACGTCGCCTCCCATGCCGATAACTAGACTTTGCCCCACGCCGGATCTGGTGAGGGATGCAACGGTCTCATAGCTCAGCGTCCCAGACTTTGCGACAACCCCAACGGTACCTGCTAAGAAGGCCGGCAAGGGTTGGAAACCTATGCGGCACCTGCCAACTGCCGAAATGATACCCGGGCAATTGGCTCCGACTAATCGGGATTTGGACTGAGTTCTTAGAATTGAATGTACCTGCGACGCATCAGTCACGTGCCTTGGACAGGATGTCGGCTATAAGATTCACTCGAAGAAGGTCATGTATCGGGATGTGCTCGGCAACAGCGACTATCAAAGGGATCTCTGCGGCTATGGCTTCCTCAATGGCACCAGCTGCTTGATGGGCAGCGACATATACGGCGGTAGCGTCAGGCTTCAGCTGTTCTTTTGCCTACATGTGATGGTTAAGACGCCGCAGAGCAGCTTGAGGATTCTGCACAAGGATACACTTACAGCACGCATGGTGGGCAGCACAGGTAACCCCAGGTGTTCTCCATATTTGCCTGGAGTGACGCCACCTACTATTTTGGTGCCCCATTCGAGCGATTGCTTTGCATTTTGAGTCGCCTGAGGGCAAGGTTAGCAATCAATCCCACCCCCGGTGAATTTGGTGTACCAAGCTAGATACTCGGTGCATACCTGTCTCCCTAAGTTCCGGTTCCTGGTTTAGCTCAGTACCGTAACAAGATAAACAATGCCCGCTGTAGAGGAAGCACGATTCACGAAAGTCATGCAAGCAAATCCAGGGGTTCCGATGCGTACCAGTAAAGCCCTGGAAGATTACACGTGTATGCGACCCGATTTTGAGATTTGATATCGTCTCTGAATATCCAAGACTTGCCGCACCGGTAGAAAAGGGGGCTGTTGAGTATTGACTGTCACTCAAACAAGCTCTATGCGATAGTAGTGATCCGGTAATTGAACGCCGCGGTAGTACCCAAGCCATATTTTTAGATGAAAACGAAACAATGACTCTCGTCGGTACAAACACTCATGAGAAAGCACTGAACCGGATCGAAACCAATACAGTGTGAGCATACATGGCAACTTGTGACGGCTTCGAACGCGCAAGAAAAAGGCAGGCCATCTCCTCGGCCCCTCGGACCGAGCTGCACCTAGGACTAGAACAGATTGCCTCCAGCTTCAATGGAATCGTGCTGTCTGTCTCATACCTGTAAATAGGCGTCAAGGTCCTACGGATATTGTAGGTTAGCGGTCAAAGAAGAGGAAGACGTACGTAATTGTAGGATAAGTGTACACACGGTAGTTGTAGCATGAGTAGAGTACAGCGGCAAGAGGCTAGCGATCGCAGCTGCGCTTGAGTAGCAAGACGTACGTCTAACTCACCGTATTTGACTTGGATCCTACTCCCATGCCGCAACCCATTGTCAACATTTGCCCCAAGCCAAGCTGTGCATATCGGATAAGGGCGCTCTATTTGAAGTGCCTGCAGTATGAAAGCTAGGCAAGGTGGAGCACCCAGCTGTTAAGCACGAACTCGACGGAACGTTGGACTGAACCTGCTGCAGATGTAGACACCTCCCTGGATCGACTATCGCTATCAGATGCCCACAAGCAGCCGACAGAGACAAGGGGACCAGTCGCAGACTCGTGGGAAGATGACTTGTCGTCCGGCGAAGATACTGAACAGGACGAAAGGCGGAGAGGAGAAGACATCCCGAATGCGCCTCCACCGACACCGGTTTCGCCTACCTTTTCATCCTCCTGGAGTGAAACAGACTCCACATGCCCGTATTCTCCAAGCCGGAGCAGCGATGGCGGCAGCCCTTCCAGGCCGAGCTTCAGGCCAGAAAAGCAGACCGCAGTCGCTGGAAGGCTCATCGCTGGTGCTCTGGGAGTACGAGCACCGAAGAAGACCGAGGAGCAAAAGGCTTATGACAAGGCTATGAAAGAGAAAGAGATCAAGAGACGGAACAAGGAGCGTGAAGCGCAGGCGAGAGCAAAACAGGATGCTGAGCGCGCGAAAACTGCGATCTGGGATGAGTAGTTTATGGTTGATTCACATCGGCGTTTTCATTCATTCGACGTAGGTTCAGATTTCGTATCCTTAGCAACGCATCTGTATTGGTCCGGGTAGCTACTGTATCGGTACTCTTCCAGTCATTTTGAGTCTCAGGGTCAAGTATTGTTCATGTAGTCCGCCAACTATTGGAGACCGCTTTACGTACTGCCCTCACTCATGGCATGAAGCTGATCTCGCTATTGTGAATAAGAAGAAGTGTTTCTGGATGACGGCCTGAGCATTCAGAGAAGATAGAGCTCAGGCTGGGATACACCTTGATCGATTGTAGGAAATCAAGTGCAACATGTGCTACATAAATTGACGCTTTGACGCCGTTGGTGCCCGAAGCAAAGCACAAGCCCCACTCCATCATGATCGTAAAATGTGCAAGGTTTCATGGGTAGAAGCCAATATCCAGTCGTTCCGGTTTCCTGGCGTGAGATCCAGATCCGCCCATTACCAGCGAGCTTTAGCCCCATCTTATCGTGACCCTTCACCGGCCCTCAGCAACCGCCAATCTGCTCCTGGTGAACCTCAAGGGTGTCGCCATCCTGCATGTCCAGCTGTGTATCAATGACTTGTCAGCACTGATTGCAGTATTTGCAGCATCCAAAGATTAACCAAACGCAGCGAGGTGTGGCCCATTCCTTCAACATGGGTAAGACGATAGAAAAAACTTACGCTATCCGGACTGTCTGTAGGGTTGACACGAGTTCCATCGAAGAGAAAGCGAACGCTGCTGGGCTGCTTCCCTTGGCGATCACAGAACGCATCCATGAGCTTCTTAAGAGCCGTTGTACGCTTGATCTTGAAGAAGACCTCATTGTTGTTGTCTGTGACCTTAATGTTGAGATGTTCAGATGCTGGAGCTTCCTCTGGTTTGCCCGCCCCAGGAGAAGCGTCGTGGTCGGACATTGTGGTAAAGTGTATCGATCAGGAGCTGATGAGCCGATGTGTAGAAAAGTGTTGACTACCTTGAGAACGCAGTGAGATCCGAAGGCCGAGAAAGTGTGGTTCGCCTGGGCCTAGTAATAAGTTAGATCCTGAGCAAGAACATAGGAGAACACATAGAAGCCATTACCGGTGGATAATTCCTATCATTCAAAGTTTGCTTGATATCATCAAGTCTGTGGACAAGGTCAATGTGACAGTGTGCAGATCATCGAAGGCGCACAAAAGCAGAGGAAAGTAGTTGTTTCGACCATATCACAAGCGAATAAGTTTGGTGCAGATGTTGAATGACGCTAAAGCAGGTAATGCAGAAGTAAGGTAGGTAAGGTACTTCGTACTTCGTACATGGGATGAAATCCGATCCTCCCTCCCTAACATCTCTCTGGGCCACTCCTTTGTTCACAGCCTCGTCACGGACAGCTTCTTGTCCATTATACCTCATTCCACACCTCCTACACAGCCTACATCCACAAAGGCAAGAGTTCAAGGGTTTGATCAATCAAGACGTGTCTTGTGGAAACAAGCTATGGTAAGGATGCTTCTCAAGGCCTAAACAACCCCAGTCACATGATTCTAACTCGTTATTTGGTTTGTTTTAGAATACCGATAAAGCCTTCTCGTCAGATCCACCGTGCCATCCGCTTGCAGTACGTTGCTCCTTTTACTATGGGCGTGCTACTGACCATCCTCTTGCTGACAAGTCAAAAGTGCGCCATACAGGGTAAGGAACCCAGAGTGGCAGGGCTGCATTTCTCCAACTCATGATCCAGGGGTGTGATATGATGCTGACCCGACCGGTATTATGTACTTAGAGTGCCTCTCCAAGAACTCGTATCAGGAGGACAAATGCAGTGCCCAAATTGATGCGCTGTACGATTGCTGCAATACTTTCTATCAACAACAGGGCGACTCGGCAAAGACTGTCAGCTGTCCCCAAGCCGGCTTGCTAAGATTGAAGATGAAGCAGCGTAAGCAGGGTGTATAAAACCCAAATCGGGGCCTGAGAGGACAGCATGGCCGGGCTTTCTGCATTGCCTACGGGAACGTTCAAGGCAGGTAAGAAGAGCTGGCCTGAAGATGTAACAACTCGCTTTCCTATCAAGACCTGCATTCCTCTGTGAAGAGATAAGGCCTGGTGAACAGGGAGTGTCGAGTTTGCTTTTAGACTATCGTGAGCACGCAAAGAGAATCTCAAGGATTCTGAACAAACACTGATGGTTACTCCGAGTTGGAGGTTTGTTCCGAGACTCTAATGATTGCCTGTAAAGACATTGTGTTGTTAGAAAGAGGAAAGCGAGCAGCTGTGGAAGAAATTTAAGTTGTAATTTTAGCGACAAGTCCAGGAACCAACGGCGCTTGCCGCGCGTATTTCCTGGACTGTGTACTCGTACCGAACTCTACAAGACGCGTTTAACCTCTTCCACATCTCCCAAAGCCTGGGAAATTTAACGGCACGGTGAAACCATAAAGGTGTAATACACAAGCAATCGCTATGGCTCCTTCAGGTGTAAGTGAAAAGCAGCATTGTGATCTTCCCTACTTGGCATGCTTCATCTGCCGTTCTGTATCGAAGCTGACCATTTAACACCGGATAGAACCTGCGCGAAGATAGTTGGGAACTCTCGAATGTTCGTGTACCGAAGTCAAACAAAGCATAGTCAATGTTACATTGTATTGCATTACTGACATTCAGGCGCAACCCAGTCTGAGAGTCGATCGGAAGGTTCTCTGGAGGGGATAGAGGACGATCAAGGATATGCGGAAGATATCGACGAGGAACAGCTAGGTCAAGACAGCGAGGTCCACGACGGTGATCATCCATCTGACCTTCCTATGTATAGATGCCTAGGCTGATGCTTACTGATCAGATGCAATGATGTCCTCCCCTGATCCTTTTACAGGAGGCGATGTTGAGGAAGCTTTCCATCCACTTCGCGCCGTAGCAGATCGCGTAGGCCAGCAAGTGGAGGAATTCGCGGAGACTCTCGATAAGTTCAACGTCAAGAAGCAGCAAAACAAGCGTGTCAATCACCAGCACGCTTTGGATTTGGTTAGGGAGTACAAAAGGATCGCTCTGGAAACGGTGAAACGTCTCGAAAAGTTTCATGCGCTGGAGCTGCGAGAGCGGCTGAACAGAAGCTGGAAGCGTCGATTCGAGCGTTCCCATCGGCAGGCGGACACAAGAAACGATCACACGAGAACGTCTGAACACCTGGGACTGAAGACAACCGTGAAGGATCTGCAGCGCTGGCAACTTGAAGCTCAGACATGGGAACTATTAGAACAGCTGCTAATAGCCAGATACCGTGGGTCTGGTCTCGGTACGCAGAACTCTGATGTGAAGAGCGTCGATTCAACCAGCAATGTCCATCGGTACTCGCCGGAGAGCAAAGTATGGACTCGCTTTCTAGCAGAGGATGATCTGGCATGGGAGAGACATACTGTGGTTGCTTGGCTGATGAGGAGCGCCGATACCTCCGGCCAGAGCATTGACACAATCATTGAGCATCTGGAGACTGGTGCAGAAAGAGGCAGCGGACTATGGGCGCATGGATGGCTATACACTAAAGAAGCGATCAAGGCTCAAAAGAGACTTCGGTCTTGGCCTCAAGCACTCGATCCGACTTCCCCTGGGATTGGAAGTACGCACCTTAGCTCGGATCAGACGGAGACCCTTGTGACGCAATTGGACCCCGACGCTATAACGCGCCAGGATCGGGCCCTGGAGCGGCAAGATCAGTACTTTGAGAATGCCACCTGGTTGGCCTGTTGGGAGATGATCAGGCGCGGGAAAGATTGGGACATGATCCGCGAATGGTGCCAAGATCGCGTAGAGGGCTGGCGAGCCATCAGCCTGCAAGGTCATTTACCGAAGTCAAGTGCGCCACAAACGGGCAAGACATCTCAATCTACTAGAAGCGCCGTGAAAAATATTCAGTCAGCCTCTCTGTGGCGGAGGATGTGCTATGCTGCTGCTACGAATACTGATATTAGCGACTACGAAAGAGCCGTTTACGGGGTTCTTTCCGGTGACATAGACACCGTCGAGCAGGTCTGCCGCAGCTGGGATGATTTGCTCTTTGCCTACTACAATGCGCTCTTACTACATCAATTTGACGCTTACTTGCAATCCAAGTATCCGGATCGCCTCCCAGCAGCGTTATCCAACAGGTTTAGCACACCCAGTTGTGCAGTATTTCATGACGAGCCGGGTTCGGTTGGCCGCAATCTTGTCGAGAAGCTGAAGACAAACAAGACGACTAAGATGGAAGCGAAGGATCCTATGAAGACGCTTCAGGGCTGCTTGATAGCAAATACTTTTGATGAATTCGTCCATAAACAGGGCATGGCGTTTTCCAGCGTGGCGGAGGCTAAGGGCAAATCTAAAATCATTCCATCGATGAAACATACCGCACTTGACGACACAACCACGGCCTACGTTGCAATTGATGACTACGATTCATTGCGTGTCATCACGCACATGATATTAATTTTCCAGGATCTTGGTATGGATTTCCGCCATAGCACTCATTGCACTGATATAGAAAATGTTGTGGTTGCGTACATCGACTTCCTGAGATTGGCGGGGAAGACGGGCACACTGCCACTCTACGCTTCTCGGCTCTCTGCAGAGAGGTCTGTACTCTGCCTAGGGAGAGAAATCAACGATATAGTAGTCCCGCAAGAGCGCAAAATGTTAGTGGAGCTGATGAAGCAACTAGGGACTGACGTAGCGTCGGTCCTGAAGACACAACTGAGGCTGATTCTGGGAGATATGGAGTCTGCTAAAGCTACTAACCAGCAAGCCTGGAAAGTCAGAATTCTTGAAGACAGTGCTACTGCCCAGCAGATGCTTCGACCCATCAGAAAACAATTCATTGGTCAAGATATCAGTGACGACGAGGCGGCTCTTCTTCGTTGCTTTGAATGGTATTTGCTTCTGGAGGGTCACTGGGACTCAACGCTTCGCACTGGTGATGTGCTCTACAAACAGTTTTTGCGTAAGTCTCTTTCTGAAATTGTCAAGGGAGCTACCATTGACGACGCCCCTCTGACCAGGTTCCAATCGCCTTGCAGCAGCGAGAGCACTGACCATGATCGTGCCTTTTTCCCGGCTCTCTATGGAGAAGACCGGCCCGATAATGGGGAAGAAGATAGACATTAGCAGAAGCCTCGAGACCAGTGAAGACGAAGATAATGAAGACTTTGGGAGATCTAGAGTAAGCCGACTGCGCAAGCAACAGATGCTGCGCCGTCAACGACGTAGCTCCTCTATCGGACGCGCTCGTGCAACGCGTGAGAAGCTCAACGGCTTGAGCAGGACCTACAAGGAGCTTCAAGAATTGGTTGTTGCACTCGATGCATTGGAGACATGGGCCAACATCGCAGACCAGCTCAAAAAGTAAGTTGACATGATGCTCAGATCGTTTATACATTATCAAAATCGCGACGGCCTGACCATACTGTAGTAACACGCACCCACATGATGCAAAAACATGGAAGACGCAGCTACGAAGCACCGTCGAAAAGGTTGCGGCAGCAGTTGAGCCGTTACTTGATGGTTGGCTTCTCCATCCAATGACCGGTACGCTCGCCCCTGGAGATGATCTTTTGATTTACTTGCGCACTGATGGCAAGGTAACTAATCATGACATAGACGAGGAGGCTCCCGTGCTGGCAGATATCCGCATAGCCTACCTGCCCGAGGTCGTTCTTGCCTACAACAGTGTTCTTCATTTCGCAGGGCATGCGATAAGCCGGGAGATGCTCTTACAATGCATGGAGCTTGCAGCTGTAGTCGCCGCAAAAGGCTCAGATGTAGCAGCATGTTTCGTTTCGGCGGGTCGAATGTCTGAATTGGTCGACGCATTTGCGATCACAAGCAAAGCGATACTGAGAGCCAATGAGCAAGGCTCCAAGGCTAACAAGGGCAGAAAGAAGACCGTGCATGGCGAGACGCTTGATCTTTGGACTGTGAAGGGCTCATAGCGCCCACAACTGAGCGACTAGCAATCCAGTCACTCGCATTCAAGTTGCCGGAAGTCCGCGAGGCGAGTTGACTGTCAATGTATGCTGCTGACATAGCTTCGGTATATGGTATTATTCGCTCTCGTTCGGAGAACTTGTCTGATTAGGAGGCACAGCTGTCCTACCGCTAGATCTTGAGCAGTCACTTCGGATTCTAGCTGACGCTAAACGACACTGGCAATGCTATTATCCTGGAGATTTCCGTCGTCGGTGGACTAGGCATGATTATCAGTCATACGGTTCCATCAGTCTATTGTTTTGCACGCCATTCGGAAAAGCGTCTTCACCAAGTGCAGTCGTGTGAGCCCATGGCTTGAGACTGTTCTCCTCGCGAATGGTGCTGGCGAAGCAAGTGGACCACTTCTTTCGTGGAAAGTGCTTCGTCACATCGTCAATAGTTCCCTTGTGGACCAGGTCAGCATGGCCACCCATGTTATCTACGCGCCCTATCAGTATAACGTTGTGAATCTTGTTCCGTCGTGGTTATTGCGCACCGAAGATGGTGGCGAGCTGGATCAGCTGTCCAACGGTGGTGATCTTGCCAGTCTCCCCAATATCTTGATGCCGGATGATTGCCTGCTTTGGTCAGTCTCAACCTGTGACATGCGCGGAACGTAGCACTAACCTCGGCCACGGATTCTGCCTGCTCTTTGGGAGCGTGCAACTCCTTGTGAAGGAGCTCAAGGGCGAGTAATCCGCCGTAGAACTCGAAAGACATTAATGTGGAGCGCAAATTCTCAGTCGTGGTACCGATATCGTGGAGCATGCAGGTGAGGAAGTATGTCTCCTCCGAGTAATGCCAAGCCGGGAATTGCTGTTTCGCAATGGCGACGCCGTAGTAGTAGACTCGCATGGAATGATGGTATGTTTCTGTCCTCAGCTCTTGCTTCGCATAGTCCTGAACCTTTCTGGCCAAGGGAGTGTCCGGAACCCTGACATCGTTGACGGAGAGTGGCCGTGGGTCGGCATTATTTTTTTTGCCTGCTAAGATAACGTTCAGGTCTCGGGGTAGGGCAGTGAAGCCGAACTCTTGGACAGGGTTCGACATATCAGGGTCGGGCGATTTGACCTGCAATTCTTGGAGAGTTTGGTTGGGGAACAAGTCAACATGAGAAGAATGCCGCACGTCTTACAGCAAAAAGCCGACTTCTATATATTCCATTGTAAACGTGCCTAACTATTACAGGCCTAGGGCCACCATCTGGCGGATGACAGAGAGCAAGGCGTAAGTGACTAAGCCGCTCATGCCCAGTACTTGCCTCACGACCCCAGACTCTGCGTGCAGATTAGAGATGTGATCCCACATACAGCACCGATCAAAAGTATAGACTCAAAGCTCTGGTCAGTTTTAAGTATTAAATCAAAAGGTGAGCAGATTTCGTATGGAGGCGAAGTCCAGTACGAATATACATAGTAGACTGGATTGGTTATTTCTACCGTATGCAATCCGTGAGATTCGGATTCAACATTGGCAAGCCTGAAGTTCTACTCCGTACCTACTTGTACATACATGTACGATGAGATCCTTAGAGAACATCGCTATAGCTCTACCTTGTCAGCAAAGGTAACAAGTTCGCGTAAAAGTCTCCTTCCATATACCCGTAATTGGGAATGCGGTATCCCTGTTGACGTCATTCGATAGGAGGTTCTATGACTGTCAGAAAAGGAGCGCGAGGGGATTCTAGGTTTTGGCGCCCTGATATCAGTGGCCAGTCAGAGCTCGTGTAGCTTTCCGCCGCCTGAGGTATCTAACTTACAAGTACTTCATATAGTCAAAGAAGAAAAAGAAGCATTGCCATGACAACCTCATCTCAGGTCACGCGGAGGTTGATCATGCACAGTTGTGAACAAGACAGTGTTGGTTGTCTATACTGTACAGAAATAAGAATTTTAATTGCTTAACTGTTCACTGTCATCAAATCTTAACAAACACAGGTCATGTAATTCTCAGTGAAAAGCTCTTTTCAACCACTGCACACCTTTATATGTTACTGTTTATGCTTAATTCATGTTTAAACAATCTGTTAATCATCTGTGTTTTAACTGCAAGGCTCATAAAGACATTGCACTGTTTTTTAAAGACACAGAATTAAGTTTTTTTCTTATCTGTGTATTATATAAAGTATGTTTTAAACTTCTGCTATCATCTTCACTGTTTTATTGTCATGCTAATGCTTTAATTACTACAGAACAGATCTTTAATTAATGCACAATCTTGTTCATAACCTTTGACAGACCTTAATTCTAATGTTTAAGATCATTTAAAGTCTGTAAAATATCTTTATATCTCTGCTGTTTTATTTCTTTATCTATAAAGTCTTAATTTAAATAACTCTTAGTCTCATGCTTTTCTGAATACTTAGATTCTGAGACAGCAGTTATTTATACATAACTGTTATCTTTCACATTAATCTGCTATTAGATTTGTATCTTTTTCTTACAGATAATAATTGATTCTACAATCTTCTCACTTTTCTTTATTATCTTCTCTGTCTTCTTTATCACAGCATCTGCACAGTTATTTATCTCAGTTATATATTCTAAAAAGACTTTGTTCAGTTTATAATAATGTGCAGTTTCATGATCTTAATTTTATAACTGCTATATACAGATAATATAAGGCTCTGCATTAAGCTGATAAGTGTATAAATAAAAGTTATAACTGCTTTAATACACATATCTTTTCAGTCTGTTACAGTAAAGAAAACAGACTACTTATATCTTTACAATCTTCTTTATCATTTCTGCATGATCTTTATCAAAATAACACAGCAGAGACATAGCACTTTTAACAGCATATACAATTTTATAACAACACTTTTATCTTTACATCATGTATGTACACTTTTAATGAGAGACTTATGAGTTAAAGTAAAATCTGTATCTTTTAAATCTGTAATGAACTTTTTTATTTACAGAGTTCTTTACACAATACACAGAGTCAATTATCTTCTTTTGTGCAGATATACTTCTATAATTCTGTTTATGCATCTGTAAATCATTTTACACAGCATCTCACACTTTATAAAGATCTTTTTTATTATTTAACAGACATGATGCAAAACTGTGATAATTCATTTATTAAGTATTATAAGATTGTATGTAAGTGCTTAAACACTCATCAGCATTTAACAGATGTTATGTGTGTTATAATTAATCTGTAAATGAAATTGATTATGAAAGTTAAATCTAATCAATGCTGTCAGAATCTGTTTACAGACAATAAGATAACTGTGTTTCTATCTGATGAGTATAATGAGTTTAAATTCTGTGATATCATTTTTATAAAGCATTAACAGAACAGTGTGAAGCTGCATTTTTACAGAATTGAGTATAACAATACTGCATATATGTTACTTCACTATGTTCTGCTCTTTTCTATCAGTTAAACAGACTGAGATTGAAGTTTATAGCTCTGTAATGATGAGAAGCATTGTGTGTAAAATTATTATAGTGAGCATTTATAATTTTAATATCATTTACATGTCTGTCTTAATAAGTTCTTCACTATACTGACATATTAACAGACTTTTACAGCAGTATGTTTATGATATATATGCAGTAATTAATCAAAATAAGCTGAACTACTTATGACATTATTAAAACATCATTCAGTCAGATCTGTATAATGAAGTTACAGATGCATTACTATATAACAATGTTAATTTAACTGCTGTCAGTCATTATGTCATTCTGTCATCAAGCTATACTGAAGATGACAGATATATACAGTAGCTGTTTCAGAATTCTATAATCATTATACAGCACTTTAACAAGCCTATTCTGTTCATTATATTCACTGTTAACTTTAACTAAACAGAAATACAATAAACATTATAAAGCTTACAGAAGATTAAGAACTGTTTAAATATAATTGTATAGATCTTTAATCTAAAGCATAAGACTTTAATTAAGAACTTATACATGATATTTAAACAGTATCTGAGGTCTGTATAACCTGTTAAATATCAGAAATGAGAACTTCTGTATATACACTATTTGTTCTTTCTGCACAAAGATGATAACTTTCTGAAGTGAAGCTGTATTAATGAAGTTATTTATGCAAAGTTATCAGAACTTAAAATGAATCTGAATAATAGTTTAACTATAATTGTGTAGACTCAGTTAACTTATAATCTTTACAGTGAACATAATCTTAACACACTGTCATGAGTTTGCAATGAGACTGATGCTCAATTGATAATTTCTAAATATAAGAAGAATACTATGAAGAAAAAAGAAAAGCTTCATACAGAAGCAAGAAGATAATGTGCTTTAGTCTTAAAGTCTTAGTAAGCAACTAGATCATAAGACCTTAGTATGAGTTCAACTTATGACATCACCTTTTTCTTTTTCTTTAAGGTTGTGCTTTAAGTGTCTGAAAAGGTTGTTGTATGATTGTTAATGTCTGTTGACATGTGTTTGCTCACTTTGTATAAGTAAGATTTGCAGATAAAATTTTTATTGCTTGTTAACACGTGGTTTTCTTCAACAATTCACTTCAGTTTATCTGTCAGTGAAGTGAGTTATAAACCCCCTCACCTTTCTTCTTAAATTTCTTTTTCTTTCTTCTTTAACTTCTTCACTGTCACCTTTTGTATGTGAAATCTCTTTTAATTAAGTATTTTAGCACTGACTCTTGTATGACAAGCTCAGCAGCAACAACAACAACAACTATCATCATGTAAGTGTCATATAAGTAAGTGTCTCTGAGCTGACAACTTGTAGAATCTTTATCTTATACAACACTTACATTGTCACTCTTGTTCTTGTAAATGCTGATGTCAATTCTGTTCTTGAGGTTGATCAACAGCAGCTTGCTTTGTATGCTCACTTTTCTCAAATAATGATCATTCTTGCTCTGCTCAGTGACAACATTTTGTTTGTACAAACTCATATCACACTGCAGCAGATAAGAACTCATCAGCTGTTGTACATCAATGCAATTCTGATTTAAAGTCAAAGCATGTTGATTTCTGACAGTTGTACTGACTGTTAAAAATGCAGTATGACACTCTTTCTGAAATGTCATCATATGTCAAAACATTTTGATGAGTGTTGTAGCAACTGCAAATGATGTGATTATGCTGCTTGCTGCTCTGTACACAACAATGATGTACTCATCATCATCTTAAATGATGAGAACAACAACAGCATCAATGAGAGTGAGTGTGTTGCTAAATTAAGGCAAATTGCATCAGCTCTGCTGTCAGCAAAAGTGATTGTTATTGATCTTGACCTTTAGATACATATGACTTCTTTTTCTTTTCTTGCATTGTCTTTAGTATAGGTTTAGTTGTATGAGCTGTGTATAACACTTAAGCTGTATGCCTCATCTCTGCATGATGCTTAAAACAAGTAACTTCAGCAAAATCAAAAAGGCATCATTAGTAATTATCATAGAAATAAATCAAATAAATTTAACACTAAATTTTGAACTCTGTACAATCACCTCACACACATAAAGCATCTCAGTCTTCTCTGACATAATGTCTCTCTTCAAGCTTCTGCTTATTATTGACAAGGTCTTTGAAGACCTTTTTATGTGTATGTGTGTGTGTGCACACACACACACATACACACAGTTGTTGTTGAATCATGTATAAACTGATGATGTGAACTTGTGCAGTTAAGATCTAGCAACCTCAAGTTGCATTAACTCTCATCAATTCATTGTCACTGTGTTCTGCAGAGCTGAGGTCAATTCCCATGTAAGTCAAGTATAATTAACTCATTTTATCAAGTACTTCTTCTTAGATTCTTCTCTTTGTTGTATGAGCTTCTCTTTTAAAATCTTGTCTATCTCAAATTCTTCTTTGTCACTCACTATTTGCAACAGAGGTTGCAGATCTGTCATACACTGAGAAGAAAGAGCATTCATGACTGCTGACTAAAGCATGACTGAGTGAAACACATTATGAATACTCAACAGTGTGTTCAGACAGAAAAAATGCAAGCTAATCTTCTTAACAATGATGTACTTGACATTCTTCACATTAAACTTCTTGCATGAACAGTTTATATGTATGTTCTTTAAATTTAGTCAGATCTTGTCTTCTTTCTTGAAGTTATAAGACTGCTGTCTCTTTTGATTTGTCATTTCTTTCTGTATCTGCTAAGTGACAGTCATAGTCATCTGTGCTCACTTTGTGACTTCTTTCATCTTTTGTACAATTTGATCAGCTTTCTGTACTGAACTTTTTGCAGATTGTACAAGCTTCAACTTCTCAAGTAGTTGTAAAGACTTCATGTGATACTTATAAGACAAGAAGAAGAAGCTTACCTCTGTTAAGATAAAGTTATGATTGTTTATGACTAGCTTAGTCATGAGAAGCAGGCTTGCTCAGTTGTTCTGACTATAATTGAAGAACATATGAATGTACAGCTCAACATTCTGATTCATTTGCTCAGTTGTCTCATCAGTTTTCAGGTGATATGCTGTGAACATTCTTCATACAATCTTTAAAAGTTAACAGACTCTCTTTCATAGGCTGCTCACAAACTGAGTGCCTCAATTTAAGACTATTGCAATAAAAAGCTCATGAGCTCAGTAGAAACATTGTATGAATGTCTGAGCCACTCATTCTGAAGTCATATTCTTGCACAGTTTCAGTATTACTTTCTTGTTAAAACAATCTGTAATTATCAGAAGGTTCATACAACCCTTACTTGATGGTAGATCTACTACAAAGTCAATGAATATCTTTTGTCAAATTTGCTTCAGTACAGGTAAAGGCTTCAAGAAGCCTTGTCAGCGATCTTTTCAGCTGTTGTTTATACAACATTTGTTGCAATTTCAGCAGAATGTACAGACATTCTGTAGCATTCTGAGTCAAAAGAACTGTCATGATAAAAGAACATCAGTTACATTTCTTTTTGAGTGTTCAGTCATTGTTGAGTTATGTGTATACTGAATCAGTTCTGTATGAAGAGATTCTGAGAACAGCACTCAGTGTCTTCTGTAAAAGAGTAGCTTTTCTTCATTGCTTAAGA
>JAABUP010004229.1_pt1 | contig 23816 bp, 26 predicted proteins | sample 5559201 | NCBI WGS metagenome assembly JAABUP01 (sample SAMN10711887, study PRJNA513373) | rock metagenome | isolation source: Antarctica rocks | place: Antarctica
ATGAAGCACTGGGGGGGCAGTGGGGTTGATTCGTTCTTATTTTGCACTTTTTGAAAATTTTGATGGGGCTCTCGGCAAATTCCAAAAAAACGAACAAGGTTTCGCAATCAACGATATAAACTTGTGCCGCCGGAAATCAAGCGAAAGCCTGAGTGAGACCAGTGAACCCCCAGCCCGCAAGTCCTACCAGCCATGTTGCAACGACACTTCTTCTGATACAACACTGCAATTGCTCTCTGCTCGCACACTTCTCATAAACAGAACCCTCTATCAACTTAGAGCTTAGTCGGAAGTAATCGTCTAGGAAGCCTACATAACCCTTCCGCCGTACACACGCGATACTTTGACGACTTAGAGAATAACCATTTCACCATGTCTGTCCAGCTCGATCCCCCAGAGCTTGGCTTTCGCAGTATGTGTCCGAAACAAATCGTCTTGAGAAGTGTCCGCCTGACTGAATCAGGACCCTTCACCCACGAGGTCACTCAGCTACTGCGCCTATCGAATCCAAACGGCGATCCTATAGCCTTCAAAGTAATCTCACCTATGCCCTTCATATTCTTCGTCTCCATGATGCTAACCGGGCATAATACAACAGGTCAAAACCACTGCTCCAAAACAGTATGTCTTCGGTCAAACGGCCGTCGGCTGGCGCTAACCGCAGCATTAGATATTGCGTTCGCCCCAACTCTGGGCGCATCGAGCCTGGTAGCGAAGTCGAAGTGCAGGGTATATCAAGAATCTTGTGGTCTGTGTAGAGAGGGTAGCTGACGGCATTTTGCAGTGCTTCTACAGGCTATGCGAGAAGACCCACCACCGGATGCACGGTGCCGCGATAAATTCCTCGTCCAGTCAGTGGCTATAACGCCAGATAGAGAGTTGGCAAACATCACAGCTATTGTTAGCGATTTTGTTCGCTATATCTGAGTGCCTGCCGCTGACACTCCACAGTGGCAAAATATCGAAAAAGTTGCTAAAGGCTCCATCGAGGAGAGAAAGATTCGGGTGCTTTTCCTGCCAGCAGAAGGGTCTACAGCGACTCCAACTCACAACAACGTAAACGGAACTGTAAGTGACTTTTCCTTAAATACCACCTAGTGTCCGGGTGTACTAACATTCGATCTACTAGCACCTTGGGGAAGAAGCACCACCTCCCTCTTATGGCTCCCCCTCGCCCTCATTCGGTTCCCCCGCACCAGATGCCACCACACCTCAGATTCATTCTATCACGAATAGCAAGGGTCTTGGAGGCGCAGAGCCGGCCAGTAATGCTTCTTCGTCAAACAGGCAGTCCACGCTCGGCGCCGCCGCATCAACCGTCGCCAATGCTGTGCCGATTTCTACCGAAGACTTGCGCGCGCAGCTTTCTGAAGCCAAAGGGCAAATTCTGAGGCTGAAACAGCAAGCCGAAGACCAAGTTCTGAGGCAGAGGAAGAGTGACGCTGTCAATCAGGATTCGAGAGAGCGTATCACGACCGGGACGACAGGCATGGGTATTCAGCAGCAACCAGCGGACGGTGTTCCAGTGCAGATTGTGGCCGCCCTGTGCTTGTTGAGCTTCCTCCTGGCTTACTTTTTCTTCTGATCGGTAGGGCTTCGTTCTTGTGCTTTCGCAGAATTTGGTGCAATCGGGGCTATGACGGTGGGTCGAGGTGTGAGAGAGCAAGTGAAGAGAGTTTCGGGTGTATCGCTCGGGCGTACCGGTTCAGGAGGGAACCCTAGCAGTGCTGCCATGGAACTATAGCGGAAAGACACCCTGACTCTAGGTAGCCTCGATCGTTTCCCTAACGCACTGTATTTTATATTTGAAACCAAAATTTGTTGATTCACGCCGAATCACAATTAAATCTAATTTCAAACATGCTATGGGAATCGAATTAACAAAAGCTTACCCACCTTTACATCGTAGATGCAACAGTCGCGTCCTGGAAGCGCTTGAATGTCTTCAAGTTTTCCCCTCACAAAACACTGTTCTGCCGCTCATTCTCCCCAATCTCCTCCCTCCACGCCCCAACTTTTCTCCACTTTTCTTTTCTTTTTACCCGACACCATAAACCGACCTCCTTATCCCAGATAAATTGCCAAATCACCCAAATCCAGCTCTTGTGATGTGGCAACTCTTTATAGAACTCTCTTGCGATCTCATGCAATGCCGGCAAACGCGTCCATGGGACGGCGGGGAAATCGTGGTGTTCGTTATGTAAGCCCACGTTGAAAGTAAGCATGTTTAAGGGGCCATAGTAGGAAAATGTTTCGGGCACGAGAGTGAGGTTAGAAGGGTCTTTTGCGGTCTCTGGTTGTTTGTCGAAAATGTAATGTTCGGCAATGAAGTGAGCGGCGCAGGGATGTAAGGAGCCGGCTAGGAAAGAGCTCATGACAAGGTAAGCCAGGGCATGGCCGCCAACATAGCGGGTAAGGAGCCAGTCAAACAGAACTTGAGCGAGAATGTTGAGGATGTGAATGGTGGTGAGAGGGAGCTGGTAGATCATCATGGGGCGGAGAGCGTAGAACAGGATTTGAAAGGTGGCGAAGAAGGCTTTACCAAAGACTGAGTCTAGGAAAAAGGCTTCAAGGGTGGTGGGGAGGTCCGTGTCTAGGCCGTCGACGCCAAGGGATTTATGGTGGGTTAGGTGGTAGGGCTGTAATGTCTTTAGCTATGTCTGCCAAGGGTATTTGGTCCAGAAAAGGATCCTTACTCGGAATGCCGCACTGTAGGGTATTCCGATTGGAAGATTGGCAAACATAGCCAAAAATCTGTTCGCTAATGGGGACTTGAAGGCCAGGTTGTGGGAGATCTCATGAATCGCCAGGAAGAGGGCCTGGTTACCCGTTGCACCAACGATGTAGGCTGTGAGAAAGAACGTCAAGGAGAGTATTGGTGTATTTTGTAAGCTGGCCGCACACATCAATTGCAGAGTAACGATTGCGAGTACGCAGTACTTAGTCAATGGTTCTGGGCCGCATAGCTTGGTTACCTTGGAGCGGCATTAGCATAAAGCTAAGCGCAGCTCCTTTGGGTCAGGAGCAATCACCTCCGGGTGCGCATTGATGATTGCTTGTCTCCGTGTTCTATGTGGCTCCTCTGTATATGACCAGAAGAAATCATCGCGGTTCGACGTCCTCGGTGCTTGATCCAGCGAGCGTTGCAGGGGCGGTTTGGGATGGCTGATGGACTGCACAGTGGCAGTGACCACGGAAGAAGGCATTATAGGGGGTGTAAAAGAGGTATGTACAACTATCAATGAAGATAAGGCATGTCCATAAACGTATTTTCCTCTGTTGATTTCTGTGGGGTCAACATTCAGGGTCCAGAACCGCTTTAGGCGCCAGGCGCGCCAATATCCAAATTTGGAACATTCAGGGTACAGTACGCAAAACAGAATTATTGGAAAGGCACGGTTTGAGAAAAGTCAGATTTCTTGTAGATCTATCCAATCGTGTTGGTTCGGGGATAATATTCGGTATATCATTTCAATCATGCCTCATCCATATCCGGGAGACCTGCGCCCAATTTCTCAACCCAGTCGATGTCTTTAGCATCACTAGAAATTGTCTCTATGATTCCTACCTAATAATCGTCTCCTCGACTGATAACCTCTTTAAAAGTGGGCCGCAGCAAGATGGTCTGGAGCAAGATTAGCAGTGACCTCGAGAAAGGACTTCTTGGAATGTGCTTACATGTTCGAACTGTGCAGTATAAGAGCCCTTGGTATCGCATAGTGGTGGATATGCCTCAATGATTCCACTCGAGACAAGATTGTTCAGCTGCAATTTGTCAGTAATTCCAATTCCTCCGACTGATAACAGTCGAGCAACTAACCCCAAGTAAGTATTTATCATGCCCTAGGCGGTCAAGGTATCTTCGACAAAAGGGTAGGGTTCCGAAATTTTTGGTGATGGTGTTCAAGAGACTCCTCGCCGAGGAAACCCGCAACGCCACATTTGGCGCATCTGCTTTTCTGGCGTAATGGGACGTCTCCATCTATATAATGTGAGTTTCGGAATGAACATTGAAGAGCTCAAACTGTTACATCATCTCGCACGTAACCTTTGCCGGTGCTCCCAAAAGTCTCAATGGCAAACGTCTCCCCCTCTTCCATTTTTGTTTGGTCCGAGCTTTTGACTATTGGTACACTCTTGCCTCCATGAATACTGTACTGCACGATGTCATGACCGTTTAGGTTCCGAATGCACTTCACGGGTAGCGTTTGCCCGCCAATTTCAACCTCGTAACTCTCCATTGCTTCCTGGATCGCCGCACCAATATCGCCCATTCGAACGTCGATCCCGGCTTCCTGTTAAGATTTTGATAAATCATTCAAATATCTGGGGAATTGCCCGCTTACCCTTATTCCGGTGTTGGTCGCATCTTTGACAGCGGCCAATAAGTTGTCGTATACTGGATCGAACGTCATCGTCCATGCACTATCGACAATCCGGCCGTTGATATGAACACCGAAATCCACCTTCATCACATCCTCTTTCTGTAGCACGATTTTGTTTCCTGCATTAGGCGTGTAGTGTGCCGCGCAATGATTTAAGCTGAGACCTGTAGGGAATCCCATGCCTCCCTTAATATTGTCTCCTTCCTCCAAACCGGGATGGCCTGTCAACGCTCGTACACCATCTTCAATGCCTTCAGCAACCTCCGTCAGAGTTTGCCCCGGCTTGATATTCTTTTGTGCCCACTGCCTGACTTGTCTGTGGATCTCCGCACCTTGCCGGTAATCGCTAAGGAAATCCGTATTCATTCGGTCCAGATGGCGCTTCTCTTCATTGGTAGTGCGGAAAGCATTCTCATTTCTGTAGTCCACTATTTCACCCTCAGGATATTGGCCGTCTGTAAATAAACTAGATAGCACAACCCGTGGGGGCGAGCTCTGCCTCTTCGCCCCACTCGCTCCACCCTTCTTCTTTCTTGGCTTTCTCTTTTTCTTCTTTTTAACAGCTGAAGAACCTTAGCATCTTTATATAGCTTCAAGAGTTTTACCATGGACTTACCGCCTCCATCGCCAGCCCATCCCGCGTCTTCTTTGTCGTCATCGGAGTCCTCATGGTCATTTCCATCAATCCCAACCGTCACGGAGTGGCCGTTGACCTGCCCATTGGCATCTTTGCACTTATTCACTACCTGGACTGAGTTGAGGCTCTTGCAAGACGACTATACTGGAGAAGGCTTACGTTTGACCTTTTGGAGGTCATCGGCAACCTGAGATGCCATGTTATCTCGTAGCTTCGATCCTTGGAAAAGCTTTGATGTTCTATTCGAAGTCTGTCGGTTGTTACGAAGGCCACACGTATGATATTTTATAGTGGGGTCAAGACTCGGCAGGACTTGCCCTGGTTGACTTCACTCAAGTGTACCCGTACCGACAACGTCATTACGCGTAACCGCACACCGTAAGGTACTGTATGTCAGTCTCCAAGAGAGTACTCCCACACACTGGCACTATACCACGTTCAAAGAATGACTCCTATCTCATTCAATCTGAAGCAGATATATTCCGAAGATTATTCGGCATGAGGAATGCCACCACGCTACGCATCTTTTCGAGTCAGCTGTGTCCTACCACAACTGTGGCGTACGAAGTCGGCGCCGTTCCACGCAGGAGCAGTATGGAGGACCGATACCTCAGATCACTACAAGGTCCTAGGTCTTGACTCAACTGCCTCTGTTTCAGACATCAAGAAGTATGTGGGGCCTCATGTTCTCCAGGAGCTACATAGATTGCTGTTCTAAGTCTACCAGCCAATTCTACTCCCTATCAAAAGTCCACCACCCCGATCACAACCCAAACGATCCAGAAGCCTCAACCCGCTTTGTCGAAATCTCAGAAGCCTACGCCATCCTCGGTAGCCCCCAGAAGCGTGAACGCTATGATCGAGAAAACAGACGTGCTTCTGATGGGCCCCAAATACATGAACGCCAAGGCTCGCATTCAAGCTCCGCCCCATTTGGATCTCGACCGGCAAGTGGACTAAGTAGAAGACGTGCCCAATTTCGAGGCCCACCACCGAGCTTTTACCGTAGCGGCGGTTGGGGAAACCTAGGGGCGAAGAGGCGGTCACAGGCAGAATCTACAGCTTCTAGAGCAGCTGATACGGCTGCAGGATCTATAAAAGCTGGCTCGAGAATGGGTCCGGGTGGAGGTTTCGGGCCAGGTGGGGCGCAAGCCGGCCGGGACAACGACGTACCACATTTTGACCGAGATGCGCATCATAAGATGCAAGAGCAGCAGGATGAAAGGAGGCGGCGGAGACTTGAGGATGAAGCGTTCTACAGCGGAAGTGGTGGGGGTGTATGGATTAACTTCGTCATGCTGAGCGGTGTGGTGGCTTTGGCTGGTTCTTTGCCCTTGATGTTCGGAAAAGGGCCCGGAAAGGACAAGGAAGACCTATGAGCTTGTTGCCTCAGGACCTCAGACTCGAGTCGTTGGGTAATTTAATTATATTAGGTTCGATTCCTAACAGCGCTGGTACAATGGTGTTGTGGTTATCTTTCTCTTCTCAGACGTGTTTCCGTGGCTAAGCCCCTTCGGGTTAACCTCTTCCCCTAAGCCCCTTTGGGTTAGCGACCCTCTGGATGACTTCGCGGCCTGAATACGGGTAACACGTCTGAGCGCAAAACTCCGTAATTTTGCCAGATCTGCCTTATTTTGGTGCGCGCCCGTACAAATTTTTTACCTTACGTTAAAAATCATCAACTTTCGACTTCGAGACGCAATCATCAACGCAACACATCTATTCTTTAAATATCGACAACTGAAATCAATACTAATATATCTATTCTATCGATTAATATAATCTCTGGTGCGCGATGATGACCTGGTTTTTATCCATATTTCCAACATCATTTCCAAAGTTTCAAAGATATGCTAGGTTCATTTTCCATTGCTCGGTGAGTTCAGCTGCTCGTTCGACTGTCCGAGCATATTTCGAAGACTTTTCAACGGTTGAAATATAGTTCTGTAACGACTCGATCGTTTATTAAATAGGTAGGTTCTCAGTAGATAAATAGGTAGGCTCTCAGTAGGTAGGTAGGTAGACCTTTAGCAGGCAGGTAGGTAGATACTCAGCAGGTAGGTAGGTAGGCCCTCAGTAGGTGGGTAGGTAGGTAAATTTGGTAGAGAGCCATGAAGAGAGTCATATTGTTGTCGGGATTGAGTAGGGTTTCCTAGCCAATAAGCCCTAGGGATTTCGGCACATGTTAATCTCTAGCTCCGACACTCTATCCGAACACTTCCGGTACCCGAGCAAGCCTACAGAAGACTCAGCCCTCTTTGTTTGCTCTAATAAATACAGCTCGGATTCTCCTTTGGCTCTTCCTTCTGTATTCTTAGTATCCTAGTTATAGCTACCTCTATTGACTCAAATATTCTAGCCAGCTAGGCCTTACGTCACTGCAGTGAGGCTAGATTCTAGGCACGGTCCCAACACATATTTGATGCTCGGTAGGGATCAAATTTGTTTTTTGAATATGAAGCAATTTGAAGCTTGGTAGAAAACCATGTAGGAAGCCATGTAGGTACGAGGTAGATGATCATGTAGGTGAGTAGGTAGGTGAGCATGTAGGGTGACAAGTAGGTAGGAAGCCATGTAGGAAGCATTGTTTGAAGCACTGTTTGACGTGTGTTATGCGCCCGACCGATGCGTATTTCGAAGCATGTTGGGAGTTCGATAGAAAGCTCGATAGGAAAGTTTGGTGGGGGATTGAATGATGATCGAAAGTCTTGAAAATTATTTACACAGCACATATTTCGTTAAATCAATAAATACGTTAGATAGAGCATATAAAGATGTGTCTTCGACAGTATAATTCTTTGCACTTAATTATCGTGATGCTATCAGAAAACGCGCGAGATGTCGTCGACGTCGATTACTCGAACCTGGGAAAAATACAGGGTCCTGGACTCCCTGTGCGTAGTAAGCACCAGCTAACCCCGTTAGGGGTTAGTACACGTCTGAGAACTGAGGCAAGCTCAATTTGTTCCTGTATCCATGGGAGGCTAGTTCTGAACATACGTAACATATTATCCACTGACTCGTACCATACATTACCTGCTCTATGCTGCCGTCCCAAATTGCTTATTAAAAAGTCAAGTGCGACCTACGGACGCGGCAGTACAAAATCAAGGACCGCTATGTACACGGCGATCTTCGATTTGAGCCCACGTCATCCCAATGAAAGAAGAGTCGGTATGAACAATCTATCAGATATCAGAACGAAGGTAAGCGCGCTGTGGCTTCTACTTGTCCCCTTACGCCGCACCAGCTGCTACAACGATCAAACATCTCATAATATCTGCGTTCAAGATTCAAATGTAAAGCTCATACCAACCTGTCGATCATTAGTGACTGTCACTGCAGACCGATAGTGAGATCCGTACCTTGTGGGCGGATTCATTGAGTTTCTGAGTATCAAGGGAAGCTCCGAGACCAACGTTGATCCCTGGTCGAAGTAACACGTTGTAGGCTAGTGCGGCAATACCCCGATCATTGACTTTGGCCTGTGTTCGAAAGCAATCAGCTGAATGTATGTCAAAATTTTGAACGGGATGATCATGCCTTAGCGAAGGAGGTGGGGTCCAGGCGGTATTTGCTGGCTACTTCGAGTCCGACATTGTTGCTGCTTTTGGAGTCCCATGTGGCCTTAGCTCCAGCTTCGACCTCTGAGTTGACCTTGTGGTAGTATGAGGCCGCAAACACGCTCAAGTTGTTCGTAGCTGTAATGGCAGCGCTGTATTGAGGAACAGAGTATCCTATGGCCGCTGAATATCTCGTAATACTAGCTTTCTGCACATCATAACCTGCCTCTGCGCCGACCAAGAATCCCTCATGGCCGAGCACAGCATCAATATTGGCGGTGGGGCCTCTAAGCACGTCAAAAAAGGCACGCGCATGGAAATTAGGCTGCTTGAACTGGAGGTTGAGCTTGGCATTGAATTCTTGCGATTTTGGCTGGAATTGCGTCAAGACTTCAGCTTTCAAGCCTTTAGCGAGAGGGTCGGTCAACTCGAACTTTGTGTCAAGTAGGTTTGTCGTCGTCCACGCTTGGGTGAGGGTCAATCCTGTAGAACGGTAAATTATCAGCAATACTGCGTGTCCACGTTCAATGGTAATCTGATAGTGAACATTGCAGGTCTGGACGTTTTGGGAGTATGTAACGAAGCGCAAGTAATTGAAAGGTGTACCAGTTGCTGCATCCGTGTATTTGCCCTCAATCTAACACAATCTGGTCATCAGTAATTCCTTGGAGGTAGGAATCATCCTACAAGGGACAACTTACTGCACCGCCAGTAGGGCCATCATGAGCAGATTTCCCTTTGACGTTGAAGCTCACACCATTGGGGGCTTTGGACTTAACCTCAAGCGCGGCTATATTCGGTCAGCTTGAATGGAATGTGGAGACATCATTGGGATATCGACATGCCAGCTGCGGTATGGTAAAAGTCTTTGTTAAGAAGCTGCAGTGTTAGGTGTTAGCGTATGTATGCATGCATTTGGACGATGAACCTACATCGTTGGACGGCTTGGCAATATCGGAGAACGCTGGGATAGACATTGTGGCGGCTCTGACCTGCGGCCGGTACTTAAGTTCGACTTGTTGGTTGAGGATTCCTGTTGTTGTCAATCTCTCAAAAGTTGAAAAGAGGTAAGCAAAAGAAACCCGAAAATTGGTATTACTCCGGGTCACATCGGCCCGAGACCTAGAACTACCTCCTTTCAACCTTTCCAACACAGGAAAGGTTGTGTTCTCATGCGCCTATAAGCGACCTCAATTGATAGACGCGTTAGCGAATGACTACGATCATTATGAACCAGAACTCTACAAGCTCGACTATCAAATGGAGCAGTTAAAAACTAACATTAATGACAAGCGTGATGCACCTTTCCAGATTCGATCTCAAAGGCTTGGGTAGTCGAATTATTGCTCAATACTTGAGGCTCTAGATCTAGCCCAATGAATGCTTCAAGAGTTGTGGTGCTTGCTTTGCTCATTCCCACCATCTTAACGTCACACGATGGAAGATAATCTGCCGCAACCGGCTTGCTGCCTCTAAAATTTTCGACCAGGAGAAACTTGAAGCTCAGTTTAACATCTTAAGAGAAAGGGCATGCATAACTGAGAGGTGCGACAAAACCGTGGTGCTATCGACATCAAGAGAGCCTAGTACTAGTATGTACAAATTCCAGGCAATCCCGAGGGGATTCGAGAATAGGCCGAACTTGGTAAAGACTCCGGTCATGATTTCTTATCATCGTATCTGGCGACATGTGTGGCAATAGCACTATGAATGCTTAGCATCATTTCATATCACAGGTCAGATGTCTCACCGTCCACTAGGGTCTGTCTGTGTTGTCCAGGTAGGCTTCCATCGCATTACTGTTGAGGCACATTGAGGTGGGAAAAGCTCATCGAACATCATGCGATACCAGTATGCTTCTTTGGTTTCTGGGATGTCGTTGCCCCACTCAGGCTTGGGGTTCTTCATCTGGTCGTCAGATACATGAGTTTCCGCATTTTCTTTTAACGCGTCGATCCAGCCGTATCCGACTCCATCACTGAACTGTTCCTTCTGCCGCCACAAAATCTTATCTGGGAGATAAGGCTTCGAGTCCGGCTCATCACTGGTATTGAATGCCTGACGTAAGATGTATTTTTCAATGCGAGATTTTGTAACTAACTTCTCCGCAGGGTCAATGCTCATCACAACATCCAAGAACTAACCTTATTAGTAAGTCTCACAGTGGCTATACTAGATTTACTAACTTGCTTGTCGAGGAACGGTACTCGAGCTTCCACGCCCCAAGCTGCTGTGGATTTATTAGCTCGCAAGCAGTCGGATAGGTGGAGGTTTTTGATCCGTTGAACGGTTTCGGCATGGAATGCTTTCTTGTCAGGTGCAGCGTGGAAGTAGAGGTAGCCTCCAAACATTTCGTCGCTCCCTTCTCCACTGAGGACCATTTTTACTCCCATAGCCTTGATCTTGCGACTTAATAAAAACATTGGCGTTGAGGCGCGGATCGTTGTTACGTCATACGTCTCAAGGTGGAGGATTACATCTGAAAGAGCATTGAGACCGTCGTCAGTAGTGAAAGTGAAACTGTAGTGCTTTGTACCAAGGAATTTGGCCACTTCCAGAGCAGCTTTGGTATCTGGTGAATTAGGGAGACCGATCGAGAAGGAATGGAGTTGAGGGAGCCATGTCACTGTCGATAACTCGTCTTCATCGTTGATTCCAACGAGTTCTTCGGGTGATTGCTGCTCATGATCGCCATGCCCATTGGCTTTACCATTCTGCGACGCCCGGAGTCTCAAGGTCTCTCTTTGTGCTATTGAAGCGACCAGACTTGAATCCAGACCGCCAGACAGAAGCACACCATAGGGAACCTCTGCCATCAATCGCTTGCGCACAGATCGTTCCAATGACTTCCGTATCAGCTTGTAGTCGATAGGCGTCGAAGGGACATTGAGTGGATCCCACCATGCAGGCAGAAAATACCGCACTGTCGAATTCGTATTTGAATCGTAGATATGACCCGGAGGAAACGTTATGATCTTATCACACACAGGGTGCAAGCATTTCAATTCGGATGCGAAATACACTGCACCAGGGGTTTGACTTGACCATCCCTGATAGAAGCTGGTGATTCCAATTGGATCCCGCGCAGCCACAATACGGTCTGCATTTTTGTCGTACAAAACCCATGAAAACATGCCATCGAGAAACTTAGGGGAGTTGGTTCCATGTTCCATGTACTATAGCCCATTAGCCATGGCACAGCTAATGCTTTAATTGAGCATACCAAGGGTATTATGACTTCGCAATCTGAATGAGTTTTAAAATTGTAGGGTTCCTTAAGTTGCTTCCGCAGAACCCTGTGGTTGTATATTTCACCATTAACAGCTAGCGCCAGCGAGCCATCCTCGTTGACAAGAGGTTGAGCTCCACTCTCTGCTCACATGTAAGCGTTATGCGTATATTCTCATCATACTACTGACCAACGCCGACAATACTGAGCCGCTCATGTGCCAAGACTGCTTTCTCATCAGCTTCTTCACTCAACGCGGTGAAGAGACGTTTTACTTGTGGTGTTCGCTATGAAGTTGCCGCCTGAGCGCTATCAGAACGTTCATCCTCACCAGTGCCACTAGACTTGCTTACTCCAATCGGGACCTCGGTGGCGGACTCTGCAAATCCCATTAACATGTTTGGTTGATAAGCATTTTGAAGAAGGCTCACGCTTTAGCCATACGCAACGCGGTAGGCTTAAACTTCTGCACATCTGGGTGGCTGCAACATGTTAAAATATTCTAGGCTTATGCATTATCTGCATCGCAGACATGTTTACTAACCAGTGGCATGCGAATATGCCGCACATGTCTTTTCTTTCAGATTACTAACCAGTAATGTATGCAGTTGCAAACTTGAACCCTCTTCAACCTGGACGATTGTTTGCAAAGCAGGAAGATAGTATATGTTGGTGTAGGTAAATTAATTTTTTAGAAACAGGCATGTTTGGCCAGAGCCAATTTTGGTCGGAGATTAGATAAGATAAGGGTAGGACCACTATCTCGACATTCTACAGACTAGAAGATAGGACGCGACAATTGAGCCGCGGCAAGGCTCATCCATATTCAGGATATCCCAAACCACAGTCTCGCACAGCTTGAAGACGTGCAAACGCATTGAAACCCCAATTTTCAGTCCCTCCAATCCTTGACCTTTCGCCCCGGAACTCCTAGGCTTGAAAAAAATCCTTGGTCAATGCCCCCATAGTGGAATATCCCCTTCCCTTGAAAACTCAGAGGTAGCGAACAGAGAGCTGGTAAATGGGAGGCAGGACTCAATCCGCGCAGTTCATGGGGCTGGATTTTCTTTAACAATATGCTTAACCTTTTTTTCGTAGGCTTGGCGATCCTTCTTAAAGAGATTGTAGGCTTCAGCTTGAGCTGGCGATTCGGGATTAGGATCGTTCAGCAAATCTTGAATGCCAAGAAGGATCTGCTTGATTGTGATCGCTGGCTTCCATCCCTCCTCTTCATTCAAGATGGACAGGCAAACCGTTCCCGAAGGATATACATTTGGGTGGAACAGAGGCGGTATGAATTTGCCTACAGATAAGTCAGACAATCTTCTAACAGAGTTATAGTGGTCAGTGCAGACATTTGGGCGGTTTGGTTGGGTATTCTAGAATGATATATCAGCTTCGTCTTACCGTGTCATACGGCCTGCTGTGATCATACCATCAGGAAATAGAACATCCAGCTTGAACAGCCCACCTTCCCAAAGTGTTTTGTCCTTCCCCGGCACTCCGCATTCCCATTTCTTGAGGTCCAATATTCCTTGCGGTGTACGCGCAGGTTTCGCAAAAAAACCGAAAGGATGGTCGCGGCGCCACTGCTTCCTGGAATTTACAGTGAGATTAGAACGATTGCTCGGTTGCGTCTCAGTCTCAGAGGGCGCCTTCACGTACCGCTCTTCCTGTAAACGGTTCTGGCAGAGCGACATGTTGGAAAGCTGGGTGACAGAGTGCTTTCGATTGTAGTAAAGTATGAAGGTAAGACAGAAAACGTGTGGAGAGGCGATCAGTGGGGAATTCACTGAGAATAAGCCTCTGAGTAGTTGAGTGTTTGCGGTGTTTGTTTGTGATATTACTGGAGTGAAAGCAAAACGGGTCTTTGCATCCTGTATAAGCGAGCAGGGGCCGAACCCCCCCTCTACCTCATGCCTGTAGGTCGAACTTTGGTTTAGAGCCTCGGCATGTCATGGCTTGCTGCAAGAATTGTATTGCAATATCCCTTTGGCCCTAGATCGTAATCTGAACGACCCAAACACAGATTGCTCATAAAATGATAGCAAGTCGCTCATGAGCGACAACGCTACCAAATTATGGAAAAGAAGCAAAGCCGAGGGGACACACAAGACGCAAACGCCGAGCCTGTACCGGCAATTAGGTCACATCCCACAGCAGAAGACGCCCCAGATCCAGACGAGGACGACCTGGATGATCTAGATGGTACAATCTGGTGGCCTATTCCTACCAAATAAGCAGCAACTAAATCTGCAGCAGACTTGCTTGACGATTTTTCGACGGCAAAGCTTGACACGCTCCAAGATGGCAAAGAGCCATCAGGATCTGACCAGCAATGTCCGGAACAATCCCATCTCGACCGTTCGGATACGGCCGTTACTGAGTTCAGCAAGCAGCTTCAAGAGCAGATGGCGGCGCTCATAGGTGATGCGGACGAATCGCCTGAAATGAAACGGGAAATTGAGGCTATGATGCAGGAGCTCGGCGCCGCGGCGGACCCTGGGCGTGTCAGTGAGTTGGAAGTCGGACCTGAGAATAAGAGTGCCGTCCCTGGCGCAGAAGAGTCCTTTCAAGAAACAATACGTAAGACCATGGAACGAATGCAAGCCTCCGGCGAGCAGGCCACTGCGGCGGCAGCATCAGAAGATCAAGATGATGTCCTTGCCCAGATGCTCAAGGAAATGCAAGGCGGTGGCATCGAAGGTCACGGAAATGAGGAGGATTTCTCCGCAATATTGATGGGCATGATGAAGCAATTAACGAACAAAGAGATACTGTATGAGCCCATGAAAGAATTACATGGTAAATTTCCTGCTTGGATGAGCAAGAACAAGGATAGTACAAAGCAGGAAGACTTAATAAGATATGAAGAACAGCAGAGACTAGTAGGAGAAATTGTTGGGAAATTTGAAGGTGACGGGTATTCAGACTCGCATCCTGCAGATAGGGAGTACATTGTGGAGCGAATGCAACAGGTATAGTGGTGCGTCCCAAACTCATTTTGCCGCAGGGTTAATCAGATCATCAGATGCAGGCAGCTGGCAGTCCTCCAGCAGATCTTGTTGGCGATATGAATGCAGCACAGGAAGCTTTGGGAGATCTTGATACAGGTTGCGCTCAACAATGACAAGGTTGACACGTCGACAAACGTGCCATGATGTGTACAGCAAGATGTACAAGACATGGGTATTCCAACAAACATGCCGAATTGCGCCGTAACTCCACCAGTCCAACGTATCCTATCCATGCCATCTTCTCTGGCGCTTACACAGGTCGGACCTCACAGTCGGACTTTACTGAATCCCACTAATCCGCTGACATATCCATCTCTTGGCCTGGACACCTCGCTGATGTCGAACAGCCATCAGTACCCTTGTCTCCTCCCTCTACCTCTGAGACAAGCTGCATAAATAAACCATCATAATCTTCATCTTCACTTCCATATTCATTCGTAAGAAATTCATGATCGTCGGTTGGCTGGGCAGCCTGTTCCACTAGGTATATTGAAGCTTCATATTCGTTGTCCATTTGCGATAGCACATCATCCACTACTCTCTTCTCTAAGATAGGCCGTGAGACAGCATATCTGGTAACGATGAGTGCGAAATTCTTACCTGGTCCAGAAGCGGGGTCAAGCTCAACTTCCATCTCCTCCGGAACTGTTGGGGCAGAACGAGCCTGCTCTATCTCCCATTGTTTCTGTTGTGAAAGGAAATCGTTTCTGAGTATCTATATGCATACCGTTAGCCACACGGTATCGGACATGGAGAGAGTGTGCGGTACTTGGTCTGCACGTGAGTCCCATCTTCGGTCATCCCCATTTCGCTTGACTTTGGTCAAAAAGACTTGACGTCGCCGATCCTGCTCACCACCCCTTTGTAGCAGCAAGGATCGGGATTTTGCGCGTTGTTTATGGTTAGTTACCTTACTGGCCACTTTCGTAAATGGCGCCATTGATGGAGAATATTGACAAGCATAAGGATTGCATAGTGTCAGTGGCGATGGCTTCAGAGGCGCGTGTCCCAACACGTATGAGTGTACACTGATGGAGAACATAGTCCAAATCAGGTAGAGCTCGATATGAACAGAAGTTATCGTGAGTCTGGATCTGGCGCGCGTTCGCGTCATGGAATTATAATACCTTATCGATTAGAGTCGGAAGGGGATTGATATGGGTGCGACTCTGCCTTGGTTCGAGGACTAACCTATATCACGACACGCAGTCGTATCATTGTTTTGCGTGGAGACAGCAACGTGTTTGGATGCTTCTCATCAAAGCAAGATCTTGAAGCTGCATGTTTACTGCATAGGGTAATTGCCTCGTAGGATTTCAGGACCACTACAAACCGAGGAGCTATGCACTTTGTTCTCAACTCAAACCATTATAAGTATCTACAGACGGTGGATTGACAGTAGTGGGTCCGTAAACCTGTACCAGCTTGTGAGATTCGTCCATACTCGCGTTACCCGCTCTATACCAAAACACCCCGTATAACATTAAGCGCTATTTGTGTAAAAAGAAGACTCCTTCCTTTTCCCATCCAAGTAAGACAGCCGCTAAAAGTTTGATGCCGTGTTGACCGGTCCAGCTGGGTTATGATACTGCTCCAAATTCGATCTGAATGGACTGGTGCCACTGACGCTGCTCCTCTTTTCCAAACCGGAGGACCCCGGGTGGGAATCCATGAGATCATTATCCTCGTCAGCGTTGTGTCTTCTCCTGCCCCAAATCCTCCACGCCACTACCGCAAGTCCACCAAAGAGGATTGCACCTCCAATACCGACGACAACACCAATGATGATCCGCCTCTGAGATGGTTGGAGGCCAGAACTACCACTTGAGCCGTTACTTCCGTCAAGGGTCGGAGCGCTTGTGGATGTTGTTGAAGAAGTCGAAACCGCCACAAGACCAGTCGTGGTCGAGACATAGGTGAAGGTGTTGCTCCCGCTTACCGTAACAACCGTCGTAACTATCTGCTGAGTCCTGCTGCTGACAGACGTTGAGACGGACACGGTTGGTTTGCTGGAAGCTGAGGATTTGGAATCTGTAGATGCAACTCCTCCGGTAGATGGCCCAGACGTTGAGGATAATGAGGACTGGGAATTCGTTGTAGAGGGCTGAGAGGTCGACGACGGCACAGATGACGGAGCCATGGTCGTACTGTCTGAACTGCTAGTTGAGGGTGAGGTTGCTGTTGTTAACACCGAAGAGCTTGGGGATATTGTTGAAGGAGATGGAGATGATGAAGAGCCTGAGGTAGCACTAGAGCTCGCAGATGAGGTTGGTGTGGGAGTGGACGAGGCTCCTGTGCTTAGAGCACCTATGATCTGTCGGCGTTGAAGAGCGGCGTCTACATTAGAGGCGGTAGTTATCGAGAGTAGCGAAAGGAACAGAAAGAACAGAAAGTGCGTGACTCCAGAGTTGAACATGTTGGGTGACTCTGAGTAGAGGAAGGCTCAGCGCGTTGTTGAGGCGAGGATGTGAGTTGCGCTCTAACAAAGACGGTGGGAAGAAACCTCGAAAACTGTTGTTGAAAGTGACAGATATTATTGCTGAGTGAATGAACGAAGACAGCGACAGGATGATGGAATGGAGAAGTTATTTGTATTGTTGTGGTGGGAAGGGCGAAACGGTAAGGTACTGCATGTAAATTACGGTATTCTACCTTGGTAGTCTTCTGCAGCCGAAAATAGCTTCCGGACTGTCACTGGCGACTGGCTGGCTCGGCTGACTTGATGGGCCTGGTGGTACTCCGTACTTGGTACTACCTACCTTACCTTACATGTGCACCTCGTATAGAACTCAATGATTGTGCCTTCATGCCTTCATAACCTATCGACAATTTTGTGTCATCTGTGTCTGCACACCCGCCGAGTCCCCAGTATCTGAACAATACCGTGACTTGTGGTCCTGGTGGAAGGATAGTCGACTGGGTGAGCGGCATGAGCAGATCTTGAATTCATCAATACGCGCTCAGCGCTTGACGCTATGAAAAGAGCTTCACAGTATGATTCTGAAACCCTTTGACTGATCTCTGTAACAGTCATGCTACTGTATTTATCTTCGTCGTTCTCGACGTACCGCTCATTGATACCGATATGCTATGAATAGCTACCTTAGCGACCTTCTATGATATCATTTAACCGTAGAAAGACCGTGTTATATTTGCGAAACTGTTTCAACATGATAAAGAAGATGTTAACATTCAAGTTTGATTGATAATAAAAAAATTTTTTTTTTTAATTCTTACTCGATTCAACACTCATTATGAGTCTATGCAAGATTCTATATACTGTAGCGAGCGCTGCGCTAGCGCAGCACTCTTTTTGCATCAAAAATCACTTCTTTCTGCGCTCTATACTATAATTGTTTTCAATGCAAGAACTCTATGAGTCTGTTTCTCTTCTATTTTCTCTTTCTTTCATTTGATTCTTCAATGATGTCACAGCTTGAAATTGATTCAGTATGCTCATTGAAAATATCATTTGAATGATCATCATCGCTGCGCTCATGATTTCTAAAAGCTTTCTCAAGTTTGTGATGTTCTTTTCTCGTTGCATTGCTTTTCATTCTACTTTTCATCTGAAACATGTTAATAAAACATGTTTGATCAACATTCAATCTCTGTCACATTTGCACATCATCATAATAACATCAAGTACTCATCTTTCATGTAAAAATTAATTGAAGTCAATTTTTCTTGTGCATAACTGCATCAATAATGCACTGTGAAACTTTGCATGATTCTTGTGCAATCACAGATGTTGATGTATCATCTCTAATGTCAGATATTGAAAATGAGTTATGTTGAATCTCTCTTTTCAAACTATTCTTCATGTTTATCTGATCTATTTCTATATGAGTGTTAATCTCATTATCACTTCAATGCATTGATACTTAATCAGTAATAAAGACAAATCATGTACATCATCAATTATTTTATTTATCATTTTATTTTCAAGTACTTCTGCATGTTTTGTCACTCAATATAGCTTCAGCATGACTTTTTAAGATTGAATGCTTTCATGCATGATCTGAATTTATTGCAAACGTGTCTGATCTTTTGTTGATATCATAACTTTCACTGTTTTCAAAGAAGTTTGATTATCATTGTATACTTTGTATATCTTTTCATGATACTCTTGATTCTTTGTCATTACATCTGCAAGATGTTTTATTCTTGCGATCAATTCTTTCAGTTCTTTATGATGAGTGATGATTAAAGTTGATTTTCTCAGTCTTTTATTTAACTCTCAGTTAATTTTCATTGCAATCATCATAACATTCTTTTTATTATTATTATCATTCAAGTAAACTTTTTGCTTCAATGTGAATATATCAAGATGATGTTGATTTATTGATATTTTCTTGTTTGCAACTATAATTATTCTTGATGATTCTGATCAGAAGATCATCATGTAAAGATGATTTCACTTCATTTTCATCTGTTCAAGTGTTTCTTTCATTCACTTTTGCTTCAGCTGCAAAAACATTTTACACAGCTTTGATTTTCAATTTCTTTTGAGTATCAAGTCATTGTGAATTCAATGCATCATCATTTCAATAACTTCATCTGATTTTTAAAAGTTCATGTTCATTATTGACTTTTGTATCAACTTTCGTAGATGAATATTTATTGATGCTGTATTTATTTCTATTTGTAGAGTTTCTGTTAATGTCACATGATAAATGTTGATGATTTGTCACAATGTTCTTTCTTGTACTGATACCAACTTGATGTTCAAATCTTTTTGATGATTCTTTATTCTTTGTAACATGTGTTACAATTCTAGTCTTCATCTATTCTTTCTAGTCTTCGTCTTGATTTCATTCTAATCGAGTCTAGTGAGCATTCAAGCTAAAGATGATGTCATTGAGACTCTGCATTATATGTGTAAGACGTTAATTCAATCGAGCCTAGCACAGAACTGAGAAACACACATATAAGAATCGAGTTCTTTTCTGTAGATACTTTTCTTTCTTAGCATTTATCTATTAGTTAAATGACACTCATATGACTCGCTCTATGCTAATCTCTAACAGTAGATAAATGCTCATCAACTACTCTGCTATCAACGTGTAGATGATACGAAATAATCTACTTCGTTCATTCAGAAATTCGCAAGAAATTCTTTGAATTTGTATCACTTTTTATTCGCAAGAGATTCTTCGAATATTGTACTCATTTATTTACCAGAAAATTCACAAGAACTTCTTTGAATTACATCTATCAAATTTATCACAATCTATCTATCTTTATCTTCAATCTCTCATCATGACATGCAACTTTGAATCAGTCGAATCTTGAACGACTCGTCTGCTTAAAAGCACTGCAAATAGATAAGTTTTTCTTCTTTCTTTCAATGCTTCAGCTGAATCTCAGAATGTCGCAATCTCATAAAACATCAAGATTGAAGAACAACTTCGTCAGTGAGCTATTGATCACTTGAACAAGATCATCAAGATGCTAAACGAACTAAGAGATCAGCGAAACATGACTTTGAAATGCAACGAGCACTGAATCGTTCTACAAATTGAACATATCAAGAGATTGAAACAGCTAGAGATCAATCGCGCGTCAATGAACACTCTAAAAGAGACAAACACTCAACTACGAGAGAAGATGTTGAGTCTCAAAGATAGATTCAAAGAAGTACAGCGTTCAGCGAATTAGTCTCGATCTCGACAGTCTACTGAGTCTCGATCTACTACGAATCATCTATCTCAACAAGATATTGAGTCGCATGCTTCTATCGAGAATCATACTCGACGAGAGACGTCTACTAAGTTCATCTCATTCAAAAATGAACATCATCGATTCTACAAATTTTCGAACTCATCTATATTCACTGATGAAGATGAATTGACTTGAGAAGACTGAAGAAACAAGATGAACGACAAGCTGATTGTCAATGTTGATCAATTCAATGATGAGATCATCTGTATTGTTTACATGATGTCTAGGCTAGAAGATGATGCTGCAAAGCACATCTTCACTTGACGTTGTTTTGATTCTTCGAATTCATTCACTTTGATTTATGAGCTATTCGATCATTTGAAAGAAATATATGATGAACTGAATAAGAATCGAAAGTCTCGACATGAATACAACGCTCTGAGACAAGCAGACAAGTCTTTCAATGTCTTCTACTTCAACTTTATGAAGCTATTCAGCTATCTCGATTATGATGATTGCACTTTGATGAATGATCTTCAGAATAAAATCAACAATCGCTTGCAGAACACTCTATCAATCTGTTCAGAGAACTTTACTTCGCTCTTTCGTCTAAAGAAATTTCTTCAAGATGTGAATAATAAACAGCGAGTCAACTATCAGCTACGCAGCAAACGTTGCACTGTCATCGACAAAGTCACTGTTGTATCTGACAAATGTGCTACTTCATTGTCAGTGATGACTTTAATAATCAATTATGTTAAGTCTATCATCTTTTCTACTTCTGAGTCTGATTGAGCAAAATCGTCTATCATCTGCTACATCTGCAAGATCTCAAATCACTTGTTCAAGAATTGCTCTCAGAACAAGATCAATACTTCGACTTCTTGAGCTTTCACTTTTCATCTACATGAATTCATCATTTCGAAGAATAAAGAGAATGAGAAAATGTCTTCTTTCAAGAATAGCGAGACAAAAAACCAGAGACTTTCATCAAAGACGCGATGAAAGATGTGTTAATTTCTTCAACGATGAGCATGTCGAATGATTCTTTTGCTTCTGAATCTTTGACTATTGAATGTGTACTTTCTAGCAATGAAATTGATTACTCATTGAAGTCATTGATTAACATCGAAGCTGCTGACTATTCGTTCATTGATGAAGTGATTGCATAGATTGTTTGTGATCAGTTGCAAATCAAGTCTCTGACTTTGATCAAAGCGAAGTCAATACGAGAATTCGATGATCATTATGCAAAAAAACTCATTACTTATGTCATTTATTCAAACCTGACGATTTAAGATCACACGATGAGCATCGCTTCTATGTTGATCACTCAATTAAATCAACATCAAATGATTCTTAAAAAAATATGAAGGAACAAAATCAATCTAGTAATAGATATGTGAATCGACTTTCTTCGATTTTCAAATTTCAATTCTCGTTTGAAATCAATTGTTCTATCATCAAGCAATAAAACAATCACAAAACAGAAGAGCTTAATCTCTACTTACATACTGAAGAGATTTTTCAGTTTCGTTACATCTCAATTCAGTCAGAAATCACTCTCTTTCAGTCAGTTCAATGAGAAGTCAGTTAAACTAATTGAACAGTTAAAATCGCGCGACGCGACTTTAACTAGCGTCAAAATTTCTAAATTGACGTCAGATTCATTGAACATTGTCATGATCAAAGCTGCAACTTATAGAATGTTAGTCAAATGATCAGATGTGAAGATCTTTGCTGTTATCATCTTGAAAATTGATCAACTCATAACTACAGTCGAAAATAAGTCTGAAGAAGTGAATCTGCACAAGCTCTCACACGTCGAGATTCTTGAGAAGGTCAAAGTCAAGCTTCTCTTCGAGTATCATGACTATCTAGACATGTTCGATTGAGCTATGATCAATCAGCTATCATCTCATCGTTTCTATGATCACAAAATTGAGTTGATCGATGAAGAAACACTCTCTAGAAGCAAACTTTATCAGATGTTCAATCACAAACTTCAGAAGATAAAGAAATATCTGATTGATCATCTAAACAAAGAATTCATTTTCTTCAGCTTTGCATCATACGTTTCGCTCATCTTGTTCGTCGAAAAGAAAGACGAAAGTCTGCGTTTCTGCATTGATTACAGAAAGCTCAATGCTTTGATCAAACGAAATCATTATTCTTTGTCATTGATAAACGAGACTTTCACTCGTATACAAGAAAGCAAGTATCTGACTCGATTGAACATCATTGTCGCGTTCAATAAACTACATATGCACTCAGATAGCAAAGATTTGACTATCTTTATTATCTTCTTTGACTCATACAAATATCATGTAATGCTCTTCAAATTAACAAATGAATCAACGTTTTATCAACACTATATGAACGACGTGTTGTTCAAATATCTACATCAGTTTTGTCAGATTTATCTAAATGACATTATCATTTACAGCAAGATCTTGAAGAAACACAAACAACATGTACGATTAATCTTGAATAGACTACGAGAAGCTGATCTACAGATAGACATCAACAAGTGCGAGTTTCATGTTCAGAAAACTATCTTTCTAGAACTTTTGATATCAATCAAAGAATTGAAGATGAACTCGCGAAAGATGCAAGCAGTCGTTGATTGATCTACATTCAATAATCTCACTCAAATGCAGTTCTTCATTGACTTCTGCAATTTCTATCAACGCTGCATCAAGAACTTTTCAAAGATTGTTCATTCAATGATTCAATTCACTCAAAAGAAAATCATATTTGAATGAAATGAAGTCTGTCAGATCATCTTCAATCATATGAAGAGATGTATGATCAAAACTTCTATACTACGTCACTTTGATTAAACTCATGAGACTATTCTCGAAATCAACTCATTCAACTACGTCAACGATGAAGTTCTCTCTCAATATAATGATGAAGAAGTACTACATTTGATTGTCTTTTATAGCAAGAACATGTCTTTTGCTGAATGCAACTACGAGATATATGATAAAGAACTTCTGATCATCATTTGAGCATTTGAACACTGACGACTTGAACTAAAGCTAACTGACATTTCTATCAAGATGTTCATCGATCATCAAGCACTCACTTCGTTGATGAAAGATAAAGAGCTGAGCAGACGTCAGATGCGCTGAGTTCAGAAGCTCGTTGATTTCAACTTCAGAATAATGTATTGATCTGACAAACAGAACATCAAGATCAATGCATTAACTCGTTGAGCTGACGTCGTGCTCAGAGATTCAGAAGATGAGCGCGTTCGCTATCAATGAATCACTATTCTGACTTCGAATCGAATGAAAATTGCTGATTTAAAGAAGA
>JAABUP010004230.1_pt1 | contig 23813 bp, 21 predicted proteins | sample 5559201 | NCBI WGS metagenome assembly JAABUP01 (sample SAMN10711887, study PRJNA513373) | rock metagenome | isolation source: Antarctica rocks | place: Antarctica
TAAGCCTGTCACGCAACTATCTAAGACAAATACCGAGCTGAGCGCAATTCCACTATGGTTCCTAGCGAATGCGGGACATAATATTCCAAAAAATCCCGATTTTTGCTTAAGTCCGACAGGCTGCTAGCACCGGGACTACTCGGGCGCGGCTAGGTACATCGTCACGCTGCCGATCATGTCCGTCTCGAACTGCATGCGCACCGGGATCATCGGGCCGCCCGGCGCGGTCGCGGCGAACCAGGCGCTGCCCCGCCGCGGGCGCTGCGCCGCCGTGCGGTCGGCGTCCAGCTTGAAGCCCGCGAGCTGCCGGCCCTCGAAGTCGCAGCGCAGCGCCGTGCCAGCGAAGCTTGAGCGCCCGGTCGGCTCCAGCGCCTCCTGCCCGGCGGTTCGCGCGCTCAGCTCGGCGAGGCGGCGGCCGTCATAGGTGCGGGACCGGCCGTCGCACCGGCCGGTTGCGTTTACCTGGCGCACGAGCTGCGCCATGGCGCTCAGGCTGTCGACCGTGCCGGCCTGTTCGGCTGCCGGCACCGGCTCGCGCTCCTCCTCGTTGGGCGGGGTCAGGGTGCGGACCTCTGGTTGGCCCTTGGGATAGTCGATCTGCGTGACGCGGGAATGGCCGCGCAGGTGGCCATAGCTGAAAAAGCGCCGGGGCGCCGGACGGTCGCCGGCGAACGTCCCCTCGACGGTGGTGTCCTGCTCCGCGTGGATCAGCACCCCGACCGTGCCGGCCGTGCGATAGACCAGGTGGACGCGGTAGTCGCGCGGGTTAACCGCGAACTCCACATCGAGGCGGAGCACGTTCAGCCCGGTCGAATACGCGGCGTAGTGCGCGTGGACCGGCCCGTGGACCGCCTGGGCTCGAGCGGCCACGGGATAGCACAGCAGGATCAGCGCAGCCACGAGATGTCGCATGCCGCGACAATGGACGCATTTGCGCGCGTTGCAACTTGACACCGGCGGGAGCCGGCCCCTACACAGCCAGCCCCTAGGAGCTTCCGGGTTCTTGGAAGCTTTCGGGCCGAAATGCCCCGGCATGGATGTTTCAGCAGGGGGCGCGTAGCTCAGCGGTAGAGCATTCGCTTCACACGCGAAGGGTCACAGGTTCAATCCCTGTCGCGCCCACCAGCCCCTGGGTCAAGCCGCCCCTCTGGATCAAGCCATCTTGGGTGTGCTGCCCTCGCCAAGGTCCCACCACAGCCCAGCAAAGGCGGCGATCCCCTCCCGCGCCGGGGCGACTAGCAGGTGCTCGTCGGGTCCATGCTGCTTGCAGCCGTTGTAGCTGTGCGGCACCCATACGAGGGGCGTGCCCAGATGGTCGATGAACACGTCCCCCGGCAGCCCGCCGCCGCCATTGGGAATGAGCTGCACCGGGCGGCCGAGCGTGTGTGCCATGCTGGCGACGGCCCAGCGCACCCAAGGGTTGGCGGGATCGGTGCGGCTCGCGGCCATGCGGACGCCTTGGGAGATGATTTTCACCTCCGGAAAGCCGGCCGCGTCGAGGTGGCGGCGCAGCGCGGGCTCGAACGTCGCCGGGTCGGTGTCGACGGTGTAGCGGATTTGGCAGCTCGCGCGGGCGTTCGGCGCGACGGCGTTCACCGGGTTCTCGGGCCGGCCGCACAACAGCGCGACGACGATGAAGCTGTTCCAGCCGTAGATCTTCTCCGCCGCCGACAGACCAGGCTCGCCCCAGCCGGGGTCGATGGTTGCCGCCTCGCCCTCGGCCACCAGCTCCAGCCCGCGCAGGGCGTTGCGCACGCTGTCGGGAACGGCAGCCGGCAGCCAGCCCGGCACCAGGATGCGGCCGTGGCGGTCGGCGATGCTGGCGATGGCGTGGGACAGCACAATGGCGGGGTCGGTGGTCATGCCGCCCCAGTTGCCGGAGTGGACGCCGCCGGGCCGGATGTCGAGCACGAGGTCGAAGCCGAACAGGCCGCGCGTGCCGGTCGAGACGGTGGGAGTGGCCGAGTTGACCCGCGGGCCGTCGCTCGCGATCAGCACGTCGGCGGCGAGCCGGTCCCGGTGCGCGGCGACGAACACGCGCAGGCCCTGGCTGCCGCGCTCCTCCGCCGTTTCGAGGACCAGCTTGAGGTTGAAGCCGAGGCGTCCGCCACGCTCGGCGAGCACCGCCTCCAACGCTGACAGGTTGAGCGCGTGCTGGCCCTTATTGTCCGCCGTGCCGCGGCCGTACCAGCGTCCGTCTTCCTGCGTCAGCACCCAGGGGTCGAGTCCGGCGCGCCACTGGTCCGCAAGGCCGCGCACGGTGTCGCCGTGGCCGTAGGTCAGCACGGTGGGGCCGGCGCCCTCGATCCGCTCGGCCAGCAGGATGGGGCCGAAACCCGGCACGGGGTTGGCGTGAACTTCGGCCACGAAGCCCATGCGCTCGAGCCAGGGCCGGATTTGCGCTTCGAGGTAGCCGGCCAGGTCCGCGTCGTGGCCGGGGTCCTGGGACGTGCTGGGCACCGCGACCAGGCCGGCGAGCCGCGACTGGAAGCCGCCATCGTCAAAGAACGCTGTCGCGCGTTCGATCGCCGCAACCCTGGTCCCGTCCATGCTGAAACTCCCGTCCGTTCCCTTGAGGCTGCCGGTTTACGGGCCGTGGGGCAACCTTTGCGGGCTAGAACAGGCCTGCCCCGTTGCGCGCGATCAACCAACGCACGCAACCGATGCCCGCGAGCCGCGCTTCAGGTTCTATGTTCGCCCGGCCGCCGTCCGAGCCCGCGCGAAGGTTGCAGTGATGACAAGATCGTTCATAGCCCCATTTCTAGTATGCATCTATCCACCCATCGAGAGAGGGATTAGGTTTCGCCGCATGTCGTTTTGCCCTGTTGATCACCGCTTGCCCCAAAACTGGACTCCTGCATGACCCGCCGTGTCGCCATCATCGGCTCCGGGCCGGGCGGCCTCGCGTCGGCCATGCTGCTGGCCAAGGCCGGCGTGGACGTGACGCTCTACGAGTCGCGCGATGTCGTCGGCGGCCGGTCGAGCACGATCACCGCGCCCACGCCCTCCGGCACCTTCCGCTTCGACATGGGGCCGACCTTCTTCCTGTATCCGCGCGTGCTCAGCGACATCTTCGCCGCCTGCGGGCGCCGGCTTGAGGACGAGGTCGAGCTGATCCGGCTCGACCCGCAGTACCACCTGGTGTTCGAGGGCGGCGGCGACATCCAGGCGACCGGCGACATGGCGCGCATGGCCGCCGAGATCGCGCGCTTCTCGGCCAGCGACGCCGCCGCCCTGCCCCGCTTCATGGCCGACAACCGCAAGAAGCTCGCGGTGTTCCGCCCCGTGCTGGAAAACGCCTTCAACTCCATGCGCGACCTGATGCGGCCCCAGGTGGTGCGCGGCCTGTCCCGCCTGCGTCCGCACCGCAGCGTCGACAGCGACCTCGGCACCTACTTCAGGGACGAGCGCGTGCGGCTCGCGTTCAGCTTTCAGTCGAAATACCTCGGCATGTCGCCGTTCCGCTGCCCGAGCCTGTTCACCATCCTTTCGTTCATGGAGTACGAGTTCGGCGTCTACCACCCGCGCGGCGGCACCGGCGCCGTGATGGGGGCCATGGCCCGTGTCGCGCGCGACCTTGGGGTTAAGATCCAATTAGCCGAGCCGGTGGAAGAAGTGCTGTTCGAGGGCCGCCGCGCGGTCGGCGTCCGCACGCAGGGCGAGGCCAAGCGCTACGATGCGCTGGTGATCAACGCCGATTTCGCGCAGACGATGACCAAGCTGGTGCCGGACGCAATCCGCCGCCGCTGGTCGGACCGCAAGATCGCGACGAAGAAGTTCAGTTGCAGCACGTTCATGATGTACCTGGGCATCGAGGGCAGCATCCCCGACCTGTCTCACCATACGGTCTACTTGGCCGAGGACTACCGCCGCAACATCGCCGAGATCGAGGCCGGCATGGCGCCCGAGGAGCCGAGCTTCTACGTGCAGAACGCCTGCGTCACCGACCCCGCGCTGGCGCCGCCGGGGCACTCGACGCTGTATGTGCTGGTGCCCGTCGGCCACCGCATCGGCGAGGGCGTGGACTGGGCGGCGGAGCAGGCGCGCTACCGGGCGCTGACGCTGAAGCGGCTTGAGAAGATCGGCATCCCCGACATCGAGAAGCGCATCCGGTTCGAGAAGATCCTGACGCCGCAGGGCTGGGAGGACGACCTGCAAATCTACCGCGGCGCCACGTTCAACCTGGCGCACAACCTTGCGCAGATGCTGCACTTCCGTCCGCGCAACCGCTTTGAGGACCTGGACGGCGTTTATCTTGTCGGCGGCGGCACGCATCCAGGCTCGGGCCTGCCGGTGATCTTCGAAAGCGCTCGCATCACTTCAAGGCTGATGGCCGAGGACCTGGGCCTCGACGCGCACTGGGAAGCGCCGTCCGCCATGGCGCAAGACCACTACGAACCCGCCATAGCGGAGGCACTATGAACGCCATCAACCAAATCCGTGGCACCCTGCCGGTCGGCGTCGTCGGCGCAGGCTTGGGCGGCTTGGCCGCGGCCTGCACGCTGGCGGCGCGCGGGCACAAGGTCATCCTGTTCGACAAGAACCCGTGGCTCGGCGGCAAGGCGGCGCTGCTGGAGCAGGAGGGCTTCCGGTTCGACATGGGGCCGACCATCCTGACGGTGCCCGACGTGCTGGGGCGCGTGTTTCAGGAGGCCGGGCGGCGCATGTCCGACTACCTGGACCTGCGTCGCCTCGACCCGCAGTGGCGCTGCTTCTTCGAGGACGGCTCCGTGCTCGACCTGCAGGAGGACGTGCCGGCGATGGCGGAGGTCATTGCCGAGTATGCGCCCGGCAGCGAGGGGGGCTACCAAGACTTTATCGCCATGTCGGCCAAGCTGCACGAGGTCTCGGAGAAGTTCTTCTTCTGGAAGTCGGTCGAGGGCATCACCGACACGCTTGAGTTCAAGGGCATGAACCTTGCGACGCTCAAGGACGTGCTGAGCCTGCGCATGGGCACCTCGGTCGCCTCGCAGATCCGGCAGCGCGTGCCGGACGCGCGGGTGTCGCAGATGCTGGACCATTTCGTGCAGTATGTCGGCAGCTCGCCCTACCAGTCGCCGGCCGTGCTGTGCTCCATCGCGCACATGCAGACGCAAAAGGGCGTGTGGTATCCCATGGGTGGCACCCGCGCCGTGCCGCTGGCGCTGGAGCGGCTGGCGGGCGAACTCGGCGTCGACCTGCGGCCCAGCGTCGGCGTCGCGGCCATCCTGTCCGAGGACGGGCGCGTGACCGGAGTGCGGACCGAAGCTGGCGAGGTCGTGAAGCTGTCGGCTGTCGTCAGCAACATGGACAGCGTTCGCACCTACCGCGAGCTGGTGGGCGGCAAGCCGCAAGCCTCGTTCGCCCGGCGCTGGAAGCGCGAGCCGGCGTGCTCCGGCGTCGTGCTCTACCTCGGCCTCGACCGCCGCTACGAGCACCTGGCGCACCACGACTTCGTCTTCTCGCACGACCCCGAGGAGGAGTTCGACTGGATCTACAACAAGGGCGAGCCGGCGCCCGACCCGACCTGCTACGTCGCAGCCCCCTCCGGCACCGAGCCGGGTGTCGCGCCGCCGGGGGGCGAGGCATTGTATGTCCTGGTTCACACTCCCTACCTCCGCCCGCACCACGACTGGGCCAAGATGTTCCCGGCCTACCGCCAGGTGATCCTCGACAAGCTCGCACGCTGCGCCGGGATGCCGGACCTCAAGGAGCGGATCGTGTTCGAGCGCCACCTGACGCCGCAGGACATCCACGAGCGCTACCGCGTGCTCGACGGCGCGATCTACGGCCTGGCGAGCCACGGCAAGGTCAACGGCGCCTTCAAGCCCGGCAACCGGTCGCGCGACCTCAAGGGCCTCTACCTAGCCGGGGGCGCCGCGCACCCTGGGCCTGGCATGCCCATGGTGCTGATGAGCGGCTGGATCGCCGCCGACAGCCTAGCGCAGGACATGGCAACCAGCCCCGCGTCGCGGGCCGCAGCACCTGTCAGTGCCTGAAGAACGGGTGGCCGACCCGGTCGCGGTGCGGTCGGGCCGGGCGTTCTGGGCGTTCGGCTGGTATCTCCGGTGGTTCTTCTATCGACGTTTCCATGCGGTGCGGCTCTCCCATAGTGGGCCGCCGCGCGGTTTCGAGGACCATCCGCTGATCATTTACGGCAACCATCCGTCGTGGTGGGACCCGGCGCTCTATATCCTGCTGTGCGTGAAGCTTTTCCCCGGTCGCCTCGGCTATGGCCCGATGGACGCAAAGGCGCTCGGCCACTACGGCGTGTTCGAGCGCATGGGCGTGTTCGGCATCGCGCTCGACAGCCCGCGCGGCGCGGCACGCTTCCTGTCCACCAGCCTGCGCATCCTCTCCAACCCCGCCAGCGTGCTGTGGATCACCGCGGAGGGCGAGTTCGCCGACCCCCGCCGCCGGCCGCTCCAGCTTCGCCCCGGCATCGCCCACCTGGCCCGTCGCGTGCCCGGCGCCATCATCCTGCCGATGGCGGTCGAGTACACCTTTTGGAACGAAAGCCGGCCCGAGGCGCTGGTCCGGTTCGGCGAACCCATGCAGGCCGGGCCGCACCGCAGCGTGGCCGAGTGGGCCGGCCACCTGGAGCGCGAACTGGCGCGCTCAATGGACGCGCTCGCGGCCGAGTCGGTGCAGCGTGAGCCGCGCCTGTTCCGGACGCTGCTGCGCGGCGGGGCTGGGGTGGGCGGGATCTACGACCTGTACCGCCGCAGCCGGGCGCTGGCCGGCGGACGCCGGTTCGACCCGCGCCACGAGCAATGGGAATGACGATCCAAAGATGACGGACCTGGCTGACGTCGCGCTGTTCCTGGCGGTGGGTCCGTTGCTGCTCGGGCTGTGGAACCTGCGGCTTTATCGGATGCCTGCCCATGCCGTTGGCCGCCCCAGCGTTTCCGTGCTGATCCCAGCCCGCAACGAGGAGGCCAACATCGGCGACGCCTGCGCGGCCGTGCTGGCGAGCCATGGGGTCGACATCGAGCTGATCGTGCTCGACGATGCCTCGACCGACCGGACGCCGGCGATCCTGGCCGTCATCCATGACCCACGCCTTCGGATCGCGACCGCGCCGCCGCTGCCGCCGGGCTGGTCCGGCAAGCAGCACGCCTGCCACGTGCTGGGCGGCCTGGCGCGGCACGAGCTCATGGTGTTCGTCGACGCCGACGTGCGGCTGGGGCCGGAGGCGCTGAACCGCATGGCCGGCACGATGCAGCGGCACCCTGTCGGCCTGGCCAGCGGCTTCCCGGCCCAGGTGACGGTGACATGGTCCGAACAACTGCTGATTCCGCTCATCCACTTCCTGCTGCTCGGGTTCCTGCCGATCGCGGCGATGCTGCGGTCGCCTGCTGTTGGCCTGGGAGCCGGCTGCGGGCAGTTGTTCATCGTCCGGCGCGATGCCTACATCCGGGCTGGCGGCCATGCGGCGATCAAGGCCTCGCTGCACGACGGGTTGACCCTGCCCCGCGCTTTCCGCCGGGCGGGATCGATGACCCGGCTGTTCGACGCAAGCGGCTTCGCGCGGTGCCGCATGTACGCCAATGCCGCGCAGGTCTGGGAGGGGTTATGCAAGAACGCGACGGAGGGCATGGCGAAGCCCCTGGCGTTGCCGGTTTGGACGGTGATACTGGGCGGCGGGCAAATCCTGCCAGCGGTGCTGATGCTGTTGGCGCCGGGCTGGACGGCGGGTTTGGCGCTGTTGGCGTCGGTCGGGTTCCGGCTGGTGCTGGCCGCGCGGTTCCGCCAGCCGTGGATCGCGGCCGTGCTGCATCCGCTCGGCGTGGCGGCGCTGCTGGTCGTGCAGTGGTGGTCGCTGGTACGCGCCGCCCGTGGCCGCCCGGCCACCTGGCGCGGCCGGGCCTATACGGCGCAGTAGCGGCCCTCGTCCTGGGGATGGCAGGCTCGGTGCAGGCGGCGAAGCTGGAAGTCGTCGTGGCCAACGTCCGCAGCGGCAAAGGCCACGTCCGCGTCGCCGCGTGTTCCGCTGACACGTTCCTAAAGGACTTCTGCCAGTGGAACGGCGAGGTCAGGGCGGCACCCGGCGAGGTCATGGTCACGCTTGAGGTCCCGCCTGGCGTTTGGGCGGTGCAGGCCTACCAGGATGAGGATGGCAGCGGCAAGGTGACGCGCAACTTCTTCGGCATCCCGACGGAGGGGCTCGGCTTCAGCAACGACGCGCCGTTCCGGTTCGGCCCGCCGAAGTTCGCGGACGCCGCGTTCCGCCTCGAACCCGGCGGTGGCCGCATTCGGCTCACGCTACGCTATTTTTAGGACATTTCATGGGCATCCCGCTGCCAACCGATCCGCCAACCTATTTCGACGCGCACCTGTTCGTCTGCACCAACCGCCGCCCGGACGGGCACCAGCGCGGCTCCTGCGCCGCCCGCGGGTCGGAGCGCCTGCGCGACTACATGAAGGCGCGGGCGAAGGAGCTGGGCATCGGGAACATCAGGGTGAACAGCGCCGGCTGCCTGGACCGTTGCGAGCTGGGACCCTGCCTCGTCATCTATCCCGAAGGCGTCTGGTACCGAGTCGACAGCCCCGCCGACGTGGACACCGTGCTTCAGGCGCACGTGATCGAGGGTGGGCGCGCTACGGCGTTGCTGCTGCCGCCGGGCTGAGCCGGGCGAGCACCAGGGCCGGGTCCGTGCCCTCGGGAACCGCCATGACATAGGCGGGCTGGGCGGACGTGACCACGCTGATCGCCCGCTTCGGGCACAGGCCCAGGCAGCCGACCTCCACGACGCGCAACTCGCGCCGACGGCCCGCTTCCTTCAACGCGCCCTTCAAAACCTGGGCCAAATCCTGCTTCCGCTTCTTGCCGAAGCCGCCCTTCAGCTTGCGGCTGCACTTGCCGCAAACCATCGCGACGTTGCGCCACGGGGCCTGGACCATCGAAATTTCATCATCGCTTTGCATGGCCGCGAGATGGCGCCGAAGCGGGCCGCTTTCCAGGCTTGCACGATCCGCTGTCTCACCCCATTGTAATACCTCAACTTGATGAAAGGAGGTGATCCAGTGTCTCATTGTTTGACCCTACAGTCGCACCCCGTGACCTGGACGCCGGCCCTGACCACTTGGGTCTTGGCTGGCTGACACCAACGTCCGGCGGCTGCGGCTGTCGAACAATGTGAAGGCTCCGGGTTCGTCCCGGAGCCTTCTGTGTTTTTGGGGCGACCGTCCGCGGCAGATGACGCCTACTCCTCAACACCCTCCAAATCCAGCAGAGTGTCCGCCTGCGCCTGCTCCAACGCCTCGATGCCACGGAGGCGGCGGCCAACGGCGCGGGTCCGGCGCCGGGCGGCATCGATCGTGTTGCTGAACGTGCCGGCCTGTTTCGCCAGCCGGTCGAGCACCTCGTCCATGCGGCCCATCTCGGTCCGGGTTGCCCCCAGCAGCCGCTGGATCTCGTCGGCCTTCTGCTCCAATGACAGCGTGAGCATGCCGAGTTGGATGGTGCGCAGCAGCGCCGGCGCCAAGCTCGGCCCCATGACCAGCACGCGGTGCTCGCGGTTCAGCCCCTCGATCAGGCCGGGCATCCGCGCCGCCTCCACATACAGCCCGTCCGTCGGCAGGTACATCACCGCGAAGTCGACGGTGGCCGGCGGGTTGATATACTTGCCGCTGATCGTCTTCGCCTCCAGCCGCAGCCGGGTTTCCAGCCGGCGGCGGGCGGCGCGTTCGCCCTCGGCGTCCCCGGCCTCCGCGGCGAGCAACAGGCGGTCGTAGTCCTCGGCCGGGAACTTGGCGTCGATCGCCAGCAAGGGCCGGACCTCGCCGCGCATCGGCATGACGACTGCGAACTCCACGATGTCGTCGCTGTCCTCGCGCAGCTTGCGGTTCGCGTGCCATGCGCCCGCTGGCAGCACGTCCTCCAACAGGGCGCGAAGCTGCAATTCCCCCCAAGCCCCTCGCGTCTTCACATTGGTGAAAATGCGCTTCAGGTCGCCGATCTGCGCGGTCATCGCCTGCACGTCGCCCATCGCCCGCTGCACCTGGGCGAACTGGTCGATCACGCGCTGGAAGCTGCCCTGCATCTGCGTCTCGACCGCCTGGTGCAACTGTTCGGTCACGCTGCGCTGGATGGCGGCAAGGCGGACCGCCGCCTGTTCGCTCATCTCCCGCAGCTTCGTTTCGAGCAGGGCACGGGCGTCGCCCTGGCCGCGGGCCATGCTGGTCGACAGCGTGCCGAGGGTCGCTTGCAATTCCAGTCGCGCCTGCTCGGCGCGGACGGACAGCGCCCGTTCCACTTGGGCCAACTGCGTGCGGGCCGCCTCCGCCTCTTGCCGTTGGCCCAGGGCCGCCTGGTCGGCCAACAGCAGCAGATGCTGCAAATCCGGCGGCCGGCGGAACAGCAGCGCCAGCACCAGAAGGCACAGCACGACTAGCAGCCCACAGGCGAGGATCAACAGCGACTCGGGCAGCATGGCCCTCAATGTTAGCGTTTTTCCATGAAGTCCGCGATGGCCGGCATCGCCGCGTCGAGGTCGACCGACCAGCGCCGGTGGGCGGGGCTGCTGTCGGCCATGTCCTCCATCCCGATCATCAAGCCGTAGTCGAGCCTGCATCCCGCAAAGATGTTGGAGTGGGCGTCGAGGTACAAAGCCGTGCTCTCGATGTCGAGCAGCCGCGCGCCGGGCTGGCAGAACACCGCGTTGAACAGCCCGGCGCCGCCGATGGCCACTATGCGGTCAGCGCCAGCAAACAAGCGGACCTGGTCCTCGACGTTCATGAACTCGGGCTCGACCGCAGTGTAGCCGAGCGCCGACAAACGATCGGCCAACGCCTGTTCGTTCAGCAACCCGCGGTAGGCATCGAGTTCCCGTGTGCGGCGCAGCCGGGCGACATACAGCTTGCGGACGGCCGAGGGGCCGTGCCGGGCCACGACCGCGTCGCGCACTTGGGCGTAGAGCAGGCGCGCGGCCGGGCTGATGTAGAAGTCCCGCATCGACTGGCGGAAGACGTGGACGTCCTCGAACCAATAGGCCGTGCCGCAGTCATGCAGGATGATGTCGTCCTCTTGCACGCCCAGCAGCGCCAGGAGGGCGCGCATGTTGGGGTGCGCGGCGAACACGAACAGCTTGCGGTAGAGCGCCCGGTTGCGCATGAAGTGGACGACAGCCGGGAGCACGTAGAGCAGCCACAGGCCCCAGTTGTGCGGCTCGTCCGATGTCGCGAACAGCACGGGTCCGGGGATGCGCTGCGCACCGTGCAGGCGGGCACGCGGGACGACGACATCCTCGCCGCGCCGGGTGACGCCGATGTAGCGGGACAACTCGGCGTTCGCTACGACTTGTTGCACCGAGGCGCGGGCGTCGCCGTCATAGATCGTGCTGACGACGCCCTCGGCGACGAAGAAGTCGGACCATAGCAGATGCACCGACCGCAGGCGCTCCAAGCGCCTCGCGTGCGACGGGCGGTGCCCGGCGTTCAGGCGGGCGGGGTCGAACGGCTGGCCCGACAGGTTGACGAGGACGCTGGGCCAGGGCTTCCACCAAGTGACGGACGGCTCCTCTGACACAACCTGCGCCGCGGCGCAGGTTGTGCTGAACCGCAGGGTGAGAAGGTCGTCGCTCAAGCGGCCAGAACAGCTTGGGTGGCCAGGGTGTCCCGGATTGCGTTCAGGTGTTCGGTGGCGGTGCGCTCCCAGGTGAAGGTCTCGGCGTGGCGCCGTGTGGCGGCACGGTCCCGTGGACTGGCCTGTATCGCGTGAACGCCATCCACCAGCGCAGCGGCGGAGCGGTCCGCCAGGAGGATGCCGGCCGCCGGCGTCGTCACCGCCTCGGGCGAACCCCAGACCGCAGTGGCGGCAACCGGGGTGCCGCAGGCCATCGCCTCGATCAGCACGTTGGCGATGCCCTCCCGGTCGCTGCAGTTCACCAGCACGTCGGCGGCGCCCATCAGCGCCGGCAGCCGCGCCTGGTCCACGTGGCCCAGGAACCGCACCTGATCGCCCAGGCCCAGCCTCTGCGCCAAGTGCCGCAGCGCCGCGTCGCGCGGGCCGTCGCCCACGATCAGCAGCGTGTGGCCGGGCAGGTCCGGCATGGCGCGTATGGCGAAGTCGTGGCCCTTGCGGTCGATCAGGTGGCCGACCGAGATCAGCGTCGGCCCGGTCAGGCTCAGGCTGTCCCGCAGCGCCGCCCGGTCCGCCGGCGGTTGGAACAGCGTCAGGTCGACCCCGTGCAGGATCACCCTTATCCGGTCCGCGGGCACGCCGAGCCGCACCAACTCGTCCTTTAGCGCCTGGCACACGACCGTCGTCAGTGGCGCCTGCCGGGCCGCCCACAGCAGCGCCCGGCGCGGTAGGGCATAGGCCGGGATTTGACTCACGTCGCTGCCAAAGCCGGTCAGCAACAGCGGCTTGCGCAGGATGCGGGCCAGCGCCGCCGCCGCAACGCCGTCGGGATAGAGATAGTAGGCGTCGATCACGTCGAAGTCGAAGCCGCTGCGCTGGATGCTGCGCACATGGCGCAGCACGGCGCCGGCCAAGAGCCAGGGCGCCGCCGACATGCTGACTTTTGGCAGCAGCGGGTAGCGCGGGTAGGTAACGGGCAGCCCGGCCCGCAGCTCCGCCCTCGGCACGCTGGCGAGCTGGGCGTAGCGGCCGAACCGCGGGTTGCGGGAGGGGAAATACGGCACCGGGGCCACATGCCGGATTTCCAGCGCCCCGGCGCGGGCCAGGTGCGCGAGGCGGTGCTCAAGGAAGACGCCGTGGCGCGGCTGCGCAATGTTCGGGAACAAGGTCGAGAACGACAGGACCCTGAGTGGCCGCATGCTAGCCGGGCCGGAAGCCGACCTCGTTGCAAGTCGTCTCAAGCGCGCCGCTGCGGCCCCCCATCGCCTTGCGCCAGTGCAGTGCGTCGAAGTTGCGGGTTTCGTGGACCCGGTTGGCCTGCGCGCTGCAACGGAACTCCGCCCACTCCAGGTCCTCCGGCAGATCGGGATCGGGCACGTCCTGCAGGGTGGACTGCACCGGGTCCTGGCTGACCCAGGCTTGGCGCACCCGGTCCAGCAGGGCGTCCACTTGGTGGAGCGCGCCGGGCAAATCCGGTTGCGGCTCGTAGGCGGCGGTCCAGGGGTTCCAGACCTCGAAATCGAAGCGCGCGGAACCATCTGCTGCATCGTGCCGGATGATGCGAAGGGCGGGCCGGCTCATCTGTGGTCCTGTGGCTGTCCGCTCCTGTTATCGGCAGGCGGGCCGCCATGCGCAACCGCAAACCGCGGTTCGCCATGAAGGTGAAGTGGAATAGCATCGAATATGCCGCAATCGCGCACCTCCTGCGTCGCCGTCATCGGCGCTGGCATGGCTGGCCTGGCCTGCGCCCGCGCGCTGCATGGCGCCGGCGCCGACGTTACGCTGTTCGATAAAAGCCGGCGCGTCGGCGGCCGTCTGGCGACCCGCCGGGTGGGCGGCCTCACGTTCGACCATGGCGCGCAGTATGCGACCAGCCGCGACCCCGCGTTCGCCGCCGAAATGCAGGCGATGACCGCAGCCGGGGACGCGGCGCCCTGGCCCGCGGCTGGCGACGGGCGTTGGTGCGGCGTGCCCGGTATGTCCGCGCTGGCCCGGCACATGGAGCGGCAGGGCGTCGGCACGGTGCGGACAGCCCGGCACGCGGCGTTCCTGCATCCCCAGGCCGACGGTTGGAGGGTGCGCCACATGGATGCGGGCACCACGCCGCCGGGCCTGGTGTCGGACACGGGCGGGGAGCTTGCAGGGCCGTTCGACCGAGTCGCCGTCGCGGTCCCGGCGCCCCAGGCCGTGGCGCTGCTGCGCCCGCACCGTTTCGCCGACGACGCCATGCGCGCCAGCATGACGCCGTGCTGGGCCATGATGCTGGCTTTTTCCGAGGCGGCGACAGCACCCGACACACTGCGGCCGGACACCGGCCCGCTCCGTTGGATCGCCCGCGACAGTTCGCGGCCAGGCCGCGCCGCGTTGCCCGAGTGCTGGACCGCGCACGCAGCGCCCGAGTGGTCCCGAGACCATCTGGAGCAGCCCGCTGAGGCCGTGTTGCCGGAGTTGCAGGATGCCTTCCGGGCCGCGACGGGGATCAGGTCGGCTCCATCCTATGCCGCCGTGCATCGCTGGCGCTACGCGCTGGCCGATGCGCCGCTGGGCGTGCCGGCGTTGTGGGACGCGGCAGCCGGGCTCGGCGTCTGCGGCGACTGGTGTCTGGGCGCGCGGGTCGAGGCCGCGTTCCTGTCCGGCCAAGCCCTGGCGCAACTGATGGCAGCCTGATACCGGACGCCCTTATGCATTGACCGCCCTCCACATTCTACCTTCACGAGCGCTCTCGATAAGAACAGGCTTCCATTCTTTTGACTTTGCTGAATTGGAGCATTGCTATGCCCGCTGGCTACAACCAGGACGTGCTGGCGTGGGCCACCGAGCAGGCCCGCCTCCTTCGTGCGGGCCAGTTCGACCAGCTCGACATCGAGCACATCGCAGATGAGGTCGAAGACGTGGGCAAAAGCGAGAAGCGTGAGCTGGCAAGCCGCTTGGCTGTCCTGCTGGCCCACCTTCTGAAATGGCAGTTCCAACCCACGCACCGGGGCACGAGTTGGGAACGCACAATGCGCGAACAACGCAAGCAGGTTCTCCGCAAGCTCAAGGAGACCCCGAGCCTCAGCCCTCTTTTGAACGATCTGGAATGGGGCGAGGGCGTATGGGGCGACGCGGTGACGCTGGCGATTGCCGAGACGGGCCTTGATACTTTCCCCGAGGCCTGCCCCTGGAGCCTCGCTGGCGTGCTCGCCGACGACTGGCTCCCCGCCTAGCTAGTTTGACAGTGGTCAGGGTGGAGCCGCCATGGACCACAGCGAGCGACATCAGGACTGCAACGCGAACAGCAGCAGCGAGCCGCCGGTGACATAGTAGGCGTCCCCGATCGCAAAGCTTTGCCGGTCGTCGCGGTCGGGCACGTTGGTGTCGAACACCAGACCCCATGCCTTGCCGTTGGCGCAGTCCGGCAAGGTGAAAGTCACAAGGTCGTGGTGGGCGTTCAGCACGATCAGCATGGTTGTGTCGCTGCCTGGCTTGCGTATGCCGGTGGCCTGCGCCCGGCCGTCGATCAGCATGCCGAAGCACTTCATGCCGGGGTCGCCCCAGTCCCCGTCCTCCATCTCCGCGCCCGAAGCGTTGATCCAGGTGACGTCCTTCACATCGAGCGCGTCGATCGTCGTGCCGGTGAAGAAGCGGCCACGGCGCAGGATGGGGTAGTCGTGCCGCAGCTTGGTCAGCCGCCGCACGAGCGCCACTTGAGTCCTGGCCCAATCCGGCAGGTTCCAGTCGAACCAGCTTGTCTCGTTGTCCTGGCAGTAGGGGTTGTTGTTGCCGCCCTGGGTACGGCCGAACTCGTCGCCGGCCAGGATCATCGGCGTGCCCTGCGACAGCAGCAGGGTGGCCAGCAAGTTGCGCATCTGGCGCCGCCGGGTCTCGTTCACCTCGATGTCGCCGGTCTCGCCCTCGACGCCGTGGTTCCAGCTATTGTTGCTGTCGCTACCGTCGCGGCCGTCCTCGCCGTTGGCGTCGTTGTGCTTGTCGTTGTAGCTCACCACATCGCGCAGGGTGAAGCCGTCATGGGCGGTGATGAAGTTCACCGTCGCCCACGGCTTGCGCCCACGCTTGTTGAACATGTCCGCCGACGCCGACAAGCGCGCCGCCATGGCGGAGGCCATGCCCGCGTCGCCCCTCCAGAACCGCCGGACGTCGTCACGGAACTTGTCGTTCCACTCCGCCCAGCCCGGCGGGAACCCGCCGACCTGGTAGCCGCCGGGTCCGCAGTCCCAGGGTTCGGCGATCAATTTCACGCTGTTCAGCACCGGGTCCTGCCGGCAGGCGTGCAGGAAGCCGCTGCTCTCGTCAAAACCATGCGGCTCCCGTGCGAGGATGGTGCCGAGGTCGAAGCGGAACCCGTCGACGTGCATCTCCTGCACCCAATAGCGCAGGCTGTCCGTCACCATCTGCAGCACGCGGCTGTGCGACAGGTTCAGCGTGTTCCCGGTGCCGGTGTCGTTGATGTAGAACCGGTTCTGGTCCGGCAGCAGCCGGTAGTACGAGGCGTTGTCGATGCCCTTGAACGACAGGCTCGGGCCGCGCTCGTTGCCCTCGGCGGTGTGGTTGTAGACGACATCCAAGATCGCCTCGAGTCCGGCGTCGTGCAGGTGGGCGACCATCTCCTTGAACTCGGCGTGGGCGAAAGCGGGCTTGCTGGAGTAGCGCGGGTCCGGCGCGAAGAAGCCGATGGTGTTGTAGCCCCAGTAGTTGGTCAGCCCTTGCTTCATCAACTGGCTGTCGTTGATGAAGGTGTGGACGGGCAGCAGCTCGACGCTGGTGACGCCCAGGCTGCGCATCCAGTCCACGGCCTCCTTGCTCGCCATGCCGGAGAACGTGCCGCGCAGCTCCTCGGGCACGGCGGGATGGTTCTTTGTAAAGCCGCGGACGTGGGTTTCGTAGAGGATTGTCCGCTCCCATGGCACCTCGGGGCGGCGGTCGCGCAGCCAGGTGAAGGCCGGGTCGATGACGACGCATTTCGGCATTTTTGGCGCGCTGTCCCGCTCGTCGAACGTCCGGTCGTCGCCGGTTTCCAGCCGGTAGCCGAACACCTCGGGTCCCCAGACCAGCTCGCCGACGTGGCCTTTGGCGTAGGGGTCGAGCGACAGCTTGTGCGCGTTGAAGCGGTGCCCGGCGTCGGGCGCCCAGGGGCCATGGACGCGGTAGCCGTAGACGGTGCCGGGCCGGGCGTCGGGCAGGTAGCCGTGCCAAACCTCGTCGGTGTACTCCGGCAGTTCGATCCGTTCGAGTTCGGTGCGCCCCTCCTGGTCGAACAGGCACAGCTCGACCCTGGCGGCGTTGGCGGAGAACAGGGCGAAGTTGACGCCGACGCCGTCCCACGTGGCGCCGAGCGGATGCGGCAGGCCCTCGGTGATCCTGGACGCCTTGGCCATCTCAAACAACTGCGGACCTCATGCTTGCGCGTGCCTCGGACAGCGCCGACGGGAGGGCATGGGTTCCAGCCAGGACGCTACTGTTCCGAGGTATGCAACGCAGATACCACTCCCCGCAACGCCGATTGCAGCCGGGCCGCAGGTTCGGCGCCGAAACGCGCCTCGAACCCGGCCTGCGCCGCGGCCCAGGCCGGATACGCTGCGGCAACGAGTTCAGCGCCCCGTGGCGTGACCGACAGCAGGCGGGCGCGGCGGTCGGCCGGGTCGGCAACGGCGCAGAGCAGGCCGTCCCGCTCCAGCGGGCGGATGTTGCGGCCAAGCGTCGTGCGGTCCATCACCAGTTCGGCCGCCAGCGCCTGGATGCCGCGCGGTCCGTGCCGGTGCAGGCGGGCCAGGATGCTGAACTGCGACACGCGAAGGCCGAGCGGCGCCAACGTGGCGTCATAAAACACCGTGACCCGGCGCGCCGCTTGCCGCAACGATTGGCAGTGGCACGCGCCCGGAGCGCTTGCGTCGATATTCATGGTCCGGCGACACAGCCATGCATGGGCATGGGCCATGGTTAGGTGTATATGCGCGCTCTGTCCAGGCGTTCCCGGCTTCCAAGGGCTTGTCGATCCATCAGACCCCTGAAAGGGTTGCCCTGGTCTGCTTCCGGCTACTCGAAGCCGCCCTCCAAGAGCGAACGGCGTCGATGGCCGCGCACTGCTTGGTAATGGTGCAATGGGCGGATTGCATCAGCGGGACAGATGCAGGCAGTGGCCGCAGGCCTGCACGATCTGCCGATGCGTCAAGGCGGACCGTCAGTTCAGCTGACGTAGTTGCAGGCTGCAACGGCCTATGCGCCGCGCCTGCCTGAATGGGGGACGCATACAGGCCCAAAGTCCGGGGCTGCTCCGGTCCAACCACCTTTAGCCGAACCTGCCACGCCGCCCATACAGCAAAGGCGAGCAGGATGGGCAGGCTGATCGGCAACCCCGGCCCCAGCACACTCGTCCACACCATCGCTGCTGGCAGGCAAAGCGTCAGCATCATCAAAAAAGTTTCCCACCATCGCAACGGCCGCCCGGCCCGCAGCCGCGCCATGCCGAGGAACAGCACCGCTGCTGTGAGCGGCGGCAAATCGTACCAGAAGGCGTGCGGATTTGCCAAAACAGCCGCGGCGGCCAGGACGCCGATAGCGGGCGACGACACACCGCGTCGGAAGGCGAACCAAACCAGCGCCGCCATGGCGCCGCCGACCAACAGTTGCAGCAGTTCCGCCGCTGCCTCTGGCACCCCAAGCAGAGCAAGGTTGGCCAGCACCGTGGGCTTCAACGGCAGCAACTCCGTTTTTGCCGCGAACCAGGCCGAATAGCCCGGCAGCGATGCGAGCCAGTCCAGCCAGATCGATCCGCCGAACATCACCGTCGTCAATGCCACGAGCAGGAGCGTGACGCACACCGTGGCGCCGATGCCCCGCCACGCGCCGGCCGCCAACAGCGCGACGGGCACCAGCAACCCAAACTGCGGCTTGTAGGTCAGCAATCCCAGCAGCAGGCCGCCGAGCCAGGGCCGCGTCCCGATAAGCCGGAGGCCGCCGATCAGCAGCGCTCCCGATAGGAAGCCGTTCTGGCCGGTGATCACGCTCATCGTGGATACCGGGGCTGCCAGGATGGCAAGCACAAACCAACGCTTTGGGGCGCGGTCCAGCGACGGCCCAGATGAACGTGGCAAAGGTCAGCGCGGTCCAGGCGTAGTAAGCCTAACTTAGCGGCAGCAGGCCGAGCGGCCAAACCAGCAACAAGAAGGTCGGCGGGTAGGGGAACGGAAAAAACCGGGACGGGTCCATGCCCAACCCGACCTGAAAGTCGTGCAGCCGCGCGACGTGGTACAGCACGTCAGCCGGTTGAGCCAGCATCAGGCGGCCGTAGGACCAAAGGGCGGTAAAGTCTCCGGCCGTGACTGTGTTGATGTTGATGTAGTGTTCGGCAGCAAAAGCTATGAACAGCGCCAGCATCGGAAGGATCACGAACCTTCCCTACCGGCTGTCCATACGCCAACCACCCAGCGCCACCTCGGACGACGTTGCGCCAGGCGCAGCCAAGCCGAGGTTCTTTTCACTCATGACGCAACTTTACCCGCGGAACAGGTCCGGGGAGAGGCCTTTTATGTCAATAAATGTGGCAACCTCCTCAACGGCTAGGCTGCCTTGCCCCGCCCGCCCAGGCCGGCCTCCGCCAGGGTCGGCAGCAGCGGCAGCAGCAACGAAAGGTCGCGCTCCGCCCGGCAGCATAGATATTGCGCGACCAGCGGCGCGTCGCCCGTGCGTTCCGGCAGCGGCAAGCCGTCCGGACCCAGCGGCAGGGCGGTGAGCCCCAGGTCGGCATAGACCTTCAGCAGCCCAGGGCCGGCAAGCCACACCGCGGTGTCCAGGCCCTCCTGCTGCGCCAGGTCCCGCAGGTTCCAAATGGCCGACACCCGGTCCTGCACCGATCCAGCGGGGTCGCCGAGGCCGAGCAGCACGCGGCCAATCCGGCGGAACGGGATGCCTGCGCGCCCGGCCTCGCCCATCACGATGCCGTCCGCCTGCACCGGCGGCACCGCGCCAAGTTCCGCGTAGCGCTGGCGCCCCTCCCCGGCCCAGGGCATCCAGCCGACACGGCCGGGCCGGATCAGCCGCCAAATCGCCACCAGCGCCAAGATCACGGCCAACGCCACCGACAGGCGCAGGCTGTTCGGAACGTCCGGGGACAGCACGACCTCGATCCAGTTGTTCTCGGCCATGGTCCGCATCGTCGGCTCGAACGCCGACAGCGCCAGCACACACACCACGAGCGCGATCAACGGCACGGCGGTGCCGGCCTGCAACGGTCCCGACAGTAGGTGCGCGTGGCGGTAGTAGGCGTCACGGAACGGCGCCACCAGCAGCGTCACCAGCACCAGCACGCCCGGAATCCACAGGTCGGTCCCCCGCGCCGCGGTGAACCCGGCCGCCGCCAGCAACAGGACAATGGTGGCGCCCCAGGCCAGCGTCACCCGCTGCGACAAGCCGATCGACAGCACCATCAGCGCGGCGCCGATCAGCGACGGCACGAACTGCCCGGCGTTCGCCGCGATGTCGGCGTAGTCGGGGTCGATCCAGGAAAAGTCCGGGCGGTCGTCCAGCACGCCCAGCGCCAGCAGCAGCGCGCCGCACAGCGCCACGGCGCCGGAGGCCGCGCCGGCGGCGAAGTCCGGCTCGCTCCAGCGCGCCAGGGCCTGGGTGCTGCGGCTGAGGGGGCTCACCTTGAACAGCGCGCCGCCGCGCAGCAGGATCTCGTTGCCGGCGAACAGCGTGCCGGCCAGGAACAGCGGGATGATGTAGTAGTACAGCCGGAACACCACGATGGCGCCCAGGATTTGCGGCGGCTGCAAATAGGGTTCGAGGCCCAGCAGCATGGCAGTGTCGAACACGCCGAGGCCGCCGGGCAGGTTCGCAGCGAGGCCGGCGGTGTAGGACGCGACGTAGACGCCGAGGAAGCGTATGTAGGTCAGCCCAGGCACGTCCGGCAGCAACTGGTAGAAGATCGCCGCCGTGACCGCCACGTCGACCGTCGCCAGCGCCACCTGCACGATGGCCATGCGCCAGTCCGGCAGCGTGACCTCCGCGCCGAACAGCCGGATGGTGCCGACGAAGCGGGACAGGCCGACATAGGCCGCGACAACGAGCCAAAGCGCCCCGCCGATCGCGTACATGCCCCATCTCGGCACGATCGCGCCAAAAAAGGGAATGGCGTCGGGTTCGAGGAACAGGATGACGCCGCCCAGCACCAACCCGCCGAGCGCGAAGGTGAGGCTGCAAAATGCCACCACCTTGGCGATCTGGAACGGCGTCAGCCCCCAGTGTGCATAGAGCCGGTAGCGCACCGCCGCCCCGGAGACCGCGGCGAACCCCAAGTTGTGCGACAACGCATAGGCGCAGAACGACGCGAACGAGACACGGGCATAGCTGACCTTGTGCCCGGCGTAGATGGTGCCGAGCCGGTCGTAGAACGTCAGCACGCTGTATGACAGCACCGTCCAAACAAATGAGAGCAGCAACGCGCGCTGCGGGATCGCCGAGAGCGCGGCCTTGATGTCCGCGACCTTGAGGTGGCGGAACTCCTTCCAGATCACCCAGATCGCGCCGACCAGCAGCGCCACGCCCAGCAGCGCCGGCAGTTGTCGGACGGCTTTCTTCAGCAACTCCATCGTTAGGCCGCGTCTGAGGCGGGGGCGGCGCCCAAGCCAGGGACCGCGCTGGCGGCGTCGAGGCGGCTGCGGATGAGAGCGATGGTCTCGGGCACGCCATAGAGCGCCACGAAGCCGCCGAAGCGCGGCCCCTCGGCCTGGCCGAGCAGCACTTGGTACAGGCAGCCGAACCAGGCTTTCAGCTCCGGGAACGGGTGCCGCTTGCCGACCTCGTAGACCACGTCCTGGATCGCCTCCGCCGCGGCGCCGGGGTCGAGCGCTGCGAGCATGGCGGCGAGGTCCTCAAGTGCGGCGCGCTCGACTGGGACCGGGTCGCGGTACTGCTTCGACGGGCGGACGAAGTCGCGGTAGTAGGCGATGGCGTAGCCGACCAGGCCGTCGAAGAACGGGCTGGCGCCGGGCGCGGCATTGGGGCTGTAGCGTTGCAGGAAGCCCCAGAGCATGTCCGGCGTGTCGGCGTTCACGACGCTCGCGAGGTTCAGCAGCATGCCGAACGGCACCGGACTGGCAGCGCCAGTATTGCTGCCGCCTTGGATGTGCCAGGCCGGGTTCACGTGCCGGGCGGCGTCGTCCTGCTCCGGCAGCTTGGCGGCGTTGGCCAGGTACTCGTCCACGGCGCGCGGGATCACGTCGAAGAACAGCCGCTTGGCGCGGTGCGGCGAGTTGTACATGAACTGCGCCAGGCTCTCGGGCGGGGCATAGCGCAGCCAATCGTCGACTGACAGGCCGTTGCCCTTGCTCTTGCTGATCTTCTGCGCGTGCTCGTCGAGGAACAGCTCGTAGGTGAAGCCGACCGGCGGCGCGCTGCCCAGCAGCGCGCACACCCGGCCGGACAGCTTCACGCTGTCAATCAGGTCCTTGCCCGACATCTCGTAGTCGACGCCCAGCGCGAACCAGCGCATCGCCCAGTCGGCCTTCCATTGCAGCTTGCAGGCGCCGCCGGTCACGGCCGTCCGGAACCGCTCGCCGGTGTCGGGGTCCCGCCAGGCGACCGTGCCGGCGCCTGCGTCCACCTCGTCGATGCGCACCTGCATCACCCGGCCGGTGCGGGGATGGATCGGCAGGAACGGCGAGTAGGTCGCGCGGCGGTCCGGCCCGAGCGTCGGCAGGATGGCCGCCACGATCTGCTCGTGCCGCTCGGCGGTGCGCAGCAGGGCGGCGTCGAAGCGGCCGGCGGCGTAGTAGTCGGTGCTGGAGGCGAACTCGTACTCGAAGCCGAAGCCGTCGAGGAAGGCGCGCAGCCGGGCGTTGTTGTGGGCGCCGAAGCTCTCGTGCGTGCCGAACGGGTCGGGCACGCGGGTCAACGGTTGGCCCAGGAAGCCCTCCAGCATCGCCCGGTTCGGCACGTTGTCCGGCACCTTGCGCAGCCCGTCCATGTCGTCGCTGAACGCCAGAAGCCGGGCGGGCCGGCCGGTCAGCGCCGTGTAGGCCTGGCGCACCCAGGTCGTGCGCGCGACCTCGCCGAAGGTGCCGATGTGCGGCAGGCCCGACGGCCCGTAGCCCGTCTCGAACAGGGCGGTGTCCTTGCCGCTGGCCTCCAGGCGCTCGGCAACCTTCGCCGCTTCCTCGAACGGCCATGCTTTCGGGATCGGCCCAGGAATGTGACGTGGATGTGCTGGCATGGCTGCAAGCTAGAAATGGGGGGGGGCCGGGTCAATCGCGGCTGATGGGTTCCCGAGGAAAATCTACGGATTTGAGGCAATTGCCCACCTTGGCATTGCCCCCACCCCAAGCTAGGCCGTACACAAGCCTCCGATGCCGCCGCCCGCTCCCTTGTTGGTCCCGAACGCGCCGGCCGTCGTGGCGGGGCATGGCCGCGCCGCCGTGCTCAGCACGGATGGGGAGCTGCTGACCCTCGACGCCGCCGACGCATTGCGCGGCAGCGTGCCGCTCCTGGTCCACGCCCCGGCGACGCTCCGGCGGCTGGGGCTGGGCGGCCGTGACGGTTTCCCGTGCCTCGACCTGCTGGAGCTGTTCGCCTTCGCCATGCCCGCGCGCCCGGTGCCGCCGACGCCGCGCGGGCTGGCCTTCGCGCTCGACCTCGACCTGCCCGACAGCATGGAGGCGGCGGCGGCCCTGCTGCCGGACATCGCGGCCACCCTGCTGCAGTACCTCGCCGCCGGCCGCGACCTGCCGCGGAACAAGGACGCGGCGGGGCTTGCGGCCCGCATGGGGCAGGCTGGCTGGCCCTGGGCCGGGCTGGTGGCCGCGGCCCTCGGCAAGCCCAGCGCCAAGCCGTCCGCCGACGCCTTAAAGGTGTGGCGCCGCCTGCCGGAGTGGGAGGAGCAGGCGCCGCCGCCGCCGCCGGGTTCGTTGCCGGTGGGCGCGGGCGAGGCGCGGTCCCGCCTGGCGCACATGCTGGGCCCCAATTCGGAGCAGCGGCCGGGCCAGGCCGACTACGCCAGCGCCGCCGCCCAGGCGTTCGCCCCTCGGGAGGTGAGGGGCGACCCGCATGTCGTGCTCGCCGAGGCCGGCACCGGCACCGGCAAGACGCTCGGCTACATCGCCCCCGCCAGCCTGTGGGCCGAGCGCAACAGCGGCGCCGTCTGGATCAGCACCTACACCCGCCACCTGCAGCGCCAGATCGACGCCGAGTCGGCGCGGCTGTTCCCCGACCCGGCGGAGCGCCGCCGCCGGGTCGTGATCCGCAAAGGGCGCGAGAA
>JAABUP010004231.1_pt1 | contig 23810 bp, 15 predicted proteins | sample 5559201 | NCBI WGS metagenome assembly JAABUP01 (sample SAMN10711887, study PRJNA513373) | rock metagenome | isolation source: Antarctica rocks | place: Antarctica
GTATTAAAAAGCTATATAACAGGTTTTAGAGAAATATCTATTAACAATGTGAAGTTATGAAGTCTTGAAATTTCATGATTTGTATGGGATTTGAGGTGGCCTGAATAGGCAAGTGGCTTAAGTAACAGAGAAATATGTTAAGTTTATTCTCTTTTCTTTTCTCTTCTTTTTAGTGTCTGCAGTATAGCTGACATTTTCTTTTTTAGCCTATTCAGTCAACTCAAAACCTTTAAGTCTTTCTTTCTTGCCTTTTTCATTCTTTTCACCCTTTCTGTCAGTTCTGTTTTCTTTGTCTGTTTTGACCTGTTTTGCTGCTGACTTTGTGCAGTCAACACCTTTACAAACTTTGTTAAAGCTGTTTCAAGACCCACAACACTGATGAAATTGTTGTCAGCAGTTGTTTTGAGTTTCTGAATTTGTCAAGTTTGTTTTGAATGACATCAATCTGAATTAAAGACAGTGAAGAGTGCTGAGGTGATAGAGGTACTGTGAGAGGATATAGAAAAAGGATTTAAAGATGATAAGTCTATTTGAATCTCTTTTGATTCTTCAAAGAACATAAAGAAGAAGAAGAAGAAGAAGAAGAAGGTGTATGAGTGTTTATTGCTCATATGTCACATCAGATTATCTTGTGTCTTTTCTGCTATTTGAATCTTTCTGACCTCTTCTTTAACTGTTTGTTTCTTTCTGATCTTCTCATCAGTATGAGTATTGATGACCTTAATTCAGTCATCAATTGTCTTGATGTATGTGGTTTTCTGATTCCTGCCTGTTTTTAACATTCTCAAATGTATTTTTCTTTTTTGTATTAGGTCACTGACATGTCATTTTGGTTTGATATAGTCTCATTTTGTTTTCTTTGCAAATGACAGTCTTACTTTTTTTCAAAAGTAGGTATCTTCTGAGGTTAATTCATAGGCTGACTGATTCTGTAAACATATATGAATAAAAGATGTGTTCTTGTCAGCTGTCAATTGTGTTTCTTTGATTCTTGTGAAACTCTTTGTTTTTAGAGAAGAAGAAGCAGCAAACAACTCTGTGCTAAAAAGCACAATGAATTGAGATCAATAGAAGGTTAATGTTACGGCCAAACCGTAACCGGCTAGTATGCTCTAGGGAATACACAGAGAAAGCGTATACCTGAACATAAGCTCACACAGCTCTATATGCTTGAGGTGAGCCCGGTGAGACAATAGATCCTTAGTAGGTCTATCAGCTCTATTGCTCTATAGCGAGCAATGCAAGCACGACAATTCTATAGTATATAGTAGAACCATTTCCCCTATGAAAATGGGTTGTGTTCAACTCAATACAAGTTACCAACTACTGGTTTACCCTACACCGCGCACTGAGATTCTTATATCAACAAGCACAAATCTTTAGCCCTAATATCTGAGGCATCTCAGATCAGGATGTAACACTTTGAACATTCTTACAATATAAGAATGACAACCAGTGCACAGAAGTCAGCTTTGACAAGTCAAGTCAACCTTCAAAGCCTTCAGCAAATGATCAATGTATTCAAGGTACTGACACCCAATGCATTCACAGATGAGAGAGAGAAGCTGTGAGCCTTCTTGATCAAGCTCAAGTTATATATTGAATTCAATCAGACAAAGTTCAGATTTGAGATGGACAAAGATCTGTTTACTGTATCATACCTCAAGAATGCAGCATTCAATTGAGTTGACCTCAAACTGCATGAGTTCTTTGACAAGACACTGAAGAAATGAATAAACAATAAGAAATTCATATTCAACAACTATAAGAAGTTCAAGAATGAGCTTCAAAGAGCCTTCAAGGTAGTTGACAAGAAACAAGCAGCAGAAAGACGACTTCACATCCTAAAGATGAATAAGTCAGCAGTCAAGTATGCAGCGGAGTTTCAGTGAATTGCAACCTTAACAGATTGAGATGACGACACTTTAGTATCGCAATACTATTGAGGACTCAATGAGACTATCAAAGATGAAATAGCCAGAATGGATCAACCTGAAGAGCTTCAGAATATGATCAATATCTTCATCAACATCAACAGTTGTCAATGAGAATGATGGATGAAGTGCACAGAGCACTACACATCAAAGATGTAAGAAAGATGTTATATCTTCAGAAGAGGTGACTCTATGAACCTCAACGCAATTGAGAAGCATTGTGAGCAGCAACCACAAGTGAAGCAAGAATGGCGCATGAGCAAGCTCTATAAGCCTCAACTTTGATGAGCAGAGACTCACAAATGTTATAACTGTGAAAAGCTCAAACACCTTGCAAGGACCTGCAAGAAACCTCAATGAGAAAAGAAAGAAGTTGCAGCAATGAATACACACATAGTGCACGACGCCCTGAGCTGAACAGTTTGCTACAACAACATGTGCTGAACACATATGAGCAGCAAAGACAGAGTCAAATAATATTCACAGAAACTCAAGAAGAAATGAAGCAGTTACAACACAACAGGTTGATCAAAGAGATTAGCTATTCTAAAGAAAGTCAAGATCAAAGAAACCAATACTCACGAAACTCAGGTAGAAGAAGACTACAGTGATAGCACCTGAATAGCCCTGAATTTGAATGCAAACTTAAAGGATGTCAACAACTGAGAAGTCGACATGAGACTCAAAATGAGATATGAGCACCCTGAGAATCAGCGCTGAGAGATGTGTCAACAACTGCTAAAAAGACAGCAGAAAGAGCTCAAGAAGAAAGTCAATGATCTTAAGAAGCAACAAGAAACAAAAGAGGCAAGAGCATGCCTAAAACTCAACAAGTTAATGAGAGATGTATGAACAGCAATCAACTCAGTATCAAAACAACTTGTGTGAAAGACTAAGAGCCACAAAATCAAAATCTGTTTACTCACAGAGTACTCAACATCAGGCGGTGATTGATGAACCTTTTCAGAAGGCTACATGTCATCTGAGTTTCTGAGTAAAGTGAAAGCACTTCAGAACCAGATTCAGTGAGAATATAATCAGTATGAACTGCATCTACACCTCAAACAATATATCAAGAAAGGCAGCAAAGAATACATACAACTGATCATAAGAGGGGTAGAGCCTAAATGATTTCAGAACCTTTGAAGAAGAGCAAGCGACGCAGTACAGTCAAAAAACTGCAAGCTCTCTCAAAAAGACTAGAGAACAAGAAGCTTCTAATGTCTCAGAAGAACAACAAAGACCATAAGATATGAGTTGACATTCAAGTTGAATGAAATAGACTCCTTCAAGCAATGATAGACTCAGGGACAACCAACAACTATATTTCAAAACAAGCGATAAGAATGCTAGAACTAACGCCGCAGCGAGCGCTGAAGCCTATGCAGATATATATGGTCAACGAAGAATCCAAGTGAATAACAGACCAGGTTCACATCAAAGTCATAATACTAGAAGATTCACAGAAGTTGACGTTTGATGTTCTCAATTCAATCAAGTATGATGTCATATTAAAGATGCCCTGATTACGCAAAAAGAACTCAAGAATTGATTGAATCAGCAAAGAGTTATACATCACGATAGATGTGTATGAGATCTCTAAACAACCAGAAATGAGCTTATCAGAGCATAAGTCATGAGATCACAAAATATTGCTATTGAATGACAAGCAACCAAAGTGAATGTCACTGTACTCAATGAGTGAAGACCAACTCAAGAAAGTAAGAACTTACCTTGACAAGAATCTTAAGAGAGGATTCATCAGACCATCAAAGTCATTGACAGAATACTCAATCCTGTTTGTATCAAAGAAGAATGACACAAAGCAACTATGTGTCAACTACAGACAACTCAACAAGATAACTAAACAAGACAGTTATTTCTTACCGTTGATCGACAAGTTGCAAGACCAATTAGACAGAGCCAAGTGGTTCACAAGTCTAGACTTAAAAGAAGCCTATTACTGAGTACAAATAAAGAAAGGCGAAGAATGAAAAACGGCATTTCAAACAAGATACAAACACTACAAATACACCATTATGCTGTTTGGGCTCAAGAACGCCCCTGCCACCTTTCAAAGGTTAATCAATGACATGTTGAGAGAATACCTCGATGATTTTGCAATCACATACCTCAACAATATTCTGATATACTCAGATGACCTTGAAACACACTGCAGCCATGTGCACAAGATACTAAAAAAGCTCAATGAAAGAGCTTTGTATGTGAAGAAGTCAAAAAGCAAGTTCAAAGCAAAGAAAATTGAGTTCCTTAACTATATAATTTGATCTGAGCAAATTAAGAAGAACTCAAAGAAAATGAACACAGTCAGAAACTGACCTTTGCCGAAACAAGTCAAGAAAGTACAAGCCTTTCTAGAGTTAATGAACTATTATCAAAAGTTTGTACCTAACTATGCAAGAATTGCAGAACCCCTCATGCAACTGACACACAAGAACAAAAGATGATATTGAGATAGAGAGCAGAAGAATGCATTTCACACATTAAAGAGAAGCCTTAACAGAACGGCACATCTGAGAATACCCAATTCAACATGCGAAAAGGTACTGGAAATCAACACATTGAATTTCACAGTAGGTGCATGCTTGTATCAGATCAAGAATGAGCAACAGAGACTCATAGTCTATCAATCTAGAAAACTATCAGAATCTGAGGAAAGATATGAGGTTCACGACAAAGAACTTCTTGTAATAGTGAAAGCACTGCAAGATTGAAGACCTTATCTTGCAGATACTGAGAAGCCTATTCAGATTTACACAAATCACAAGAATTTGAGGAACTTTGCAACAACAAAACAGTTGAATTGATGACAGGTTCGCTGGGCCGAACAGTTAATCAATTACAAATTTCAAATCCATTACAAGAAGAGTAATGAGAATGATGAAGCAGACGCTTTAAGTAGACAGCCTGATCACAAAGAAGTGAAAAAGATTCACGCTGAAATTCTGAGTGAAGACAACAAGGAAATCCTCACAAAAGGCTTAGCAACAACATACAAGATGAAGCAAACTCTCTTGACAGATGAAGAACTGATACAAGTATGTCATGACGGCAGGGTCAGTGAACACCTTGAAGTCAAAAGAACTGAGGACCTCATATGAAGAAGACACAATATCAGCAACCTCAAAGATCAAATCATCAAGTACATCATCAAATGCAATTCATGTTGCAGAAACAAGATTCAGAGAAATAAAAGATATGACAGAGTAACACAACTAGACACACTGAATGCGTCATGAGAGTCAGTTACTATGAACTTCATAACAAAGTTACTGACATCAAAGAACCTGGCATGAGGTGTGAAGTTTGACAGTATATTGACTATAGTTGATAGACTGACCAAATACACCATGTTCATTTCATTCAAGAAAACCACAACAGCATCAGTATTGATGTACATCATACTGCAAGAATTGATTAACAATCACGGGCTACCAAAGAAATTTATCATCAACAGAGACAAGCTGTTTACAAGCAAATTTTGGGAAATGCTCACAGCAGAACTCAGAATAAATCATAAGATGTTGACAGCATACCATCCACAGACAGACGGACAGAGCAAACAAACAAACCAGACGGTTGAAACATACTTGAGACACTACATCAATAGAAACCAGAACAACTGAGTACAACTGTTGTCAATGACACAGTTTGCATACAATAACACACAAAACGAAACCACAGAAGAAACACCATTTTGAGCAAATTATGAATATAACTCAAAGGTATGACAAGAACCGCGAGCACACGAATCACAAAGCCAAAAAGCAATATTAAATATTGCAAAGATCAAGAAGTTGCATAGAGATCTGGCGAACAGAATTCAACAGCAAACAGAATGAACAACAGAGATAAAATCTTTTGTGATTGAAGAAAGAGTTTACCTAAGAACAAACAATGTTCATGTAAAGCAAAGAAGCAAGAAATTGAACAACAAAAGCATAAAACCATTCAAGATCAAAAGGAACATCAAGGGGTTAAGCTATGAGCTAGACTTACCCAAGAAAATGCAAATACACCCGGTATTTCATGCATTCATGCTTCAGTATTGCAATCAGTCCATACCGCTTCAAATCATCAAAACATCTGTTGAACCCAATGAGAAGTATCAAGTTGAGGACATTCTAAAACAACGGATGATTAGCGGAAAAACCCACTATCTCATCAAGTGAAAAGAATACAGTACCTCAGAAAACACGTGAGAGCTCAAAGAGAACCTACTCAACTGTGCAAGAACACTACAACAGTTTGAGAAAGAGGCTCAAAGTCAATAAAGAAGCTAGAACTCATTGACTTCAGTAAGAAATCAAGGTTAGAAGAATCAAAGGAGTTTTCCTCATTCTCAGTTTCATTGTTATCATTGCTCAGTTCAAAAGCAACACAGCAAACTTTGATGACTGTGTGAGACTTGTTCTGTTTCAAAGTCTTGAAAAGGCGAAGAACCTTTGCATTCAGCTTGAAAAGACGCTCAGCCTGTTTCACACGCTCATTCATAGCCATCTTGAGTTCAGATTTCAGCTGAAGGTGAGCACGATTCAGAGAATCTAATGATATTGACACACACAAACAATCACGACAAATGCACTCAGAACACTTTGTGTGACCTGTCATAATAATACAGAAAGAAAGAGCAGCTGAACAATGATCACAAGCAGTGAGAGAAGTGAAGCTGAAGGTTGCAATGGTTTTTGCAAGACAAAGACAATTATGCTGCTTATGAGAAGGCATGACAGTGAGAAAGCTATCTGTCTTTATACTCTCACTTATATAAACACTAAAGAACTAGTGTCTAGAAGGGAAGAAATTGTGTTACAGCCAAACTGTAACCGGCTAATATGCTCTAGAGAATACACGAAGAAAGTGTATACCTAAACATAAGCTCACACAGCTCTATATGCTCAAGGTGAGCCTGATGAGACAATAGACCCTTAGTAGGTCTATCAGCTCTATTGCTCTATAGCAAGCAATGTGAGCACAGCAATTCTATAGTATATAGTAGGACCATTTCCCCTATGGAAATGAGTCATGTTCAACTCAATACAAGTTATCAACTATTGGTTTACCCTACACCGCGCACTGAGACTCTTATATCAACAAGCACAAACCTTTAGCCTTAATATTTGAGGCATCTCAGATCAGAACATAACAGTTAAGGCTGAATCAATGAGTATGTTGAAAAAAGATAAAAGTATATCAAAGGTGAAAGATTGAGTAGAACAGCAGCAGAAAGGTTCTGAGGTCACTAATCAGGTTAATTGTCTGATAAAGTTTCTGCACATAGGGTAAAAAGAACTAAAAGTCTCAGGGGTCTCAATTTGAAAGCTATATTTTGACATTTTGTAATTTAGGGCTTTTTTTTTTATAAAATCATCATTGCATGATGATGAATCGTCATTGAACAACGATGAATTTAAATTTGAAACTAGCCTAATTGAGAACCACTAACCCTAATTAAGAAGTTGTTCTTCACTTTCACTTTGTGAAAGTGAGAGACACTTTTTACCCTCTGTCATTGCTTAATTAAAACACGCCTTACCTAGTTAGTGAAGTGTTCAAAAAAGTGACAGCATGACAAAACCTTCTTAATGTCAAAACAGCTAGAATTATTGAAATATCCACACCACTAGACTAATTACATGAAAACTGAATAGTCTATGGCCATTTTCTTTCAAACCAGCTTCACAAATTCAACTTTATCCCTTAATGCATGATATCTAGCTGATTTAATAGCCAATTTCTTCACTCTATTCTCTTTTTTCTGCATCATGACTTTACTCTCATTGACTGTAAGAACTTGAGCATTTTCAACAGCCTTTTGTGACTGCTTCTTCTGTCACTGCTGCTGTTTCTTAAGGAGTTTCTGATTAGTCTGTTGTAAGACTGCTCTATTCACCACAGCTGTTAAGGCTGTGTTCTTTAGATTTAAGACATGTGAATGCAATAACAGAGTTATATCAGCAAAAACCTCATTCACAAACTAATTAATTCAGATTGCTGTATGAGATGTGACAGTGATGTTGACCTGAACTTCATTGAAATTTATAAAGAATGCAAAGAAAGAAGTTGTTGATCAAGAAAGATTTGAAGTAATAATAGAAGAATCATATGAAACAAGTTCAGCAGCTCATCATGCACTAAGAACATTTTTAGTTATAATAGCTGTTGATTTAACCTTCTGATAATAGTGTAGAAAGTTCACCTTACTGATGTTAACAGCATCATAACAGAAGTGCTCATGCACTAGTTTCTTGTAGACCTTAGTTAATGAGCTAAAGACTTTAACATTTAGTGACTGTAACAAATGAGTTGAATGAGGTGAAAGACACAAAGCAATAATGCTATAATCACAGCAGTACTGAATAAAGTTGCTAGATACATGACTTTCATGATCATTCAGTATTAAGAGTCAATGAGTTTCTCAAGTTTGTGCTGTAGTGTGTAGATTAAAGGTCTCTAGTCATTGAAGTTCTAGTTCATTGATGGTTTAGTCATTTTCACTGACTGATAGAACAGTCTTATCATTCTTAATAGAGTCTAGTTGAGTCTGCTGTATGCCCTTGCCCTTGAAGATAAAGTAAAAGAAAAGAACATTGTTATTGAAACACACACACTCAATAAGGAACACTCAGTTCTGATTGTCAGCTTAAACACTGAAAGCTTGTCTTTCTGTACATTGTATTAGAACTTTGAAGCTATTAGTGATACTTATAGTGAATCTCTTTTCATTCATGTTGTATATATTCAACTTCAAGATACCATGCTGAATTCAGGTAAAGTTGTATAGATCAAATCATTTCTGAATGAATTTGATGTTTTCAGCATCCTTTTGATCCTGATTGAGGTTGCAACTATATTGAGTCTTAAATTCTAAATGTTGACACAGAAAACTTAAATACCAGTTATGTTTTAAAGGGTTTTGATCACTCTTAGCCTTCATAAGCTGTTTGATCATAAATTCTAGCTGTTCAATTTGTGAAGATCATTCTCAGACTGTCATAGTATCAATTCACTGAATCAGAGCATTCTTCTCATGCACTGACAGCTGCTGTTGAGTGATGTGAAAGATCTTTGCTGATCATCTTTCTTTTCATTGAGCTTGTAGAGTAGATCAAGATAGGTCATAAATTCAAGTGATTTTGTGAAGAGAGACTGATGAATTACTATTCAAATCAGCTAGGGCTAAGGAATATTGGGTGTCAATGTCAGAAATTGACTTAGTCAGTTCACCTGAAGTCATTGTGAATGTGTGACGACAGCGAGGTGAGTGAGTGTTTGTTGCGGCAAGGTGGCTCGAATAGGCGGGTGGCTCGGGTAACAGGGAAATTCGTTAGCGTGTAGAAGTTCTGGTGATGAGCCGAGGCCCTCAACCAACCATCCACATAAGTCAGTCACATTGATAAATAATACAGAGTCAACAACATACACGAGGTCAATTGTTCTGATCTTGTTGAGTTCAGAAGCCTTGTCTACAATACTAGTACAGGCTGGGTATAGTGATCTCCTCACTTGAATTGTGTTTATTACTGCGTAGTAGCCGTAGAGTACACACAAATCATAAGAAATAATAAGAAATAATAAGTTTGACATGTAGTTGACCAACACTATGTGAATCGCTGAAAAGGTTCTCGTCCAAGTTACTTCTTATTGTGTTCTGGCTATATATTCTATCTACTTTAACCTAACAGGTACTTCTCACAATACCACGGCAATTGCTTATGCAATGTCACCGCTCATGCTAAAACCATATATCACATACCCTCCCGCATGCGCTCAGGAAGTTCAAAGGCTCGCCATGGCCACTGCTACAGCCTGCGTCTCGCTATGGCTAATACTAACACCCACACTCTTCACACTCGCTTTCCTCGCCCTCGCATCCGCATCCCCATGAAGCTATACGTCGGGTCAGCCCAGATCATACCTTGCAAACCCAGCAGAGCAAGGATGGAAAATTATCATACCGTGACGCAGGGTGCCCCGTTCGCATCACTCGTGATCTCAATCTCCTTCATGCTAGCCCCTGCACCCCTCCCGGCCACGCCAAGGGACTTGAAAACCGCCTCCTTAGCGCACCATCGGCCTGCGAACGACGCCTGAGGGAAAGGAGCAGCCTGGCAGTACGCCTGCTCCCTTTCGGAGAAATTTCTCACGACGAAGGTCTCAGATGAGATGTTGATGGCGGCAATGTCCTCGATATCGACTCCAATACGTGTTTTGTTGGATGCAGAAGAACTGTTGAGCTGGTCTACAAGACTTCTGTACTCGTCCTCGGTCTTGAGCTTGTCAAGAAGCTTCTGCGGCGCCAATAGCTTCGTGGAGTAAGAGAAGGAAGATGACCCTTTGTCAATGGTGGCGCGGGCGGTTGGGGACAAAAGCAATTGCGTCTCCTGCGCTGGGGCGTATGGCGGGTTCTCCTTAGCCTGGAAGAGGGTGTTCGCGGCTAGCGCGTTATGGATGTGCCGGTAAGCCCGTTTCTGCCTTGCCTGAGCCTTCATCTTGTAAACATCGTAAGAAGCCTCATCTAGCGTTGCAAACAGGTATCTAGGGTGGATGCCAATGACCTGGGCGCTCTTCTGGCCAAAACCAAAGGAGGTGGCCGAAAAGGCTTTGACACCATTGGTCTGGATGCTGCGGCTTGGGTAAAACATAAGGTCAAACTCCTCAAGCTTCTTGTCAACATTATCTGCGTTCCGATTGCCGGGAACCAGGCCGCTGTTGAGAACTTGTAAGGCTCCGTTGAGCATCCATGCGCCAGCGGGACCTTTCGGGTGACCGGTCAGGTGCTTCTGACAGATGCTCAGAATGACGTTGCCCTTCTTCCTCCCGAGATGACGTAGTTGCTTAGAGACGACATCAGCTTCGTTCTTGTCGTTCGCGACAGTGGACGTCCCATGCAGAGATGCGATGCTCAGATCGTCAATGGTAAGTCCCCACGTAGCTAGAGCTCCACGTAGAGGAGCAATGGTAGGATCTTGTTTCCAAAAGTCGTTGCCCCAGCTATTGAGGGCTTCGCTCCTCTGCCGTTTCGCTTTTCGGTCAATGTGACACGCGCGATCCTGCATGTAGTCTGAGGCATCGAAAACCCCGTCTATAGTTTTTATAGCAACGACCTCCTCGGAGAGGTGCATCATGGCTGATTTCTGCCATGCTTTGATGCCTTCCAGTTGAATCTCAAGCTGTGCCCTACGGTACTTGATGTTCAGGAGTGGTGATGGGTAGTTCGATTGCTCCTCACGAGCAACCGTAAGAATGCCTTGGCCCGGTGCAGGAACGGAGCGACCGATTTTATCTGATGCAGTAGCAGTCAAAGCCACGATCCCCCATATTGGAAGGCCCATCTCCAATGCCAGCTTGGCGCTCATGATAACCTGAATGCCGCAACCTTCCGACTCAACGAAACCATTCCTGGTAGTGGTGGTCGGACGTGACATCTCCTTTGGGGTTCTTCCTCGCGCTAACTCATCTTTAGCATTGCTGGTGGCTTTCATGTTCATGAACTCTGTTGCGGTCTCTTCTTGAAATGAATCACAAGCCCCGACCAAGCATACTTGAGCCTTTCCTGTGACGATGGTATCATAACCGAGATCAATCGATTCTACCGCAGTCGCACAAGCTCCAACCGGAGTCCTAAGCGGACCAGATGAAGAGATGAGGAGCATATTTACCCAGGCGCTGAGAGTGTTGATGAACGTCTCTTGCAAGATGTCGTTCTGGACTGGCTTATCCAAGGTTCTGTCCTTGAATATTGCTCTTAGCGACGCCGCCGCACCGAAACCAGAACCAATGCAGTTGCCGACTTCTGACACATGAACATATTGGTAGAGTTCGTAGGGATCCGTTATACCTCCGGCTAACAGTGCCTCCGCAGTGCAGACCAGGACGTACAAGGTGGCCTTATCGACCTGGGAGATGATGTCTTCTGGTATACCATATTGTCGAGCATCCCACCCGCTGGGAACTTGCCCCGCGACGAAGTGGTCATTGTCTACGGACTTAGGCACTGCGATGGTCGCGCCAGTTTTCAGTCGAACGGAGTACTCGTCCGAACCCGCAGAAGGGAAGATCTCCAGTTTATCTCCGTGCTGCTTCTTCAAGTCTTCAGCCGTTTCTTTGGATGCTTCAAATGGCATGAGATCTTCTCGAATAACAACCTCCTGGAAGATTCTGTTGTCCCGCCCATCAATTAATTCGTGCTCGACGAGACGGATACCGGTATGCTCAAGGATGTGCTTTTCGTACTTGGACTTCACGTCTCCGTCATGGATTGGATCCCCAGTCTTGGAGTCCACCCAACCCGAATATTGCCCTTGTCTCCCCTTGATTAGTCCGTTGTGATGTTTGATCAGGCCCATGATCCAAGCCAACTCAATGCAGCCCTCCAGAGAGAGTTTGCCAGATGCTTCCATCTCCCAACGTGTTCTCGAGTTACCCCATGGTCCAAGTTCCGAGAAACCAGTGACGACAACCACTCTCTCCAGATCCACCATCTCTTTCAAGTTTTCACCCAGAGGTGCAATGTCTGTCTTGAAGTCAGGCAGTTGCGGAAACTGAAAAGTCAGGTTGGCTCTTGGTTCGATCTCAAACTTGTCATCGATAGAGGCGCTATTTTCCCCATTCACAACTCTTGCTTCTCTGGCCGTTTCTCTTGTTAGTGCCTCCCGGGTTGCGCTCAGATCAAGCATTTCTTTTCGAACCTGTCCCGTCACTGTTTTGAGGTCTGGGATGGAGTTGATTGAGCCAGTCAGGTCCGCATAGACTGGCTCTACTTCGCATAGTTGCACAATCGCAGGCGTCATCAATCCCAGAATATTGAACGCCATCTCCTGCTGAGAGAAGGTCCTCACTTCAAGTCTCTCAACCTCCTCTGCAATAATATTATTCACGCTCATGAGGCCTGTGCCACGCGTCCAACCTATGTTGGCGCCACATATTGTCAGAAAGTCACTCCATACTTCAGAATGCCACTTGTTGAATAATGCCTCTAGAGCTATCTTTGACTCAGAATAGAGACCATCGCCGCCAAATGTGCCGTGATTAGGTGACAAAGGCAAGATAACTTGTGAAGGGCGAGTGTCATAGCCTCTGGACAGCTTGTGTTTCTTAATGAAGCCAAGAAGACGGAGTAGGTTGGTGAGCATGATCCGGTGAGCCAATTCGGATTTAGAATTGATGCTGTCAATCTCTTTTCCGTTTTCAGAGATGGCAGCAAAGGGAACAATGTAATCAAGATCCCATCCTAGACCCTTATCAGCGTTGAAGATATATTCGACCAAGTTTTCCACATCCTGTTTGCTGCCTTGGTTGAATGGTACTATCACCAGTTGAGATCCACGAGCACCATGCTGAGCGTACATGGAATGATAATACTCTGTGACTTCTCTAGAGAAGCTGCTCGTGGTAGCAATCACTTTAGCCCCTCCACTGATCAAGCCCTCGAGGACCATGGCACCGATAGACCCGGCGCCTGTGCCGGTCACAAGCGCCGTCTTGCCCTGAAACGATATGCCTGACCGAGCCGCCACTTCAAGGGAGCTCAGATATACTCTGCTATGTTCCCCACAGTACTTCCAGCTGGAGCCCTTCCGCTGCTTCAGGTGGAGGAACGGAAGGATCTTAGGCTTCACCGGTCCCATAATGCCTCCAGGCACGCCGGTGTCGTCGTCCACGTCATCTTTGGGAGGTGTTATTTGGCCAAAGTTTTCCGGGGACATTGGTCGTGTCTGATCATCATGCAAAATGTTAAGCTTGAGATTTCGATCGTCGCTAGCTTTGTGCTGCTGTTGTACAAGTCCAAATATGCGTTCCGTATGATTTTGTGATCGGGAGATTCCAGTCTCAAACAGCCGAACTCTCCTAGTCATGTCTTGGACGTAGGCTTCAAGTGTTGAGACGTCTTTTCTGGGCATGTCTTCATATTCAATGACGCCCTTCGCATCGACAATCGTCCGGGGCGCTGTTGGGGTAAGCGTACCCTTGAAGACAGGCGCTGAATCTAGGGCGCGCTTGCAACTCTTGGTGAGTTGCTCTAGGACCTCTCTTGCAACTCGATAGCCATGGTTCTGTTCCGAGTTGAAGCTGTCGATAAGATGCTGCAAAAGGTCCAACAGCTTTGGGTTCGCTCGGTTGACAATACGGGCTTTTCGAGCGCCCAGCTCCTGGTCACAGATCTTAATTCTTTCAAAAACCAGATCGTAGTACAAGCTCATGACGTCCTCCCGGACCCAATTCCAAGATGAATCGTAGACTCGTACCTTGAGAGAGTTAAACGTTGGGGAAATTCCGCTGCCGTAGAGTTCGCCATGTTCGTTGTTCCAGAGATCAAGTTTCGCCTCGGTGACGCTCTGTGTGCTCTGTGCGCTCAGAAGAGCCTCATCAGCCGCTCGGAAGTCCAGTTTTAGGTGTGCTGCAAGAAGTTCATGCTGCCGTGTGAACAGGTTCCTCTGGTCTTTCGTCACAGCCTCCAAGGCTGCTGAATCCAGAATCACGCCGGCTCCCGGTGTTGCTGCGTCGCCTCCAGCAGCTGCAACGGCCAGATCGATTCCAGCTTGTGTGGCATACTCGCCAGCGACCTGATCGAAAAACGCCTTGGCTTCATCATCTCTGCCAAGGCGCGAAGCTGGTTGCATCGTGAGTGCAAGGACCATCACTCCTTGCTGCCGCTGGGGTCCGAGGCCCCAACGGACCTCCATGTGCTTCCTCGCCGCGCCCCCGTTGAAGCCTCCAGGCATCTTCGTCGAGAACATCTTCGCGACAAGCGAAGATGTCTGCTTTCCAAGCCCTCCATTGTAGGTCGTCTGCAACAGACCGCCAAGCTCATCCAGAGGAGTTTCTTCTGTATTATCAGGTAGACTACCGAACTCGTTCCCAAGGTCTCCTAAAAGCTCATTCTGTAGGGTTGATTTGCCTGAGGAAGAGCTATCAGCAACCTTCATAAGAGAATACTCTATGTCGTGTAACAGAACTTACCTTTAACAAGAATCTTGATTGATTCGCTCAACGAAACGGCTGGAAGCGGTTTCTTTAGCTTATGCGCAATCACCGCTCGCACGACGTCGGTAGCCGTCATTGCTGCATCTGCTATCGGAGGAGCTTTCTGATTGGTAACAGCCGCCGCCAAAGGAGGAGGCGCGACAGAGGCCGGGCTTTGCTCAACGAGAGGGATTGACGTTGACGTTTCCCGTGGGTTCTCTTCCACGGAATCGACCTCGTAGCATATCTCCTTTTCATCCTTAGCCAACGTCAGGACTTGCCGCTGAATCGAGTGTGCGGCGTCGTACGCATCGTATTTGGCGGCCAAGGTGCGCTGTGCCATCACTCGGAGGGTGTCCCCAGGGCCAATCTCGACCACGCGCTTGGCGTTCTTCAGTCCGAAGATTACATCCTGCGTTTCGATCCTGTAGTCCACTCTCAATACTTGAACCCTTCAGAGAACAGGGGTGACCAAGTCTAGGCAAAACAAGAAGCTCACCATCTCACAGGAGAAGCAAATTGGTATCTAGGGTAAGTCAGTCAGCATGCTCACTCGTCTGATAGAAGCGTGTACATACGCCAGCAGCTCAACAAGGAGCGCATGCGCGAGGTGTTGCTCGACCTTAGGGCTCGTGTTGATAGTCATATCTGATATCACTGTCCAGGAGGTCCACCTGCGCTAAAGCCACTTCGATCTGATGCTACGGGAACTGGTGCAATATAATAGGCCACAAGGGCTGGAGACAACTGAGCCAAGCGTGAGACCCCATAGCGAGTCTCTCTCTCCACCAGCAAGCCATTAACGGCGCCACTGCGTTGGTGTGGAACCTCGGCGTTGGGAGATTATGGAGGCTACAAACGGACTTGACCTGTCCATGCAGAGTCACCTTCCTCTGAATCATTCTGTGGCTCCATCCTGGATCTGGAGCTGCCGTTTTGAAGAGCCTGTGGCGGCCCGAGGTGGTGGAGATGGGTCGGTCCGCGCTGGCCGCGTCTCTCCGCCGTGAGGGAGCACACAATTGACCAATCGGACGCTGGGAAAAGCGGAGCCCGGGCGCTGAATACAGATCAGAGTAACGTAGAGGAGGCTTAACTGAGATGAGCGGCTAACCGAGATCTATAACAGAAAATTATAAGTGCTTTTAAATAAGATGAAGATTCTGAAAATTCACTTATAAACCTAAAAGTTATATTACTTTAAGTTAAACTTAACTTTTTAATAAAAGTATAAAGCTAAAAATTTAAAGTAAAAACATTTATACTATTTAACACTGTTGAATGTAATAGGGTCAGAATGAACATTCTTGTATTGCTTAGGTTGCTAGAATAATATCTAGCTAAGTTTTATGTGTGCTGAGGTCACATGACCTCAGAACAGAATCTATCATTTTAACACAGAACTGCACAATTTTCAACACTTTCTCTCAGGTTTAAAAGGTCTGAATTCATAGCAAATTCACTCTATACACCCTGATATTATTCTCTTAACTAACTACTCAATAAGTTAACTCAATTGAATGAGAAAACAGTGAAATTTAATGATAAGTAAAGGTTTAATGAGACTGTCAGTGACTTAATCAGTCATAGAAATATATTTAAGGTCAATGAAATGTCATTTAACAGTCTTGCAGACAAAGTGATACTGAATATTGATGTGCTTTATATAAATGTGAAATTTGAGATTTTTAAACAGCTCAATTGCTTTCTTATTGTCAGCCTTAATAATGACAGAATTCATGACACAAAAACCAGTTTCACAGAGAAAACAGCATAACTAAATAGCTTTCTTAGTAGTCTGAGTTTTCATCATGTATTTAACTTCTGTAAAAGACAGAGTGACAGTTTGTTAATGTTTAAATGATTAACTAATAAAGTCTTTAAATAAAAGAAAGAAATAAACATCAGTAGACTTTCTAAAGTCTTGATCATCATCTCAGTCAGTGTCAGTATAACTCAGTAAACCACTATTAATGAATTCATAAGTAATGTCTTAAGTAGCTGTTTTAACTAGATAGTAAAAGATCTGTTTGACAGTGTTATAATGAGTAGCATTAGAATTTTAAGTGAACTAACTAATGAAGAAAACAGTGAAGACAATATCAGAACACATTTGTAACATAATGTACATTAGCAAGTTAATTGCTTGCTGATAACAATGAATAGTGATAATGTCAGCCTGTTTATTGAACTTCTTTATAAGAACAATGTCAAAATTCATGAAGGTATTCACTAAATTTGCCTCATTCTGACAAAAAGTATGTAGAATCTTATGAATGTAGACTGTTTAAATAAGATGAATAGTGTATTCAGTACAATTCTGTTTGATCTGCATATTCAGATAATAAGTGACAGACTCTAAGTCTGTCATGTTAAAGACTGAATTTAGCTTGTTTTGATGTGCTGAATGGCTGACTTACTGCTATCAATAAGAAGTAGGTTGTGAACATAGAGTGATAATAATGCTGTTCTTTAAAAAGATTCTGTGATTCAGTTTTGAACATTGAAATCTCAATGAGATAAGACAGTCAAATAGGGTCTTATATTATAGATAAGATGACTGCTTTAAATTATAAAGAGTCTTGTTTAGTAATGTAATCTTGTCAGATAGTCTGTAATCATACAGTAATTTGACATAGATAATCTGATTGATGAGACTGTAAAGAAAGACTGTAATAATGTTTATTTAATCTGTCTTAAGATTGAAATGTGTCACTAGAACAAACAGAGATTTGTACATCTGAGATTTAATCACTGAGACAAATGTCTGATTATAATTGACATTAAACTGCTGCTTGTACCTCTTAACAACTCAGTGAGTCTTATAGTAAGTAATTTGACTGTCAGCATCTTATTTAACCTTGTATATTCATCAACTCTATAGAACATGCTGATTCTGTAAACTAGCCATTACATTTCATGTGTTATTATGCTTAAGTGAGCATATTTTCTTCTTCATAGCTTTCTTTCACTTATTGCATAAAGACAAGTTTGTAGCCTGCTTATATGTAGTAGGTTTGATGACATCATTCATAAAGACAGCAGCATATACATATAAAATGTGTGCTTCTGAGTTGTCATTAAAAGAAGTAGAAATAATAGATAATGACTGAAAGTTAAAAAGCAAAGAATAATTGATATTGCTAAATAAAGTCAGCAAGAAAGAATTCACAAAGAAATATCAAACAGACAATGTGAATTTCACTGTATTAAATGTAACAGATGCATCATTAGTATAAAGACTCTAAAAACACTGTAGCAATGAATGCTGCTGAGTCAGTGAAATAATAATTGATGTAATGAGCAAAAAAGCAGACAAGAAAGACAATGAAGATGTTTAAGACATAAAAGTAAAGACTTCTTCTGAAACAGAAAAAACAACAGAGATAACAGAAACAACTGAGAACTCTTTCTTACTGTTAATCTGTAAATTAGTTATATTTTCATACACTTTTATACCTTCATTAATAAAGCAATTGTAAACCTGTAGAACTCTTTTAAATTCAGAGTCTCAGACACAGTAAATGAAGTCACTGACAGTGTTTAAATAACAGCACTTTAAACTTTTGTCTTTAAATTTAGCTTTTTGTTGATAACATTTCTTAGAAATATGTGTTCATGCAGTTGTATCAAAGATACAAAGCCTGTCAAGATTTAGTTTTTTGTCAGTTCATGCTTTATACAGTGTCTTATTCTTAAGACATTAAGTAGACAAATGATTCTTAAAAAAGACAGCTGTTTTAATGACTTCAGATCATAAGAAAGAGTTCATGCTGCTATTCTTAAACATAGCTCTAGTCAGTTCACAAATAATGTAGTTAATCTGCTCAGAAATGCTGTTCTTCTTGAGAAAGTATATTACTGTAAGTTCTTAAATAATGTTCTGAGAACTAAATCAGTTTTTAAGGTTAAGGTATTTGCATTCATAGTCAGTACAGAAATGACTAACAGAAAGATTCAGAAGGTGAGATTTCATAGTGATAACAAAAGCCTTAATGTGCTTAACAGTCTGTTTCTTTTTCTTCATAAAGTACATTCAGATGAACCTGATATAGTCATCAGTAAGAGTAACAAAGTACTTTGAATCTTTGTATGTGACAGATATAATAAGACTTACAATATCTGAATGAATAAGACTAAGAATTTGAGTGACTGACTTAATTAAAGTGTTATACAGACAATGTGTCTGCTTCACTTTCATACATGCTTTGCAGGTGTTCTCACAGTAAAGACAGAGTAGATCAGTAAGATTCATGCTGTCAGTCATTCTAGCTAAATGTTCAATGTTAGCATGATTAAGATGTTCTAAATAACAGTGTCACATTTTAAATGAAATCTTAAAACCTCTGCTTGCAGCAAATGCATAAAACTGAGATGAATTGTTAAGGTGTAGCTGAAATAGTCTGTTGACTTTTGAAGCATGTTCAATAACATTGTTGTTATAATGTAAAGTGCAGTCAGTCATGTCAAAAATGACATTGTTAGACTGTATACAGCAACCAAAAATAAGGTTAGCTGATGAAGAAGAAACATGCATAACATTGTGAAGAATGACCTTCTGTATGTCATTGTTAAAACATATTAAACACAGTGAAATTGTACTCTTTTCAATGATTTAAACAGGTTCATTGATCATTTTTAATGACTGAACAACAGGCTGATAGCTAGAAAAGAACTCTCACATAGAACACAGATGATCTGAAGTCTCAGTATTGATTATTCAGACACTCAGAAGATGCTAATCAGTGACTGACATAAAGTTGAGTATAGATGCACTAGGCTTTGTATTTGAGAACAATTTGAAGGTTGAATTAAAAGTTGAGTTCAATGTAAAATTATCATCAAATTTATCACTGAATTCATCAGACTTTTCATTCTTCTTCTTTCTAGCTGTTTTAAATTCCTTCTTCTTATACAGGTATTTGTTTCAGCACATGAGTTCTTTATAACTTATTCTTTTACAATGAGAACATTGTTTAAGAAATGTGATGTTATTACTGTGAAAAGCCATGATGACAAAGAACTTAATACTGTCAATTTGAGACTTGTTAATGAGTTCAGTCACTAAAGCATCAAAGAAAGAAATGTGAACTTGAATAGTCTGTTGTTTAGCTGTAGTAAACATGTTAAATGAGGATTCTAGGTTGTTTAGAAAGACTGTGAGTATAATTTAACTTGAAAAGATAGGGTTCATCTCTTTTAAATATAATGATGATGTCTTAATCTGTTTAACATAATTCTTCACTGACTTGCAGTTGTTGTAGTGATGAGAAAAAAGAGTAGTAAACATCAGATAATGAGCATTGAACCTTTAAACTTTGTACAACTTCTTTAACTTCAATCACATAAAACAGACATTAAGGTTCTTAATGAATTTCTTAAAACTGTTCATGCAGCTGAGTGCAATAGTGACACATGTCTTGCTGTTGTTTCTACTTCAAAATAGATAAGCAAGAGCAATTAATGACTTGAAGAGGGTTTCAGATGAAGGTTCAGAACTGAAAAGAGAAGATGATTTGACAGAAGTGTTGTTGACTATCTTTTAAACATCTTTGTTCATAAGAACATACTTGATATTAACAGCTCAGAAAGCATAATTGCTCATATTGATAAGTTTAGCTATGAAATGAATGTTGCTGTTTGAGAAAGTCATGTTGTCAACTAAATGTGATGCAATTGTAATTAACAGACAGAAGAAGGCTATAAATTGAGAACAGTAAGATAAAGACTGTCAGAATGAAGGCAATTAAAATGTTTTAGATGTATAGTGTTGAGTTCATAACCTGTTAAATGTAATAGGGTCAGAATGAACATTCTTGTATTGCTTAAATTGTTAAAATAATATCTAGCTAAGTTTTATGTGTGCTGAGGTTATGTGATCTCAGAACAAAACCTGAAATGATTTAACACAGAACTGCACAATTTTTAATAAACACTTTACTCTATAAATTTCACAAACTCTTAACTAGTTAATAATACTTTTATATGAAGCTGTAACTCATCAGTAATGTTACAGTGCTAAATTAGTGACTTAAATAAACTTTCTATATATAGAATGTCAGTTAAAAACATATATAACTGCTTTATATATTTAATTGACATTGTAAGCTTTCAAACCTAATCAGAAGAAGAAGAATACTGAGATAGATATATGATAATGTAAAACATAACACTGCACAGACTATTTAATGATAGAATGACAGTATGAATTTCTATTAATCATAAAACTAATCTTTAAGAAATTAAGTAAGTAAAGTGTCAGTGTCTTATATATATATATGCTCACTCAATAATGCTTAGTCACTTATGTTAAGATCACTTTTGTTAAAGTCAGAGCTAAAGCATGTTTATAAAGCAGTCTTAACACAAGTGACTAAGCATCACTAAGTGAGCATATATATATATGAGATGCTGACACTTTGCTCACTTAATTTCTTAAAGATTAGTTTTATGATCAATAGAAATTCATACTGTTATTATATCATTAAATAGTCTGTGCAGTGTTGTGTTTCACATTATTATATATTTATCTCAGTATTCTTCTTGATCTGATTAAGTTTAAGAGCTTACAATTCTAATTTCTTTACTTACTATAATTGACAGTCTGTTACATATCACTAAACAAACACAGAGTCAGTGATCTTAAAGTGACAGTGATACATATAGTGATGCTGATTCATTATAAAATTCTGCTGCTTTTGATGTGTGATCTTTAATGAAATAACAGAAGACTAAAGACTCAATATTAATGCTGAAAGACATAGATGCTGATTTACAATGAACAGAGTAAGAAAGAGATTTACTTTTAAAGAAATGTTATCTTATATTAATGCAGTGAGAAGTTCAGACACTACAATGTTTAAATAATGAAGAGACACTGAAGAATGATTTTGAAGATTTTGAAGATAATGACAATTCTTTCATAATGAGACAAACTCACTCTTTAACATTCATTAAGTTATGAGTAAAGAATCATATAAGTTCTTAGTTAATAAAAAGAAATCTATGCTCTGAGTGTTTAAGTATTTATGCTGAAAAGTCTGTATAAGAGCATCTTAATTTCATTCACAACATTAAGACAGTGTTTTATCTGATGTCTGAGAATTTCTTAACAGATAAGTTAAAGATTCTGTATATTATGCAGTTTTTAATTGAAGAACTTAAAGATGTCTGATATCATCATTAAGAGATGATGTCTTTAAAGAATATCTCATGAAAGTATTTTATAATCTATCTACTAAATCTAGTTAAGAACTCTGTTAATCATCAGTTATACAATGCTTAACTATATACTAAGACTACATAAAAGTTAGATCAGACAGTTAACACTTTTACAGTATATCTCAGTATCTTAAAAGCTCAATTATCACTTTATAATGAAGATCAGCTAGTGATGCACTTCTTTATCAAATTACATTCTGAACTTAAAAAGACATTATTCAATTATTAAGATCTTCTGACTAAAAGAAAAAGCTTAGTAACACTGACTGCTTAATTAAAAATCAACTTGTGAGAATCAGATGCAATAACAGTAAAGAGAATAACTGTCAGTGTTCAGTTAAGAATCTTAATGAGTCATTTTATCTATTAAAAGAATTGAAAGATGACTGTTATATAAACACTGATGTAAAATTAGATAACATTAACACATTACAGAAAAGCAATTCAGATGTGACTTATTATTGTTGTTAAGAAAAAGAACACTATGCTAATGAATGTATTAAGACAGTCAGCAATTCTAACAATACTTGATTGATCTTAGCTACTCAGTTAAAAAAAGAAAATGCCCTGTTAAAGCTTCTACATTGACACAGTGAAGAGTAAAAATAAAAATGAGATTAAGTCTTGTTCTGAATGAGACAGTTGCACTAAAGTCAGAAAAGACTTCAGTATAGATTTTATTGAACACTGAAACTGAATTCAATATGATTAGTCAGTGTTTTACTGTTATAAATAAGATAACACATATTAATATAAAGCTGTCTTACTTTATTCTTCTTAATGATTAACATAAATATTGCTACAGCACTTATCTGATGAAATATCATCTTAAAAACAGTTAAGAACAAGAGCAGAATTGTGAGTACATCTTTTATGCTTTAAATAAAGATGAAACAGAGTTAGTTTTAAATCTCTCAGTTTTAAAGAAAGAATGAATAAGAATTAATTGTGCATTGTGAAGCTGACACTTCAGTATTAAGTTTCTATAAATGAATATGAAAGACAATTCAGAAGTGTTTAAATGAACAAATTAAGATAAATCTGTTATTTACACTTTATTATGAACAGATTTTAATACACTGTTAATATGTCTGTAAGGTGTCAGCTTATTGCTGATGATACCTTTTAAATATACTGAGTATTCAGATGTCTTTTCAAAAATAGAAGCAGAATGTTTTTCTACTTATGCATAACATAATGATGTCATTGAAATCAATAAAGATGAACCTTCATAGAATCTGCTCTATAATCTCTCTGAGACAGAGCTTAAGATTCTACAGAAGTATTTAAATAACATTTTAATAAAGAGTTAAATACAGTATTCTGTCAGCTTTACAGACACTTCAGTCTTATTTGCTTTAAAGAAGAATGATAATCTATGTTTATGTATTAATTATAAAGAATTGAATCAAATTACTGTAAAAAATCATCACTCTTTATCACTAATAAGTGAAACACTGAACTGATTAAGTGATGCTAAGATCTTCATCAAACTGAATTTTAAGAATGTATATCATCAAATATGAATCTGTTAAGATAACAAGTTATATTTATTTATTTATTCTTCATACATTGCATGCAGCCTATAAGGCTATGGCGGTTAAGAACAGAAAATAGCACATAAAACTCTCAACATAAAGAAATTACATGCTGATGTGCTTTTTGATCACT
>JAABUP010004233.1_pt1 | contig 23806 bp, 35 predicted proteins | sample 5559201 | NCBI WGS metagenome assembly JAABUP01 (sample SAMN10711887, study PRJNA513373) | rock metagenome | isolation source: Antarctica rocks | place: Antarctica
CTCCTGCCAGAAGATTCCGTTGTACTCCTTCTTGAGGTTCACAAAGGGGTTGCTGGCCTTGCTGTGCCAGATGTAAGGCAGCCCTGTCTTCACTCCCAGGCCAAGGTGATCACAGATGACCTGCAGCCAGAATCAGGATGTGATGAGCAACTTTTCATAGCTGTTGGAGCTACTGTACAAAAGCTATTGCAGACCAGAAAATTGCAAAAGACAGCATCAGAAGCAACACGCCCTAATTGAAGCATTATGGCGCATATAGCAGATGCAGCTGTTTGTCATTTGCAGCTGCATCACTCATGCATTGGAGTCTACATAGATGATCATTGGTGACTTCAGACAATTACTGCTGGCAGACATATGGGTACGGTCCATATCTGTATATGTACCTTGACACACCAGCCAGCCCACATGTCATCGTATCGGCCAATGGGGTAGCCCTCACCCATAAGACCAAAGTACATAGCCGGCCCAATCAACTCCCTGTTGAAGGCTAGGTTCATGCCGCACATGGGGAAGAGAGATCCCTGCAGAGCACAGGTGCTTAGGGAAGAGCTTGTGAACAAAGCAGCAGAAGCAGGCATGTGTTGCGTGTTGCTGGCAAGACATCATAATGCACTGAAGATAATGAAGTCCATTCAAAAGCTTTGCAGAATGGAGCCATTAGCAGCTTTGAAGGAAAGCTGCAGGTGGGTGAAATGCAAACTGACCTTGGGGATGGTCAAGACAGCATCTACATATCGCTCGTTTCTCTCCTTGGGCTTGACCATCTGGGTTGGGGCGTCATAGTCTGGAATGTTCAGCCACAATCCTGCACCAGGGCCAGAAAGCTTAGCTAGGGAAAGAATCAACTACATTGTGTGGAGCCCTTGAGCTGAAGATTGAGCCTCACCGTGAGACACAGCTGTTGGAGCTCCTTCTCGCATGCTGAAAGGGTAGCCACGTACAAAGTCAGATCCTGGGGTATATGGGTCATACAGTGTGTTGAAAAAGAAGGGGGTGGATGGAGTCAAAAGGTTCTTGATGTGCTGCTCAAGGGCGTTGATGTCCTCGCCGCTGGGAGTCTTGGCGACAAAACAGTCGTCGTCAATGGTGTAGATGTACTTTTTGCGGGAAACTGCATAGCCAAAACATCTGCAGGCACTGTCTTTGTAGCTAATGCACCAGGCCTTGTCGCCTAGCGCCTTCTCGATATCCGTCCTTGTGTAAATATCGTAGTCAAACCTGCACAGCAGACGCATGTGTTGAACCCAACAGGTACGCGAGACGTGCAGGTGGCAATAGTGGACTGCAGTGATGTGCAAAGACAACATACCCTTCGGGCACCTGGACTGTGCGCTTTGGATCGCCGTCCTGAATGATGATCATGTGATACTTCTCAAAGAACGGGCGCCACATCTCAAGAAATTCCAGGTTCCGGATAGTTGGAATGACTATATCCAGATCGTTTCGCAGATCCGGCAGAGGGCCACCCGCGTGTGCCATGGTTGCAAACTTAGCTCGACTCAGGCCGGCGTAGGCAGTTCGATCGATGCACAGGTAGAAACCGATGCGAAAACAAGATGTGACCTATGCGGGACTTCGCTCGTGGCTTTATCGCCCCCAAAATTGGCGCGCTTCACCCTTCCAAGAGCTGTGTTAACAACCAACCAGTTTCTCACAGCGCTCAGGCGTCAGCCGCTCAGCGGCAGCGCACTCAGCTTCAGCCGCTGAGTGCTGAAGGGTGTCGGAATGACCAATTTTGGCGGCCACATTGCCGCGCTGTCAGATGGCCTGTAGAAATCTGTCTGGGCGGCACTGATAAGCTGCCAAAGCTGCGCCTTAACAGATGGCGTCAGACTGTGAGCCAGCGCATCTCACGACTTGAAGATCCCACACTTCACACAGAAAGTGTTCATGCTTCTCACATGTTCAGGCGTTGCGTTTGACATTTGATTATCAGTCACTTTTGCACCATTTTCATTCCAAGGGCATCAACTGAAATAATATTGCGCAAAACCAGCAACTCAACTGGTCAGCTCTGTACATCTATCAATATTGTCAATTCATCAGTAAGGTCTGCCGTTGTGATAGTACAGACATACATATACATGCAAAACTGAACCATTGCATTGCAAAAGGAGAGATCTGCCAGGAAAGAGACCTGAGTGAGAAGTGGGATGTTGGAAAGACAGATGAATGAATACACGCAAAATAAGCTCAATGCAGCTGTTTGGCTGTGACGCTGACTTCCCAGGCACATCCTGCTGAATGTAGATTTCACAAATCAAAGATGTCAATACGATCAGACTGCAGAACATATAGCCCAAAGTTTTCTTCCCAAAGGGCATGACTCAGAATAGACCAGAAGGCTGCGCTGCTGCTTCCTACTCAACTCTTGTCTTTGTGGAAAAAGCATGAGAGTTGCGCACACACTCTGCTTATAGCTACATCTAGTTGCTTTGCTATATCAACTTTCACTCTGGCTGGCATTCTTAGACTCATGCAAAAACTTGACAATGCCAGTGTGGCGTCGGCTGAGCGCCAACTGCTCAGCAGTCATGCCCTCCAGATTGTGCGCAGCAACATCAGCACCTTTACGCACAAACAGCTTGACCAAACGGCCATGGCCTTCTCTGCATGCCAGCATGAGCGGGGTGTTCCCTTCCCCATCAGCTACATTCAGCGGAAGGCCCAGTTTGACACAAGCCCTGGCTTCAGTGTACCTGCATGACCACTCTGGAGCTTGTTGAGGTGACAGCAAGCGTCTTACTTTACATACCACCTCTTGCTCATAGTATAAGCACAAGCTGTTTGTCATACGCCCAAACAAAGCAATGTGAAGAACGTTGAACAGCCTTGGTACTTCAAAGTCACCACCAACCAGCGACGGCACTATATGCATGTGCCTTAAGGCCTTGAGTCAATCATTGCAAATGCATTATGGGCATTCCACGTAGGCTGCAGAGCATGGAGCATACGTATGCAAGTGCTGTCTACTAGAAGGTCTGGCAGAATTACCTGCCAGCACAACAGAGCTCCAGAAACTGGGAGCACATTGCTGCCTCCCTGCCTGAAGCTGCAGGGTCAGCTGCAGCTATACCACCCGCGGCTGCTGCGTCTGCTTGCTGATCGTCACCAGGCAAGACCAAACTTGCTGCACAAGCTTGCTGGCGAATGGTGTGAGGTGCAGAGCTGATGCACAGCTGCTTATCAAACATATCTGCTGGACGCTGACTTATACCAATCACTTGCTGCAAGTCTGCTGCAGCAGCAGGCCTGTTGTCACATGGCGCTAGCAGTTCAACTGCTTGCTTGTGCACAGCGCCTTGACTATCAGACACAGCTGATTGTGCAGCTGCATCTGCTTCTGGCTGTAGTGACATGGTTGGCATAGAGGCATGCACGTCCGAGCAGCCTGCAGGGCTGACAGGACCAGTCAGGACTGTTGGGCCAGTCCCCTGCGCTGCAAAGTGCTCTAAGTGGACCAGTACACCTTGAAGCAATACCGGCTGCTGAATCAGCTGAGCTGCTAGCATGACAGCTGCATCTGCAGCTTCAGGATCAGCTGCTGCCTGTTGCTGACATGGGTCTAGAATATCTTGACAAGCTGTTGATGCAATCTGGCGCATGCTTGCCCCAGATGCTGGCTGACCAACAGCTTGAACGGACTGCGACGATGCCACAGCATGCAAATGGCCACTCATGTTAGGACCACTGTTAGTGCTTTGCTTCGTATTCCTGTCACCTGTAGCTGATTGCGGCACTGCCTGCTGAAGCTGTTTAGAAGGTTTGTAGTCAGCTGTTGCTGGCTGTGTTTTCATGCTAGGCTTTCTGCCAGGCTGCCTTGTGCCTGCTGTTAAAAGTCCAGGGTGCTTCCTGGTTTGCCCAGAAGAATGCTGTTGTGATTGGGATCCAGCTTGGGAGGGCTTGGATTCTTGCAGCCATCCCTGAGATGACCAGCAGTCAGAGGACTCCTGCACTGTACACGCTGTATACTTTTGCTGTCTCATGAAATAGGGTTGACAGTAGATGCGCAGATCAGACATGTCCCAACACATACAGATTCTCCGCTTAGGCAACCAAAACCCAATACGCAAAGCTTGCATGCATGAGTAATGAGGCAAGCAAGTGTGAATTCAAGAGCAAGTACGCTAGCTTTGGTGTGATTCATCTCCAGAGAGATGTCACAAAACAAGGGGATTTGCCAGCAAAAAGGGAGCATGTATGCAAAGATTGGCACCTGCAGCAGTGTCGCCACTTCCAATTCTTCCGCCAAAGATTCTGAGCAGTGCACTGAGCAGGAGTGCAGCACCCCGGCAAAGCAGCAACACAGGCTTGCATCATGCTGCCCGTTTGCATGTCTAGGGCAGCGTTGACTTGATTTGTTTGGCCGTTTTGACGCTGTTCGTGAAGGGCTGTGATAGACTCGACTGTCCCAGCTCTGCATGTGTGCTCTGCAGCGGTGGTGCTGATACAGGGCAGCTGCCCTCTCCAGACTGTGATATAAGGGGCTGGATTTGCGGTGTTCACAGTGCTGCTTAGGCTGAGAGGACTTAGATTTGTTATTGTATGAGCTGAGGAAGCTATCATCAGGAGGACTAAAAAAACTGCGATCTGTGGACCTTTGCATTACGCAAATTGCTCGTTGGTCATGACTGCAGAACAAACCATCGACATCAGCCTTTACTTTCAAAGTGGTGTAGAGCTGGCACAATAGCACACGGCGTCAATGCTTTAAGCGTTATTCCCCCGGCATGCAGCGTTGCCACGCCAGATTGCAGCACTGAGCAACACTATCCCAAAGTACAGAAGGCGCTCACCTGTGTGACGAGGCTCAGCCCTTCAGCAACAAGACCGAAGAGCCCAGGCGCTGGCCGTTGTCGTTGCAAACCTCTTTTCAGGCCGTGCTGCACTTGCACTCGAGATATTACCAGTCTGCGACACAGCTACCCAATGGCTCGATATGGGCAAAGTCTAGCTTAATTTTCATGGAAAATGAGTCGAGCAGCACGCTGCGGTTCTTGAAGTGGTCGCACGCTCGCACGTTAGTGGTCGCACGCACCGTTACATGTTGAGTCTGGTGCGTGCGACCAGACTCAACATGTAACGGTCGCGGCCCAGAAATCAACTGGTCAACCTTGCTAGAGAAGCACCAATTGCCATGCAGTACTTTGTAGGTCAATTCACACGTTACTACTCTTGTGCACGCTGACAGCCATCACCAATGTTGGCGGTGCCATTCAACATAGTGTTGTATTTTGCAACATGCTTCATTGGTGGACAATCTGTAGTGGCCAGATGCTTCAGAGCATGCTACAGCTATAGCTATGCTCTGTAGCATGACAGACTGGAACAGGGCTCTCGACTGGGTACAGCCATGGTGTTCACGGAACCACAGGGCAAATGGCAAAGCACAAGTTCTACACCACATAGCTTGGGGGCAATACATCATGATTTGTTTCAGCTGGTTCAAATAACAGCATACAATTGTCAGGCACCCATGCTGCATCCAAGTAGCTGCATGGCACGCTACTCCAAAACTTAAGGTTGGCAATGCAGCCTGCCTCCTTGCAAGGGGATCAGCTGATGCCTGTGGCATCCCATGCACTCATACAGACGCCAACTGCATGACTTCAATGTCCACTTGGAGGCTGGTCAAGCCGCGGCTTGGTCTCAACTCATGAGTTTGCGGGAATGTCAGCCCATTGATCAGCGTGTGAGTCAAGTCTGCTCACATCTCACCACACTCACCAATTGCCACTGGTAGCTTTGGCTTGTTTCCTGGGTTTGTGGCAACATTCTCCATTTTTCTGACCACCAGAAGGCCCTCACCCAGCACACGCCCAAACACAACATGCTTGTTGTCCAGCCAGTCTGTTTTTGCACATGTGATGAAGAACTGGCATCCATTTGAGCCAGGCCCACTGTTGGCCTGCAAACCAAGGCACATTTCCGTCTGCATGCTGATCATGTGACAATCTTATTTATCATCATCGCATTGCTTCAAGGAGTCGTGTCTGACTGAACAGTACATGGGCAAGTTGCAAGAGAAATTCAAGCAGGCTGCTGCAGCGCATAGTGCTACAGTGTGGCATTCAGCATACCATTGATAGTATGCCTGGGCCTGTGTGTTTGCCAATGAAGTTCTCATCTGCAAATCTTGCTCCGTATATGCTCAAACAGCCAGTGCCATCACCCTGTAACATCAAAGCAGCTCATCTGAAGAGTACGTGGAAAAATGCTTTGTTCCAAGCATCTGTGTAGATAGCAGCATGAAGGCATGCACACCTTGACAAAGTCGCCCCCTTGTATCATGAAGCCTTTAATGATTCTGTGAAAGCCGCACCCTTTGTATCCCACTGGTTGCATATTTCGTCTGCATGATACCACACTCAGCTGCCTTGACCTGAACTCGTTGTCCTTGAACCAGAACTTGCAATCAGCGGCAGATACCTGTAGTCTCCGGTGAAAAACTGCCTGACATTCTCAGCAGTCTTTGGAACTACATCAGCAAAAAGCTCTATCTGCACCCTCCCAGCAGGCGTACCACCTATGGTAACATCTGCAGGCACAGGGTAGCTATCTGAAGCTTAAAGCCGGCTTGTCAGGAAATTGCAAGCCATAGACTCCGGGCCAATAGTGAAGCCGATCTTACCAAAGAATACAACTGGGTTTGCGGGATTACGGGCTCGCAAATGCCACTCTTGAGTGGTGCTCATATTTGTATAGATCACCTCCTGCGCATGGTGGGTTCCTATATGCCGAACGGTTTGCGCATTCACGCGGGCCGTTGCACGGAGACCAACTTCACCAAGGAGCTGGTCACGGAATTCGCAGCGGTAAGCTCTGCAGACTACGCCTTCACAATGGCACAACTAGGGTTTCTGCTAGTCTTCAAGTGCGCACAGTTTGACTGAAGTCAAACGCCAGCAGTTCACGGGACGGCGCAGCACCTCCGCCTACAAGGTATCAAATCAGGAACCAGTCCTCGCATTGCAGTGTCATGGACCGCCGGCACGGTGGACAAGGAATATCGTTTAAGCAAACGCAGTAAAGTCGATCATGCCAGCACTCACCTGCAGTTTGCCCTCCGTTCCGACATCGATTGTGGGTTTGCGCTCCAGCACCAGAGCGTACTCGCTTTGCAAATATCTGCCGCAAATCAGAAGACACTTGAGACTGTCGTCCTCACAAGTTTCCTGCCTGATCGAAGCCGACACCAGTGTACCAATAGAGTGGCACGAAGAGCGTCTGAAGCATGTCGTGGAGTCTCAGCAATTTAGTCAGGCAGCTCTGGCCAACATCTTTGCAACCGCAAACGAGATGGAAGCCATCAAACGTGGCACGCCCGCTGCTAGACAGCTGGAAGGCTACATAATGTCAACCCTCTTTTACGAGCCTTCAACCAGAACAAGATTGTCATTTGAGTCAGCCATGAGCAGGCTTGGTGGCACCGTGCTGTCAACTGAGAGTGCAGGAGAATACTCATCTGCAGCTAAAGGAGAGACCCTGGAAGGTGACTAGCAGACTAACAGCTGCTGCTGGCTGGTGCTGCTGAACCATTCTTGCAAAGCCAGCCTGAGCATATACCTGTCTATCAATGACAATGCAGACACCATCAGGACAATTGAAGGTTATGCTGACTGCATAGTACTTCGACATAACTTGGCTGGCTCTGCCAAAAGAGCTGCTGCAGCAGCATCCGTCCCAATCATCAATGCTGGAGATGGACCAGGACAGCATCCAACGCAGGTGTTGCTCAAGCCAAGAGCCATATACTTTTTGCTCACAGTCTACCTCAAAAGAGCTGACATTTGCAATCAGCGCACGTCATGCCAGCTTACCCTTATTTCACGGGCTAGATCAATGATCTGTGTGCAGGCTCTTTTAGACATGTTCACCATTCAGCAGGAAGTTGGGCATCTGGACAACCTCAAGATTGGTCTAGTAGGAGATTTGGCAAATGGCAGAACTGTACGCAGCCTGGCATACCTGCTTTCCATGTATGACGGCGTCAAAATGTATTTTGTTGCGCCTGATGTGGTGCGCATGAAAGATGACATCAAGGAGTTCTTGACAGGCAGGCAAGTGCTGTTCTTATACTGCATTGACACCACTGATGGGTCTATTCCTGTTGCATGGTGACGCCTGGCCATGCTGTGCCATCTGCCATAAATTGGAGCCATTCATGCTGCTGAACAAACTGCACATGCTGAAAGCAGGACTTACATCAATCATCAGTCTCTGCAGGTGCAATTTTGCGAGGGCTTCATGTCCCTGGTGTACACATCGTGCCTGTACCTTGCTTTTGGTGCCCAGTTGAGCTTGCGTCATGCAACAGGGTGATGCCACACAGCCTGGCTAGTGACAGTCTTGCTGTATTGTGCAGAGGAGTAGATTGGCAAGAAGCTGAAAGCCTTCAAGAGGTTGCAGCTGATGTGGAGGTTCTGTATCAGACACGCATTCAAAAGGAGCGGTTCCAGGACAGACCAGAAGACTATGAAAAGGCGCGAGGCAAATACATTATCAATGCAGACTTGATGAAGATTCTGCCAAAGCAGTCTGTGGTGATGCATCCTCTACCCAGAGTGGATGAGGTGAAATATATCAAGATTGCAGCATGTTTTCTGTCACGAAGCCTGGTATGCGTGTATCTGTCATGCAGCATAAGACTGCTGAACGTAGACTGCACTGCGTTTGTTGTGAACGGTGTGCTGTGTGGCACGCACCTGCTGTTTGAATCCTTGCATCATATTTGGCAGCTTTGTTGTCCTGTGTGATGCCAGTACAATATTGCTTTTTGTCCACATCACAAACCTCAGATGCCTTGATAACACTGCATCAGATGAGATTATAGAAGCACCCTGATTGTTCTGTACAGTGAATACATCAATCCTGATATTGAAAATGGATATTTGAGTCTCTGCAGATCAATGTGGAAGTGGATGCAGACCCACGAGCTGCCTACTTCAGACAAGCCAGAAATGGGCTCTTCATCAGAATGGCGCTGCTGAAGCTGGCCCTGACAGGATAACTGAGACACTGTCTCTGCAATGCTGCAACGCTGCATATGCTACCGCTGTGCCAAAGAACGTGCCCACATGGCCTATGCTCCCTCCAATAGAGACTCAGATAGCATGTTCGTTGGGGTAAGAATTTGCGTGGCATCTGGGTGAGCTAGAACAAGAAGCATGCCATGCATTCTGTATGATATATATGTGCATTTGCACGCCACCCAGCTTTATGACCTTTTGATTTCTTGATGGATGTTACCAGCAGTCCTTGATTTTGGTTCAAGAGCAAGTCTCCGAATTGTTTTGCAGAGCTGGGGAGATCGTCCGCTCGCACCAAACATTGCAAATGTGACTGCTGAGATGTCTGTTTGTGCGTGACTGTCGTACAATCAGCTTGATGCTTGTCTGTTACTCTGTTATGCACATTTGACAGCACATGAGGGCTCCAGGCTAGCTTGCAGCTCTTAGACGGTGCTACGTATAGCGAAAGTCACAAGTCAAATCAGGTGCAGCATGAAATAATGCCGCCGATATGACTAAGCAGTCCATGCAACACGAACGAGACTGATGGACAATTGCAGCAAGCTCTGGGCCCGCGAAGCGGCAGCACCGGCCGCTGATTGCAGCTTGCTGATGAGCGCATAGCTTTCTGTGTAACAATGGCGAGCGAATTGTCGCAGCTCATAGAAAGCGAGCTCAGGAAAGCTGAGGGTGCAAACAAACCAGACGAACACCAACGTAGGTTAGCCTCTCTGAGGGTCAAGGTAAGGCTCGTAGCTGCCCACGCCGGTTGACACTGGTCTATGCAGATCAGAGCATCGCGTGCTTTGAGTGACGCTCTTCGGTGAGTGTGCTGTCGGAGCAGTAGTTCTACCTGGGCTGATCCAGATCTGCGCTGCCTGCAGACTGGTCTGGAGAAACCACCTCTGACTCTTCTTCAGAGAGTCTGCACTACCAAGAGGCAGATCATAGCCGGGGGAGTAGTAACGCTTCTGCTGGCCATACTGATTATATATGCAGCTGCAAGCCATAGACACGCCTCTACAAGGCCAGGCAGGTGGAACTTTCAGTCAATCTGCATCAAGACTGCCATTGCACACTCCTTGCACACCCCCATTGCAGCTCTGCTTGGTTTGCCGTTGATTCATGTTGTATGTGTGCACAGGTAGCACAAATTCACTTGACATGTCCAGCAGCAGCAGCAGCAGCAGCAGCAGCAGGCCACTGGTTCCGACGGGCAAAGCGGATATTCTGGACACAACCAACAGCGACAATACTGATCCTGGTTCTCCTGACCACCTTTTGACTCACACAGATGGAACAGAGTATTCTGAAGACACCACACCGATATCAAAGAACGCAATCATGACCGTATCTCCTTTGGCAGAAGGCAATTATGACGTTATATCAGCGCAGGCTGATGATGATTCTGAGCTACCCCAGGCTGAGAGTCAAGAACGCAAGAAAGCTTTGAATCCCAACTTGGCAAATGCTGGCTACCCTGGCATTGCACCAGCATTGTCACAAGATACACAGACAATCGTCCCTGCGCTGGCCCCAAGCTTGTTGGACTCTGTCATATCCACAATACAAAATTCAACAGCAGCAAATGCTCCTGCACCTAGCAGCTAGGCACAGTAGTCCTTGCAAGTCCCATGTCAAACGTGTTCTGGTCTATGTGTCACATCTGATGCAACAAATGAACCAGTAAAAGGTTCACCCAGCCTGTGTTGTCACTTTTGTTTCTGTATGCTATAGTCAGAAAAGTCGTCTTGACAGAGTAGGACCTGCCATTTGCATTGGCCTTTACAGTTATGTTCTATGTGTCCTGTGCACACTGCGTCAGGACTTCAAAGAACATGGTGAGCAGAGATCTGTGTCATCCTCACTGTGACCCAGTATGGATCTGGAGTAATGTGCATATTGCCAGGCAGCTGGCATGCATTTCAGGCAAAATCAGCCAACAGTTAGTTCAAAAGCTCTGTGTGGCTGGTCAAACAGCCATCTTCATTGCAATCTTTTTGTGAGGATTGTAACCAGATATCTCTAGATCTCCCATTGTGTACGCATCTATATCTGTCTTCTCTGTTTTTATGTGAAGCACCTGCACACGAATGCATTTTGTCTCATTTTGATAGCAGCATACAGACAAGCAGCTGGACAGAACAAATGCACTACGATCACACATGTTGCGCAAATTGCTGATCACAGCGAATCCACTCACAGGAAAGGGCCTTAAGGAGTTCTGCAGCTGCTCCTTCAGAGGATCCACATGGTTTGCATATACATGTGCGTCTCCCATTGCATGAATGAAGTCGCCAGGCCGCAGTCCACAAACCTACAGAAACAATGAAAGCATACTTGCCTGTGTGGAGCTGCCATATAAGCAGGTTACTCACAAGCAAAACAGACTCCAGAGTGTATTCACACCAACACCAGAGCTTCTGATAGAATGCAGACATCTTCATAATCAGATCTGAGTGGGGCTTTGGAAACAGTCTTTCTGTGCAAAGAGTGGGTCCTTGCCCGATTGAGGTACAGTCAGCAGCTCTGATTTGATTGCTCACCTTTGCAATGAGGCATGTCAGCAAGGCATAACTGGCTACATTGAAGGGGACACCCAGACCCAGATCACAGCTCCGCTGGTACATCTGACACGACAGCTCCCCATCTGCCACATAGAACTGCAGCACAGGGGCGCATGTGATGAGCATGCCTGATAATAAGAAAAATGCAAGAGCTCATGACAGTCACGCCTGCAGGCAGAGGTCTAGCAAGACTTTGACAAAGGTCACAGGACAGCAGCCAGCCAGTTTGGCATGTGACCAAAGGGGCAGGCTTACCTGGCAGAACATGTGGCAAGGAGGAAGAGCCATCTCTGGTAATGCAGCTGGGTTCCACGCTGTCAGAACAATACGGCGGTCTTCAGGGTTGTTCCTGATTTTGTCAATAACCTGCATATAATTATCTAGTCACTAGGCTGCTTTACAGCAGCTCCAATGCTTGCAAAGGTTGCAGCAATGTTTCAGGGCATGCATGCATAAGCCCATTGCCAGCAAGGCTTGTTGACAGCATGCACACACACACACACCTGTGCAAGCTGGTCGACTCCTTGACCTGTGTAGTCTGCATGCATGCCCTTGTACTCTGCCCCAAAGTGGCGCCACTGGAAGCCATACACTGGCCCCAGATCCCCCTCCTCCCTGAGCACACATGATCGTGCCTTCACACCTATCAGATGCTTTGACTTGCAACTAGCAAACAGATGCTTCAAGATCATCAGCTTGCTCTGTCAAAACATTTACTTCAGCCTGTTGCGGTATGTCGCCACAATCAGACAACGCTGCACTCAGGAGCCTGTTCCTACAGTCAGCTGTATCGTGACAGTGTAGCAAAAGAGCTGCAGCACGGCTCAGCAGCAAGAATCAGGATGTGATGCAGACAATCTAGCAGCACAACTGCAAGGCAAGCAAAACTGCTTGCCTGTCTGTGAGGCCAATGCTGTCCAAGTACTCTCGGGAGCCATTGCCATCCCAGATGTGGATGTCCTTGTCTTGCAGCACTTTTGCAGATGTGCTGCCACTGATGAACCACAGCAGCTCCTCAGCCACACCTGAGACAAGGAACTCGGTGACAAGGCAGGTTGCCTTAACTGATGTGTAGTAATGGCACTCACAAGCTCATGCATTGCCTGACGAGCCAGCTCAGGCAATGCTGTTACTTTTGCAATCCCGTACAGAATGAGCACAACAGCAAATGTCACTAGAAATGGTCTGACAGAAGGATACAGTACTGTATGTGTAGGATTTAACACACGTGCAGCATGTTTTATTGAAGCTAGAATATTTTGCTGTGCAAGAGCTGGTAGAGATGTGGAAAACAAGAGGGGTGTGACAACTGATGACAGGTGAGAATGAGACATGCCTTGTAGGGGGGAGGGCAGCTGGCTAGCAGCTCACCTCTCCAGAAGACGCGCTTTGTGGTGAGCAGTGGGAAGCTGTGCCTCAAATTGAACTTCATTTGGCATCCAAACTTGGAGTAAGTGCCTGTTTTGATGATGTCAGCCACCATGTCTAGATACTGCACCAAAAGATGGTATGCTGAATGAGGTGCACCACAAGCTGCAGTGCCCTGTCGTGACGCGCACCTGGCCGAGGATAGCAATGTAGCAACCAACATGCTGACGTTTGACAATAAGTGCAAAGAGCAAAGGCGTTGGTAGGCATGTGCATGTCAACAGATCCGGGCACAACAGCAATCTTGTGCACATCAGTAGCCTTGTAAGCCAACTTGGGGTGTTGTACAGACCTGCTGTTCTTCGTGCTTGCTGGCTATGGCTGTTGGCAGCTGCGGTGGCCCTTGGAGGTTGCGAGCCGTGTAGCACAGGAAATGGTATTTGATGTCATTGTCAGACTGAGGGGCAGCAGCTGACCACAGGGCAAAGCGCTGTGGGTCAATCTCTGGAAAGAATGTGTCGCATTCAATGTCAGATTCTATGGCTGTCATGTGGATGACTGCACATTCTGGCGATGCTATTGCCTCTTTATAGACTTGACCACCACCAATCACAAATATGTTTTCTAGCTGATCTCTGTACTCATTACCAGTCAGCAGGGACATAGCTGAGGCCAAACTGTTGCACCTCACTGCATCTGATGCAGTAGATGCCCTGAGACTGCCATTGGCAGAGCTGCTGTCGTTCTCATCGCATTGTTTGCGTGTCAGAACAACATTCACTCTGTTCCTCAAGGGCCGAAATTTGGATGGGATAGATTCCCAGGTATTGCGGCCCATGATCACAGCATTCTTCTTGCTGGTGTCTGCTGTCTTTGACGTGATGTCCTTGAAGTAAGCCATATCACCAGGCAACTTCCACGGCAGAGATCCATTTCGACCGATTCCCAGCTGCCTGGTTGCAGCAACGACCAGCTGAAAGGTGCGTGGACCCGCTTCGGTTGACATAGTCACAAAGTCTTGATGGCAAGTCTATGCCGTCAGCGCTGCCGCGATGAGAGAGTACAAGCAGAAAGGGCGTCCAAGATTTGAAAGGCTTCTTGGCTTTCATGACGTCATGGCTGCAACTCCGACAGTTCGATTCTCCCGACATTAGTTTTGACATGCGCAACATGGTCATTGCTAGTCCTCGCACACACTGCCTGAGGTGCCAGTTAGGATTGCCGCTGCGTGCAAAGAGTGCAAAGCCTTTCACTTGCGGACCGAGAGGTGCTGCAACATTGCGATCAAGCCCTGCGCACCGACGAAACAAGCACTCTTGTTCACCACAGGCCGCTGCACAGCAGGATCTTCCTGGTATGTCATCAATAGCAGTCATGATATGCGTCGCAGAGCTGGAAAACAGGCTCATACTGCTGCTGTGACTGCAGGAGCTCAAGCTCAGGACAAGCCTGTGTACAGAGGCATATATAGCGACTGGACAGTCGAGGACCAAGATGTACGTGAGGTTATTGCATACAGAGCCGGCCTGAATGTCGCTGCTCTGGGTGAGTCACATAAGACACATAACAGGGTTGACCATGTGCTGCTTTAGCTGAAGGCAGCAGCTGACGCAACTTTGTGGTGCATGCAGCTCTTCTTGTGGAGACAGCCATTGTACTCACCTCAGCAGACTCTGTGCCAGATGTCTGGCAGAATGCAGTGGTTGCAGCTGGTGTTGCCGGTCTGGGTGCTTCACTGTATCTTGTGCATATGTACGTCACCCCAATCAAGCGCTTCATGCAGGTCAGTATGCTTTGTATCACATGCTGTGCCCTGCTCAACATTGTGCAGCCTTGCACACGTCTTCTCATGGTTTGCAGGGTCTGTACGGTGTAGGTGCTGCAGGTGCTGTTGGTCTGGCACTCACACAGGTTGCTATTTCTTTCCCATTTCTTTTCTCTCGTAACTGACCCCTTCACTGTGGAACATCCAGTATTCAGTGTAGCTCTCTTGCGCAGGGTGGGCAATCTGTGCCCCAATATGTAGCTGAACACCCCTCGTCTGTGTGGCTTGTGGGGCCCTTCTTTGCTGCAGTCACTGGTCTTGCTTTCAAAGAGGTCAGTCCCTCAGATGGATCACCTTCATGCCAAGCTGCAAGCAGTTCTTCCTATAAAGTCTGCACGCGCACAGCGACTTGCAAGCCTGTATACTTACCATCTTTGGTCCCATCCTGCTCGTAAGTTGTCTTTGGTGAGAGTGTTGTACTTGCTTCTGACAAATGTTTTGACGCGTCAAATGTCATCTGTTCCTGTATCTACATGCATGGCTTACTGTGCAGGGAGCATGTTATGGCAAACCAGAGGCAATTGCCTTGTTCTTCGTCACCCCTGTCTTGCTGCTGGGGCACTTGACAGGGCTAGTGCCCCAAGGGGGCGAGAAGGGCTTGCTGCTCACGTTTGTGGCCTTATGTACAATATTCGCTGGCCGCAAATGGACCCAAGCCATCAAAGATGACATCGGAGACAAGTCTGTATTCATGTGAGGCTCAGTTCTTTTGCAGTCAGCACCTGCACTGTCAGCATAAGCTAGAAGTCTGTCATAGATGGCGGCACTATGCATGCATGTGCTTCTTTCATTTTTCTTAGCTGTGCTTTGACCAATACGCATGGACTGCTAACAGGCAGCGCTCTGACCAATGCGCACTTACATTGTATGGGTGATGAATGTGCCATGTTCAGCAGTGCTTTGACTAATGTGCATGATGCTTGCATTGAGTGCTGATTGTGGCTGTGCATGCAGGTACCAAGCGTTGCCTGTAGAGGAGCAGCAGCAGCTGGATGCAGAACGCAGCATGAGACATTGACTCCTGAAGAAGCACGGATGCATGTAAGACGCTTCTGGGTTCATGTCATTGGTGGCTCACAAAGCGTCTGTCCATGACAGGTGTCTGCATGAGTCTGGCGGAAAACACTATTACTACCAGCCGTACCAAATTGTGCATTGAGGTACTTGTGATGGCAAACTCTCCACTCCAATTTTTTATACATGCTTAAATTTGCTATGAGAATTAAATTGTCACCGCAATTGTGTCTCATAGCATGATTCTTCGTCATGATGTTGAGTGGGACATTCACAAGGTTGAGTAAGACATTACTAGTGTTGTGCACACCGGCTGAGCATCCAAGGCAATGGCGCAGGACATGGTCTGTCTGGCACACTATATCGGACTTAACAGCAAACGACACCAGGCTGGCATGACTACTCTTACTCCGAAACATACTCGGCTTTTACGCTCCTCACAGTGCTTTGTCCTCTACAACATGTAGCAGGACTGTGTCAAGTTGCACATCATGTTGCACCCTGTTCATGCGTTGCAAAAATGGGCTGTGTTGCAAGCACAGCCAGGACCAAACATATTGGTCAACTGGGCGCAAGCAGACACAAGCAATACCAAAATCTCAGGTGCCTGTCAATGAGCAAGCATGGAACACAGGTTGCTCTGCACAGCTACATATGACAATACACATCTCTGACTGTCCATTTGTTTAGGCCAAAAGAAAACGTTCGCCTTCAGCACACTTCTCTTCAACATGGGTTCAAACCAGTGTCATTCTTGAACCGGCTCAACAGCCTCCCTGGCTAACGCTGTCTCAGGTGAACTTGAATGCGAGCTGTTATTTGGCGATCCTGTATCAGCACAGGCATCACCACCCCCTCCAGCTGGGGCCTGCACTGTTTTTGCTGCATCCCTGCTGCAGTCCTGCCCTATGTCAGCGGTGCCATTCTCCACCGCCTTTGTCTCTGTGGTCAGCTCTTCTGTTGCCTTGTGCTTGCTGGGTTTGGAGTCAACAGGCTTGCCGTCCTCACCTCCGTTGCGCTTGCGCTTGAGTGTAAGCTCGCTGCCTTTGAGTTCCTCAGACAGCGCTTTAGGCTGTACTGAGCTGACAGGCATGCTCTGACTCCAAGAAGATAGCCAGGGCGACTGGGAGGAGCCCTGCACGCCGATGGCCCCAGTAGGGGGCTGTTGGGTGGTGTCCCAGAACTGAGGGGCAGAATGGGCAGGGGCCTGTTGGGGAGCTGCAAGGGTGGGAAGGGCGGCTGCCTTTAGCTGCAGCTGGTCAATGGGCAAGGGAGCTGAGCCAAGGCCTTCTAGGACACTGCTCTGGGATGACTGGATGTTTGAGGGGGATGGCACTCTGCTCCAGAAATTGCCTGAAGATGGCCCTTCATCTGTCACCTGCGCAGCATCTCAGCAGCATGTGTCCAGCAAGTCCTCGCTTATATTTCGCAAACAGAATTTCCTGCTTATTGCTGGAGTTAGCAACAAAGTTTCAAAGCTGTGGGAGAATGCAGCTGCACAAGCCCAGTGTTCGAATGGTCAACCTGGCATACATTGTCTTGTGACAACATATGCCAGCACCAATCTAGAATTGCTCCATACGCTCTTGCCCCCCAACAGTGTGTGAGCTGCTAGTACTGGCCTACTGTGCATGATGCTCCATCGGAGATCTGATTAGGAAATTGCAAGTGCTGCAAAGCAGTTGGAGTATGCAACAGCCTCAAGTAAGTTGAAGTATCTAGCAGCCTCAAGTAAGTCAAATCAACTCCAACCAACAGAGAAGACTCCACGCAGCAACAGCAGCATGCAGATGACAGCTGAGGACTCACACATTGATGCAACAAATTGGTATTGGCATTGCATTGCATGGCATTGCATTGCTTTGCATTGCATCGCATTGCTTCGCATTTGCTGTCTTGCTGCAGATGCACACTCTCTGATCCAAGGCATCGTACCCGGCTGCCCTGCTGCTGCGTGAGTGTATCCACAACAGAGTTGGACCCTTCTCCAGTGAAGCCAGGCTTGGCAGATTCAGTGCCCTCCAGGTCTTGGAAGGGCGCCGAGTGGGGCTGTGCCAGCATGCTGGCGGTCAGCACCCTCAGTGCCGCCACCTCCTGCTGACACTGCTGGGCTGCGTTTTCAGCAGCCAAGGCACGTGCCTCTGCACTGCGCTTGGCCTGGCTCAGGCGCTGTACATCCACCCTCAATGCAGACACCTGTGTCACACAACACCAAGGATTGCATGAGCTATAAACTCTCTCTGAGGACCGGCAAACTTCTTTGGTGATAGACAGGAAGCTGCTCAAACCACAAGTGCTGTTCAGGATGCAGAACCACAGGGACAAGCATGACAGTGATCAGGTCAGGGGCATAAGCGAGGGCTGCAGCTGCACACAAACATGCAACCACACAAGAACAAGTGACAGCTCCTTTGCCACAAACGGCAGCAACGCTTGCTATTTCAGGAACAGGACAGCAGCAAAGCTTGCTCATGCGTGACATGGACGGCAGCAATGCTTGTTCATGCATGAAAAGGACAGCAGCAATGCTTGCTGATGCATGAAACGGACGGCAGCAATGCTTGTTCACGCAGAAAAAGGACATCAGCAATGCATGCTGAGGTGGCAGACCTGGGTGAGGTGGCGCTGGACCTGGGCACGCTGCAGGTCCAGGTCCTGTTTGAGAGCGTCTGCCCGGCTGCGCTGCTCCATCTCCTTGGAGCGTGCCTCCTCCAAGGCTCCTTCTGCTACCAGCCTCTCCGCCTTCATCATGCGCACCTGGACCACAACTCAAGCTCCTCTCCCTTTTCCTCAATTCATGTGCATTGATTGTGCCCTTGCCAAACAGAGGCTGAGGTAAGGATGCAGACGCCACCCCCCCCCAGAGGTTTGCGTTGAGTTAAGACAGTGTGGTGTGATGAAGCACATGTTGCATTTTGCTATGCAGGTCAGGCTGAGCTGTAGAGTGGCAGTAGAGGCTGGCAGAGCTCAAAGCTGAACAACACAGATTCAAGCTCTAACTTGCAAGCCTTGCAGCAAAACATTGACTCCTTACAACCAGGAGCCCATTGGTTCATTACCCAGGTAGAAACACAGCACACAATCATACATGCATGCTGACAAGCCCGAATGACTCCAAATTACCTTAGACAGACTTTGCTGCGCATGCTGAGGTCACGCACTAAAAACCTCGTCAATGATTCTGGAACAAATCTGGACATTAGGATGAGAACACAGGGAAGGTTTGATAATTTACGTCTGTTCTCCTTTGGGAGCTTCTTTATAATGAGACATTGTTGATGTGACCCCAAGCAGTGTAACTCACATTCAGCCTTAACTGCTCATGTGCACGTCCGCTGGACCAAGACAGACACTACGGCTCACACAATTGCACAAGCAGCACAAGCACAGGCATTGAGTCTTGTCTGCAAAGGAGCCGACCTCTTCAACAAGTCGTTTCAGGTCAGAGTCTGTCCCCAGCCTGTTGAGGTTGACACCACTGGACTGGCGCCCCACACCCACCAGCAAGCTACACTTGCTGCCGCTTGCCCGCCTCTGCCTCAACATCTCTCCGCCGCTTTCAATCCCTTCCACGTCCTGATCACTCACCTGCAACACAGGACAGCAAGGTCTAGAAACACAAGGTTTGAAATGCAAGTTTTGAACAGCAAGACTCACCACATATGTGACTGCTGCAGGCATGACATAAACTTGTGGAGACAGTATCTCAGAGGAAGGCCAGTGCAGTGAGTGTGTTGTGCCTTTTTTTTGTGGCCCAAAAAGGGGACAGTCTAGAGCAAAAGCTGTACATGTTTTTCACATCATGCTGGAGGCTGATCTGTAGAGCATACCACAAGCGCAGCCTCAGTGTCGCCCTCTTGGCTGTGCAAGCTGAAAGCGGGCCCCTCATCTCCAGACCTGTCGCCCTCCTCTCCCTTGCACCCATGCATGCCACCCCCACAATCATCAGTGGGGCTCCATCTATTGCCATTTGCACGGACACATCCATGGGGGCCGGTGGACAAAGTGCCCCTTGTGTTGCTCACATGGTTGCAATCCTGCAGGTGCGCATTGGTGGACTGGTTGGTGGAATGACTGATTAGACAACTGATTGATGTTTGGATGGAGGGATGGATGGATTGATTGCTTGATTGTGTGCTTGGTTGGTTTGTTGACTCCATAACTGATGGCCTCAATAAATGGTTGGATGGACACTGAACAATTTGTCAACGACAGAACTGATCTGTACCTGTGGCCTGACAAATACTCAATATGTATGCTTGTGCTCATCTTCTGACACTGACATGCAAGCAAACACACTCTCCAGAACCAAGAAATCTCAGCATATGCAACACAAAAGCATTCAAGCCAAACTTCAGAGCTTATACATGCATACTGTTCATATGCATGCAAAAGCAGTAACATCATCTGTGATGCTCTCTGAGGGAGTCACCTGGGTGGTAGACTGATCCAGCATGTTGGAGACACTGCCCCGGCGAGCAATGGGGGTGCTGGGCCGGGCCCTGCTAGATCGGGGGCCCGTCCTAGGATATGGTGACTCCATTTCAGATGGCCCAGACGCTATCTCCTCATCCACCTGCAATCACAATAGAAATAATGCTGCTGTTGAGGGTGCTTAGTAACACAACAAAGGCAACATCACAATTTGCGCGCAATGTCATGATACACCCATATTGGTCAACTCTCAAGGTGGTTTCAGGGTGGGCTGCTGAATGCCTGACTGTCTGATCTCACCTCAGTAACTGACACAAACACATTGCAGTGCATTTGCACACCCATGGCGCTCTTGTCTATCTTCACCTGTTCAGGCTGAAGACATGACTGGGTAATCGAGTCAACAGCGTTCACGGGTGCATGAGCATCTTGCAGAATATATGCCAAGGAGGCTGGCATGATGACGCAAGGGTCATTTGCTCTGCATGACTGTTACATGACACAAAAAGGTTTGCCAAAGTATGCATGTGGCAAAGTAAAGCGTACAGTGAAGGCGTTGATGGCGTTCTGGAGGCTGTCAGCTTCACCAACTGATGTGCCGATGTGGTTCCACAGTCTGCTGCGTGGCCGCGGCATGTGGGCAGACTGCTTGCTGTTCACTGGTGGCTCGCCAGTGGACACTCCTCGGTTGGTTGTCTCTGTGCCGCCTGCACAGTCACCACCTATCAGCATTGTCACTTGTCAGCAGCACTCGGCAGTGCACAGTCAGCAGCTGTCACCACTGTCAAATGTTAGTAGCATGCAGCGGCGCAGAGTGGGTAACTGTCAGCACTGGCAGCACAGGGCAGGAATGTGCATTGAGCTTATGCTAAGCTGACTGCTCTGTTGCACACCCCTGCAGTCTCTGTGCATGACGCTTGCAAACTGCAGCACAGTTTGTGGCTTGCTACCATGACGCAAAAGTGTTGGCAGTCAAACTGACAGCTGATGCCAAGCAAGTGCTTTTGCTAGAGACTGGCCATGCTGTGCAATACCAATTGTCCAGTCACAGCTGAGCTGACACAGCCATATGTACAGGTGCCTTGGGTGCCACTGGGCGTATGCTTTGATGTACAACATGTGATAGGCTGGGCTTTCTTGGCAAGTTTTTTCTCTTTCATGTTCCCCCTCTTTTCTGTGTATCTCTGTAAGGTACAGCTGATTGAGATTGCATGCTGCCAAACCATGAGAGGCCCTTTGACTGGCATTTACAGATGATGCGCTTACCAGTTGCAGCCATGAGCAGCGCATCAAACAGCTCGCTGCCACCACTCTTGGCAGGTGCTTCAAAGGCAGGCCCATCTGGAAGGTCTGCCTTCAGGGGTGGTTGGGGGTGGGTCTCGTCGCTGCTGATGTCTGCATCTGGCGCTGCAAAAAAAATGGCGGGTGGGCCTGTGCTGCCTTTCAATGCGCTGTCCTGCTGTCTCCTATCCTGTTGCTTGTCCTGAGCAGGTAGTACAACTAGGTGGACACTCATGGTGTGCATCAGGATGGGCAGTGTCAGTTGCGCATGTCCTCTCAATTCCTGCAGTTGTCTGTTACACACAACAGCTGCACTGCACATGCACAATTCAGATCATCGTGTCATGACAGAAGCACTGAACAGCATGTATGACAAAACAGTGACAGTGCAGAAATGACACACATGCATGCACATGGCTTGTCACTTGGCACACTCAGTGCTTGTCTTAAGCTTTGAGTGATAGTAGATGTGGTTGAAAGCTGAGACACACCAAGGGCTTTGCTTGCCCTGAACAGCAACAGGCGTGGTCCCCAGCTGAAACTATAACGGTACCACTGCCATTCTTGGCATCAATAATTTCCACGTCCACCAGGCAAGGGCACAAGCCAAGGTAGTCCAGGTCATATCTGATGACAGTGGAGAGGTACTGGTTGTCTGTGCCGTATCTGTTGCGATCAAGGTTGGTTGAGTACTGACTGCCAGCTTTGTCCAACAGAGAGTGTCTCTTCAGCTCATCTGGCACCCTGCCAGATACAGGTATAGCTTGAGCATCAGGCATATGTGTTGAATGTGCTGGAAGTGGCTCTGAGGTGGCAGTCAAGAGGCATAGCAACCAAAACATACCTGTGGGTTCCGCTAGAGAGTTCAACAACTTTGGTGCGTCTGGTGCTGTTAGATAGCAGCTGCAAGCACAGCAAATTGTGAGTGTACGCATGCTGCATGCAGCTGCTGATGCCTGTGAAATTGATCTTTCTGTGTGCTGCTGCTTTGGCGGCCCACAAAGAGAATGTGCAATTCTGATGGTGGCATGGCTTTTACCTCCAAGATGTTGCGGTCTAGGTCTGCTCGCACATTCTCTGCTGCATACAAAGTTGACAGGACCTGCAGTTCAAGCAAGGCTTTACTGTTGCTGCAATCAGGTACTTCGTTGAGGCTGCTGTACTCCAAATTGATACATGTTGCGAGTGTGTCTGCATCAAAGCCTGCACCTGAAGAAATGCTGAAGTAACAGAAGCACAGGCTTCAGTCTCTTCTGGCAGATTATAGTCGGATGCAGCCTGGATTTGAGTGTAATGCCTCCACCGAAAGTGAGCCTTGTACCTGTAGTAACACACTGCAGTGAAGAGTGCTGCATGGAGGCTTGTTGTGAACAAGACTTTCGAAGGAAGTGATGCTCACTTTTCAGGCCGGCAATGAGTATCACACTACGCAGACAGCTCAGAACAAGACTTACAGCAGTTGATTGTTTGTGGGGCGAGTCCGAGATGGTTTTGCACTGGTCATCGCTCGTCTGCGACCTTGACTTTAACAAGGCCGTGCTGTCTGCCGTGACGGCCGCTCAATCAGCACTCGATGCTGAAAGAAGTCTCTGCATGAACGGTAGTCTGCAAGCTGCCAAAACGCTTATTTGAAGCTGGCATTTTTGATACCGAGGCTATCAGGATGCAGTTCCCAGGGCCTGCAGTTGCGAGATCAGAGGGCTTGAGCGAACTTTCACAAAGCAATACCTATAACACTTGGCAGCTGCTGAATTTAAACCGAAACTACCCACTACGCCGCGTGAGGAAGGCAGATCGCAATCGCAAGGCTTACCGAGCGTACGATGCTTAGCTTCCGAGATGGGAATAAAGCGGTTCCGGAACTCTTTCCGTGACTCGGCATTCATACCATCCAAGTAGCCATACAATTGAACTACGAGCCTCTTGTGATGAGCCAACGGGACCTGCCGCCCGACACCTCTGCGATATACGGAAAGTCACGAGAGCCAGCTTAAATAAACGAACGGGAGCTTGCTGCAGCTTATCCCTTGCCTTCAGCCCTTTGCGCTCAGACACACTTTCCCGCAGCAAAGATGTTGGCAGTGCAACGACAACTCAAAGGGGAGTTGGGCACCAACACAGCTATGCCGCTTGTTTGTGTTGCCAAAACATCGTTCCGGCGCCTGTGTGTCTCGCCGAGCTGGCGAAATCAGTCAGGACACCTCGGTCACACACACACACACACACACACACACACACACACACACACACACACACACACACACACACACACACACACACACACACACACACACACACACACA
>JAABUP010004234.1_pt1 | contig 23799 bp, 20 predicted proteins | sample 5559201 | NCBI WGS metagenome assembly JAABUP01 (sample SAMN10711887, study PRJNA513373) | rock metagenome | isolation source: Antarctica rocks | place: Antarctica
CGGCCGATGCGTCATCTCGGGGGAGTGTGTCGTCGGGCAGTGCCATCGACACGTTGACTCGTACTCGCCCGTGACCTGTCAATAGCCCCCATCAAGGCGGGACCTAGGCTGTTACCCCGCATCGGACCCCAAGCAGTTCCGCACCCTGGCCGAGCGGCTGCTCGACAAGGACCGCGTGCGGCTCATCTTCGGCTGCTACATGTCGAGCACCCGCAAGGCCGTGCTCCCCGTGGTCGAGGCGTACCGAGGCCTGCTGCTCTACCCGACGCTCTACGAGGGGTTCGAGTACTCGCCGAACTGCATCTACACCGGCTCGGCCCCGAACCAGAACTCCCTGCCGCTGGCCCGCTTCCTGTTCGGGCAGTACGGCAAGCGCATCCTCTTTGTCGGCTCCAACTACGTCTACCCCTACGAATCGAACCGCATCATGGCGGACCTCGCGCGCCAGGCCGGCGGCAAGCTGCTCGACGAGCTCTACGTCCCGCTGGACGCCGGCCCCCAGGACTTCGCCAAGGCCATCAAGGAGATCGGCCGCACCCGGCCCGACGTCATCTTCTCGACCGTCGTCGGACGCTCGACCGCCGTCTTCTACGAAGCCTACCGGAAAGCCGGGTTCGACCCGGCCCACATGCCGATCGCCAGCCTAACCACCAGCGAGGCCGAGGTGGCGGAGATGACGCCAGCGGCAGCCGAGGGCCATGTCACCGCCGCCCCGTTCTTCAGCACCCTGGCCACGCCGGCGGCTGCGAGGTTCGTCGCGGGGTTCCGGGCGCGGTTCGGCGCGGGCGCCGCCGTCACCGCCGGGGCCGAGGCGGCATATTTCCAGGTGATGCTCGTCGCCAGCGCCATCGGGCGGACTGGTTCCGATGAGCCGGACCGGGTCCGTGCGGCGTTGGGCAGGCTGGAATACGACGCGCCACAGGGCCGGGTACGGATCGACGCCGGCACCAACCACACTTTCCTCTGGCCCCGCGTCGCCAGGCTGGATGCCGCGGGGCGGTTCCAGGTGGTTTGGGACCCCGGCAGGCAGGTGAAGCCGGACCCGTATTGCGTGGACCAGCGGCTGGACAGTTGGTCGGAACGCGCCGGGCCGGACGCCCTGCCCTCACCCCCCGCTTTACCAGTGCAAGCCTGATACGAAAGGGGCGGAGCGGGAATGGCCATTCAAATCCTCCGCGACCTCCGTGGCCTCCGCATCGAGGTCATGCACCCGCCCGACGCCGACGGCACCAGCCTGGTCGAGCACCTGAGCCGGATCGGCTGCGTCGCCACGACGATCTGGCCGCTGCCGGACGAGCTGGCCGCCGCTCCGGACATCGTCGTCCTCGCCGTCGACCATGACAGCCGCGAGCCGCTGCGGCGGCTGTTCGGCGGCCAGGACCGCAGGCTGCCAACGGTGATCGGCATTGTCGAATACGAGAACCCCTCCACCCTGCAGCTCGTGCTGGAGATCGGCGCCCATGCCGTCATCGAGCGGCCGGTGCGCCCGTTCGGCCTGCTGACCCAGCTTGCGATCGCCCGCAGCCTGTGGCTGCAACAGCAGGAGGTCGGGCAGCGGGTGCAGAAGCTAGAGCGCAAGCTGGCGGGCATGCAGAAGGTCCAGCGCGCCCGGCTGATCCTCATGGCGAGCGAGGCCATGACGGAGGAGGAGGCCTACCAGGCCATCCGGCGTCAGGCGATGTCCAAGCGCCTGAGCCTTGAGGACATGGCCGCCGCCATCATTAACGCCCACGACCTGCTGCGCGGCCGGCCCGCCCACTCCTGATCCCAGGACCGCTTACGTGGGCCGGGCCGCCTTGGCCTCTATCCGGTCGTAGCCGCGGGCGTAGTAGAACGCGACGGAGGCGGCCCAGCTCGCGGCGAACACCCCGATGATGACGAAGCCCAGCGTGTTGAAGTTGTCGTTCAGCGCGCCGATGCCGCCCCAGAACCATCCCGCCAGTTGCAGTTTGTCGCCGATCAGGCCGAGCGCCTCGATGCCGCCAATGACGAACGCCACCACCACCGACACCAGCGTGATCGTGAGGTTGTAGTACAGCTTGCGGATCGGCTCCACGAACGCCCAGTCGTAGGCGTGCAGCATCAGCACGCCGTCCGTCGTGTCGATCAGCGCCATCCCGGTGGCGAACAGCGCGGGGAACACCATGATGGCCGAGAGCGACACGCCCTTCGCCGCCTCGGTGGCGGCGATGCCGAGCAGGCTGATCTCGGTCGCGGTGTCGAAGCCCAGGCCGAACAGGAAGCCGAGCGGCAGCATGTGCCAGCTCCGCGTCACCAGGCGGAACATCGGGCGGAACAGCCGCGCCAGCAGCCCGCGCGAGTTCAGCACCTGGTTGAAATCCTCCTCGACATAGGCCTCGCCGCGCCGGACGCTGCGGAACGAGCGGTAGACCGAGCGCAGCACCACCAGGTTGATGCCGGCGATCACGAACAGAAACAGTGCGGACACGCTGGTCGAGATGATGCCGCCGACTTGCCTGAACTCCTGGAAGCTGCCCTGCATCGCAACCGAGGCCAGCGCGATGGCCCCGGCGCCCAGGGCGACCACGGTCGAGTGCCCAATTGCAAACCAGAAGCCGACCGTCACCGGGCGCTGGCCATCCTGCATCAGCTTGCGGGTCACGTTGTCGATGGCGGCGATATGGTCGGGGTCGACCGCGTGGCGCAGGCCGAAGCCGTAGGCGATCAGCGCGGTGCCAAGCAGGATCGGCTGCTCATGGAACAGGGCGAAGGCCCAAATCCAGGCGGCGGCGTTGGCCAAGACCAAAAGGGCGTAGATGCCGATGGTGCGCCCGCGCACGCCGGACGAGCCGGTGCGGAACAGGCCGCTGAACAAGCTGGTCAATGCTGGTCCCTTCGTTGGGAGTGGATGGCTGTCCGTCATGGCGCGGCCAAGCGCAGGGGGGCCGCGGCGCTCACCCGTGCAGCGTGGCCGGGTCGATGTTGAGCAGCAGCCGCTCCACCCGCTTGCCGCCGATGACGTGGCGGCGGAGGATTTCCTCCACGTCCGCCTGCGTCTCGTACTTGTACCATGCGCCGTCCGGGTAGATCACCATGGTCGGCCCGTGCTCGCACACGTTCATGCAGCCGGCGTGGTTGATGCGGATGCGGCGCACCCCCAGCACCATGCCCAGGCGGCACATGTAGTCGCACAGCTCCCGGCTGCCCTTGCTGGCGCAGCAGCCGCGCCAGTGGCTATCGGGCCGCCGGTTCGTGCAGCAGAACACATGGACCCGGTAGAGCAGCTCCGGACCGGCGGCGGACTGCACGGGAGAGGCTGCCGGCTACTGGAACACGCAGCCTGCAAGGCCGGCGGCGAACTCCTCCCGGTCCAGGTTTTTCCCGATGACGACGAACTGCGTCAGTTTCTCCTCGCCGGGTTCCCACGGGCGGTCCCGGCGCAGGGTGGTCAGCATGCGCACGCTCTGGAACACCAGCCGTTCGTTGAAGCCGTTCGCATAGAACAGGCCCTTGGTGCGATACAGGTCGTCGCCCCGGCGCTCCGCCATGCCGCCCATCCAGGTCATCAGCCGGTTCACGTCGACCGGGCGCCGCTCCGTCAGCACGAACGAGCCGATGGCCGGGTCATGCTCGTGCTCGTGGTCGCCCAGGAACTCCGGGTCCACCTCCAGCTTCTGCACCAGGTCGAACGCGCCGACGTCGAGGATGCTCGACAGCGCGATCTCGGAGTTGGCGGTGTGGTAAATCGTCGCCATGGCGTTGATTTGCCGGACCCGGCGTTCGATGGCGGTCATCTGCTCGCCAGACACCAGGTCCATCTTATTGATCAGTATAATATCGCTGAATGCGACCTGCTCCATCGCCTCGTTGCTCTGCGCCAGGTTCTGTTCGAGGTTGACCGCATCGACCACGGTCACGAACGCATCGAGCCGGATGCCGGCCTTGACCTCGTCGGCGGCGAAGAACGTGGAGGCGACCGGCGCCGGGTCGGCAAGGCCGGTGGTCTCGATCAATATGCCGTCCAGCGTGCCGGCCCGCTCCTGCAGGCGGCTCAACGTCTCAACCAAGTCGCCGCGGACGGTGCAGCACAGGCAGCCATTGTTGAACTCGACGAGTTGCGCCTCCTCGTCATGGATGACGAGCTGGCCGTCGATGCTAACCTCGCCGAACTCGTTGACGATCACGGCGAGCTTGCGGCCGTGCTGCTCGCGCAGGATGCGGTTGATCAGCGTGGTCTTGCCCGAGCCGAGGAAGCCGGTGACGACGGTCGCGGGGATACGGGTGTCGGCGCTTGGCATTGGGAAACCTTGTTCTGGAAACGGGAAGTTGGGCGGGGGCCGGACGGCCCCCGCCCGTTGGTCCCTAAGACGCCATCTCAGGCGCTGTCATCCCCGTGCGGACCCGCTTCGGCGCCAGGCCGCCCGGCGTCGCGACGATGGTCGTCGCCATCATTGCGATCCCCTCCTCGACGATCACCTTGCGGTTCGGCGGCGGCAGCACGGTGCCGCGCAGCTCGTCGTACGACACGACGACCCAGCAGGCACAGCCCCAGAAGCACTCGCCGGCCATGCCCTGGAACCGGATCGCCGGCTCGGACAGCATCGGGCCGAGGTCGATGAGCCAGGCGTGCTCGATCAGCCGCTCCTCCCAGGTCAGCTTGTCGTAATTAGCCTGGCTGGCCCAGAACGCGACCAGGTCGGTCTTCGCCAAGCCCGGCAGGATGACGTTGGCATAGGCGGTCAGCGTGTCGAAGAACTCGTGGAACTCGATCTGCAGGTTGGATTCGTCATCAAGCAGATAGTTCTTCTTCACCATGTCCCCAAACGCCTTGGACATGTTGACGTGGCCCATGTTGCGGGACCCGTAGATGGTGACTTCGGCGTAGTCGGTCTTGAAGCCGTCCTTCAGCCCGCTGAACTGCGGCGTGAAGTCGATCCACTGCGAGATCACGTCGTCCCACTTCGACGGCGCCTCGCCCGGCAGCACCTGCACGCCGGGGTGGGTCAGCTTCGCCACGTCGAATAGGGTCCAGGCCCGCGCCTTGGAGCTGACCGTCTCGTGCGGCGCGCCGGTCAGGCCGGACGGGCGCAGGGCGCGGAACAGGTCGCGCCCGTTGTCGACCACCGCGAACCGCATGAAGCTGTCGGCGACGAAGCGGTTGGTCACCATCTCCTTGGCGTGCTGGCGGATGCGCGTCTCGCCCGTGGTGGTGTAGGCGGTCAGGCGCTGCCAGCTATGCTCGGGGTTGACGACAAAGAAGCCGCCGGTGAACGGGCTGCGATACAGATCGCCCCACACCGCCGTCACGCCGGCGTTCTTGGCGTCGTCGAGCATGCAGTCGAGGTCGTTCAGCGTGGTGTAGAGGGTTGCGCTGTCGCGGTACTCCTCGGGGTCGCCGCTGTGCGGAAGCTGGCCGACGCCGATGACGGGGATGCGCCGGCCGAACTTCACGTTCGACAGGTGCCGGGCCATGTCCATGACCATGCCGCTGCCGGTGCCGCCGGCGAGGCTGAAGCAGACCGTCACCAAGGACGGCAGCCCGGCCTTCTCGACGTGGGTGACGAAGTTGCGCAGCGCCACGTCCATGGGGCGCTCGCCGGCGTAGTAGGCGTTGGCGTAGATCGCCTTGGCGACCGCGCGCGGGAAGTGCGAGCCTGGCCCGGGCATCTCGTACTTCTTCGGGACATAGGACTCGAAGTTGGGGTTCCAATAGTAGCGGGGATATTCGAGCTTCAGGAACTCACGGGTGCGGTTCATGCCCTCGAAGAACTCGGCCTTCCCTGGGACCGGCAGCGGCACGGCCTGGAACTGGAAGCGGTCGGAAGGGATGCCGCGCGACTCCAGGCGCTTGACGAAGGCGGCGGCGTAGTCCTGCGCCAGACCCATGTCCTGGTCGCCGATGTCCACCACGAGGGCGGCGAACGTCGCGCGGGGGTCGGCCAGGTGGTCCTCGATCTCGCCGGTGCGCAGCAGCGCCTCGACGTAGGCGGCGCCGGTGCGGCCCACGCCGACGACGTGCATGCAGTGCGGCGCCTGCGTTCCGGTCGAGCTGTGATAGAGTGAAGCGCTCATGTTTGAGTCCTTTTGACGGAGTTGTCCCAGTCGCGCCCTAAGACGCGAGTAGTCGTGCAGCCAGAACAGTCAGCAACGGACGGAGAACGTGCCGGTGCTTTCGATGTAGCCCAAATCCCGCATGATGTGCGCGACGGACGTTGCTCGGTGGTTGGAGACATACAGCATGTAGTCCTCAACAAACAATCCAGGATCTGTTGATATTAGACCCTCCTCAATAAGTTGTACTGCCTTTTCAAAGTGGATACGTTCAAGAGTGGATGTCCATACGGGATTTTCAATATGTATTGCAGTGTCATCAGCGGAAGAAATTTGGAGAAACTTGCCCCCGGTAATAGTTGGAACTTTAAAACCCTCTCCGTATTTTTGGACAACCCTGGACCAGTCAAGCGGCATCAAGAATCCCCGTCATCTATATTGAGGAGAGCTAGGCTAAGGAGAGCCGGCAGGGCGCATGGCGTCATGCGGCCCTTGCTGCCGGCGAGGGCGGCGCGTCCCCTCCGCGCAGCTCGTCGAGCGGAACGGCGATCCAGCACGCGCTGCCTCCGATGCTGGCGCCGGCCATGCCGGCCAGGCGCGTCGAGGGTTCGCTGAGCAGCACGCCCTGCTCCAGCAGCATGGAGTGGTCCAGCAGGCGCTGCGCCGCAGGCTCGGCGTCGTAGGCGTCCCGCGCTTTGAAGAACAGGCCGAGGTCCGTCTTGCCGAGCGACGGCAACACGAACTGGACGGACCCGGCCCGGCCGCCGTCCACAAGCTGCGCCGGCAGGTCCGGGTCGAACGCGGCGTTGATGGCCGCCGCCGCAGCGTCGGCGCCCGCGACCTCGGCCACGCGCGCCTCGATGAACTCCGGCTTGTAGCCCGGCAACAGCCCCATCGCCGTCGGGTCGGCGCCGACCGGGCCGGCTGTGTCCGCGTATCCCAGCACATGGACCCACTTGGCCCCCCACGGCGTCCGCGCTGCCGAGTGCTGGGTGGACGGTGCCGCGACCCAGTTCAGCAGCCGCAGCGTTTCCCACAGGCCGGTGCCGCCCTTCGACGTCAGCAGGGCCGCAATCTCCTGGTTGGCCCGGCTGCGCGTCGCCGCGAGGTCGTGCGTCGCCGCCCAGACATGCTGCGTCGGCACCACGATGAACCCGGCAGTGAACGGGTTGCGGAACAGCTCGCCGCACGAGGCGACGACGCCCTGGTTCTTGGCCTCGTCGTTCAGGCAATCGAGTTCGTTCATCACGGCGAACAGGTGGCCGCCGTGGAACTCCGCCGGGTCGCCGTCGCACGGCGCGATGCCGACGCCGGCCACCAGCACGCGCCGCCCGAACATTTTGGTCGAAAGGTGCCGCGCAAGGTCCATGGCGATGCCGCTGCCGGCGCTGTCGCCGAGGCCGAACACGATGGGCACGACGGCTTGGGTCTGGCCCTGGACCGCTTCGACCGCCGCGGCGAAGGCCCGCAGCGTGTGCTCAAGCGTCCGCGGCCCGGCATAGTATGCGGCGCCGTAGACCGCCTTCGCGACGGCGCGCTCAACGAGGCCGCCGGGTGCGGGGAGGCCCGTCGCGGCGGGCAGCCAAGGCTCGTAGCTGGCGCCCCAGAAATGAAACGGGTATTCCAGCCGCAGGAAATCTGGATACTGCGCCAGCGCGTCGGCCAAGTGCAGGGGGTCCGGCAGGTCGAGCGCCACCGTCGCCACCTCGGCCCGTCCGGGCGGCAGGCTGGCTGCCAGCGCTTGCAGCGCGGGGATGTGCTGGCCGCCAATATCGACTGCAAGCGCGTGGAATGTCGCGCCTTCTGGTGGCAGGCTGCGGAGCAGTTCAGCGACCGCCGCGATACCGCTGGCGCCAATGCCGACGACGTGGGTGGACACGGGCAAGGTCTCGCTGATCGGCACGCGATGCACGCCGCGTTTCAGCGCCTCCAGCTTTCGGCGCTTGAGCTTTTCCTCCATCGTTACGCTCATCCGGCGAATAACCTTCCTTGGTTTGGCGCAGGCCGTGGCGGCATCCCGCCAAAGGACATGCTTTCTCGACAAGCAAACGGCTAATAGAAGCCGGTTACCTTCGACTTACGAAAGGACAAAACACGAGGCGACGCACCTTGGGGCGCAGGTCTGCAAGGCATAAGTCCGCGGGATCAACGCCGTTGGTGATCCCGCACGCAATCCAAGGTTGTCAGCTTCTGCCTTACAATGAGGGATCGATTGCTGGCGGAAGTCAAGCATGATTTTCATGCCAGCCATGCAAAGCATACCGTGCCGCTGCCAGTCGAACCAGGATCGATCCGAGTTTTTTCCATTATCAGGGTTGCTATCACCGTGCAGCAGCGATTAGCATTTTGCATGGGTGGCGCAGGCATATGCGCCATCCCGCCGCCGGGCACCAATGAAGCTGCCCATCCGGTGATCCCGCCCAACCCATCCCGGCCAGCCTGGCTTTCGGGAGCGGCCGGGCCTCGCCGCACCAAGCTCCGCTATCTCCCCTTACGTTGGAAAGAAGGCATCATCCATGTCTGTGTCTCGCCGTGCCATCATGCAAGCTGGGGCGCTCAGCCTTGCCGCACCGGCCTTCTTCCACCGTCCCGCCGCCGCGGCGGACGCCATCCGCGTGGGCGTGCTGTTCTCGCAGACAGGTGGGCTGTCGATCATCGAGAAGTCGTTGGCCGACGCCACGCTGATGGCGATTGCAGAGGTCAACGCCAGCGGCGGCGTGCTGGGGCGGCAGGTGGAGCCCATCGTCGAGGACGGCGCCTCGGACCCCAAGACGTTCAACGAGAAGGCGTCGAAGCTCGTCATCCAGGACAAGGTGCCCTCGGTGTTCGCCTGCTACACCTCGGCCAGCCGCAAGGCCGTGCTGCCGGTGTTCGAGCGCCGGCAGAGCCTGCTGCTGTATCCGACGTACTACGAGGGCTTCGAATGCTCGAAGAACGTCGCCTACACCGGTGCGGTGCCCAACCAGCAGCTCTCGAACTTCATACCCTGGATCATGAAGAACCTGAACAAGAAGAAGTTCTTCATCGTCGGCTCGAACTACATCTACCCGCGCGAGATGGCGAAGGTCTGCAAGGTGCTGATCGAGCAGAACGGCGGGACCTGGATCGCCGACGAATACTTGGAGCTCGGCGACTCCGAGTGGGGTTCGATGGTCAACAAGATCAAAGGCTCCGGCTGCGACGTGGTGTTGTCCAACGTCGTCGGCGACTCAGTCGTGGCGTTCTACCGCGAGTTCAAGAACCAGGGCCTGTCGCACGACAAGCTGCCGATCTGCGCCACCGTCACGTCCGAGATCGAGATCGCCGCGATGGGGCCGGAATACGCCGCCGGCAGCTTTACCTCGTTCCCCTACTTCATGGCCATCGACACCGACATCAACAAGCAGTTCGTCGAACGCTACCGCAAGTTCGTCAAGGACCCGAAGGCGGTCACGCACCACGCGCTCGAATCGTCCTACTTCCAGGTCCACCTCTGGAAGCAGGCGATCGAGAAGGCGAAGGAGGCGTCGGCCATCCCGATACGCAACGCGCTGGCCGGGCAGACCTACGCGGCCCCCGGCGGCGAGGTGAAGATCGAGCCGGAGAACCTGCACGCCTGGCTGACGCCGCGCATCGCGCAGTGGCAATCCGACGGCCAGGGCAAGATCGTCGACGCCTACCCGGCGCCGGTGATGCCGCTGCCCTACGTCGCCTATGGCGAGACGCCCAGCAACTTGTTCTGCACCGGCAAGGGCTTGGACACCAGCAAGCTAAAGAAAAGCTGATCCGCGTGATTGATGTCGTCTTCATCGGCCTCAGCCTGGCCTCGGTGCTCCTGCTGGTGGCGCTGGGCCTCGCCATCACCTACGGGGCGATGGGCGTCATCAACATGGCGCACGGCGAAATGGTCATGCTGGGCGCCTACGCGACGGTGTTCACCAGGCTGTATTTGCACCTGAACATCCTCGCCGCCATCCCGCTCGCCTTCGTGTTCACCGCACTGGTCGGCTACGTGATCGAGCGGGTGGTGGTGCGGCGGCTGTACGGCCGGTTGCTGGACACGCTGCTGGCGACTTGGGGCGTTGCCATCCTCATCCAGCAGGCGGTGCGGCTGGAGCTCGGCTTCTCGTTCTTCGGGCTGCACATCCCCGGCCTCGGCCCCGGCCTGCAGAACGTCAGCGTGCCCGTCTGGCTGACGGGCGTCGTGCCGATCTTCGGCGTGGGCATCAACGTCTACCGGCTGTTCATCATCGGCGTCACCGTCGTGCTGGCGGCCATTACTTGGCTGCTGATGTATCGCACCAGCGCCGGCATCCAGGTCCGCGCCATCATGCGCAACCCCGGCATGGCCGCCGCCTGCGGCATCGATACGCAGCGGATCAACGCGCTGACGTTTGCCTATGGCTCCGGCCTGGCGGGCGTGGCCGGGGTGATGATGTCGGGGTTCAAGACCGTGTTCCCCGACATGGGGACGCCGATGGTGGTGGACGGCTTCCTGGTCGTGGTGGTGGGCGGGGTCGGCAGCCTGGTCGGCTCGGTGCTGTCCGCGACATTGCTGGGGCAGATCAACGGGGCGACCGCCTACTTCACCAACGACGTGTTGGCCCGCGCGGTGGTATTCGGCTTCGTTATCTTGGTGTTGATCGCCAAGCCGCAGGGCCTGTTCACCATGAAGGGGCGGCGGGCGTGAAAACGCGGGCACGAATCGACCTGCTGGCCTATGCGGCATTCATCGTGCTCATCATGGCAGCACCCATGGTGCTGGAGGAGTTCTGGCTCAACCGCATCTCGAAGTTCCTCGTCTTCGGCATGCTCGGCGTCGCGGTGTCGCTGAGCTGGGGCTATGCCGGCATCCTCAACCTCGGTCAGGGCCTGTTCTTTGGCCTTGGCGCCTACATGACGGCGATGTCGCTGAAGCTCGCGGCGCCCACCAGCCTGCAACAGGGCTCCGGGACGCCGGTGCCGGACTTCATGCTGTGGAACGCCGAGCCCGGCGCTCCCACCGAGCTGTGCTGCATCAACCACGGCTCGTTCCTCTGGCTGCCATTCCAGAACCAGTGGTTCGGCATCGCCATGTCCTTGGCAGCGCCCGCGTTGGTCGCCACCGCCATTGGCTGGGTGATGTTCAGGAAGCGCGTGTCCGGCGTGTTCGTGTCGATCATCATGCTGGCGATGATGCTGCTGGTCCGCCTGGTGGTGGTGGACGCCCAGCCCTTGACCAACGGCTTCAATGGCCTGACCGACCTCGGCGACCTCATGCTCGGCCGCGTCGAGTTCGACCCGTACGACGTCCGCACCTACTACGTCGTGGCGGGCGCGCTCACGTTGGTGCTGGTGCTGGCGCGGCTGCTGGTGGAGACGCGGGCCGGGCTGATCTTGCAGGCGATCCGCGACGACCAGAACCGCGTGCGCTACCTCGGCTTCGACGTGCCGGCCTACCAGGTTTTTTTCTTTGCGGTGTCGGCGACCATCTCCGGGCTGGCGGGCATGCTGTATGTCGTCGTGGCGCAGTTCGCCTCGCCCACCTTCATGGACCTGACGTTCTCCATCACGATGGTGGTCTGGGCGGCGGTCGGCGGACGGGCCTCGTTGCTGGGTGCCTGCATCGGCGCGATCCTGATCAACGTCATCGAGGCCAAGGTCAGCGAGACCGAGGGCTTGGTGCAGGCGTGGCGCGCGGTGATCGGCCTGACCTTCGTGCTGGCGGTGCTCTATCTGCCGCGCGGGATTGCCGGCTTCGCCAGCGACTGCGCGGACTGGGCCTTGGACCGCGTGGGCCGGACGCCGCGGCAGCCGCGCGGGAAGCCCATCCCCGCCGCAGAGAAGTCGGCATGACGGCCGCGCTGACGATCGATGCGCTGGGCGTCAGCTTCGCCGGCTTCAAGGCGGTCGATGGCGTCACGCTGGTGATCGAGGAGGGCGAGCTGCGCGTGCTGCTGGGGGCCAACGGCGCGGGCAAGACCACGTTGATGGACCTGATTTCGGGCAAGACCCGCAGCACCGAGGGCACGGTTCACCTGTATGACACGGACATCACCAACTGGCAGGAGCCGAAGATCGCCCGCGCCGGGCTGGGGCGGAAGTTCCAGATTCCCAGCGTGTTCCGTGAGCTGACGGTGCGACGCAACCTGGAGGTCGCCAGTTGCCACAACCCCGGCGTGTTCGCCAACCTCGGCTTCGGCCTGCGCCACGCCGCGCGCACGCGGGTGAGCGAGGTGCTGGAGATGACCGGCCTCACCGACCAGGCGGACCGCATCGCCGGTTTCCTCAGCCACGGCGAGACACAATGGCTGGAGCTGGGCCTGCTGATCGTGCAGAATCCCAAGGTCCTGCTGCTGGATGAGCCGACCGCCGGCATGACCGCCGCCGAGACCCGGCGCACGGCGGAGATCATCAAGGGCCTGCGCGGCGCACACACCGTCATCGTCGTCGAGCACGACATGGCCTTCGTGCGCGAGATCGCGGAGAAGATCACGGTGTTGCACCTGGGCCAAGTGCTGGCGGAGGGCGACATCGGCGACATCGAGCGGGACCCGCGGGTGCGCGACGCTTATTTGGGCTCGCGGGGTATGGCATGAGCAGGGGTTTGGTACGCCAGACGCAGGGCATCAGTCTCGCGCAGTTCGCAAGTGCGAACTCGCTGTGAACGTCGCCTTCGCCGGGGTCGATGCGTTCTACGGCCGCAGCCAAATCCTGCACGGCGTGTCGCTCGGCCTGCCGGAGGGCAAGCTGACCGCCATCCTGGGCCGCAACGGCGTGGGCAAGACCACGCTGCTCAAGACGTTGATGGGCATGCTGGACCGCATGACCGGCTCGATCCGCCTGGGCACGCGGGAGATCGGGCAGGAGCCGACGTTCCGCCGGGCGCGGGCCGGCATTGCCTATGTGCCGCAGGGCCGGCAGATCATCCCGGATTTCACCATACGCGAGAATATCCTGATGGGGGCTTTTGCCCGGAAAGACGGCCGCCGCGCTATCCCGGCACTGGCCGCCGAGCTGTTCCCCTATCTCATGGCCAACCTCGACCGGCCCGGCGGCGTGCTCTCGGGCGGCCAGCAGCAGCAGCTCGCCATCGCCCGCGCGCTGGCCGCCGACCCGAAGGTGCTGCTGCTCGACGAGCCGAGCGAGGGCATCCAGCCCAACGTCGTCGAGGACATCGAGCGCATCATCATGCGGCTGAACCAGGAGTTCGGCATGACGGTGCTGCTGGTCGAGCAGAACGTCGCCTTTGTCCGCCGCGCCGGCCACCGCTTCGCCATGATGGAGAAGGGCCGGGTGGTGGCCGGGGGCGCAATCAACGAGCTCACCGACGAGCTGGTGCACCGGCATATGGCGGTGTGAGCCGGGCGGCAGGAGCCGTAACGGCCGCGCGGCCATGGACGGACGAAAGGCGTCAGTCCAGGGCCGCGGGCACAACAAGGAGGGTTAACGATGCTGCATGGTGATATTTCGAGTAGCAAAGACACAGTCGGCGTGGCCGTGGTCAACTACAAGATGCCGCGCTTGCACACCAAGGCCGAGGTGCTAGACAACGCGCGCAAGATTGGCGAGATGATCGTCGGCATGAAATCCGGCCTGCCCGGCATGGACTTGGTGGTCTTCCCCGAGTACTCGACGCACGGCATCATGTACGACAGCAAGGAGATGTACGAGACCGCAGCCTCCGTGCTGGGCGACGAGACGGAAATTTTCGCGGAAGCCTGCCGCAAGGCGAAGGTCTGGGGCGTGTTCTCATTGACCGGAGAGCGGCACGAGGAGCACCCGCACAAGGCGCCCTACAACACGCTTATTCTAATGAACGACAAGGGCGAGATCGTCCAGAAGTATCGCAAGATCATGCCTTGGGTGCCCATCGAGGGCTGGTACCCCGGCAACTGCACCTTCGTGTCCGAGGGGCCGAAGGGCATGAAGGTGAGCCTGATCATCTGCGACGACGGCAACTATCCTGAAATTTGGCGCGACTGCGCCATGCGCGGCGCCGAGCTGATCGTCCGCTGCCAGGGTTACATGTATCCGGCCAAGGAGCAGCAGATCTTGATGGCGAAGGCGATGGCATGGGCCAACAACGTCTATGTCGCGGTGGCGAACGCGGCCGGGTTCGACGGGGTGTACTCGTATTTCGGTCACTCGTCGATCGTCGGCTTCGACGGGCGCACCTTGGGCGAGTGCGGGACGGAGGAGTACGGCATCCAGTATGCCGCATTGTCCACGTCGTTGATCCGCGACGCGCGGGCGAACATGCAGTCGGAGAACCACCTGTTCAAGCTGCTGCACCGTGGCTACACCGGGATGATCAACTCCGGCGACGGCGACAAGGGCGCGGCGGAATGCCCGTTCGACTTTTACAAGAAGTGGATCGCCGACCCCGAGGCGACGCGGGAGATGGTGGAGGCGATCACGCGCACCAGCGTTGGCACGGAGGAGTGCCCGATCGAGGGCATCCCGGCGACCGCGACGCACCGTTGAGGTCGGAGGGCGGAGTGGCGGCACCATTCCGCCCCAACCGGAGCCTGGGTAACTGTGGGTGGACCGCGCTGCGGAGCGCGGAGCCAGTGTAACCTGCCGGCGCCGGGCAGCGCCGCCCAGGGCTGAACGGGGAAAGCGGGGGACTTGAACACGACGGCAGGTTTCAGGATCGTGCGGCGCAGCCGCAGCGTGTCCGCCTCCCAGGTCGCCGGCTTCCGCGGCATCCCGGTGGCCAACGTCAGCGACTGCACGTCGCGGGTGACGGCGGGTGGCCCTCGGCTGCGCCCCATGCACGCCAGCGGCGGCATGGCCGGCCCGGCGCTGACCGTGCGGACCCGGCTGGGCGGCAACCTGATGGTGCGCCGCGCGCTGGACATGGCGGAGCCCGGTGACATCCCCGACGACCTCATCGTCGTCGACGCGAGCGGCGACCGGAGCTAGGTGGAGGCGTTGCTGCGCCGGCTGGGGTGCGACATCGGGGACTGATGCCAACCGTCCCCTGCTTTGACTGGTCTGCCCCTTTGCCCGTCATTGCGAGGGGCGCTTGCGACGCGGCAATCCAGGGGCCACAAGACGGGAATGCGGCCCTTGCGGCCCCCTGGATTGCCGCGCCGAAGCCGGCTCGCAATGACGGCGCCTAGAAAGCTGGCCCGCAATGACGGCGCTCCAATGGGTGCAGCAACGTAGGAGTCAGAGCAGGTGACGGCTGGTATGACAACAGGCGAGGCGCGCTGCCCCGGCCGGCTGCGCCAGCACAGCGTCACGATGTCGTCTCGACGCTCCATGTCGCGGAGCGGACCAGCGGCGAGCGGACCAGCGCAGCCACGACGGCGTCCAGCTCGCTTTCCTCTGCGGTCGTCGGCACCAGGATGGCGGCCAACTCCATCTGGTCCTCGTTGTCGGACAGGGTCTTCACCTCGCGCACCGGGAAGTTCGCACGGTCCAGCTCGGCGTCAAGCAGGTCGCGCACGTCGGACACCACGTCGGGCGCGCAGACGACGTGCATCCGGTACTCGGCTTCGGTCACGGCGGCGGTGATGGGGCGGCGGCTGATCCAGTTGACAACGGCCGCAGCAGCGTGTTGCTGGCGAGCACAACCGTCGTGAGCGCGGCGGCCCCGCATAGAGGCCGCTGCCGGAGAACGCCCCGACCGCTCCAGAGCACCAGAGCGTCGCCGCCGTGTTCAGCCCGCGGATGTTGGTGCCGTCCTTCACGATTACGCCCGCGCCCAGGAAGCCGATGCCCGAGACGACATAGGCGATGATCCGCGTGGCTCCCTCGGGTTCATAGAGCCGCATCCCGAGTTCGGAAAAGGCGGCGGCGCCCACCGCCACCCCCACGTTGGTGCGCAGCCCGGCGGTGCGCTGCCGCCACTGCCGTTCGAACCTGATCGCGAGGCCCAGCGTGAAGGCCACGCTGACCGTGGTGACTAAGCGGATGAACGCGCTGGGCGGATGAACGCGCTGGTCCAAAAAGCAACGAGAAGGTCGTGCAGGGCGGGCGTCAGCGTGCTCCGGTGCCGGTCGGGGTGCAGGGGGGAGCCGCGGGCAAATCGAACAGCATCCCAAGCATTCCGGATGACTCGGCTCCATCCCTCTTGGGCGGGCGCTTGTCAACCGCGCTTGTCTATAAATGAGATGTCTGTGGTCAGGCGTGGCGAGCGGGGCGGTGCCGTGCTCATCCAACGACGCATGGAGTGGCTGGCGCACTGATCCGCTGGGTACCGTGAAGCCTATGGCCTCCAGCACGCATCTCTCGTTAAGGTCGCCTGCTTTGTGGCCGGGTGCATCGGGCGTTGTTTTGGGCAGAAGCTGTCAACGGACAGATCGGCATCGCCAACTCTGCTGGCAACGAAGGCTTGACGGATTCGATGCATACCTGCATATGGAAACGTCCTTTGCATTTTGTTGCCAAGCGATCAATTCTGGATTTAATTTCTAGTTTATTCTACTAGAATGCATTGTACAATGCATTTTATGCAGAATCTATCTATTTATCAGAGAATTTCAAATATTGTGGATGGCAATGCAGACTTAGCGCTTTATAAGCCTTCTCTATAGATGCTTTTTCGGTTGGTGACCCGCACCGCATTAATGGCTACTCTAGTTACGGCAACCTGTAATTGTGTGTTATCACTGGTTCTGCTACGCAGCGACCGTCGGTGAGGATATGTGGCGATGGATGGCAGTATTCCGTTGAACCGTGTGCAGCAAACCATAACGCTGCGCGGCTATTTTGATCATTTCGAGAACGGCGCGGCCAGCGGCTGGGTGGCTCAGGAGGGCGGCCCTGCCAGTCCTGTGCGGGTGCATGCGGTCATCGACGGCCAAGAGACAGGGCAGGTGCAGGCGAACGAAAACCGGGAAGACATAAAGGCGGCACTCGGCCACACGACCGGCAAGGTGGGGTTCCACTACCAGGTTCCGTCAAAGTACTTTGACGGCCGTGAGCATCGGCTGTCGTTCCGGCTGACCGGCGGCCTGATACTGGGCCATCTCGACCCGGCGGACCCTGCGAACGTGCAGCCGGACCTGGCGTTCTGCATCAGGCGCTTGCCGAAGATCAACGGCTCCATCGACGGGCTACGCCAAGGCCAGCTCCAGGGTTGGGTCACACGGACCGAGCCGGACACCACGGAAGCGCTTGGAAGCTGCCATGTTCTAGTGACCTGCGACGGCCAGCGGGTGACCCAGCTCCGAGCGGACCGGTATCGCGGCGACGTGGCCGTTGCATTCGGCTGCGACCCCAACTGCGGCTTCCAGTTCACGGTTCCCGCGACCTTCCGCAACGCCCGTCCGCGTAACTTCCGCTTCGAGGTCATGCCCGAAGGCATCGAGATCGACGGCAGTCCGTTGTTCACGAGCACCACCAACGACAAGGTGGAAGCAGTGCTCCTCGACGTTTCCAACCAACTGGACAGCATGTTCCGCGATTTCGTGAAGCTGCGCCGGCGCGTCATGGAGATGCTGCCGCAGCCGAACTATAGCCTGGCAGACTATGACACGTGGGCCCGAACCTACTATCCAGCCCTGCGCGCGCGCGTCGCCTCGGCACGGGCCAACCGCGGTAGGTCGGGCGTCACCTCGCCTGACCCGCTGGTCAGCATCCTGGTTCCAACCTATCGGCCGTTGATGTCCGACTTCATGGCGGCGATCGAATCCGTCATAGCCCAGACCTACTCGAACTGGGAGCTGGTGATCGTGGACGATTGCAGCCGTCGGCCAGAACTGACAAAGCAGATCAATGAGTTCTGCAACCGGGACAAGCGGATTCGCTCAGTGGTGCGCAAAAGCAACGGCAACATAAGCGAGGCCACCAACACGGCGATCAAGGCTGCACGAGGCGATTGGATTGCCTTCTTCGACCATGACGACTTGTTAGTGGACGTTGCCATCGAGTTGATGGTGCGTGAAGCCCAGCGCGCAAGTGCCCTCATTGTGTACAGTGACGAAGACAAAATCGATCAAGCTGGATAATTTCTTGAACCAAATTTTAAGCCAGACTGGAACTACAGGTATTTGCTGGGAAGCAATTATGTTTGTCACTTACTGTTCGTTGCACGCAGGGCAATGGAGAAAGTTGGACTGCTCGACAGCAAATACAATGGCGCCCAGGATCACGACTTGATCCTGCGTTTGTCGGAGGTGGTTCCGGCGGACTGTATTCACCACGTTCCCGAGGTGCTGTATCATTGGCGCAAGACGCCAAACTCCACGGCCGCAAACCTTTCCAACAAGGGTTACGCGGTGGACGCCGGCATCTCGGCTGTCTCTGACCACTTGGCGCGGCGCGGCCTGCCGGCTAAGGTGGAAAGCGTGGACGGGTTGACATTGTACAGTCTGGTCTGGCAAACGTCTGACAGTCCTAAAGTGTGCGTCATCATTCCATTTAAAGACGAAGTGGCGACGACACGCAAGTGCCTGGACATAGTTCTAAACAATACCGACTATGAGCAGTTGGAGGTGATCCTCGTCGACAACTGGTCACTGACGGCTGAGGCATCAGCTTTTACCAATGAAGCAAAGAAGAATAAACGAGTGCGCGTGTTGCGCGTCGAGGAAAGCTTTAATTATTCGCGCCTCAACAACCTTGCCGCAGCACAGACGAAAGCTGAATTCCTTCTGCTTTTAAACAATGACCTGTTTCCAATAAACAGTAATTGGCTACGTTTGTTGGTTAATGAGGCGCTTGTTGATCCCAGAGTTGCCGCCGTGGGCGGGCGCTTCTTCTATCCTAACAAAACGATCCAGCATGTCGGGGTCGTGGTAGGGCTGAAAGGCCCGGCGACGCACATTCATCGGGGAGCGTTGGCCACCGATTATGGCTTCGCAGGCCGTATCGCACTCTCACAAGAGCTGACAGCGGTAACTGCCGCCTGCGTGCTGGTGCGTGCGTCCGTGTTCCATGAGGTGCGCGGCTTCGACGAGGCTGGCTTCAAGGTGGTGTACAACGATGTGGACCTTTGCCTCAAGTTCCGCGCGGCGGGCTACCGGGTCATCTACTGCGCCGAAATGCTCGCGATACACCATGAGTCCCTCAGCCGCGGCAACGACGAACGGCCGGAGCACGAAGCACGCCTTTTCTACGAGCAGCAGCTTCTGCTGGAGCGCTGGGGCGACCATCCGTTGTTCCTGAATGACCCAGCTTACAGCCCACATCTGACCGTGGACCACCAAACCTTCTATGGCCTTGTGCCTCCGGCCTGATGCCATGATGCAGATGATCAATTGGGGCCAGCGGTCACGTGATGCCCGCCGGGCGACGTCATCCTGCGCTCAAATGGCCGCTATTTTCTCCTGATTCCGGATAAGCGCTACTGCTTTGACGCGCTTCTTGCAGAATCAACCGTAGCGGAGGTACTCGATGCCCATCACGCGGGACGCAAAACGCATTCGCTCAAGAGCGTAGTCGAACACAGGGCTTTAACAACCCACAATGATTGCTCGCGTCATTGGAACGGCGATCACGGTTTTTTTAGATGACGAAGGACCCATTCGGGTAATTGTTTCGTTAAAAGAGTATAATGTATCAAACAGTGGATACATAGATGTCCATGCTTGGTATTTCACGCCAATAAGTATATAAATCTTGCCTAATAGGCTGCGAAACACCGACCATATTAATCTTGATATTGAACGTATCTATCCAACCCAGCCCCACTCAATCGAGTTCTGGATAATGCCTCGGAAAACCTGCACTTAAGATTTTAGCTATTTTAAGTGCATCAACCAAAACTGGTTGACTCTATCAGAACTGCAATCATTCAGAGATCGGCCTCGATCGCCGGCGCAGGCCCCAGCCCGTCCGCATCCTCCGTGAACCAAACCCGCCGCTCGATCATGCCGGCCAACTCGGACACCGCAAGCGGCCGGGCAAGAAGAAAACCCTGCACGTCGTCGCATCGTTCGTCCCGCAGCCACCGGAGCTGCTCCACGGTCTCGACCCCCTCCGCGACTACCCGCATAGACAGGTTGCCGGCAAGGCGGATGATGGCGCGGACCACCGCGGCGGTGTTCGTCTTGTCGAGGTCGCGGACGAAGCTCTGGTCGATCTTGATCTGGTCGATCTTGATCTGGTCGATCGGGAACCGGCCGAGGTAGCTCAGCGACGAGTAGCCGGTGCCAAAATCGTCGAGGCTGATGCGCACGCCCATCGCCCGCAGCGCCCGCATGGTCGCGAGCGTGGCCGGGCTGGGCGAAAGCAGGACCGTCTCGGTGATCTCAAGGCTGAGCCGTCGCGGCGGCAGCCCGGCCGATCGCAGCGCCTCCATGACGGTCTGCACGAGGTGGTCGGTCCGGAACTGCGCCGACGACACGTTCACCGCAACCGAAACATGATCTGGCCAGCGCACCGCCTCCAGGCACGCCTGCCGCAGCACCCATTCGCCCAGCGGCACGATGAAGCCCATCTCCTCGGCGATGGGGATGAACTCCAGCGGCGGCACGGTGCCGCGGACCGGATGCCGCCAGCGCAGCAGGGCCTCGAACGCGCCGACGCGCCCGCGCCCCAGGTCGCAGACGGGCTGGTAGACCAGCTCGAACTCGCCGCGCGCCAGGGCCTCGCGAAGGTCGTTGCCCAAAGCGCGCCGCGCCCGGATGCTCACGTCCATCTCCGGCTCGAAGAAGCGCCAGGTGCCGCGCCCGTCCTCCTTGGCGCGATACAGCGCCAGGTCGGCGTTGCGCAGCAGCGCGTCGGCGGTGACGCCGTCGGCCCTCGCGACCGAGATCCCGATGCTGACGCCGATGGTCGCGCGCCGGCCTTCGAGGTCGTAGGGTTCGCCGACCGCCTCGATGATGCGGCGTGCGAGCGCCTCGATCTCGTCGGCCGACTGCGGCGCGGCCTGGATGATGGTGAACTCGTCGCCGCCGACGCGCGAGACGGTGTCCGCCGCTCGCACGCAGGATTGCAGGCGCTCGCTCACGGTGCGCAGCAGGATGTCGCCCATGGCGTGCCCGAGCATGTCGTTCACCTCCTTGAACCGGTCGAGGTCGAGGCAGAGCACAGCGAAGCTGCGGCCCTGCTCCAAGTCGATGAACGCCTGCTGCATGCGCTCGATGAACAGAGTGCGGTTCGGCAGCCGGGTGAGCGTGTCGTGCCGGGCCATGAAGACGACCTTCTCCTCGGCGGCGCGGCGCTCCGTCACGTCCTCGTAGGTGGCGGCCCAGCCGCCGTTCGGGGCCGGGCGCATCGAGACGGACAGCATGCGGCCCCCGGTGATCGGCATGCTGAAGGTCGTCGGCACGCGCCGCCCGACCGTGGCCATCTTTGCGAGCGCGAGGCTCTCGACTGTGGCGCCGGGGTGGTTGCCGTGCTCGACGCGCATGGCGATCATCTCAAGGATGCTGAGGCCGAGGCGGACGCGGCCCGGCGGCAGGCGGAAGATCTCGGAGTAGCACGCATTGACGACCGTGAGCCGGCCATCGGCGTCGAACAGGCACAGGCCCTGGGACATGTTGTCGAGCGCGGTGTCGAGCCGGAGGTTGGTGGCCTCCAGCCGCGCGCCCTGCTCCTTGAGCGCCGTGATGTCGCTCATGACCGCGACGAAGCCGCCCTCGCGCGTGGCGCTGCGGCTGATGTTGAGCCAGCGCGAGCCGGGCATCGCCACCTCGCCCTGCGCCTCGGGCATGGGCAGCCAGGCGGACAGCAGCGACCACTCCTCGCCGACGACGGGGCGCGGCGCGGCAGGCCCGGCCGCCGCGCCGCGCCACGCGAGGGCCGAGAGCGCCTGCTTGTTGGCCAGGGCGACGCGCCCGTCCCGGTCCACGACGACGATGCCCTCGTGGCAGCCCTCCATGGCGTCGAGCAGGCGGCCCTGCGCCGCCTCCCGCTGCGACACCTCGCTCTGCATCATGCCGCGCAGGTTCTCGCGCATGGCCGCGAGGGAGTTGTGCAGGACGCCGAGCTCGTCCTGCCCGCCCTCCGGCAGCGCGCCGTCGAGCTGCCCCTGGGCGATCCGGCTGGCGATGTCGGAGGCCACGGCGACCTGCCGGACGATATGGCGGGCCAACACCCAGGCGACGGCGGCGGAGAGCAGCACCGCCGCCAGCAGCCCGGAAAGGTTCAGCCACCAGTCCTCGGACACCGCCGCCCTGGCGCGCTGCCGGTAGCTGAACCCGTCCCCGGCGGTGTAGTTTATCAGCAGGTCGATCTCCCGGTCGGCGTTGCGGACGTAGTTCTCGACCGCGTTCCCCACGGGTGGGGCCGTCTTGCCTTGCCGCGCGTCGTTCCAGGCTGCGACGGCGGCCTGTGCGCGTACGGCCGTTTGCGCGGCCCGCGCCGACTGCGACCGCTCGGCGGCAATCTCGAAATCCTCGGCGAGCGAGCGCCCGAGCCCGATGAGCCGCGCGTCGAGCTCGGTCCGCGAGCGCTCGTCCGTGGCTTGGGCGTAGCGCGACGCGGCGACCTGCATCAGGGCGAAGTCTGCGGAGGCGGCCCTGGCGTAGTTGATCGCCATGAGCGAACCGTCGTATGTTTCGGTAACGAGTTCACCGCCGTGCTCGATGCGGTAGGAGGCATGGATGCCGATGACGCCCGTGATCGCTGTCATGATTAGGAAGGCAAACAGGATCTGGCTGCGTATGGTTCCGGCCATCGCGATCACGCGCGATCCCGCCAGGCGCCTCGGCACGTTGATGGGCGCCAGGCTTGGGATAGGCGCCAGGCTTGGGATGGGCGCTATGCTCGGCAGGGCGGTTGCTCGGTTGGAAATGGCCGTGACTCCGATTGCGGCTCCTGGGGCGTTCGATGGCCTGAACGGGTTTGAACTCAGCCGCTGCCGTGCGTGCGTCCAGGGAAGGTCCAGGTCGGCGGCGCCCTGGCGGGACATCCCATGATGCCGCCAGTGCAGCCCAAGATGACCCAGGCCGGCACGAGGCGGGCCTGGGTGAAACGAAGCCGTTGGGTTCTGCCGCTTGTGGTCCTCGCCGGGTTCGCAGCGTTTTTAGTTGTTAGGCCGTATCAACCTATACCATCGCGCGAGAGTTTCCAAGTTTCTCAACGTGGGCGCGAGTTCAGGCCAGAACTGCTCAACATAAGGCGGGGCGACGTCGTTCAGATCGTCAATGACGACGGGGACCTGTCGCATCATGCCTATGTGTCTTCGGAGCGGTTCAAGTTCGACTCAGGCGACCAGGAGCCGGGCGGGCGGGCCGACATCGCGTTCACCGTGGCCGGGACGTTCAACGTCCTTTGCGGGATTCACCCGAAGATGCGGCTGGTCGTCAGCGTGCGGTGAGGTTGCCGGCACGGTTGCGGTTCTTGACTAGGCTGTGCTCCGGCCCAGTAGCTTGGCCGTGAGGGGCAAGAACCTGATAGGTGTTCGGAACATGCCTGTCCCAATCCGCTCTCGGCTCCACCCATGACGCATCTCCCGAACCGGGACACGTGGCTGAAGCTTATCGGGCCGGCGCTGCGCATCGTCGACAGCCTGAGGCACAACGGATATGGTGAGCTGAATTTCCGGCTGGGCGGCGGAACCGTGCTCATGTTCCGCTTCGACCGCCGCATCAGCAAGGGCATCGACCTTTTCACCAACGACGCCCAGGCCCTCGGCTATATCTCGCCGCGGCTGAACGACGTCGCCGCCTACGGCATCTTGGACTACCAGGAGCAGGCCAACGCTTTGAAGCTCCTGCTGCCCGAGGGAGATATCGACGTCATCGTTGCGGGCAGCGTCACCCAGGCCCCGCCGTCTGAAACGATCAATGTGGACGGTCGGCTAGTACCTCTGCACAGTAGATTTGACTGTTTGGGCGTATCCAGGATTGAGCGTGGGCAAGTCGGCGTGGTCCACCTGGACAGCGATGCTCCGAGCCGCGCTGGGCTGGCGTGAGATCAACCCGG
>JAABUP010004235.1_pt1 | contig 23797 bp, 24 predicted proteins | sample 5559201 | NCBI WGS metagenome assembly JAABUP01 (sample SAMN10711887, study PRJNA513373) | rock metagenome | isolation source: Antarctica rocks | place: Antarctica
AATCAATTTGCATTTCTTGTCTTTATGACTCATCAGGGGAGTCAACAGACAACAACTGGGAAAACAACATACACTAAGCACTGAATGTTAAAGTTTCACTCCTCATCCACACGTGAATCTCAGGCTTGATCATGACTTTGTGCAGGAACTCTTCTTTCATGCCATGGGAGGTCGTGAGGGGCTCATCGACACTGCTGTGAAGACATCCAGCACTGGGTATATCCAGAGGCGTCTGATCAAGGCCATGGAGGACCTCATGATCCAGTGAGCCTCTGCCTATCATGCATGCAGGCCCTTGTATTACAAACGAGCTGTATGCCTGTGATGTATGCAGGCCCTTGTGCTACAGCATCTTGCAGCACACTCAACAAAAAAAATTATGCCTGTTGACATACACCAGCATCATTTGCTGATGCAGATGCAACGTCACACTCTTGAGCCTGTCACAAGTCTTGTCACTAGCCAGTCATGAGGCTGCCTGTTTGTGTGATCAAAGCTTACCAGGCATGATCCTGTTGCAGCTATGATGGCACAGTCAGGAATAGTGTGGGAGATGTCGTTCAGTTCCTGTATGGTGAAGACGGCATGGACGGTGCAGCCATTGAGTCCCAGACCATGGAGCACCTGCGCTGGGACAGGAAGAAGCTGGAGGTACGCTCACCCTCCCTGTGTCAACCCCAGTATCGACCCCTGCATCAACCCCAGTGTCACTTCCTGTGTCAACCCCTGTGTGAAAATCAGGCTGTATGCTGTCTGCCTTCAACCTCTCTGTAGCGGCTCATGCAATCTGACTCATGTTGCGTTGCATGGCTTGATGTTGCCATTGTTTTGTCCCTCTGTGGCGCACATGTTGCCCTCGTCCAACATGGCTGGGTGTCACTTGAGCAGTTATCATGTCATCTAACATGGACAGCTACACATCAGAGTGTTAGGTTGATGTTGTCTCGTACATTGTTGTGCACAGAATGCCTTCAGTGCATGGAGGGGAAAAGGAATACAATGTGTTGCAGGCCAAATTTGGCTACCGTCTGGATGATCCCAAGTGGGCTCCTGACTGGCTGCCCAATGAGCAGCTGGAAATGCTGCACAGTGACATTGATGCGCGCCAGATCATTGATGGAGAATTTGAGCAAATCACGAAGGATCTAGGGGTGAGTATCACTGGATTGTGTGTCTGCCTGGTCAGGTTGCGCCCTGCCCAAGCATTGCTTATCACTGTTCACCAACATCAAGATCTTCCTGCTAAGCTGTGCGTGTATGCGTAACTATGTCTGTGCTGAATGCCAAAGTCAACATGTACATCATGCTGCAGGTGTTGAGGCGTGAGATTATCAAGAGTGGTGAGCACAACATCCAGCAGCCTGTCAATCTCAAGCGCCTGCTGTGGAATGCTCAGCGTGTCTTTGACAAAGAGCAAGGTGGCAAGGCCCAGTCAAGTAAGGCCGCTTGTGATCCTGCCTTTGTCTAGCTGCATCACATCTGCCCTGTGAACTCCAATGCCTGCTTTGCATACCTGCTGTAATGGTATAACTTCTGGCTTCTGACTGAAACCAAAACCTGTGTATACAAGCCCTCACCCGCTTGCAGTGTGAATGTAATAACAAAGCATTCATATCTGTTTAACTTCAATTGCTGTGAAGGTTTGAGTCCAGTGGAAGTCATCAAGCGTGTAAATGAGCTGACTCAGAAGCTGAGAGTGGTGGAGGGGCTAGATGAGCTGAGCAAGGAAGCTCAGCACAATGCCACCCTCATGTTCTTCAGCCTGCTTCGCTGCATGCTGGCCTCACGCCGAGTTCTCGAGGAGCACAAGCTCACCGACCGATCGTTCAACTGGTTGCTGGGAGAAGTAGAAACCCGTTTCAACCAGGTCAGTGTCCCCCACTGGTCACCACTCGACTGCCCGACGCCTATACAATGATGCAAGCAATCTGTTTTACTACTCGATGCAGACACTGAGCAAGTCTGACGTTGTCACAGCTGTTTCTGCCTGGTTTTTTTGTTCAGCATGCACACCCATTTCTGGTTGATATGCCTGCACAGTCTTTTGTGTTGACATGTGTGCAGGCTCAAGCCTACCCTGGTGAGATGATTGGCACAGTGGCTGCTCAGTCCATTGGTGAGCCCACCACCCAGATGACCCTCAACACCTTCCACTTTGCCGGTGTCTCAGCCAAGAACGTCACACTGGGTGTGCCTCGCCTGACGGAGATCATCAACATCGCCAAGAACATCAAGACGCCTTCCCTGGAGGTGCATCTGCATGTGCAAAGGGAGGACGGCACCTGGGGCGCCTGCAAGGACAGGGAGCAGGCCAAGGCAGTTCAGTGCCAGCTTGAGTACACCACCCTGCGAAGAGTCACTGAGGCTACAGAAATCCACTATGATCCTGATCCACAGGTGTTGTGCTATACACAAGCTGCTGCTTCATGCATGGGCGGCTGCACCTGCATTTACAATGCCACATGTGTTGGAAGTCGGCATTCTGCAGCTAGTACCCCTTCCTTGTGTCCACATCCAACTGCTGAAACAGCAACACAGCAAGATTACTGTGCCTGCCACAATCTGTGTTGCTGAGCAATGGCACCAATTGTGAATGCATGCAGGACACTGTGATCGAGGAGGACAAGGAGTTTGTGACCCAGTACTTTGACATGCCTGACACAGACTTTGCCGACATGGAGCGCATGTCACCATGGCTGCTGCGCATTGAGCTGAACAGAGAGATGCTGACGGACAAGGGCCTCAACATGAGCCGCATTGCGGACACCATCACCTCAGAATTTGGTGATGAGATGTCTGTCATCTTCACAGATGACAATGCGCCCAAGCATATTCTGCGGGTCAGTCTTGCTTGTTCATGGCTATGGCATGGCAATTTGTGTGCACATGTGGATATTGCACAGGCGCAACCCTGTAGCACAGTCTGCAAATCAATGATTCAATCTAAAGGGTTTGTGCTGTGACAGTTGGGCAAATGCGCTGACTGCTGTGTATTCTCTTACGCAGTACTGCAAATGAGGTTATGCTTGCAGATTCGGATGCTGGGAGAGGAAGGGGGCAAAGATGCAACTGGGCAACATGAGCATGGTGATGATGTCTTCCTCAAGAAGATTGAGTCACACTTGCTCACCCAGGTAACGTGTCCAATCTCAATGGCGTATCTGTTGACATGCACGCCTGCTTGTAAACTTGACGCTTGGCTGTTATTGACATCTCAGGTGTGCTTCAGCAACAAATGGGCAATGACAAAATGCATTGTGAAGCAACATGTGTCTCACAATTCTTGATACTCCCTCTGATACTGTAGCTGCGGGCAATATCTTTGGTGTGTGGCATGACGTAGGTAAAGCTGCAAGGCATTCCTGGGATCCGCAAGGTCTTCATGCGTGAGCTGAAGACCACCCACCTAGACCAGGACGGCATCTACCAGAATGAGAACCAGTGGGTCCTGGATACTGAAGGCGTCAACCTGTTGGATGTGAGTTCGTCAATTGTTGACACAATGAGCTAGATCCCTGTGCAACCATACTTTGTGTTGTTGCATATGTCTTGAGCCGTGCATCATACTTTGTTGTTTGCTGCATGTGTCTTCAGCCGTGCATCAGGCCAGCAGATCATTTTGACTGCTTAGTTCAAGCAGCCAGAGCACATGCCTCTGTGCATGTTAATGAGATGAAGTTCCAGCTGTACGTCATCTGCTTTGTGCTTGACATACAGCATGGTTGCTGCAGGTGATGTGCATGCCTGGGATTGACTACACCAGGACCACCAGCAACCACATCATTGAGACCATTGATGTCCTGGGCATTGAAGCTGCTAGGAACGCACTGCTGAAAGAGCTGCGTGGTGTAATTGAGTTTGACGGGTCCTATGTGAACTACCGGCATCTGGCTATTCTGTGCGACAGTATGACAAGGGGTGGGCACTTCATGGCTATCACTCGCCACGGTATCAACCGGACCGAGAACGGGCCTCTACAGCAGTGCTCTTTTGAGGAGACAGTCGACATCCTGTACAGGTACAGATCCAGCCCTAGCTGTAGATCCTGGCAAGGCTGCAGGTCTTGTATCTGCAGTGCTACCTGTGTCAGCAGACAGTGTGTGTGATGTGGTGCATGGCATGCCATTGGATGCATTGTGAAATTGGGCAGCAGGTCAGAGTCAGCACGTACACTGACGCGCCTTGCGTACCTGCAGAGCTTCCATGTATGCTGAGAAGGATCGCATGAAGGGTGTGAGCGAGAACATCATTTTGGGGCAGCTGGTGCCCATGGGAACAGGCAGCTTCGATCTCATGCTTGATGACACAAAGCTGCAGGATGCCATTGAGGTACTGCAACCCCTTGATACCAGATTTTGGGCTGAGCTATCTCATGCAGCATCATCTGGTGAAACCGCTTGCTTTGTGCATGACAGCACTTGTTCCTGTGCTGACTGCTACCATCTCTTGTAACATCTGATACATTGCGCTGTTTGAAGTCCGCTGAATCTATTTTGGCTTTGTAGAATGACTTGGGCCTGCTTGAGGAGAACATGATTGGTGGACGCACACCCGGCCACGGGACCCCTGGTCGCTCCCCCTTCGGCTTTGGCACTCCAGGGCGGCGGGATCCTGAGATGTACAACTCCCCCTTCCGATCCCCCCTGGCAGGCCTCAGCTTTGGGGGCTTCAGCCCAATGCAGACCAGCGGCTTCTCTCCCACCAGATCCCCTGGAGGGTTGGGAGGCACTGGTTACAGCCCCACCTCCCCAGGTCAGTTGCGCATCCTGTCTGTCTTGATGTTGCCGGGCCTGTTGCTGCACAGCCTGCAAGCTGTATTCTGCTCCGAGCTGCCCTGGCCTGTGGTCATCAGTCCAGCAAGACAAGCGTCTACATTGCTTCTGCATCTAGTGAGGCAAATCCTACGTGAGCTGAGTTTCATACACCCACTTTTCATTTGGCTTCTTATATTTCCCTTGTACACCTGGAGCCCCAAGGACACACATCATTGCAACCCTGCTTGTGAACCTCTGTCAAAACAGTGCCCATGTCTGACCCGTGTACAAATGAACTTGATTGACATTCATGCTCTTGTGTGCTTGCAGGATACTCGCCCACATCTCCAGGTGAGCCCAGCAGAGCTGGTCATGTCACCTGTGTCTGTGTCGGCTCCTGGTCTCTGCATGCGTACACTCATTCCACGCAAGTACTTTGTGTAGCATTGGTGCTTGTTTGCTCATGCCTCATTGGCAGGCTTGTGGCATTGACACATCGGCAACATTGTCTTGACTGTGATAGCGCTGCTGCTGCTCGCCACATGTCTGAGTGAAACAGCAACATTGCATGCTGAGCCCATGCAGTATTGGCAGTTTCCATGTGCACAGACCAATCTGCTGATGGTCATGACCATCTGAATTGCATCTAGTACTGTGTTGCTGTCAGCCCACACCTTCTTCATCAGCATGCTTGGTAGCCATGGCTGACTGCCTGTGCAAAAATGTGTACATGGACCTGTCAGCCTACACCTTGTTCACCAGTAAGTTTGGAGTTTGTAACAGCTACCAACCATTGTGTGTTTATGCAGGTTACTCTCCCACCAGCCCTGGTTATTCACCGACCTCACCAGGTAAGGCAACTGCAGGCAACAATCTGCTGCAGATGTGCTTGCTCAAACAACTTGCAAGCATGTGCGAACACAGCGTAGGCCTCTTGTAGTGTAGTACAGCGGTGCCGTGCGTCTGGGCCACCTGCCTTTGCTTCCTGCTTGAGTGCCACTGTTCTTTTGCTGCACACACATGGTCTTGAGTGCAGCCCTTGAGCTTGTACACCATGTTTGCTTGAGACAGCAAGATGTTGCGGTGATTGGGGCGTTGCACAGCTGTATTGGGAGGCTACATACAAATGCAATGGCAGCTGACGATATATGTGTTGCCCTGCAGGCTACTCTCCCACCAGCCCAGGTAATTGGCTCTGCATTTTAGCAATGATGCAAGGGATTGTCCTGTGATACCTTGTTGTTGGTCAAATGCTGTGCCTGGCACATCAGTGGTGTTGATGTCCGGTCTGCACCACTTTGAACGTGCATGTGCTTGCATATTTGCAGCTTGTAAACTTGTCTTTGCATGATCACACTGACAACACATGACAGTGCCTGCTACACACAGCATTTATAGCTGCCTGTACCTCTTGCCGTGATATGTGATGGGACACACTGTTGTGTCAAGGTGTGCCAGTCTGTGTATGCCATCTATGTCAGTACCTGTCTGTCCCAACTGAGCCTGCATGCCTTTAGCTGACACGTTTGCTGACACGTTTGCTGTGTGTCTGAAGCTTATTCGCCAACAAGCCCCGCCTACAGCCCGACCAGTCCAGGTGATTGAATCTGCTTAGCTGCCACTTCTTGTATTCTTGGTCTGCAATTGACCCTTTTTGTGCATCATGCTGATCTTGCAGCCTACACTGTGTTTACTTATCTTTACTCTGCTTGTGTCTGACTTGTCAGACATCTGCTGCATGTAACAGCTTGTCTGCATGCCATCCCAGTTCATTTGCCCACAACATTGATGTATTCACACCTGATGACAGTATCACAGCACCGCAGCTGAAAGTGTTAATCCTATACTGCATATCAAGTTGATCAGCACTCATTTGCTGAGGTGGCCCACTCAGCTGAAATGCTGTTGCTGACAATCTGGTTGTGTTTGTGCAGCTTATTCGCCCACAAGTCCCTCCTACAGTCCGACTTCCCCTGGTGAGTCCAAGCAGTTGCTTGCCATGCTGCCCATCATGATCTGTGATGCTTGAGTTGTTGCTTACCCTGCTAGCTCACTTGTGCTTCAAGCTGTTTGTCAGAGGTACCCTCATGCATGCTTGTCTGAGTCTCACACAGCGTCATCTCTGAAAGCCCAATCCGTTGCAACAGCGCTGGTCTTGTGATGATACAAACCGCAGACCCAGCTATCTGCAACACCTATGCACCTTGACAATGCTTTGAGAACATTTGACTGTGACCGGCTTAGCAGCTTACACCATGGGCAATAATGACTGATGCATGCCCAACATTCATGTATACCCCAGGCGCCACAGGTTTCTGACAGCCTGTCTACTTGCTTGCAGCTTATTCACCGACTAGTCCCTCCTACAGTCCGACGTCACCAGGTGAGCTTGTGCTGCTTGATTCAGCCCCCTGTCCTTGCATGTGTCTCCTTATGTCAAAAGTTGTGTCTTGTGATGGCGTTGCGTTTTCTGACTTGTGCATTGTGCATCCTATGCGCAAGATTAGACATGATCAAGGTTGATATGTTGCTGCACACATGTAGGCTTGTGGTGTTATGATGGTGCTGTACAACTCAGATGGTGCTATACAACTCAGACAGTGTATTTGTCAGACAGCCCATCTTTCATGCACACTGATGTGAATAGTTGTGCTGACAATTTATGTGTTGCCTTGCAGCTTATTCGCCAACAAGCCCCTCCTACAGCCCTACTAGTCCAGGTGACTGGTTTTGCCTTACAAGCGTGTCTGCACTGCTTGCAGCCTCTGTCAGAGTCATGCCTGTTGCCTGCCTTCTTACTCATTGACCATCTCACATATCAGGCAGCAGGCAAGAAAAAGCCAAACTTGCAAGCAGACTGTGCGCGGGTAGATGAATGTGCAGTTGCACATGATCATGCAAGCCCATGTGAACCTTTTGACACACAGTCTGCTTGTAACTGTGACTTGTTCTTGCCTGCATATGTGACCCACTTGGGCAGCTCAATTGCATGATGCAGACAAGATTTGTGCAGCTGCCCAATGTCTGCACATCTTGACAGCTGCATGCCTGCTGCTGACAACTTGACTATATGTTTCTGCAGCTTATTCGCCCACAAGTCCCTCATACAGTCCGACTTCTCCAGGTGCGTCAGTTTCTTGTACAGGACCTGCTTACTATCTGTTGTGCTGTCTTGTTGCGCATGCTTCACTGCTGCTGCTGGTTGTCACGATTGCTATATCATGCACATCTGTCATGACCCATACGCAGAGCGCATTTCCAAAGCAGATTCCGGTGTGACAGTATCAGTCTAGCCTGGAACCTGGTTGCAACCCCAGCCATGCGTCATGCCAATGCTTCAAGGCTACTGCACATCAACCTGCTTGGCACATCCAGCATCTTATGGCTTGTCTGTCTGCTTGCAGCGTATTCACCCACCAGTCCCTCCTATAGTCCAACTTCTCCAGGTGAGCCATTGCTGCATGATTCAGCCCTGCATGTCTTTGACAGTGTGCGCCCTTCCAGTGGCTTCTTCCATTTCCTGCTTTTGTTTCACATTTCAGTTTTTTGGAAGTTCAAACTTCCATCTTCTGAAGGCATGATGTGTAATGTTCTTTGTACTCTTTCCACTTGTTTCAAGCAATGGTCTCCTGTGCAACAGACGTCGTGAGTTGTTAATGATGACCAAACTGCACAGCTAGAACATTCTGATGATGGTGGTGTTACATATATAGTGTAGATCAGACTTGTGTAATGCGTTACACAATCTTGCTGACACCTTTTCTGTTGTCTTGTAGCTTATTCGCCAACAAGCCCTTCCTACAGCCCTACTAGTCCAGGTGATCAAGTCTACGCATCAGCATGCTCAACTGGTGGCAAGCTGTGTCACTGTCATGCCTGCAATTTTGGGTCATTCAGGTCATTGAGACACTTCATTCTGCATTCATCGCGCCAACCACATTCTGCTTGCAAATGTACAGGCAAGACTACAAAGCAAACAGGCTGCTTGCATATTTGCTGTGTAGTCTTGGCTGTACATCTGCTGCATCTGACAGCTTGGACGGAAGCCCCATGCAAAGTCTGTGCAGCTGCTGACAATTTTGTGCGTCTAACACCTCATGCAGTATGTCGCTGCATCACATCAGACCATTGTAAGGCTTTGATGTATGTCAGCTAGCCAAGCACTTGCTGTTATATCTGTCTGTCTGATGCTGACAGTCTCTTTGTGTTTGTGAAGCTTATTCACCCACAAGTCCCTCCTACAGTCCGACTTCCCCAGGTGCGTCAGTTTGCTTTTGTCAGTTGTTGTGCTGCCATCACTAGCTGCAACGCCTGTCTTGATGTGTACTGTTTCGCCAATTCAGTTATATCCTGTGTTGGTGGCGCATAAGATTACCATGCATCAGTTACTCAGGTTCATATAGAGCACATACGCTCCAATTCACAGCTTGATGCCAGGACATTGGTTGCAACAAAGCAATGTACCAAGTTGCACCCCCAGCAATGCAATACACTGCAGTTCCTAGGCCATGGCATGTTCACTGACTTATCAGCTTCTACTGAGTGCAGCATTTGCCAATGTGGTGGATAGGCTTGTGTAAAGTACAGCAATCACTCAACAGCCTGTCTGTCTGCTTGCAGCTTATTCACCCACTAGTCCCTCCTACTCACCTACCAGCCCCGCCTATTCACCCACTAGCCCGGCCTACTCACCAACCTCACCTGGTGAGTTGTCCTTCGTATTTGTCAGTGCAAACAGCACATGCACTAACTGCAATCAAAACTCCTTTCTGTCAATGACACAGCTTATGTCACACATGCCTGTGCTTGTCTGCAAAGCATGTATGAGTGGCGCACTGTATATTGCGCGTGGCGTCCTGCACCAATGCACATCTATGCAGTCACACCTGTTCACGCCATTGCTATGCAACACGAGAATGACCATGACAATCAGCTTTCATGCTGTGCGCAATCGCACGTGCACTCAGAATGCAGCAGCATCTGCTTTGAGCCCTTGTGACTGACTAATGTGCTTGTTTTTGTGCAGCCTACTCGCCAACTAGTCCGGCTTACTCACCTGCCTCACCAGGTGAGCAAGGTCATCCTGGCATTGATGACTATGCCTGACGCATTGTCAAGGTGTTTTAAGTCATATTGCATGTGCACAAATGTCATGAAAGGTCCTTTGCATGCAGGTCAGCTGTTCATTGGAGCAACACTTCTTCTTGCTTGTAATGGCATTCATGTGCTTGGAGTCATTGTGTGCAGATTGCTTTGATGCGTGATCAAGTCTCTGCAACTTGGCACCTTCTAACAGGAGTGATTTGTTCTGACAATTTGCATGTGTTCATGCAGCTTATTCACCCACCTCACCCCACCATTCTCCTACTTCTCCAAGTAAGCTCCTGTGTCCTTCCATGCAAGCAATGTCAAGTCAAAGCCCATGTGTTGCTTGTTTGCCAGACTGCCGCTGCTGCTGCGTATTATGCATGTTTGCAGCTCATACAGTCATGCATGCTGTCGAGAGGTGATGCTGACATGCAACATTGTCTTGTCTGTTCTGTCAGCAACGCTTGGTGCATGATGCCTTTCTGGCAAGTCAAGTGCAGTAGATAGATGGCAGGGGCAACACTTGACAAGGGTGCAACATCATGTTTTCCTTGACATGCGTAATTACATACAGGTTACTCGCCCACAAGCCCCAAGGATAGTCCAGCATCACCTGCGTATAGTCCTACTTCTCCAGCTCACTCAGATGATGAGCCTGCAGCCAATGGTAATGCAAATGGCGTGTACAGTCCAGGAGGCCGCTAGGGTGCTGCCATGCTTGATCCTGAGCAAGTTGACTAGCATGCGTGTGCTGGCACGTGAAACTCTGAGGCATCTGTTCTGCAGCAGCTGCTGCTGCATGTATGCTGTACATTTTTTGAAAGACTTGGTCTAGCAAATTCGCCATCCATTTCGGTTTGTTGCAATAAGTTTATGACATGATTATAGGTGCATGTGTAGGGCGAAGTATTTGCAAAGAAATCCTGCACTGTGTACGCTTCGATGCATCTTCGGACCTGATGCATCTGGTCTTGCCCAGACACGAACCCTTGGGGGTGCGCATCAAAGTGTGTTCTCGAAATTTGTAGAGTACTGGCCGAATCAATCATTCTTATTCAACAGGCACGGTATCCACGTCCAGAACCAGTAAAGTGCTTGATCACTGTGTCAACACCACCACACACATACATGTAATGTACATACTGTATAGTCTAACAAATGCATGACTATGCGTTTTGCACTCCTGCTGTGATGCTCATCAATAATAAGTCAATACTGACCACATATGAACAGAAGTATAGCAGATTTGCAATCAAACTTGCACCAAACTGTAGGTCACATGACCCATAGTTGCACTGGGTCCACTCAGAAAAGTCTAGTCAAGTTCAGGCTCTGCAAATTAGCGCAACCATGGGAACAGATATTTGTTCCCTCGAATGGCTGAAGGTAACAGAAACAAAACCCACATGTCAAATGAAACAGCTCACACTCTTCACCAATGGACATCTTCACCAATTAAGCTGCAACTGCAACAGCACACTGTGCTCAAGTGCTGTCATGAGATGGGGCAAATGGACTGTCTGACATGTCACTCCTTGGGGTATTGCCATCCTGCTCCCCTAACGTTTGCAGGTTCGCAAGAGATCCTAGAAACGATGCAGTATGATTTGACAATGTGCGCCTACTGGGCACACGGATCCCAGCAGGCACACGGATCCCAGCATCCTGCAGCCGGTTGATCAAGTCTGAGGTGGAGGGCACGTGCTTAATACTGCCCTCTTGCAACCCTGCATAGCATGAGAACTTGTTGCTTGACTACAAACAACAGCGCTTTCTGTGGCAGGACATCTGGAACCTGTTGCTGCTGATGACACAAATCAGTGAAATGCACACTTCTGCAACAATGTGTTAATGCCTCTACTCACTGACATGACATGAATCCAAGGCTCCAAGTGATCATCAAAGAGATGGCAACTAGACTGCCAGACTAGACAATCAGTAATCCTACCTGTGTTGCCGAATACAAAGTCCAGCACGTTCAGGTACTTGCTCTTGAACACATCCCTGTGCCGCCCATGTGAATCTGAGTAGCAGTGCATGATGGCTGCAGTCGCTGCACTGAAGATGATGACATCCGTCCTCCTGGGCAGGCGGTCCCCTCTGACATACCCCCAAGAGCTCAGACACAGTGCAAAAGACTCAATGGCTCTGGCCAGACAATAGTGAGCCAGCTCCATTCTACGTGACTTCTTCTCTGCTAGGGTAGCTAGGCCGCCAGTCCAGCAGGTCAGGGCCAGCAGAGCCCCAGATGCGCCATCTGCAGCCGCATCGACCCTCTTTTGACCAATGCGAGAGCAAAGGCTGGCATAGGTGAAAATCAATCAATCAATCAATCAACCAATCAATCAATCAACCAATCAATCAATCAACCAACCCTCTTGTTGAGCTGTGTAAGTCAACTATGGTAGGACTGCTACCTACTACACTGCTGGACAGCAAGCTGGTGCAGCTTCCTCTGCGAATGGCAGCACAGGCATTTGAGCTTTGCTGTGACTATTGACCACTGTGCAAACGTGGGTGCATTCACAAGTAAACAAGGATAACCAGTCACAGTCTTGCTTTGTCTTCCTAGATAAGCTTGATACTTGGTATGATGAGGCAAGGTGCAGTTCAATGGTTGAGAAATTTATGAACAGGTGTGATCTGACAAACAATGCTGATCCAACAGCTGGATTGCACAGCTTTTCAAAGACAACTTGGTGAAGCATACAGCAGCTCACTTGACCACTGGAAGCCAACGCATGCCCCTCGCCAAGCTAGAGTGCAGTAGAGGGAAAGGAACAAGCTAGAGCGCAGAGCCCCCTGCACCACCCTGCGCCCAATGTCTGGAGCCAGCTTTGGGTTCAGCAACCGCTTCCTGTGAACTAGCAATGCTGGGAAGACATACACAGGCAGGTACACCGGGATTGCCCTGCACAACACACCACGCCTCAGGCGCTTCGACGCAACTGCTGCTCATTCAACAACGTCGTCATGATATTGACAATCAAGATCTTGTACACTGGTACAAACATGTGCCTGGGCAGAGTGCATGCAGACCAGAATCAGTGCAGACCAGTTGCTGTTGCTGCCAATGGTGCAGGATGGAACCAACATAGCAGACAGTCATGCTGTGAGACACGCACACAGTGGAGAAGCAAAGCATGCATATTGTCAAACAGTGGGCACTTGTCATGGTGTGCAAGAACACAGGCAATGAAGCAGCAGCAGCAGCAGCAGCATAAGGGGTGACCTGAGGTAGGCATCCGGGAAGAAGTTGAGCATGAAGCCGTTGCATGACTGCCCGGGGTGCAACACATCACATGGGCATGTGCCCTTGAAGTTCTTGAACCTGGTATTCTGCAAGCTCTTGTAGGGTGCTGGGGGCATTGGTTTTCCCGCTCGCTCGCACAACTCCTGCAGAGGAGGCACAAGGGACCTTTCAGCAGTTGTAGCAGCATGTCAGGTTCCACATATATCACAATTAGCATAGGCTGAAGTAAAGGTCAGATTGTGTCGCATTGTCTGTAAGTAGTGCTGTCCACCTGTTTAGATGACTCACCCTTGCTGCATTGTAGTGCCATTGCTGCCTGCCTCCATGCCTGTTCAGGAACTTGACGTATGCAGCGGGCAGCGTCTGAGGCATCATGATCCAGGAGTATAGAATCTGGCTAGTTGCCACACACATCATTGCTGTGTCTCCATGCTTCCATCTGGTTGGAGTCAGGACCTTCCTGACGGCAGGAGGTGCATCTGGCTTGTTGCCACAGCGTATGAGCAGAGTTGCACCTCTCAGCAAGATATAGAGAGCCAGACTGGTGTGCCTGTCCTGAGGCCTGCCACACAATTCACAATCGTCACGTTCTCAATGCAAGAGAGAATGAATTACGCCTTGCCCTATGGGCAGCTTATTGCTCAATACTACTGAGCAGACACAAGCTGAGCAGAAGAGGACATTCAAGCAAAGATGCCACTGCTGTATTGTTACATGTTAGGCATGATCTGACACTCACCCTGTCAGCATCAAGGAGGGGCCTGCGGCTGCACCAGCAGCATAGGCCCGCCATGCGGCTGTCCTGCAAATGTCATGTACAATGAGTTTATATTGTGCTCTATCACATGAAGTAGCCATGCAGCAAACGCCAGAAAAGAGCGTGAACCTTCTCTTGCCGAAGAGAGCAGCTATCCCTTCGTCAACTGCTACGAAGGTGCCGCTGTAAGTAGCAAGAAAGGCTGCATATCTGGCTGTGTCTTGCAGCTTTGACCAAAAGTTCAAGCTGCGAGCGCCTTGCTGCTTCCGCCATTTCATGATCAGACCAAACAGAAAAGTCACAAGATGCAAGCCTCCACGAAGACAAACGCCGCTCAGGCCACCCCTCAACACCGCATTGAGAAAACGAAACCATGCTCTATTGTGATCGTGTGCCAGGAGCCTTTTGTACAGTGTCAAACGCTGCTGAAACGGCAAAGGCTTTGCGTCAGCATTAGATGTCTCGCGCACCTCCATTCCGCATAAAAGGTCAAGCAAAAGGCTAGATAACCGGAGAGTCCTTCACAAGCATGACCGGGCTGACCGCCCGATCACACCAGTGAAGATCGCTGAAGAGCAGCTTTCTTGTTGACCAGAAACCAGCTTTGCTTGTTGCAACAGTACTTACAAACGCTGCATAAAGCGGTGCAGGTAGCCTTAAGACTGCTCGTCTGTGCTGACGACTAGGCTGACTGGCCGGAATCTAACAACAGCTACTGGTTTACTCAGCTCTTGACCTATGCAGAGTTGCGTCGTTAGCTGACACTGCAACACAACGGGCACAAACGTGGGTTGAATTAAGCAAACTTTCGCCCGTTCACTATGGCGCGGCATATGGCGATCTCAGCTTTGCTTTTGGCGTGCTTGGCACTAACGGTCAGCGCAGCACCAGGTATGTGTCTAGGCAACTTGTCCCGGCGTGCTGGTTTGTGACGATTTAGAGCCTTCCCTGCGTGTCAACGGACGCTAATTATGCCGATGTCTTTTTGCAGCCCTCGGCAGGAACCCATTGTTGCTACCTCAAACCGTTCTACAAGATCAGTCTCAGAACTGTCAGCTCTGCATAGCTGCTGTCACTATGGGCATGTCTGGTCTTTGGTGTTATTCATGTAAATGGTCGGTGTTTGCGTGGCTGCAGATCAAGGTCATCACAGACAACCTTTGCAGCAGGTTTGCAGCAGAGCAGCAGCAAGAGGTGTGAATGCGACCTGACAAGCTCTCTTGTTTAAGCTGCTACCAAATCCCTTTCTGTATGCTGCTTCAAGCTCCAACGATAAACCGGGTGCAAATGGCATGTGTTTGTGCAGTGCACAGAGCTTGTACCTGCTGTAGCTGCTGGTGTCATTCAGTGGGCACGCATTCACTGGCCTGCTGAGAAGATCTGCCAGAGCATTGAGCTATGTGATGCAGCCACACTCACCACCTCCCAGGCATGCTTCACATGTATTTTTGTCGTTCATCAAGCTATGGGACTCTCTACTCTAAGTGATTGCAGCTTGTTGCTGCTTGCATTCTGTGTTGCCTTTCACTTGTTAGCCTTGCTGCCACATTCACTCGCATATCAGTCAGATGCACTCAGGTGCCAATTTGCATGGAAGCTGATTCTACCAATATCAATCCACCAACATGTATTTCATGTCCTACCAGATAATGCCATTTACATTCTGTGTGTATGTGACAGGTGATGGCTATGGTGGATGAGTCAGCCCGCATGATGGCAGCTGCCAACCCAGGCCTGCAGTCCATTGATAGCGATGAGGACAAGTGTGACACATGCAAGCTGATTATCACTCAAGTGGCCACCATGCTTCGCAACCCGGTAAGGAGTTGAGCATTTTACTCGAGTCAACAGAATTGATCTTGCGTCCTAAGTGTTGTGTGTTCAGCACTGCAATTGGCTGGATGGACAGGGTGACAATGTCGTCTGCCAGCAGATGTGCCAGCTGCTTTGTCAAATGCATCACGCTGCACCTGCGGCCTGCACACATGTCTGGCTTGCCCAACCATTCAACCTGCTGATCTGCTCTCAACTGCAGGAGACACAGAAGGAGATCCTGGTGTATGCACACGAGGCCTGCCATGTCTTCCCTGGCTTTGAGGACCAGTGTGAGATGTATGTCAACATGTATGGCCCCTTGGTGATGGGCATCATTCAGCAATACTTGCAGCCAGACGCAATGTGTGGTCGTTTGGGCTTCTGCCCTCTGCCTCCAGCCCTGCCCTGATTGGCCTCACTTGGATTGACCAAGCTCCACATTTGGCATGAAACACCAACACCTTTGTACATCAAGGCTGCAGCACATTGGAAGGCCATCTGTTTGTGCCCTGCTGCTGTTGCACATTGACTGTGCACAACGTACAGCTGTTGTATAATAGTCGTGGACTACTGACGCTACATTATATCTGTTAGTAAACATCACTTTTCAAAGGCCTGGAACGTACCGTGTATTTACAATCAGCAGGGCTACAGCATGCTGAAACGAGTTCTTGCAAGCTCTGTGTTGAGCATAGTCATGCAATGAATTATCAGCTAGCTACAGGATTTGAAAATGCAGCCGCTGTTGTGATGTGACTGTGACCAGCTGAGAACTTGAGTAACCATGATGCAACATGCATGTCAGACATCAGCAGTGCTCGCAAGGTGGCCTGACGTGAACTGTGCCAATGACCAGACTGTTGGCCAGGCAGACAATCATTACACAAAGGCAGGTGCCTATGACCAGTCTGTTGGCCAGGCAGACAATCAAGAATTATAATCGAAGTCAGGTGCCGGGTTCAATAGACTTGCAAATGTACCACGGACTTGTAAATGCACAGTAATACTGTGTCTAGATCAAGTGATTGTTTAAAGGATTTGAGTTGGTAGTTGAGAGTGAAATGGCTGTCAAAGCGTAACTGCAAAACATGCTTGAGTCATGTGAGGCCACCATTGTCATGGGAAGCTACACACATTTTATACATCCAGGACATCCTTCAGGCAAAACATGTAATGGTACATTCAGCATTTTCATAATGTGTTGGATTATCATGGTCAAGCATCATTGACCCCAAGGGTGTGGGCTACAATGCTGCCAAGCCCAGCGCTTGACCCCCTGCCTGCCACAGCTGACACCAGCTCCCTCTTGTTGGCCGGGGCAGTGTGACTGACAGCCACATTCTTGGTTGACAGCTGGCTTTCAGACCAGTGCTGCAGCAGCGTTGACGTCTGCTCAGCCATGCCTGCAGCCCTCTCATTCACCACTGCCGCAAGGTGAGCTGCCTTGCCCTGTGCCTGAGATATCCACCGTGTCACCCCGCCCTTCTCCAGGGCTGTATCATCCCTCCTTGGGGGTGCTCGTGCAACAGAGCTGCGCGTCAGTCCACTGCTAGCGTGAAACCTGGATGGGCTGATAAAGTGTCCTGCCTCTATGTGTCTACTCTGCTGCTCAGCGTTGTCCGTAGACGTGAGCAAGGGGGTCGTAGCGTAAGAGCTGCTGACAGACACTGCTGTCTTGGGGTATCCTAGGACAGCCCTGGGCTTGCTAGCAGTAGTCCCTGGAACCAGCAGGCCCGAAGCTGCTGTGCTGTCAGTGTCACCATACCCAGCCAGGTCACAGAGGCTTTTGTTGGGGCAGGCAGGGGTTTGATGGCTGGATGCCACAGCCCTCAGGATCAAACTGGCCTCAGACGCCGGCTCAACACAGCTCAACTGTGAGCTGTGGTCACTGCCTGTGATGTCATTGCTCAGGGGGCCTGCTGCCGCTTGGCTGCTGCCTATGCTGTGTGGTGCCCCACTGTTGCCCCCAGCTGTCCTGGGCAGCTGCATGGCAGGTCCACCAGTGCCAGCTGCAGGTGTGTCACCATCAAGCCCATCAGTGCTCTGCTGGCTTCTTGCAACTGCATGATGATTGCTTGGGTTGCTGCCCTGCTTGTGGCCAACACGGCTGATGCTCTTCTCAGGAAGCCATTGGTCCACCCCTAGCATCAGTTGTGGTACTGATATGAAGGCACCTGGTGTTTGAGCAGCAGATGCTGAAGCCCTCTGAGCCCAGGCAAAAGCCCTGCTTGCATCCTTGGGCGCTGCTGCTGTCAAGGATGTAGCCTGCGAAGGGGCTGCAGATGATGCCTTGTACTCAGCAGGAGTGACTTTGGGTGGAGTACTGCTGGGCGCAAACAGTGGGTTGGAAGCCATATGAGGCAGCGCTGCATCAGAGTTGGAAGTGGCAACCTCCAAGGCTTGCACTCCTCTATGGCTCGTAGCAGGGAAGGGCAGCCCTTGCCTGTTGCCTGAAGAGTAGCACTGAGCAGACACAGCAGGGCTTGCCTTGCCTGGTGACCCCATTGCCTTGGGAGCCTGCTTGACAGGCTGCTGGCAGATGCTGTGTAGGTAGAGCTGCAGTTGGGCCACCGTGGGGCGGTCTGTAGGGTTGCCAGCCCGGCATAGGGACACCAACTGCCGCCACTCTTCAGCAACACAGTCCGGCAGGGATGCCTGGTGCAGCTCAGCAGAGGGGTGGGTGCCCATGGCCATGAAGTAGCAGAGTCCACCAAACTGGTAGACATCGGCTGCTGTGGTGAGGGGGCTGCCTTGGTGGGCCTCTGGAGGCACGTACCCCTCCTCACACCTGCATGCGCCAAGGAAAGCATGGTTAAGCAACTCTATAAGAGATGCCCACAAGTCATTGAGGCCTATCATGTAATGTTGGCATGATTTACATCTCATGGCTGGACAAGTCCTAATTTCTGCTTGCCAGGCAAAATACTTGCTAGAAAGCAGACATGGTAGTACAGCACGGTTCAGCAAGTCTACCAGATATTGCCCAAAAGTCACTGAGCCGCAGTGTGTAATGTTTGCATTGCACAAGCAGAGCTGGACATGTCCTAATGTTGCATCCCACTTGCTACAGATCAGTCATGCAAACCTATGTTTGCGCATGCTGATGCGTATTTTCTGACTCAAACACATGTACAGACAGCAACAAATGAAACAGATCACTGCACACACACACACACACACACACACACACACACACACACACACACACACACACACACACACACACACACACACACACACACACACACACACACACACACACACACACACACACACAGACACACAGACAGACAGGCAGACAGACATGTGCATGACATAGCCTACAAGGCAACATGCAAAGTGTGTGCTGAAGGACAGGAATGTCTGCCTGTGGGTGACTTCATAAACATCAAGTGTTACTTAAAACCAGTGCTGACCTGTAAGGGGAGGGCTGGATGGCACGGCCCTGCCCAGTGAGCCTGGCAGCGGCCCCAAAGCCTGCCAGCTTGACATCATGCTTGATGGCAGCTGGCTTGATGGCTGCCCTCACCCCACACTCTGCCTCCTGCCCACCCTTGCTGAACAGCTGCACACATGAGACAACAATGACTGGCAAAATATTGAAGACCTAGCACTGTGCTGCATGATTGTGCACATCCAAGCATCAAACATGGGCTTGTGAAAGGGCAAAATGTGTGAGTACAAAGCAACAAGAGAATTCTGCAGATTGTCAGACTGCACAATTGTGCATGATGATTGTTGACCATGCCATTCATATCTCAGCTGCTCATGCACAATGCATACGAAACATGACAAAGCAAAATGCAGTTGCATGAAGACAAAGCTGAGCTATAACCGCTGACAGGCTGCAGTCAACAGGCTGGGTGTGGCGTACATGCAACATGGCTGAAATGCAAAGTGCCTTGATGACAGGCAGTGAGGCATGGCTCTTACCAAGACATGGTCAGGAGTGAGGCCCCGGTGCAGAACTCCCTGTCTGTGTATGTGGGCCAGGGGCTTCAGGATGGCCTTCCCGTGCTGCACCAGGGTAGCAAGTGAAGGGCCCCGGTACCCATTGGCCATGCAACTGCTCTTGCCCCATGCCTGCTGCCTGTCACCACATGAACATCAGCATCAGTAACTCTACAGGGGTGTTAGAAGCCAATGAGAAGCTTTGGAAGTTGGGTGACCATTTCATGCACATCAGCAAAATTCATTGCAAGCACATATGCACTGCAAACAACTAGCCAGCAATAGACATTGAGCATCACCACAAGGGCCTAAGCCAACACTCACAAACTGCATGTGTTGACAACAAGTGGGTGTTCAATTGCGTAGCACATGCCAAAAGGTTGCCACAGTAACATCATAATGCTTCAACTCACCCCATGCGCTTCTCTAGGGACAGGTCAGCCATGGGCATGCCAAAGTAGGCAACCTGGCAGGGGTCCAGGGGGCCGAGGGGGCTGGCAGGGGCCTGCACCCCTAGAAGAGTGATGGGGACGACATTGGGGTGGGCACACTGCCACATCAGCATGACTGTCTCTGCCACAGTGCTGCAATCACCTGACTCCCCGTCCTCATTGTCCTGCAAACATGTTTGGGCAGTTCCAAGGGGCAGTAGCAATACTGAGTGCAAGATTCACACAGAGTGCAGACCACAAGCTGACTGGACACAAGCATGTGGTGCCCCCTGGGCAAGTTCGTGTACACATTACAGGGAGCAAACTTCTCATCGACCTGGTGAGTTTCAACAGCAGTTGATGAACTTGTAGGCAGGCATCAGATGCTTGCATGGTGATAGGCATTATTGTGGGGCAGACATGGCAGCATAGGAGTGATGGAGGACGTGGTGGGAGCCTACAGTGGACAGTCTCAGCACAATGGGAAGGGCTGAGCTGGGAGGGGCCAGGGAGGTGAGGGTGGTGATGTGGGCAGGACCGCGGCCCAAGTCTGCTATCTTCCCTTTCATCCAGCACACCTGAAGCGCATCCACCAGCTGTTGGCATACGCACAGTAGCATCCAGGCATTCAAACGCTTCACTTACAGGTGGCTCACAGCTATGCATGGCAAAAGCATAACAGCTGTGTATTGCATGTCATACATGGAAAGTGTATTTGCTCAAATGCTGTACAGTTGAACGTACACAAAGTGTCTGCTAGAAAAGAGAAGAGAAGAGAAGAGAAGAGAAGAGAAGAGAAGAGAAGAGAAGAGAAGAGAAGAGAAGAGAAGAGAAGAGAAGAGAAGAGAAGAGAAGAGAAGAGAAGAGAAGAGAAGAGAAGAAGACTACGCCTCTTGGCGTCAGTTTAATGAGAAGCCAAGTATTGTATTGGGCTGCCCAGGAAAGTGTCTGCTATTTTAGCAGTGCAGAAGCTTTACTCTCTACAGTCATCTCTGGGGTAAAGGCACCATGGTCAAGTGGACTACCTGAGAGGAGGGCTCAGTTGGCAGGGCCTGAGCCATCTCCTGGAATGTGCTCCTGTCCAGGCAGCACACTCTGCCCCTACCCATGGCACCCACCACCAGCTTCACTTCCTTGCTGACATGCCCTGCCTCCACCACTGGAATGTTCTCCTTGCCACTCATGATGCTGCTTGAAGGCACCGCCGGCGACAACTCTGCTGAGCTGCGCTTGTCTGCAGTGGCAGGAGGCAGAGGCTGGGAGTGAGTGGTACTGCTGATATAGCAGCTGTCAGGTGCAGGCACAGCTGGCAGGCTGCCTGCTTGCTGGGGGCCAAAAGAGTTGGCCAGCAGGCTGAGCCTGGGGCTGACCATTGGGCTGACTCTGCCAGTAGTGTCAGCTGGCATGCTGCTCTGGACTGACTGGACAGGTGCTGATACCTCATCCAGTAGGTCATCAACACCCTGGTCCACTGCAGCGTGCTGAACTTGGCTGCTCACCAAGGCAACCACCATTGCTGCAAGATCATCACTGACGATGTCAGCTGCACTGTCAGCTGGCATGCTGCTCTGTACTGACTGGAGAGGTGCTGATACGTCATCCAGCAGGTCCTCCAGCACCTGATCTACTGCAGCATGCTGAGGTAGAACAGAGTTGGCTGGAAGGTTGACTATGGGGCTGACCATGCCACCAATGTCATTTGGCATGGTGCTCTGGACTGGCTGGAAAGGTGCTGCTACCTCAGCCAGCAGCTCGTCAACCACCTGACCCACTGCAGCGTGCTGCGCTTCACTGCTCACCAAGGCATTTATGGTTGCAGTGAGATCATCACTGCTGGTGTCAGCTGCATTGTCAGCTGGCATGCTGCTCTGGGCTAGCTGGAGGGGTGCTGATACCTCATCCAGCAGCTGCTCCAGCACCTGGTCTACTGCAGCATGCTGCACCTCACTGCTCATCAAGGCATCCGCCATTGCCATATGATCATGACTGACGGTCTCAGATGCATCATCGGCTGACACACTGCAGGCTGTGTTGAGGTTCTCCTCCAGATTAGCTGAGGACTGTGGGCTGTCCACAGCCACAGCATCAGTGGTAGCAGCAGCTACTGAGAGGCTCAGAGTGTTTGCAGCTGCCTCCTGCACACGTTGCTGCTGGCAGTCTGTGACTGCTTGGTTTGCAGACTGGGCTTGACCGTCCTCTGAGGCACGCTTGCAGAGTCTTGCCAGGGCTTCAGCCAAAGATGCCATATAGTCCAGGCTGTCAGAAGCATCAAAGAAGCACAAGTCTGGCTGACCGAGTGCAAGCGGACTCACGTCCACCGAAGCAGAAGATTGAAGACAAGGTGGCTGGGCTACTCTGGGGTTGTCCAAGGCAGTAAGTGCTGTGTCCAGCTGGTCAGAAGAGGATATATCAGGTGCCACACCAGCTTCTGAAGGCATGATATCAGCATTTGAGGCGCGAACAGCTGACTGACTGCCAATGGTGGCATTGCAGTCCACAAACACAACTCCACCTAGGTCAGTCTGCTGACTGCTGGCGAAAGGGTTCAAGAGGGGCCCTTCATATTCTGGCACCAGCACGGCCACAGGAGCAGCTTTGCTGGATCTGGGTGCCTGCAAACGCAGTGACATGTTTCGGCAAATCGACTCCAAGTAGAAATTGCAAAGCTGCCTGCAGGCTGTGCCAAGGTGGGGTACCACTTTCAGGGTTATGCACAACACAGTCTGCACAGTGTAGTACCTGGTTGTTGACTTGACTAACTGGCTCAGCGTCAGAGTTTGGAGCCCCAAAGCAGCCTCGGAAAGGTCTTACGAGCCGTCTGAAAGGCATTGACAATCGTAGACACCCAGCCTGCAAGCAAAGAAAGCCACTATCAGTCAACGGCATGTGTCGCCCAGGAAAACCTCAAGACCTTCCTCATTTGCAATTCATACCCTGGAAGCGACAAGGGTTCTCTTGCAAAAGCCGGTAGCAGCGCAGCGATTCTGCCTCTGTTGGCCGCGGCCGCCGAAGCAACGCATGGTAGCTGCTGCCGGAGGCCAGCAAATTGCTGATGTCTGGCCAAGCAACAGATGTCGGCAAGGACAGGATGGTGGAAAGTTTTCCGGCGTCCGGGAGGGTCTTCAGTTCCGACGGCAACTTTAGGGTGCGGCAGCGGTCGTTCACCCACCCTAGTGTGTTGCAATCATGCGCTGCAAACTGACATCAATCACAACCTAATTTAGATTACGCCTGTGCTCCGTGATACGGAGTCCGTACCTTTGCATGCTTCTGCTTTTGCATGCTCAGTGGGTCAGACATGGACTTTATTGCGTCTCAGCAACTGCGCTGGTGATCGTTCGCTTCGTGGAATGGTATGATGTCGTGAGTCATGCATTAGACCAGGCAAACTCATATTGCGGCGCAGCAGTCACCTAACAGCAGCTAGATCACTTACAGCTTGCATCACAAATTTAGGTCTGGACCATTGCATTGCTGGAGATTGCAATGTACATTATGAATCCCATTTGTGGCTGCATGCTGTGTCAGCATGCCCTTGGGGATGCTGACACAATCAAATTTGAAAGCAACAGCTTCAGAACCCTGCTGTCAGCGGGGTACAACAGCTTTCAAGTTTTCGACGCAGTCGAAGACGCAGGCGAAGTCAGCAGTCTGCCGTCAAAGTCTGCCGTCAAAGTCAAAGTCAAAGTCAAAGTCAAAGTCAAAGTCAAAGTCAAAGTCAAAGTCAAAGTCAAAGTCAAAGTCAAAG
>JAABUP010004236.1_pt1 | contig 23790 bp, 21 predicted proteins | sample 5559201 | NCBI WGS metagenome assembly JAABUP01 (sample SAMN10711887, study PRJNA513373) | rock metagenome | isolation source: Antarctica rocks | place: Antarctica
ATCCACCCCTCGTCGATCAAGACGTTGGACGACTTCGGAAAGGTGCCGGTCGTCCGCAAGGAGGAGATCCGGGCCGACCAGCTGGCCAACGAGCCGTTCGGCAGCTACCTGTGCGTCGACCCACAGGAGGTCAAGCACGTCAACGGCACCTCTGGCACGACAGGCAGGCCAACGGCCTTCGGACTGAGCCACCCCGACTGGCGCAGCGTCGCCAATGCCCATGCCCGGGTCATGTGGGCCATGGGCATCCGGCCAACCGACACGGTTCTCATCGGGTCTCCCCTCTCGCTCTACTTCGGTTCGTGGGGGGCCTACACGGGGGCCGAGCGCCTGGGCGCCCGCGTGTTCCCCTTTGGCGCCGGGACGTCAGGTCAGACCCTGCGTACCGTGCGCTGGATCAGGCAGATGGGCGTGACCGTCTTCTACGGAACGCCGTCGTACGCCTTGCGCCTGGCAGAGGTGGCTGCCTCTGACGGGGTTGCGCCGGGGAGCCTGGGAATCCAGAAGTTCTTCTTCTCCGGAGAGCCCGGCGCCAGCGTCCCGGCGATCCGGGATCGGATCGTCGATGCCTTCCAGGCCGAGGTCTACGACTCGGGCAGCATGGCTGAGGTCAGCCCCTGGATGCACCTCGGTGGCGCAAGCAACGAACCTGGAATGCTGGCCTGGCAGGACCTCGTCTACACCGAGGTGTGCGACCGGAAGACGCACCAGCGTCTCGACTACGGCGAGCAGGGTACTCCGGTCTACACGACGCTGGAGCGCACCAGCCAGCCCATGGTCCGACTGCTCTCGAACGACCTGACGATGTGGGAGGCGCCCTCCGCGGACCGCGGTCGCACCTACCCCTTCCTCCCCCGGGGGATATACGGGCGCATCGACGACATGTTCACCGTCCGCGGGGAGAACATCTACCCGAGTGCCATCGACGACGTCGTCATGGGATCACCGGACTACGGCGGAGAGCACCGCATCGTCATCAGTCGGGCTCAGACGATGGACGAGCTCACCGTCCAGGTGGAGCACGCCGAGGGCCTGGACGATGCGTCGGTGGCGGCGTGGGCGGGCCGCATCTCCGCTCGGCTGCGGACAGTGCTCGGGGTGGGCGCCAACGTGGTTCCCGTGCGCCGCAACACCTTTGAGCGCACCGAGTTCAAGGCTAGGCGGGTCATCGACGACCGGGACGTGCTCAGCCAGGTCAGCGGCTCCTCCGGGAGAGGTGCCGCCCCGTGAAGCTGGACGCCGCTCTCGCGGACCGGGTGCGCTCAGGTGAACAGGTCGCGATCGCCCGGATGCTGACCCACGTCGAGCGACGGACGGCGGGGGTCAACGAGGTGCTCGCCGAGCTCCATCGACACACGGGTGCGGCCCACGTCCTGGGCGTGACCGGGCCGCCGGGGAGCGGCAAGAGCACCCTGGTGAGCGCCTTGACCGCACGCCTGCGCGAGCAGGGTCGCTCGGTGGGCATCATTGCCGTCGACCCGTCGAGCATCTTCTCCGGAGGAGCCATCCTGGGGGACCGGATCCGGATGTCCGACCTGTCCGGCGACCCGGGGGTCTACATCCGCTCGATCGCGACCCGCGGCGCCCTCGGGGGACTCTCCCGGGCGACCCTGGACGCGATCACCGTGCTCGATGCCGCCGGGATGGACGTGGTCGTCCTGGAGACGGTCGGCGTCGGCCAGGCAGAGGTGGATGTGCTCAGCGCCGCACAGTCCGTCGCTGTCGTCAGCGTGCCGGGCATGGGGGACGACGTGCAGGCGATCAAGGCCGGTCTGCTGGAGATCGCGGACATCCACGTGGTCAACAAGGCGGACCGCGACGGCGCCCTCAAGACGGTCTCGGAGCTGCGGGAGGTGCTGCGGCTGGCCAAGCGGGAGGCCGGGCAGTGGAACGTCCCGATCCAGCTGACGACGGCGACCGGAGGCGAAGGGGTCCCCGAGCTGGTTGAGCAGTTCGACGCCCACTATGCCTGGATGCAGCAGCACGGGGAGCTCGAGCGTCGTGCGCGCCGCAACAGCGCCACCCGCATCCGTTGGCTGGCCGAGGAGATGATCCTCGATCGGCTCCGGACCGGACGACCGGAGTTCGACGAGGCCGTGGCCGAGGTGACCGCCCGCCGGGGCGACCCCATGACGGCCGCGAGGCGGCTCGTAGAGCAGATGTAGCCGAAGCACCACCGGGGGCGCCACCTCGGTGAACACGATCGAGACCGTGAGGACACCATGATCGAGGACCAGAGCCAGACTGACCGGAGTGAGACGTCGTTGGCTACCAGCGCGCTCATTCAGGCGGTGGAGGAACAGCTGGCCGACTGGGAGGGCAGCGAGCTCGCCCAGTTCGTCAGTCGGGCGCCCGAGTCGCGCGACGCCTACCTGTCGGGCAGCGGCCTGCCGCTCAAACGTGTCTACACTCCCGCTGACCTTCCCGCCGACTGGGAGTCCGTCGGCCTGCCGGGACGCTATCCCTACACCCGCGGTCCGTATCCGACCATGTACCGGGGGCGGACGTGGACCATGCGCCAGATCGCCGGGTTCGGACAGGCGGAGGAGACCAACAAGCGCTTCCAGTACCTGATCGCCCAGGGACAGACGGGGCTCTCCGTCGACTTCGACATGCCGACGCTGATGGGTCTGGACAGCGACGACGAGATGAGCCTGGGGGAGGTCGGCCGCGAAGGCGTGGCCGTCGACGTCCTCTCGGACATGGAGGCGCTGTTCGAGGGGATCGACCTGGAGGAGATCAGCGTCTCGATGACGATCAACCCCTCGGCGTGGATCCTGCTGGCGATGTACATCTCGGTCGCCGAGGAGCGTGGCTACGACCTCAACAAGCTGTCGGGCACGATCCAGAACGACATCCTCAAGGAGTACGTGGCGCAGAAGGAGTGGATCTTCCCGGTCCGTCCCAGCATGCGCATCGTCCGGGACACCGTTGCGTACTGCTCCGAGCGCATGGCGCGCTACAACCCCGTGAACATCAGCGGTTATCACATCAGTGAGGCCGGCGGAAACGCTCTGCAGGAGATCGCCTTCACCATGGCCATCACCAAGGCGTATGTCGCGGACGTCGTTGCCGCCGGTGTGGACGTCGACCAGTTCGCGTCCCGCCTGTCGTTCTTCTTCGTGTCGCAAGCGGATCTCTTCGAGGAGGTGGCCAAGTTCCGGGCGGTGCGTCGCTACTACGCACGGATGATGCGTGACGAGTTCGGGGCCAAGGACGCGGCGTCGATGCGGATGCGGTTCCATGCCCAGACGGCCGCGGCCACGCTGACCAAGCCACAGCCCCTCAACAACATCATCCGGACCACGCTGCAGGCCCTGTCCGCAGTCCTGGGTGGAGCCCAGTCGCTGCACACCAACGGTCTCGACGAGGCGTACACGATCCCCAGCGCGATGGCGATGAAGGTCGCCCTGCGCACACAGCAGATCCTCGCCGACGAGACGGGTGTCACCTCCGTGATCGACCCGCTGGGAGGGTCCTACTACGTGGAGAGCCTCACCTCCGAGCTCGAGAAGGGCATCGAGCGGTACATGGAGCAGGTCGACGAGATGGGCGGCGTGGTAGCCGCCATCGAGCAGGGCTTCTTCCAGCGCGAGATCTCGGACACGGCATACACCTTCGCCCTTCGGAAGCAGAGCGGAGACCGCCCGGTCGTCGGCGTCAACAAGTACGTCGACGAGGTGGAGGACCACAAGGTCGAGGTCCACACCCTCGACCCGGAGTCGGAAGCGCGTCAGATCGCGCGACTCCGGAAGACCCGCGAGAGCCGTGACGAGACCCGCGCCGACCAGGCGATGGAGAAGCTGCTGGCGGTGGCCAGGGACGACCAGGCCAACCTCATGCCGGCAACCATCGAGGCGGTCCGGGCACACCTGTCCATGGGCGAGATCACCGGCGCCCTGCGCGCCGTCTTCGGGTCGTACACCGAGACACCGGTCTTCTGAGCGCAACGCCGTCCATCTGCCGAAACCCGTCGCCAGAACCCTCAAGGAAGAGAGCGCGATCATGGTGGGAAAGCCATTGGAGAACCTGTCACGGCGGGAGATGTTGCGTCTCGGTGCGTATGCCAGCGCCGGCGCCCTCGTCCTGCCCTCCCTCGCTGCCTGTGGTGGGCTGGAGTCGTCCGGCTCGGGCCAGGCGTCGGGCGCGGCGGGGAAGGAGGGCATCCTGCTTGGGGTGCTGGACTCGCTGACCGGGGTGTATGCCGCGTCCGGCAAGAACGAGATCGACGGCATCACCCTGGCGGTCAACGAGATCAACAAGGCGGGTGGAGTGCTGGGCGGGCGGCAGGTGAAGATCGTCCAGCGTGACGACGGCACCAAGCCGGACATCGGCGTGCGCGGCGCGCGTGAGCTGGTGCAGCAGGAGAACGTCGACATGCTCGTCGGGGTGCTCTCCTCGGGGGTGGCACTTGCCGTCTCGGAGGCGGCATACCAGTTCGGCGTACCCTTCATCTGCTCCGGGGCTCACGACGACCAGGTGACCGGGGCCAAGGCGAACAAGACGACGTTCCGGTTCACCGTCGAGAGCACGATGATCGCGCGGGCGGTCGCCCCCTATATCGTGGAGAAGGGCGGAAAGAACTGGTTCTTCATCACTGCCGACTACGCCTACGGCATCGGTGCGGAGAAGGCCATGACGGCAGAGCTGACGAAGCTCGGCGGCCGGGTCGTTTCCAGCGAGCACACCCCGTTGGGCACGACCGACTTCTCGGCCCAGCTGACCAAGGCCCGCAACTCCGGGGCGTCGGCGGTGGTCCTGGTGCTGTACGGGCCGGACCTGGTTGCCGCGACCAAGCAGTTCGCCGAGTTCGGCCTGAGCCAGAACATGTACCTCGGGGGGCACCTGCAGGGACCGGAGATGGCCGTGGGCATCGGGTCTGCCGCCATGCAGGGCATCTACGGCTGCGCGTGGGACGGCAGCCTCGAAGCGCAGGCGTCAAAGCAGTTCTTCGACCAGATGAAGGCGGCCATCGGGGGCACCCCGAACTGGCGGCACTACCTGGGCTACATGAGCGCGAGGGAAGGCCTGCAGGCCATCGACCGTGCCGGCACGACGTCGGCCGCGGAGGTCGTCAAGGCGCTCGAGGGCCACAAGTTCGACCCCCTCAAGGGCGGAAAGGGTTACTGGCGGGCGTGGGACCACCAGGCCATCACCGATGTCGCCGTCATCGAGGCGATCCCCGAGAAGGACTGGAGCTATCCCGGTCAGTACTTCAAGGTGGTCAAGCTCGTTGATGGTGACTCGGTCTCCCGCACGGAGGCGGAGAACGCCGAGGGCAAGAACCGGCTCGCGAGCCAGACCATCCCCCAGCGCGCGAACTACACGGCAAAGACGAAGTAGGTCGCCGTGCGACAACTGGTCGACCTGTCCCTCAACGGGGTGATCCTCGGGGGGATCTACGTCCTGCTGGCCTTGGGGCTGAACATCATCCTCGGCATGATCGGCGTGCTCAACTTCATGCACGGCGCCTTCTACATGCTCGGGGCCTACCTGGCCTGGACGCTGACGGGCGTCGGAGTCAACTTCCTCCTCGCTGCACTGGTCGCGTCCCTGGGTGTCGCCGTTGTAGGACTGGTCATGGAGGCCACGCTGATCCGACGGCTGTACGGCCGGATCTCCGAGCACGCCCTCCTGCTCACGTTCGGTCTCACCCTCATCGCGGTGCAGGCGGTCCGGTACGTCTGGGGGGACGCACCCAGATCGCTGCCCGCTCCGTCCTTCCTGGCGGGCTCGCTTGCGCTGTTCGGATACCAGTTCCCGTTGTACCGCCTGTTCGTGGTGGCCGTCACCGTGGCAGCGGTGGGGGCGGTCTGGTTTCTCATCAACAGAACCAACATGGGTCTGGTCATCCGTGCGGGGATCACTGACAGCGAGATGGTCGGGGCTGTGGGCATCAACCTCCCACTGGCCTTCACCCTGACCTTCGGGCTCGGCAGCCTGCTGGCCGGCCTGGGCGGCGCGCTGGTCGGCCCCGTCACCGGGCTCAACACCGAGATGGGCAACTCCTTCATCATCCTCGCCTTCGTCGTCGTCGTCATCGGCGGGCTCGGCAACTTCTGGGGATCGATCATCGGTGGAGTCCTGGTCGGGGTCATTCAGTCCGTGATGGTCTACTTCTGGGGGCCGGCGTCCGAGATCGTTCCTTTCGTCCTGATGATCCTTGTCCTCCTCGTGCGTCCACGAGGACTGCTCGGCGTCGAGGGAGTGTTCGACCGATGACGACATCGACGACGACGCAGACCGCCTCACGTTCCTTCAACGCGGTCCGCAGCACGGTGGCGAAGCATCCGATGCCGCTCTTCGCGGTCGCCCTGTACCTGCTGCCGTACGCGGCGGTGGCGGCCGGACTGTCCCCGTTCAACGCTGCCGAGTTCCTGGTCTGGGGCCTCTTCGCGCTGTCGGTCGGACTGCTGTGGGGCTATGGGGGAGACCTCAGCTTCGGTCATGGGATGTTCTTCGGCTGGGGCGCCTACGTGGCGGGACTGGTCTCCCAGAAGGTCCCCAACATGCCGCTGGCGCTGGTCTGTGCCGCCGTGGTCTCCGCGGTTGTGGCCACTGCGCTCGCCGCGATCATCGTGCCACGGGCACAGGGGATCTACTTCGCGATGATCACCCTCGCCACCGGACAGATCTTCTACTTCCTCGCCTTCCGCATGGACGCGGTCACCGGGGGCGAGACCGGGCTCGGGGGCATCCAGAGAGGTGGCCTGCTGGGCCTGAACCTGGCCAGCAACGTGCCGTTCTACTTCTTCACCGCCGCCGTGGTACTCCTCGCCACAGCGGCGGTCCTGCGGATCATCCGGTCCCCGTTCGGTCTCGTGCTCAAAGGGGTCCAGCAGAACCGGTCACGCGTGCCGTACCTCGGGTTCAACGTCGTGAGGTACCGGCAGGGCGCCTTCGTCCTGTCCGCGGCGCTCGCCGGGGTGGCTGGCGGGCTGTCGAGCTTCCTCTACCTCACCGTCCCGCCCGAGCGGCTCAACTGGACCACGACAGGGGCCGCCATCATCATGACCATGCTCGGTGGTCTGGGCACCCTTTTCGGCCCGTTCATCGGCGCCGCGCTGTACAAGTACCTCGAGGGTTCCCTGAACTCGATCACCAACTACTGGCCGGCGCTCGTAGGCCTGGTGTTCGCGGTCGTGGTGCTCGTGGCCCCCAAGGGGATCGCGGGCCTGCTCTCGCAGGCCTGGGTTCGCGTCGTCGGCCGACCCACGGAGCCCCCCGCCGCCGCGACGCTCCGGCGGAAGGTCACCGCGCCGGGGCGGGACGCGCCGTGAGTACGACGCCGACGACGCACCCTGCGCTCCGGACCAAGGACCTGTCGATGTCCTTCGGTGGCCTCAAGGTGCTCCAGGGCCTGAACCTGGAGATCCAGCAGGGCGAGAAACGGTCGATCATCGGCCCGAACGGGGCCGGCAAGACCACCCTGTTCAACATCCTGTCCGGGGCGTTCGCCCCGACGAGCGGCACGGTGGAGGTGCTCGGGCACCAGGTGACCGGCGCCCGCCCGGACTCGTTCCACCGTCTGGGGCTCAGCCGCTCGTTCCAGGTGACGAGGGTCTTCCCGGACCTCACGGTGGAGGAGAACCTCCGGCTGGCGCGGATCGCGTCGCATCCGCGCCAGCCGGGACTGATCCGCCGGCCCTCGTGGGTGCGGCAGCTCTCGGAGGAGGTGGGGAGGCTGCTCGAGGACCTCCAGCTGGCGCCCCTTGCCCGACGTACGGCCGGCACGCTCAGCCACGGTGACCAGCGACGGTTGGACATCGCCCTGTCCATGGCCTCGGACCCCTCCATCATCCTGCTGGACGAACCCACCGCGGGCATGGCACGCAGCGAGGCGCAGGAGACCATGGGTCTGCTGGAAGGCCTGTTGGGGGGGCGCACCATCGTTCTCGTCGAGCACGACATGGATCTGGTCATGCGCATCTCCGACCTCGTGTCGATGCTGCACTACGGCAAGGTCGTCGTCACGGGCACCCCGAGCGAGGTGCAGGCGAACCCCGAGGTTCGCAAGGCATATCTGAAGGGTGGTGTCGAGTAGTGCTCGAGCTCCAGACCCTCGAGGTGAAGTACGGGAAGAGTCAGGCGGTCTACGGGATCGATCTCGAGGTCGCAGAGGGCGAGGTGGTCGCGCTGCTCGGCCGGAACGGCGCGGGCAAGAGCACCACGCTGAAGTCCATCATGGGCATGCTCAAGCCCTCTGGCGGCTCCGTCACGTTTCGCGGTGAACGGATCGACGGCAAGGAGCCGTACCGCATCTCACGGCTCGGCGTCGCGTACGTCCCCGAGGACCGCAGGGTCTTCGCCAACTTGAGCGTCGACGAGAACCTGCGTCTTGCCGCCATGCGTTCCGGTGAAGGCACCTGGGACCGGCCTGCCATCTACGAGCTCTTTCCTCGGCTGGGTGAACGTTTCGCCCAGCGCTCCGGCACGATGTCCGGCGGAGAGCAGCAGATGCTGGCCATCGCCCGGGCCCTGGCGGCCAACCCCAGGATCATCCTCCTCGACGAGCCGCTGGAAGGTCTGGCCCCCGCGCTGGCGCAGGTCGTCGAGCAGTCGATCCATGACCTGAAGAAGCGGGGCATGACCATCCTGCTGGTGGAGCAGAACTCGGACATGGCCCTGCGCGTTGCCGATCGCGGCTATGTCCTCGAGCTGGGTCGGGTGGCCATGTCCGGCAGCTCCGAGGACTTCGCGTCCGAACGCGACCAGCTGCACCGCTACCTGTCGGTGTAGTCCCGTGCCGGTGACCCTGTGTCGGGTGATCCCGGCTGACGTCGGAGAAGGGAGGCGCAGATGACCGGTTCCGTCGCCCATCTGGTGGCCGCATACCTGCGCGAGGAAGGGGTCGACCGGGTCTTCGGGCTGTGCGGAGGTCACATCCAGCCGATGTGGGACGCCGTGTCCCAGCGCGAGATCGACATCGTGGACGTGCGCCACGAGGGGGCGGCCGTCTTCATGGCGCACGCCGCCGGCGAGGTCACGGGCACGGTGGGGGTGGCCATGGTGACGGCCGGTCCGGGTGTGACGAACAGCGCGACCGGCATCGCCAACGCGCACGCCGCCGCGGTCCCGCTGGTCGTCATCTCGGGTCGCGTGCCGCGACCGCAGACGGGGATGGGCGCCATGCAGGACGTTGACCAATGCGGCCTGCTCGCTCCCATCTGCAGGTCCGTCCACCAGGTCTGGGACCAGCGCCAGGTCGTCCCGCAGCTGGATGCGGCCTTCGCGTCCGCCTTGGGCAGCGACGGCCGCCCGGGCCCGGTATACATCGACTTCCCGGTGGACCTGCAGGAGGAGCAGGTCGACTCGCCGAACGCGCTGGCACCGAGGGGTCGGCGTCGGGAGTCGCTCGCACTGCCGTCGACGCAGGACATGGACGCTGCCGCCGCCCTGTTCCGCACGGCGACCAGGGTTCTCGTCATTGCGGGTCGGGGAGCTGGCGAAGCCGGGCGAGGGCTGGCCGAGTTCCTCGACCACGTCGACGGGCTCTTCCTCGACAGCGCGGAGAGCAAGGGACTGCTGCCGACGGACAACGCGCGCTACGTGCCGGCCGTCCGGGGGAGGGCGATCCGTGAGGCGGACCTCGTCATCACCTTGGGCCGCCGCCTGGACTTCCAGCTCGGCTACGGGTCAGGAGCCGTCTTTGCACCCGGTGCCCGCTTTCTCCGAGTCGGTCGCAGCTTTGCCGAGACCGGCGAGAACCGGCGCGGAGACGTCGAGATCCGTGCGGACGTAGGGGAGGTGCTCAGGGCCCTGATGGCCGCTGACGTCCGGACTCTTCGCCCCGACCGCGCGTGGCTGGACGAGCTGCAGGAGCAGAACATCAAGCGCGTCGACAGGCTGGGGGAGTCGATGTCATCGGCGGAAGCCGGGGCCGACGGCCGGATGCACCCCTACAGCCTGATCCATGCTCTGAACGGCATCATCGACGACGCCACCATCGTCGTCGCCGATGGTGGCGACATCCTCTCCTTCGCGCGCGTGGGGCTCCGCGCACCGACCTATCTCGACTGCGGGCCGCTCGGTTGCCTGGGCGTCGGAGTCCCGTTCGCGACCGCTGCGGCGATCGCGCAGCCACACCGCCCGGTCGTGGCCCTGATCGGTGACGGCTCCTTCGGGTTCCACCTGGCCGAGATCGACACGGCTGTGCGGCACCGGGCCAAGGCCTTGTTCGTCGTCGCGAACAACGAGGGGTGGAACATCGAGCGGCAGGACCAGCTCCAGCGGTATGCCGGGAACCTCGTCGGGGTGGAGCTGCCGGGGTGCCGCTACGACCTCGTCGCCCAGGGGTTGGGAGCGCACGGCGAGCGGGTGGAGAGGCTCGAGGACCTCGGACCGGCACTGTCGCGGGCCAGGCTCGACCTGCCTGCCGTGGTGGATGTCCGGGTCACGCGGCACGCAGACTCTCCCGACTTCCTGAGTGGGCTGGCCACCGTTCCCTCCTACCAGGCTCTGGCGTCCTGGGACGAGAGCGAACGCCGGCTGAGGGCACGCTGATGCACGTCCCCCGGCGGGGGTGAGGGCGGGATGACTAGCGCCCCCGAGGTCGAAGCACCGCAGGTCGTGGTGCGGCGGCGCGGGAGGGTGGGCCACCTCACGCTCAACCGCCCTCGGGCGATCAACGCCCTGACCCTGGCCATGATCCGGGAGATGCAGTCGGCACTGGACTCCTGGCTCGAGGATGGCGCGGTGGAGGTGGTGCTGCTCGACGGGGCAGGCCCGCGCGGGTTCTGCGCGGGCGGAGACATCCGAGTGGTGCACGAGAGCGCGCGCACCGGCTCCGCGGTCGCCCTGCAGCTCTGGCGGGAGGAGTACGTGCTCGACGCCACGATTGCCGGCTACCCGAAACCCGTGGTGAGCATGGTCGACGGGATCACGATGGGCGGCGGCGTGGGGCTCGGGTGCCACGGCGTGCACCGGGTCGCCACCCAGCGGTCGCTGTTGTCGATGCCGGAGGTGTCCATCGGCCTCGCACCGGATGTCGGCGCCCATCTGCTGCTCGCGAGGGCGCCCGGAGAGCTGGGCACCTACCTCGCTCTGACGGCCGCCCGGATCGGACCGGCGGATGCGCTGCTGTGTGGTCTGGTGGACCACGTCGTGCGCGCCGGTCAGCTCGGCGCCGTGGCCGGGCGCCTGGAGCACTCCTCCCCTCGCCAGGCCGTCGAGCCCAGCGAGCTCACCGACCAGGAGGTTGGCGTCGCGCCATTGCGTGCTGCCCGTGGCTGGATCGACGAGTGCTTCACCGGTGAGGACGCCGGAGAGATCCTCTCCAGACTGCTTGGCCACGGCGACGGGGACGCCCGAGCAGCCGGCAGCCGGCTTGCCGCCATGTCCCCTCTCGCGGTCTCGGTGAGCTTGCGCGGGCTACGAGAGGCTCGACGGCTCGACGACCTTCACCCGGTGCTCGTCAACGACTACCGGTCGATCTCCCGGTCGCTGCGGACGCACGACCTCCCGGAGGGCATCCGCGCGGCGATTCTCGACAAGGACCGCACGCCGGTGTGGGCCCCGAGCACCCTGGAGGGGGTGACTCCTGAGATGGTCGAACGCCACTTCTGCCCTCTGGGCGGTGCCGAGCTCGACCTTCACGGGGTACCCGCACCGCTGCGCTGACCGGCTGCGCTGACCGGCTGCGCCGGCCAGGCATCGCCGGACAGTTGCCTTGACCCGGGGCGGGGGCACCCGGAGTACGCGCCTCCCCGGCATACGGGGGCAGATTTTGTCTTTGGGGGGACGGCATGGCGCGCTCTGCGAGAACATCTCGGTTTGGTAACGCCACTCACCGGAGTCCCTCTCTCCGGTCGGGAGCACGTGCGCGTGTCTCGGGCTCGTTGCCCGGTCTGGCCGTCTCCCGGGGGACGGCCCTTTTTCTTGGGCAAAGGAGCCTTACTCGAATGGGTTCGCGATACACCGGACGCCACCGGGCGAGCGCCCACGCGTCCGACGCCAACGCCCCCTCGCCCGCCACCCGTGTCCTTCGCAGTCGGCACCCTCCCGGGAAGGGACTACGCCGCCCCGTCCTGACGGCCGGTGCCGCGCTCGCCCTCGTCGGCGCCTCTGCCGTGGGCTATGCGAAGGCCGGCGACGTCACCTCGGGGTCGGCGGCGACGTTCACCGTCCCCGCGACGGCGGTAGCCCAGGCCAACGAGGCCCACGACGAGCAGCTCGACCGGACGTCCTACCGCCAGCAGGCCACCCGAGTGCTCAGCCTGAGGCAGTCCACCGCCGCTGACGCGACCAGGGCCGAGCAGGTGGCCGAGGCAGCCAAGCTCCAAGCCGAACGAGAGGCCGCCCAGGCGCAGGCCTCCCGGGACGCCCAGCGGGAGTCGGTCATCGCCAACGCGCAGCAGGACCCGCGCTCCGTCGCCCGGATGATGTTGCCCGACTTCGGCTGGGACGACTCGCAGTGGTCGTGCCTCGAGCAGCTGTGGGTCGGCGAGAGCGGCTGGAACTACCAGGCGACGAACCGTTCCTCCGGCGCCTACGGCATCCCGCAGTCGCTGCCTGCCTCGAAGATGGGCACCGTCGCCGACGACTACCTCACGAACCCGGTCACCCAGATCACCTGGGGCATGCAGTACATCGAGGGAAGCTACGGCAACCCGTGCGGCGCGCTGAGCTTCTGGAACGCGAAGTCACCGCACTGGTACTGACCGGGGCTCCCTCCCAGGCTCCAGTGCGCGCACCGTGACCACACCGCGCGCAGCATGATCACGGCGCGCGCAGCGGGGCCGACTCTCCGGGCCGCCTGCGGACACCTTGGCCACGGTGCGCGCACCCTGCACGGTGCGCGGACTGTGAGCAGGGTGCGCGCACCAGCCGGCTGAGCGGCGCCGGCCGGCCCTCCACCCGGGCGGCGACCACCGTGACCTCAGAGCTTGCGCAGCCGGACCCGGCGGACGCTGTGGTTCGGGCCCTTGCTGAGGACGAGGGAGGCCCGAGACCGGGTCGGCAAAATGTTCTCGGTGAGGTTCGGGCCGTTGATCTCGCGCCAGATGCGCGCGGCCGTGGCGCCGGCCTCGTGGTCGGACAGTGCGGCATACCGGTGAAAGTAGGACTCGGGGTCCGCGAACGCCGTCTCGCGCAGGCGGAGGAACCGGTCGACGTACCAGGCCTTGATGTCCTCGACCCGGGCGTCGACATAGACCGAGAAGTCGAAGAAGTCGCTGACCGCCATCCCCGTGCCCCCGTCGGAGCGCATCGGAGGGGCCTGCAGCACGTTGAGGCCCTCGACGATGAGGACGTCGGGCTGGCGCACGATCACCCGCTCGGTGGGGACGATGTCGTAGGTGAGGTGCGAGTAGACCGGCGCGGTCACCTCGGCCTTGCCCGCCTTGACCTCCGCGACGAACCGCAGCAGGGTCCGGCGGTCGTAGGACTCCGGGAAGCCCTTGCGGGCGAGCAGACCCTTGCGCTCCAGCGTGGCGTTGGGATAGAGGAACCCATCCGTCGTGACGAGCTCGACCTCCGGGGTGCCCGGCCAGCGCGCCAGCAGCTCGCGCAGGATGCGCGCCGTCGTCGACTTCCCGACGGCGACCGAACCCGCCACGCCGATGATGAACGGCGTCCGCGGTGGGCTCTCGCCGAGGAAGCTGCTCGTGATCTGGTGCAGCTGGCCGGTGGCCCCGACGTAGTAGTTCAGCAGCCGCGACAACGGCAGGTAGACCTCCTCCACCTCCTGCAGGTCCAGCCGGTCACCCAGACCCCGGAGCCGCGAGACGTCCCCGGCCGTGAGGTTCAGCGGGTGGTTCTGACGCAGCCGGGACCACGCGGGGCGGTCGAGCTCGACATACGGCGACGGGAGCGCCGTGCGGTCGGGAGCGGTCTGCTGTGACACGGCCCTCATTGTGGCCCACCCACCCACCCCCCGTTGCTCCGGTATGCCGTGGAAGCGCACGAGGCGTGGGGGAGACGCCCGCGCGCCCCCGTTAAGGTATGCCCATGTGCGGGATCGTGGGCTACGTCGGCCCGGCCATCGACGGGACGGCGCTCGACGTCGTCATGGAGGGTCTGGCCCGGCTGGAGTACCGCGGCTACGACTCCGCCGGGGTGGCCGTCCTCGACGGGGACCACGTCGCCACCCAGAAGCGCGCCGGCAAGCTGGCCAACCTGCGTGCCGCCCTCGTCGAGCACCCCATGCCGATCTCCAGCACGGTCATCGGGCACACCCGCTGGGCGACCCACGGCGGCCCCACGGACGCCAACGCCCACCCGCACCGCGGCGGCACCGACGGCAAGCTGGCCCTGATCCACAACGGGATCATCGAGAACTTCCACTCGCTCAGGGCTGCCCTCCTCGACGAGGGAGTCGTCTTCACGTCCGAGACCGACACGGAGGTCGCCGCCCACCTCGTCGCCCGCGCCTTCGAACAGACCGGTGACCTCACCGCGGCGATGCGCACGGTGGTCGCCACCCTCGACGGTGCCTTCACCCTCCTCGCGGTCCACGCCGACGTCCCCGGCGTCGTCGTCGGCGCCCGCCGCAACAGCCCCCTGGTCGTCGGCCTGGGGGAGGGCGAGAACTTCCTCGGGTCGGACGTCGCGGCCTTCATCGGTCACACCCGCGAGGCGCTGGAGCTGGGCCAGGACCAGATCGTCACCATCACGCCCGACTCCGTCGAGGTCACCGGGTTCGACGGCAAGCCGGCGCGGGGCCGGGCCTACCACGTCGACTGGGACGCCGCCGCGGCCGAGAAGGGCGGCTTCGCGAGCTTCATGAGCAAGGAGATCGACGAGCAGCCGCACGCCGTCGCGGACACCCTCCTCGGCCGCACCGACGAGGACGGCAAGCTCGTCCTGGACGAGCTGCGCATCCCCGAGGACGCTCTGCGGGCCATCGACAAGATCGTCATCGTCGCCTGCGGCACCTCCGCCTACGCCGGCATGGTCGCGAAGTACGCGATCGAGCACTGGGCCCGCATCCCCTGTGAGGTGGACCTGGCGCACGAGTTCCGCTACCGCGACCCGGTCGTGGGCGAGCGCACCCTCGTCGTGTCCATCTCCCAGTCGGGCGAGACGATGGACACCCTCATGGCGGTCAAGCACGCCAAGGACCTCGGTGCGCTCACCATCTCGATCTGCAACACCCACGGCTCGAGCATCCCGCGTGAGTCCGACGCGGTGCTCTACACCCACGCCGGCCCGGAGATCGCCGTCGCGTCGACGAAGGCGTTCCTCGCCCAGATCACGGCGACCTACCTCCTCGGCCTCTACCTCGCCCAGCTGCGCGGCGGGACCTTTGCCGACGAGGCGCAGGCGGTGATGAAGGACCTGCACGGCATACCGGACAAGATCCGGACCGTCCTCGACTCGATGGACCGGGTCCGCGAGGTGGCCCGGTTCATGGCCGACACCCGGTCGGTTCTCTTCCTCGGCCGTCACGTGGGCTATCCCGTGGCCATGGAGGGCGCGCTCAAGCTCAAGGAGCTCGCCTACATCCACGCCGAGGGCTTCGCCGCCGGCGAGCTGAAGCACGGACCGATCGCTCTCATCGAGGCTGGCCAGCCGGTCTTCGTCGTCGTCCCGTCGCCGTCGAGCGAGCACGGGCTGCACAGCAAGGTCGTCTCCAACATCCAGGAGATCCGGGCCCGCGGCGCGCGGACCCTCGTCATCGCGGAGGAGGGCGACGAGGACGTCGTGCCCTTCGCCGACGAGATCATCCGCGTGCCGGCCTCGGCCGCGCTCCTCGCCCCGCTGCTCACGGTCGTCCCGCTCCAGGTCTTCGCCTGTGAGCTCGCCACCGCGAAGGGCCTCGACGTCGACCAGCCACGCAACCTCGCCAAGTCGGTCACGGTCGAGTGACCGACGGGGCGGGGGGCCACCGGTGATCATCGGGGTGGGGATCGACGTCGTCGACATCGAGCGCTTCGGCAAGACCCTCGCACGCACGCCCGCGATGCGTGAGCGCCTCTTCACCGAGACCGAGCGGCACCTCGGCCTGGCCTCCCTGGCAGCGCGGTTCGCCGCCAAGGAGGCCCTCGCCAAGGCGCTCGGCGCTCCGGCGGGGCTCTCCTGGTCGGACGCCACGGTCGTCTCGGACGAGAACGGCCGGCCACACCTGCGGCTGGCCGGCACGGTGGCCACCCGGGCCGACGCACTCGGCGTCGCCTCGCTGCACCTCTCCCTCTCCCACGACGCCGGGATCGCCTCGGCCGTCGTCATCGCCGAAGGCTGAACCCGTGATCGAGGCCTACTCCATCGCCGACGTGCGGGCGGCCGAGGCCCGGGCGATGGCCGGCCTGCCCGAGGGCGAGCTGATGGCGCGCGCGTCGGGCGGGCTCGCGAAGGTGGCCGCGGCCCGCCTGGCCGAGCAGGACGGCCGACGGATCGTCGCGCTCGTCGGGCCGGGCAACAACGGCGGGGACGCCCTGTATGCCGTGGGCTGGCTCGCGCAGGAGGGGCACAACGCCGCTGCGGTCGTCTCGGCGAGCCGCGCCGACGACGAGGCCCTCGCCACCGCCCGGGCCGTCGGCGCCACGGTCGTCGGCGTGGCTGACCCGCAGTGGCGTTCGGTGCTCGAGGAGGCGGACGTGGTCCTCGACGGCATCACCGGCATCGGCGGCCGGCCCGGGCTGTCGGGGGAGGCACGGAGCTGGGTCGACGTCATCCCGGCCGATGCCTGGGTGATCGCCGTCGACCTGCCCAGCGGCACGGACCCGGCCGGGGAGCAGGCCGCAGTCGACACCGTCTACGCCGACGAGACGGTGACCTTCTCGGTCGCCAAGCCGGTGCACCTCCTGCCCGCGACCGAGCGGGCGGTCGGCCGGCTCACGATGATCGACATCGGGATCGACCTCGACGGCCTCCGGCCGGCCGTGGAGCGGCTGACCCACGACGACGTGGCCGCACTGTGGCCGGTCCCGACGGCCAGCTCCGACAAGTACTCGCGCGGCGTCGTCGGCATCGTCGCCGGCTCACCGACCTATCCCGGCGCCGCCGTCCTCAGCGTCCTCGGCGCACTGGGCGCCGGCCCCGGCATGGTCCGCTACCTCGGCGCACCCGAGGTCGGCCAGCTCGTGCACCAGGCCGCTCCCGAGGTGGTGACCGTCCCGGGGCGGGTCCAGGCCTGGGTCATCGGCTCCGGGATGGATCCCGCAGACGGGAGCGATGCCGGGAATGAACAGCAGCGCCGCGCCGAGGAGGCCCTCGCGAGCGCGCTGCCCGTCGTCGTCGACGCGGGAGCCCTCCTCCTCCTCGACCGGCGTGACGCACCGACCCTGCTCACGCCGCACTCAGGAGAGCTTGCCCGGCTGCTGACCCGGCTCGGCGCCGGGCCGGGCGGCACGGAGGTGACCCGGGAGGACGTCACCCGGGCTCCGCTCCGACACGCCCGCGCCGCCGCAGCTCGCACCGGCGCCACCGTGCTGCTCAAGGGCGCCCACACCCTCGTCGTCTCACCGGATCCGGACGACCCGGTGCGCTCGCAGGCGGACGGGCCGCCCTGGCTGGCGACGGCGGGTGCCGGCGACGTTCTCGGCGGAGTCCTCGGCACGCTGCTGGCCGCGGGGCTCAGCCCCCTGGACGCCGGGTCGCTCGGCGCGCTCGTCCACGGCGTCGCCGCCGGCCGGTGCAACCCGGGAGGCCCCATTCGGGTGCGCGACGTGGCGGACGGCATACCGTCCACCGTCGCCGCGCTGCTCCGGCGCTCCTGAGGCCGCTCGACGCTCCGGCGCCGTTGAGCCCGCTGGTCGCTCCCCGTCCTCGGGTGGTGCGGACCACCTGCCAGACTTGAGGTTCCATGAGCGAACACGAGACCCCGAGCCCGCCGGCGACAGCTCTGGTGGACGCCGGCGCCATCAGCGCCAACGTCCGCGCGCTCGGTGAACGCGCGGCGGGGTCCGCCGTGATGGCGGTCGTCAAGGCGGACGGCTACGGCCACGGGCTGGTGGCGAGCGCCCGAGCGGCGCAGGCCGGGGGAGCAGGCTGGCTGGGCGTCGCCCAGCTGGGCGAGGCGGTCACCCTGCGCGAGCAGGGGATCGCCGGACCGGTCCTGAGCTGGCTGCACGTGCCCGGCACCGACTTCGGCGCCGCCCTGACCCGCGACATCGACCTCTCGGCGTCCGCCGCCTGGGCCCTCGAGGAGATCGCGGCAGCGGCGCGCACGACGGGCCGGACGGCCCGGGTCCATCTCAAGGTCGACACCGGACTAGCCCGCAACGGCGCCTTCGGCCCCGACTTCACCGTGCTGGTGGCCGCCGCGCGCCGGCTCGAGGCCGAGGGAGCCATCCGGGTCGTCGGGGTCTGGTCGCACCTCGCCGCCGCCGACGAGCCGGCGAGCCCCATGGTCCGGGCGCAGCAGGACGTCTTCGAAGCCGCCGTGGCGGAGGTGGAGCGTGCCGGCTGTCGCCCCGAGGTCCGCCATCTCGCCAACTCCGCGGCCACCTTGCTGGACCCGTCCACCCACTACGACCTCGTGCGGCCGGGGATCGCCGTCTACGGGCTCACGCCGGTGCCGCTGGTGGGGTCGTCGGCAGACTTCGGCCTCACGCCGGCCATGACCCTGACCGCGCGGCTGGCCAACGTCAAGCGGGTGCCTGCCGGTCAGGGAGTCAGCTACTACCACCTCTACACGACGTCGTGCGAGACGGTCCTCGGCCTCGTCCCCCTCGGCTATGCGGACGGCATACCCCGCAACGCCACCAACGTCGGACCGGTCCGCGCAGCCGAGCACCGGCACACCATCGCGGGCCGCGTGTGCATGGACCAGTTCGTGCTCGACCTCGGCCCGGACAGCGCCGCGAGAGCCGGCGACGAGGTCGTCCTCTTCGGGTCCGACCCCGCGGGTCCGTCCGCCCAGGACTGGGCCGACGCGACCGGCACGATCAGCTACGAGATCGTCACCCGGATCGGGCCACGGGTGACCCGTGTCGTGTCGGGTCTCTCCTCGACCAGGAAGGACGACGCGTCATGAGCCCGAGCGGCAGGAGGGGCCTGGTCGGGCTGGGCGTCGGGCTGGGCGTGGCCGGAGCCGCGACCGCGGCCGGCATCGTCACCGACCGGCTCAACCGCCGGCTCGGGGAGGCCCTCGAGACCGGCGAGGGCCTCACCATGCGACCCACGCGGGAGATCGCCGTCCTCGCGGACGACGGCGTCCCGCTCCACGTCGAGGTGGACGAGCCGCTCGAAGGCAGTGACCCGCAGGTCGACGGGACCGCCAAGCCCACCGTCGTCCTGTCCCACGGCTACTGCCTGACGTCCGAGTGCTGGGTCTTCCAGCGCCGAGCACTCAGCCGCGCGGGATACCGCGTCGTCGTCTGGGACCAGCGCGGACACGGGCGGTCCGAGAAGGGCGCCAAGGAGTCCTACACGATCGACCAGCTCGGCGAGGACCTCTTCCGGGTCATCGCGGCAACCGCTCCGGAGGGACCGCTCGCGCTCGTCGGGCACTCGATGGGCGGGATGACGACGATGGCGCTCGGAGCCAGCCACCCCGACGTCATCAAGGAGCGGGTCACCGCCTTCGGGTGCATCTCGACCTCACCGGGCGGGCTGCCACTGGCCAACGGTGACCTCGGCGCGAGCGCCGGCCGCATCCTCCTCGAGCGCCTCGGACCACGCATCGCCGGGCTGTTCGAGTCCCGGCCGGAGATCCTCAAGACCATCCTGCGGGCCAACAAGGAGGTGGAGGAGTTCCTCGTCGAGCGCTACTCGTTCCACTCGCCGGTGCCCCGCAGCGTCATCCAGCTCACGGCGAAGATGCTCCTCGGCACCGACCTCAGCGTCATGTCGTCGTTCACCCCGGCCTTCGGGGCCTACGACAAGACGGCGGCGCTTGCCTACTTCGACGGGGTCGAGACGCTCGTCTTCAACGGTGAGCATGACGTGCTCACCCCACCCGAGCACAGCGAGGCCATCGTGCGGGCCATCCCCGGGGCCGAGCACGTCATCGTCCGGGACGCGGGCCACGTCATCATGCTCGAGCACCCGGAGCTGCTCAACGAGCAGCTCGAGATGCTCTTCGAGCGGGCCGTCCGGGCCCAGGACCGCGACGTCGAGCTCGAGCGCAAGCCGCCGGTCAGGCGGGTCGTCACCGACCTCGGCAAGCGACGGCGGATCGAGCGGGGGCTGGAGCGTCGCAGGTCCGAGCGCCCGGCGCGACGCAACCGTCGTGGCCATGCCTCCTGAGCGGCCTGGTGGCCGGTGGACGTTCCGGCTGGGCACGGCCGCTGCCACGCGAGGGTTGGGCACGCGGCTCGGGCAGCTGCTCCGAGCCGGTGACCTCCTCGTCCTGACCGGTGACCTCGGGGCCGGGAAGACCACCCTGACACAGGGCCTGGGGGAGGGCCTCGGGGTGCGCGGGCCGATCACCTCCCCGACGTTCGTTCTCGCCCGGGTGCACCCGTCGCTTGTGGGCGGGCCACCTCTGGTCCACGTCGACGCCTACCGGCTCGGCGGCACGCTCGAGCTCGACGACCTGGACCTCGACGAGGCGATCGAGGAGAGCGTGACCGTCGTCGAGTGGGGCCACGGCATCGCCGAGCGGCTGTCGGACGACCGCCTCGAGGTCGTGCTCCGCAGTACCCCGACCAGCGGGCAGGCCGACCCCGACGTGGTCCTGGCCGGTGACGACCTCGAGCGGACGGCGACCATGACCGCGGCCGGTGCCCGATGGGCCACGACGGATGCCCAGGCCGCGTTGGACGCCCTCGTCGAGCCGTCCCGACCGGCCGGATAGCCTGAGCGGCGTGCTCCTGCTCGCCATCGACACCTCGACGACGGCGATCACCGCGGCCCTGCACGACGGGTCTGCCGTGGTCGCGAAGTCGACGACGCTCGACGCCCGGGGCCACGCCGAGCACCTTGCCCCGAGCATCGTCTCGGTGCTCGACACCGCCAGGGCGACGCCCTCCGACATCACCGACATCGCCGTCGGGCTCGGCCCGGGGCCCTTCACCGGCCTGCGGGTCGGCATCGTCACCGCGCGCACCCTGGCGCTCGTCACGGGAGCGGCACTGCACGGGGTGTGCAGCCTCGACGCGCTGGCCCACGAGGGCTGGCGCACGGGGGTCGTCGGCGACGGCGAGCTCCTCGTCGCCACCGATGCCCGCCGCAAGGAGGTCTACTGGGCCCGGTATGCCGTGTCGCCCCATGGCGTGGACCGGCTCACCGAGCCGGGCGTCGGGCATCCGGCCGACCTCCCGGCGGAGGTGACCAGCCTTCCGACGGTGGGGCGCGGCCCGGACCTCTACCCAGGGATCTTCGCGCGGCACGGCATACCGCGTGACGTCTCCGCAGGCTGGCTGGCCGACCTCGTCGTCTCCCGGCTGGCGAGAGGCGATGCCGTCGACGAACAGGAGCCGATCTATCTCCGCCGGCCGGACGCGGTCCCCTCGGTGCCCGTCGTGCCGTCCGTGCCTGCCGAGCTGAGCGAGGCTGCGAAGTCGGCGACGTCGGCGAAGTCGGCGACCGGATGAGGCTGCGCGAGATGTCGTGGCGGGACATCCCCGTGCTGGCCGCACTGGACGCCGTGCTGTTCGCCGAGGACGCCTGGGACGAGCCGACATGGTGGGCCGAGCTCGCCGGGCGTCCTCGACGGGAGTACGTCGTGGCGATGGAGGGTGAGTGCGTCGTGGGGTATGCCGGCCTCGACCTCGCCGGTGAGGTGGCGGACGTGATGACCATCGCCGTGGCCCCAGACCACCAGGCGCGCGGGCTGGGCGACGAGCTGATGAGGGAGCTGGCCCGGCGAGGGGCGTCGGCCGGCGCCGTGGCCATGATGCTCGAGGTGCGGGCGGACAACGCCTCGGCGCTGCGGCTCTACGCGCGGCACGGGTTCGAGCAGGTCGGCGTGCGCCGGCGTTACTACCAGCCGGACGGCGTCGATGCGCTCGTCCTGCGCCGCCCGGTCGGGGGCACCGCATGAGCGCGGCTTCACCGGCACCGCGACGATGCTGCGGCTCAGCCTCCGCCGCCACCGGACTGACCAGGTACACTCGCCTTACCTGTAGTAAGGAGCATCTGATGACGTCCGCGTCGGTCACCAGCAAGGGTCAAGTCACCATCCCAGTCGACGTGCGCACGAAGCTCGGTTTGCGGCCCGGGTCGCGGCTCGCCTTCGTTCCCACCGCTACGGGCGGGTATGAGATCCACCCGGAGACTGCGTCGATCAAGGACTTGAAGGGCGCCGTCTCACCGCCGTCACGACCCGTCAGCATCGACGCGATGAACGAGGCCATCGCGGCGGCTGCGACTGCGGATGCCCGGTGATCGGGCTCGACACCAACGTCGTCGTCCGCTACCTCGTCCAAGACGACCCCGACCAGTCGCCGCTAGCTTCTGCGCTGATCGACGAGCTGTCCGAGACCGAACCGGGTTACCTCAGCCTGGTGACCATCGTCGAGGTCTACTGGGTCTTGCATCGCGCCTACCAGGTCACCACCGGCCGCTGCGTCGAACTGTTGGAAGGCCTGCTGGACGCGCGTGAACTTCGGATCGACCGAGCCGCGATCGTGCGAACGGCTCTGACTGCCTGCCGCGGCGGCCTCGACTTCGCCGACGCCGTCATCGCCGACCTGGGTCGGTCCGCGGGCTGCAAGCACACGGTGACATTCGACCAGCGGGCCGCACGAGACGGCGCCATGCACCTCCTCGGTGCACAGCGATCCGTCTTGTGACGGCATACCGGCGACCGGGCGCCCGCTTCCGGCGCTGGCCAGCCGTTACCACGACGAGGCGGCGCCGGCGGGCCGCTGGTACCGGTTGATCGTGGCAGCCCACCCGAGGCCGGCTCCGTCCGGCGAGACCTACGAGGAGGACGCATGAGAAGCCCTGTGTCAAGCCGCTTCGATTTTAGTGGCGTGCAGGCGTTGGACGGGCCCCTCGTCCTCGGCGTCGAGACCTCGTGCGACGAGACCGGCGTGGGCATCGTCCGAGGTGGAACCCTCCTCGTCGACGCCGTCGCGAGCAGCGTGGACGAGCACGCGCGCTTCGGTGGGGTCGTGCCCGAGGTGGCCAGCCGGGCGCACCTCGAGGCGATGGTGCCGGCGATCGAGCGCGCCTGCCACGAGGCGGGGGTGCGGCTCAGTGAGCTCGATGCCATTGCCGTGAACTGCGGACCCGGCCTGGCGGGAGCGCTGCTCGTCGGTGTCGCCGCCGCCAAGGCGCTCGCTGTCGGCCTCGGGAGGCCCATCTTCGGCGTTAACCACCTCGCCTCCCACATCGCCGTCGACATCGTGGAGCACGGGCCACTGCCCGAGCCAGCGATCGCCCTGCTCGTCTCGGGCGGCCACTCGAGCCTGCTCCTCGTGCCCGACGTGACCAACGACGTCCGGCCGCTCGGCGCGACGATCGACGACGCCGCGGGAGAGGCCTTCGACAAGGTGGCGCGGCTGCTCGGCCTGCCGTTCCCCGGCGGTCCGCACATCGACCGCGCGGCGCGGGACGGCAATGCGCTCGCGATCGACTTCCCACGGGGGCTGACCTCCGGGAAGGACATGGCGCGGCGCCGGTTCGACTTCTCCTTCTCGGGTCTCAAGACGGCCGTCTCACGATGGGTGCAGCTGCGGGAGCAGTCCGGCGACGCGGTCGATGTCGCTGACGTGTCGGCCAGCTTTCAGGAGGCGGTCGTCGACGTGCTGACCCGCAAGGCGGTCCTGGCCTGCCGCGACCAGGGTGTCGACGACCTGCTCATCGGCGGCGGCGTCGCGGCGAACTCCCGGCTGCGGGCCCTGGCCCAGAGCCGCTGCGACGACAACGGGATCCGGCTACGGGTGCCGAGGCCGGGGCTGTGCACGGACAACGGTGCCATGGTCGCGGCCCTTGGCGCGCAGATGGTCCTGCGAGGGC